>Ga0116202_10002119_pt1 | contig 11750 bp, 10 predicted proteins | sample LakKivw325mmetaG_FD_94479 | JGI IMG/M metagenome (GOLD analysis project Ga0116202, IMG submission 94479) | Anoxic lake water microbial communities from Lake Kivu, Rwanda to study Microbial Dark Matter (Phase II) - Lake Kivu water 325m metaG | ecosystem: Environmental > Aquatic > Freshwater >... | reverse complement strand
TGGTAATAATAGGAATGGAAGATTTTAATGTGCTCTGTTCATCATTTTCGCACTAAAAATGCTGAAAGCCTTGATTCACTGGAATTATCTCATGAAAACTTCTCCAGTAAGTCAATTTCCTTTGAAGAGAGATCACATTTTTTCTGAAATAATTTGCTAAAAAAGAATTCAATCAGGGTTTCTGGAGGTGGATGGTGAATCCCATCGGAGCCCCTGCAAAGGGCTTTTTTCATTTAATAACTTAGGTGACAGGCACTTGAGACCTGCGAAAGGATAGCAATGAACGAAGAGCTGATTGCCCCGTGTGGGATGAATTGCGCGATCTGTAGTGGATATTTGGCACTGACCCATCAGGTGAAAGAGAAAGGGGTGAGGATACCGTATTGTCCTGGATGCCGCCCCCGAAATAAACAATGCGCTTTTCTTAAAAAAAGATGTGCTCTCCTTGCCAACAATTCCCTTCGCTCTTGTTCCCAATGCTTGGATTTCCCCTGTTCAAATCTCCAACACCTGGATAAACGGCATCGCAGTTTTTTCCGGATGAGCATGATTGAAAACCTCCAGTTTATTGAAAAACATGGGATAGTTGAATTTTTGAAAAAAGAGGAAGAAAAATGGCAATGTCCTCAATGCGGGGGCATTATTTGCTGCCATAATGGATTGTGCTTTGGTTGTGACCTGGAGGTATTGAGTAAAAAGAAAAAACGGTTTCGATGGGAAGATGATGAATAACTTAATAACTTAGGTGACAGGCACCTGAGATTTTTCGACCGCCACTGCCTGAATACTTTCTTTTTGAGAGGGGGCCATGCTATCAAAAAGAGCTGATAGCGAAGTTTCCTTTCGGTCAGGAGCGACATCCAAAACCGTCGATCGATCAAGATCATAGGTGAGGGTGACAGAGGAGTGGTTTTTCTTGAAGCTCTTTTCATCTACACCGAGATGGGGAAGAGGAGAAGGTTTTGGCGGCGGTGTAAGCCCTGTTCCACCGCTTTTTCCTGGATATGGTGGACTTTATCCCAGGAAATTCTGAGGAGCTCTTGAGCACTGGTTTGATTCTGACAGGAGCAGAGGATATCAATTGCCAATCGTTCAAAAAGGACGGTGAAACGGGAGTACTTCTCTGATCAGGGAATGGTGATAGTCTGGACCCCATGGGTGGGACAATCAATCCGGGGAACAGCAGAGTGGATGATGGTCTTAAACTGCATGGTATTAAGATGTCTCCAGGTCCGTTCCGGACAGTGATCATAAAGTGAAGCATCGATACCACAGAGGGTACAGGGGGCTTTCTGCTTCTTTGGCCAGGAGACGGTGATATGGATTTCAAGGAGTTGATAGTCAACTGAAATAGCGGTGATTTCCCAGGGTTTTTTGAAACCCCATAGTTGGTAGTACAGTTTTTTATCTTGCATAGAATCGTTCCACCTTAATTCTGTTTTTCATGATTGTGTGGTATCATCTTTTAAAACTCAAGACTGACCCATAAAAAAGACAGAAGAACCCCCTCACATCTTTTCAAAAAGTTATGGGAAAATACTCTAACAGTATTATCGAAAAACTCATTTTATGGTCGGTAGCGATTAACGTCACCGTTCTCAACGTTCTTTTACTCAGGAGCTTCTTGCATTAATGTATTAACCCCTTCTCGCTTAATAATAGAAGCTGAGGATGAGGGTAATTTTTTATCAAAACGACTCGCGACTTATCCTCCTTATACACCATAGGGAGCCTGGTTCAGAATGACAACTTAAAGGCACACCCCTCATCAATGAGGAAATTGGTGAGATGATAACTTCAGGATAAATGAGAAAGATAAAGCATCTCATTTATACCCGTTGCATGATCTCTAAAATTTCTCCCATTGGTCCAGAGAAATAGGCATATCTAAAACCATGACTATCAGTAGGGGGGAGGGAAAAATGAACTCCTTGGGCTTTTAAAGTTTCATAGATAAGTCTCACATCGGATACCGCAAAAGCGATGTGGAAGCTGGAAGAACACCCGAACTCTTTGAGTGTAGATGGAGCAAGGAGTTCCAGAAGAACATTGCCAAGGGAAAGAAAAACAATTTCCGACTCCTCATTTTCGTCATAAAAGCGTTCAACGGTTTCAAAACCAAGCAGATCACAATAAAAGCGCACACTTTTTTCCATGTCCGGTGTAGTAAGGGCGATATGGTGAACGCCTTGGTTGAATTCTTTCATGGTGGACCCCTCCTCAATGAATGATGACTTCACTTTTAAAACGTCGATATTTGGTCAACTGTCTTTCTTCAGTAACTTCAAACCGACCGGAGAGTCTGATGTCTTCTGACGAGGAACCGATCATTATTTCGAAAATACCCGGTTCGACTATCAGACGCATATGCTCATCATAAAAAGCCAGTTGTTCTGGGAAAAGTGTAAAGGTAATGGCTCGTTCTTCACCTGGTTCAAGATGAATCCTCTTGAATCCCTTCAATTCTTTCACTGGTCTAACCAGGGACGCGACTGGATCGTGGATATAGAGCTGTACAACTTCATCACCAGCTCGGTTCCCAGTATTTTTAATTTTGCAGTGGATGTTTACTTTTTCCAGAGATTTGACCTTTGGGGGGTCAATGAGGAAGTCAGTGTATTCAAAATGGGTGTAGCTTAAACCATGCCCAAAGGGAAATAGAGCTCGAGCATCACCGGTAATATATTCATTAAAAGACAAGGGTTTCCGGTTATAATAGACGGGGATCTGTCCTACTTCTTTGGGAAAGGAAAGGGGAAGCTTCCCACCGGGATTGTAGTCGCCGAACAAAACATCGGCAATGGCATTGCCGCCTTCTTCACCGGGATACCAAGCTTCGATGATGGCAGGAATATACTCTTTTTCCCATTCGAGCGAAAGAGGTCTCCCGTTAACAAGGACTAGGATAATTGGTTTCCCCAAAGTATTCAGTTCTTTTAAAAGATCTTTCTGTACCCCTGGGAGTTCAAGATCTGACCGGTCGCTGCCTTCTCCAGAGATGGATTGTTGAAAAAGTCCGCTTTTTTCGCCCATCACCGCCACAATTACTTCAGCCTTTTTTGCCATTTCAAGCGCTTCTTCAAAACCCTCTCGGGAAGAATCTGAGAGTTCGCACCCTTTAGCATAAAGTAATTCTACCTGAGGGAGTTTATTCTGAATACCCTCAAATACATTCACCGTTTTTACGCATTCCTTCCAAATCGCTTTTTTCCCTTTCCAGGCTTGTACGCTGGGAATATGTACTGAATAACTATAGTCTCCATGAAGATGGAGACCTATTCGGGCATTTGGACCAATTACGGCGATGGTTTTGAGCTCTTTTCCGAGAGGAAGAACACCATCATTTTTTAAAAGAACCAGCGAGGCTTGAGCAATAGCTCGAGCCAATTGGCGGTTCTCCTCAGGGTCCAAAAGAGAAGGAACATTTTCAGGGTTGACATAAATTTCTTCTTTAAAAAGACCCAGAAGATACTTGGTGGTAAGGACTCTCCGAACCGCCTCATTGAGAACTTCTTCGCTTATCAACCCTTCTTGAACTGCTTCAAGGAGAGGTTCTCCATAGCAATTTTTATCAGGGAGTTCGATATCGATACCGGCTTCCAAAGCTTTATGAGCGGCTTCTTTGGGGTTTTGAGCCACGTGATGCAAGGTTTCAAGCATGTGAATGGCTTCATAGTCAGATACCACTATTCCTGAAAAACCCCATTCCTCACGAAGGATTTTGGTGAGCAGGAATCGGGAAGCTGCACAAGGAATTCCGTCGATATCATGATAGGCATTCATGATCGATCCAACCCGGGCTTCTTTAACGGCTACTTCAAAGGGGAAGAGGAATACTTCCCTCAACTCACTTTTTCCCACTCGAGCTGGTCCCATATTTCTTCCACCTTCTGAAATTCCATAAGCAGTGAAATGTTTGGCGGTCGCTATAACTCCGGTTTGAAGATCATCTCCCTGAAGACCTTGAATATAAGCAACGGCTAACCGTGAGACCAGATAAGGATCTTCACCGAAAGTTTCCTCGGTCCTTCCCCAGCGTGGATCGCGGGGAATGTCAAGGACTGGTGCCAACCCCTGATGGCTTCCCATAGCTCGTGTTTGTTTTCGAATTACCGTAGTCATTTTTTCAATGAGCTCCGGAGAAAAAGAACTGGCCAATCCAATCGCCTGAGGGAAAACGGTGGTTCCCTTTCCCAAAAGTCCACTCAGACATTCCTCATGGATTATAGCGGGAATCTTCATGCGGGTTTTTTCCTTGAGAAAACGTTGAATTGCGTTTCCAATTTCAACGGCAGATTGGGGCTCAGCATTTGGGTCTCCTATCAAGCGAGTCAGTTGTCCAATACCATTTTTGAGGAGTTCATTGGCTTTATGAATGGAAAATACACCATTTTCTACAACTTGATGGACATGAATTGCACAGAGTTGGGCAACTTTTTCTTCAAGTGACATCTGAAATATGATGGTGTCAATGAATTCAAGCTCTTTTTTCATATAAGAATCACCTCGACAATAATTTTTAACCGAGACTATCTCTGATAGAGATGGCATTTGACCACTTCACCATCAACCGAGACATCTTCGGGTACTTTTTGCTTACATATGTCCATGACTTCCGGACAACGACCGGAAAATTTGCACCCCTTTCGCAGATATTCTTCTCTTTCTTCCAGGAATTTAATGGGAGTTATTTGTTGTTTCAGAGGATCTGGTTGGGGGATGGAATCAATGAGGAGTTTGGTATAGGGGTGTTTGGGTTTATCGAGCACTGCTTCGACTGGACCAGTTTCGACCATATTCCCTCGAAACATAATGGCGATTCGATCACTGATATAGTAAGCAGTTGCCAAATCATGGGTAATATAGATCACGCTCAACCCAAGAGAATCGCTCATCTCCCGGAAGAGATTCACAATTGACATTCGCAAAGATGCATCGACCATGGATACCGGTTCGTCGGCGATTAAAAGTGAAGGATTGGTTAACAGAGAACGAGCAATAGAGGATCGCTGCAACTGTCCTCCAGAAAGTTCGCCGGGATATTTACCGGCGATTTCTGAAAATGATAGGCCAACAGCTTGGAGTTTTTCTTCGATCAAATCGTGTGCTTCTTTTTGAGTTTTTACTAAATGAAAGTTCCAGATTGTTTCACAAAAGTAACTTTCCACTTTCCGTAAGGGGTTGAAGGTTTCAAATGGGTTCTGAAAGACGGCTTGAACTTTTTTGAACCACTCCTTTTTTTCCTTCAGTTCTTGTATATTTTCATCGTGGTATAGGAGCTCACCGGAAGTAGGAAATTCAAAACCTAAAATCATCCGTGCGGTGGTGGTTTTTCCACAGCCACTTTCTCCAGCAAGAGTAAAGATTTCGGCTGGCTGAACAACAAAAGAGACCCGATCAACAGCGATGATTTTCGTACGAGAAAATAATCCTCCTAAAGAGAAAACCTTGGTCAAATTTTGCGCTTTAAGGGTGACGGACATTTTGATCACTCCTCAGCCAGCAAGCAACTTTATGGTTTGTTTCGTCATCTTGAAGTTGAGGCATTTCTCTTGTACACAAGTCCAGAACTTGGACACAGCGGGGATGGAAGGGACATCCGGGTGGTGGATCGATGAGGGAAGGGGGAGAACCGGGTACGCTGCTTCGGGTAGTCTTGTCCCCAATCCGGGGAAGGGATTGAATAAGATACTGAGTGTAGGGATGAAGAGGGCGGGAGAAAATGTCTTGGGTTGAAGCCTCCTCTACAATTCTGCCAGCATACATGATTGCCATCCTTGTGGTGATATTGGCATGGATTCCCATGTCGTGTGTCACCAAAACAATGGTGTTTTTTAGTTCATGCTGGATATCCCTCATTAGTTGAAGAACTGCCCTTTGGGCAACGACATCGAGGGCGGTAGTCGGTTCGTCGGCGAGAATAATACGGGGTTTAAGCAAGGTGGAAAGAGCAATTGCCACCCTTTGCCGCATTCCTCCTGACAATTGGTGTGGATAGGCGTTTAAGATTTGAGGAGAAAGACCTAATTCTTCAAGGTGCTGGCGAGCCAAAGTAAGGAGTTCTCGATTGGCCTTCCCCTGTAAGTGGCTTTCAAGAAAATCCAGGTAGATTACTTTCATTTTTTTTACCGGATTAAAAACACTCATCGAACCCTGAGGGATGTAGGAAATGTAAGTCCACCGCAGTTCTCGCCTTTCTTTTCCATTTAGAGAGAGCGCGTTTACGAATTTTCCATTCAAGGAATAGTTTACTTTTCCAGTACATATTTGCAGAGGTGGTTCAATGAATGCAAAAAGGGCTTTCAGCAAAGTGGTCTTCCCGCATCCACTCTCTCCGGCGATCCCGTAAATCTCATTTTCGGGAATATCGAGGTTAACCTCGTTAACCGCCTTCACCGTTTTCCTTTTTCCCAGAATTTCCAAGATATAAAAAGCCTGAAGTTGTTCTACTTTTATGATAGCATTCATGGTTATTTTGCACCTATTCTTTGGATCCGCATTCTGGGATCTAAATATTCACTCACACTCACCGAAAACCCATAGAGAGCAACCAGAAGAACGATAGTTAAAACAACCGGAGTTAAGATCCACCACCAATGACCAAGGAGCATGGATTGATAGGTGATAGCCCACTGAAGCGTTGTACCCAAGGTAGGAATATCCAAACGGACCAGACCAAGAATGGCTAACACGATTTCCATACCTATTGCCCAAGCAATATTATTGATCAGCGTGGAGAAAATGAGTGGTATTGTAAGAGGGAAATATTCTTTGATTACAAGAGATAGGGTACCGTTTCCAGAGAGAAGCGATGTTTGAGTGAATTCGCGTTCTCGGAGGCTTAATACCTGTGATCGGATTGTTCTGGCATCCCAAGCCCATCCGAAAAAGGCTAAGAGCAAACCGGTGTTAACCAACGTCAATGCTTCCCGGAGAAGCATTGCAACCAGTACCAAAACCAAGAAAAGGGGAATAACTAAAAGACCATCGGAAATGCCCATCAAAATCCGGTCGGTAATACCACCTTTATATCCGGCCACAAAACCGACCAAAATAGCGATAATCCTGGATATGAATCCAGAAATGAGGGCAATGATGAGTGAGTTACGAATAGCAAATGTTGCTTCCCAAAAAACATCCTGGCCTTTAGAATTAGTGCCAAGGAGATGAGACCTGGAAGGTGCCTTATCACGAGGGACTTGAAGCCATTTGATAAGATCATATGGTGAAAAGAACGAGGCAATGACTAAAAAAAATAAGAGACATAAAAGGATGAAGCCAACAGCAAATCTATAGTCTTTGAAGAGATCTTTTAGTATTCCCATTTTTCAACTCCTATCTATGTCGAATTCTTGGGTCGAACAAAGGATAAAAGAGATCTAAGATCAGAACCGAGGTGGTGATAGTCAAAATAGAAAGAATGGTGATTCCCATCACCAAGTTGTAATCCCCCCTGGTAACCCCTCGATACAGCAAGAGACCAACCCCGGGATAGGAAAATACCATTTCAACGATGAGAACACCGCTGAATACTTGTCCCAAAGCTAAAGCGAGTTGAGTGATTTGTGGAAGCATAGCATTTCGCAGAACGTAACGAGAAATAATAAGCTTTTCTTTTACTCCACCGGTTTGAGCGTATTGGACAAAATCTTCTCTCTTGACATTCTGTACCAGGAGTTTCATCTGTTGAAACCAGGATGCTCCTCCGAGAATCACCAGGGTTAATGCTGGAAGGAATGAGTAACGCAAAATGGTCAGAATAAATTTGAAATTCACCACCATTCTTCTTCCTAGCATCATTCCACCAGCCGGGAAGAGTTGCCAGACAAAGGCAAACAAAATAAGGACGAGTACACCGAATATATAATGAGGAACTGGTCGGATGACCATGATGATTGCATCTAAAATCTTTGACCAATTTTTATGAGAAAAGTATCCGGCAATTCCTCCCAAGATGTTTCCCAATGCCCAGGCTAATAGAGTTGAGGTGACAAATAATCCAATTGTCCAGGGGAGATACGTTCTGAGAAGGTCAGCAACTGGAGTAGGAAATTGAAAAAAAGAAGGACCAAAATCAAGCGTAAAGACGCGCTTCCACATATTAATATACTGTTCAAAAAGAGTTCCTTCCAAACCATAGAGTTCTTTTAAGGTTACCATCAAACTTTTAACTGCAGTGGGATCGAGCTGGGAGCCTTGTGATTGTATTTGAGCAATAATTTCCAAAACTGGATCTTGTCCAGTCATACGGGGTATGAAAAATACCGCAGTGATTCCACAAAAAATGACCACTATGTATTGAATTAACCTTGGGATAAGATAATCCCTGAAAAATCTCATGATAAACCCCCTTAAAAAGACTTCCTGGCGAGTAATCGCCAGGAAGTCTCAACCAGTTTGATTTTATTTTTTTTGTAGGAACGGAAGCATGTATTTTAGGTTCGGCCAGTGTTGATAAGGTTGGCTATAGGGGTTTTCAGCTCCTGGCCAATTGGTCCAGTACGCTTCATCCCAGGCAACGGCACCGCAGTATCCATATGTAGCGATAGTCGGCATTTCTTCGACGAGGATTTTTAAAGCCTCAATGCCCAGTTCAGTAGTTGTTTTAATATCGGCAAAGGGATCGGTTAATTCCAATTTTTCAATAATTTTATCTAAATCTGGATTTGACCAACGTGCTGCACCACCAGGTCCGAGTGCAACTGGTTGACCAATGGGTGTCAAGAGACGTGAATGCCAGGGATCAAAGGTTCTTGAAAGATCCACACCAGCACCCCATGGCTCGGCAGCAGGCCATTGTGAAGAGACTGAAAATTCTCCGTTAAGAACTAAGGTATCGAATGCTTCGGTTAACGTCGCTACAGCATCAATTCCAAATTTTCTCCATTGATCAGCTGCGGCATTCGCATTTTTCGACGAATGATGTGATGGGCTAACGTTCGATACAATGGAAATTTTCCAGAGTGAACCATCGGGGAGATGCCATTTTCCATCTTGATCCTTTGTGAAGCCATTTTTGATGAGAAGTTTTTCGGCAACATCGGGGGCATACTTCCACCAACCAATACCAAATAGTTCACGAATGACAGCCGGATCTTCCGGTATTGGATAGCCTCTTTCCTTAGCGGCCTTAACGATTCTATTGGGAACGTCGGTATCATAGGGTTTGAATTTTTCTCCATTTCCCAAATCAAGTTCAAATTCTTTTAGCCAATCCTGCATTGGTAAAAAGTAGGCTTCTAAGTAGGCAGGAACAGGTGGAAGGTGAAGGGGACTGACAGGGGCCATTAAGTCAAAGGCGATTGCCATATAATCCACAATATCAATGGCCAGGGTCAAAGCCCAACGAACTTCTTTATTGTTATATGGCTCGACCAAGTTGTTGAACATAATGCCGGTTATACAGGGATCAATGTTCACAACCCAAGGCCATTCTTTTCGCCAACCTCGAGCGGTATCGCTCTTATCAAGAACCGCTCGCAGTCCTTCTGGAGAATATTGACCCATATCTAACTCATGACGGATTTGGGAGAGGATTTTTCCTTCTTCACTCTCATACCATCGGAAAAGAACATATTTCGGTTTTGGTTCTCCGTAAAGTATTCCAGTTGGAGTTTTTGCCCAATCTTCTCTTCGCTCCCAAAGAGTCCAGAAACCAGCTGGATCATAATCGTACAAAACATACGGTCCATTCCCCACTGGAGGGTTGTATTCAAAGGTCAATGGATCTTCGACTTTTTCGAAAATGTGTTTAGGCATGATACGGAGGCACCCCCATCGATCTAAGAAATGGGTATGGAAGCGGGAGTTTGGTATCTTCAGATCGACGACCACAGTATAGTCGTCAGTTTTAGAAACCTTTTCAACATATTCAGCCATAGGACCATGGTAGAGAAGCCCAGGAGTGTTGATATGGACTTCAATTGTATAAATAACATCATCAGCAGTGACCGGAACTCCATCGCTCCAGGATGTATCCTTCCGTAGGTTGATGGTCATCTGGGTAAAATCCTGGTTATAAATAGGAAGATTTGCTGCCAAGCCGCAGATGATTTCACCAGTGGCATAATCAACTGTCCACAGTGGTTCAAGGAGTAACTGTTGTATTCCCCGATCCTGATTTCTCCAGCCCGCCCACAGGTTGAAATTATTAGGCATTCCCACTCGACCGGTTAATTGGTCGACGATGAGTGTTTCTTCACGGGAAATTCCCGCCGGGAGCTGAGCAAAGGATGCGAGGGGAATCAATAGTACTAAACCCAAAACCATGAATATTAAAAATCCCCACCTATACTTCATGACAATTCTCCTCCTTAAAATTATTTCTTTTTAACCTCAAGTTCATTAAAGTTCTTATGAATCACAAATTTTCCATATTTATTGCAAATATTTTCATTCCCCTGAATTAACGTAAGATTCGGATGAGGCTTTTATCCTAACTTTTTTACGTATTTCTGGTAAGATTATCCCAGGTGAACAATCGACAGGGTAATATAATCTTTTTTCTATCCCCCCCTTTGATATTTTCTATGAGTAGGTTGGCTGCCACTTTCCCTAATTCCCCAAGAGGTTGTTCCACAGTTGGTAAGGGTGGATCAGTATACTTTACTGCCTCAATGCCATCAAACCCAACAATGGTCAAATCCTGAGGAATAGAAAAGCCCCTTTCTTTTGCCACTTGAAGTGCTCCAATTGCCATCTTATCGTTGGCGACATAAACTGCGGTTGGAGTAGGTTTGAGTTCAAGAAGTTTTTCCATTGCCAATCTGCCACTTAAACGACGGAAATTTCCCTCCACAATGTACTCTTTCTTTAATGAAATGCCATGTTCAAGGAGAGTATCTACATAGGCACGGTACCGCTCTTGGGCATGAAGGTGTTCTATTGGTCCTCGAATATGGGCTATATGGCGATGTCCTTCTCTGATTAGATAAGAAACAGCTTCTTTGGCTCCACCGTAATGGTCAATATCCACGTAGCTTACTCCTTCACCATCCACTCGTTGGTTCACCACTACAAAGGGGAAATTTTCCTTAACCAAATCGCTCACCTCAGAGTAATGAATGGGCCAATGGGAAAGAATGATCAAGCCTTCAAAAAGGCGATTGCGGGCAATGTCTAAAAGAGCCGCTCTTTTATCCAGAGGGTAACCGTTGAAAAACTCTCCCTTGACTACTATCTGGAGATAATATCCTTGTGAAGATATAGCAGCAAGAAGACTATTGATGAGTTCCCCATAAAAGGAAGATAGTTTATTTTGTTCTTTAATGAAGGCACAGAGGAGAACAGTACTGGTTCTCCCTTTAATCAGGCTTTGGGCTAAGATATTCGGCCTGTATCCTAGCTTTTGAGCCGCTTCTAAAACCTTTTGTCTTGTTTTTTCGGAGACTCCCTTTTGATTATTAAGTACTAAAGATGCTGTAGCAGGGGAGACCCCGGCTAATTTAGATACATCTTTTAGGGTGATAGGCATAGTCATTTAAAACGTTTTAAATATTATTTTGTATACATTTTAGTTTGAAAAAATGACAATGTCAAGAAACAAATTTTCTTTGATTGGTGAAGGTAGATCGAATCTCTTTATCCAAAGGGAGAGGTTGAAGAAGAGCGATGATTGAACATCTTTAAACATTTTACCTTTCACTGCATTTCCAGGATAGACCCTCATGCCACGTTGTGGCACCAGATGAGAATGAAAACTTTGAGGGTCTATCCTTTCAGTTTTAGTCTTTTCTGTTTTTCAATCTTAC
>Ga0116202_10002118_pt1 | contig 11755 bp, 8 predicted proteins | sample LakKivw325mmetaG_FD_94479 | JGI IMG/M metagenome (GOLD analysis project Ga0116202, IMG submission 94479) | Anoxic lake water microbial communities from Lake Kivu, Rwanda to study Microbial Dark Matter (Phase II) - Lake Kivu water 325m metaG | ecosystem: Environmental > Aquatic > Freshwater >... | reverse complement strand
TGTGCCTGGTTTCGCCTGCAAGCTCCGCGTGGAGTTTGCCTCTACCAGCCTGATTGTTTCGACGGATGCCAACTGGAAGGCTCAAGCGGCTGATGATCGTCTTCCAGAGGGCGAGATCATGCTCTCTGGCCTTGGCAGGCAGGAGACCGTTGCTCTTGGAAAGGTGCAATCGGACTGGTTTGCCCGAGAATACTACGACAGAAGCTGGAGCGGGGCTGTTGTGTTGGACAGCCCTGAGAATCTGGCCGATTTCCCGATCCGTCCGATTTCCACTCCTAAGTTCAACACGCTGGTGCCTGAGTCCGTGTCCGGGCCTTTCAACTCCGCTCCAATGCCCAGAGAGACTCCGGTCGGGGAAGTGCCGGAGCTTACGGGTTCCATGGAGCTGAAGCCGCTGAAAGCTGGTGCAGCCGAAGGTTTTGAGGTGTTCGCTGCCGGCGGCGGACCGATCGAGTTCAGGTCGTCACCCCGCGATGGCAGGGGAGTGACGCTGGTCCTGGATTTCGGCAGGCAGGTTTCCGGTTTTGTGGAGATGAGCATCGCGTCAGAGGGCAGCGGAGTTATTGACGTTGCCTACGGGGATCGCTTGGAGGACGGACACGTCAGATCCAACCTGGGCGGAGCACGTTTCTCGGACCGGATGATTCTCACAAAGTGCGACTCGGTGTGGAACAGCTTTGATCGGCGTGCTTTCAGGTACATGCAGATAGAGGTCAGACGCCTCACAAAGACCGCCTGTCTCAGATATGTGGCCGTGCACGAGGCACAGCGGGAAGTAGATACGGCCGGGGTGTTTGAGTGTGACGATGAAGCCGTCAACCGCATCTGGCAGGCCGGGGTCCGCACAGCGACGTTGTGCACTGAGGATACGTTCATTCCCTCCCCAGCGCTGACCAGAGAACCGAACTGGGCTGACTTGCGCATCCTTGCACGGGCAGCTTACTACGGGTTCGGGGACACGGAATTGTTCGCACAGGCTGTTGGGGACTATGCCGACCTCATCACGTCCAGACGGTTGGAGAACCCGGACCTCGCGCTGCTGTGGATGCTCTCGCTCATCGATCTTTGCGAGTTCACCCAGGACGTCGAAGTTGCGGTGCGCTACCGGGACGTGGCGGAGAGCGTAATCCAGAGACTGAGGCGTTTTGTTGGTCCAGGCGGATTGATCACCGGCGATGTAGGCGAGCTTTACCTGGATCGACTGACCACAGGCAGAGGCAGAACCTCATCAGTGCTCAACAGCCTGTATGCCCGGGGCCTTCAGTGTCTGGCGACGGTTCGCAGTATCGCTGGCGACACGCAGACCACGCAGGAACTGATTGACGAGGCCGCCGAGGTCAAGCGGGTCATAAACCGGGACCTGTATTCCCGTAGACACGGGCTGTATTTGTCGTGCCTGGACGAGGCCGACCCGGAGGAGTATTTCAGCAAGCTGGGAAACGCGGTTGTGGCGTTTTGTGATGTGCCGGAGTTTTATGAGAAGTCAGCCATAGTGCGTTTGGTTGCGGCGCCGGACCATCCCGATGAAGAGCCTCTCAGCCCGCTTGCGGCTTCGTTCATTGTTGAGGCAATGTGCGCTCAGGACAGGCGTGAAGAGGCCTTAGAGCTTATCCGGTCCAAGTGGAACCTGCTCCTTACCCATTCGGAAACTCTGGGTGAGAGCTTTGATGGAAGCTCCACGCTGATTCGTGGTTACGCGTGTAGTGTGGTGCGCGATCTTGTGGCCGAGATCGTTGGCATCAAACCGACGCTCAGTGCCGGACGCTACACAGTCAGTCCTCAGCTCGGCGGCCTGAAATGGGTTCGCGGTTCCGTTGCTACACCGAGCGGGAAGCTGACCGTGGAGCACAAGACGTCCCGGTTCGGTACGGTCACCACTGTTCGCGTTCCCAAGGGAACTGTTGTTGACTACTATATCGCGGCCGGCGGCGAAATCGATATCAATGTTGACGGTAGGGATACCGATTCCAGATCTCACACTTTGGAGGCCGGGAGTCATCAGATCAAGGTGGCGGAAGCGAAAGCTGCTCGCACGCGTTCCCTTGGGCTTGCCGCGCCGAAGGCTGTGAAAAAGGTCGAAGTGCTGGCGGGGGTTTCACAGTTGGGCAGGGGACAGGCTCTGAGGCGGGGACGAAGGCCGGGCCGGTCTGATGACAGAGTATCTGGCGAGACCGAGGTTCTGACCTTTGGCGATGACGATTCTGCTACGGATATCGAGGCGACGGAGGTTTTGGATACCGAAACAGACATATTGACTGAGGCACCGAAGCCGCAGCGCAGACAGCGTCCGCCTCGAGGTCCGCGCCGAAAGCCTGACGCTCGTAGTGAGCAACCAGCGGAGCCAACGGAAAAGCCGGCATCCGCCATTGATGGCGTAGGCCACATCGAGGTTCAGAGGCCGGAGCCCGATACTGAACCCGCGACTCCGGCAGGCCAGACCTCGGACGCAACTACGCCAGGCGCACCTAAGCGAAGAAGACGGCCGCGCAGGCCGACGCGCAAACCGTCCGATGCCGAGCCTGTCGAATCACCAGAGGTCGTCGAGATGGCGCCGCCCAATGGTGTCATTCCGACCGGCGAGAGGAATCTCGGGGGATTTCTCCCTGCGGTCGAAATGACAGGTCCGCAACAGGAAAAGGTAGGGGAGCACTTCGAAGTGCTCCCTCACGAGGTGACTGATGCCGATGCTGAGCCTGCGCCGAGTGCTACGCGACGCCGCAGAAGACCCAGAAGATCGGGACGCAAGCCGAGTGAGTCTCAGGCTGAGGGGACTGTCGAGATTGCATTGCCGGAACCGGAACACACCCACGAAGAGCCTCCTGCCGCGGCGGGCGATGGTGATGGGCAGCCTTCGCTGGAGGGTGAACCACGTCCGAAACGACCGCGAAGCAGGTCCCGTCGTCCTCGAAGGTCGCCGAGTGAAGCCGAGGGGCGGCCAAGACCCCCCGAAGAAGGCGGCAGTGATGAAGGTATCAGTCCGGACCCCGGCGACCACAGCTAACCTCGGGCCCGGGTTCGATACTCTCGGGCTCGCGCTCAAGCTCTACAACACCATCGAGATGGAAGAGATCGCCTCCGGACTAGATATTCAGTGCGGGGGCGTGTGTTCGGAAAGCATCCCTCTCGATGCTCAGAACATTGTCTACAAGGCCGCGCTCACAGTGTTCCGGCAAGCCGGGTGGGAGCCTTGCGGGCTCAAGATCATTCTGCATAACGAGATCCCTTCGGCGCGCGGATTGGGCTCCAGTGCCGCGGCTGTGGTCGGCGGGGCTGTCGCGGCCAATAAGCTCTGTGGCGACAGGCTTGGCGAGCGGGAGATACTGCAGATATGTGTCGGCCTGGAGGGCCACCCGGACAACGTTGTGCCCGCGCTGGTCGGCGGGTTTGTGATCACCACGGTCACCTCGTCCGGTCACGTCGAGTACATCAAGGTCCATCCTTCGCCGGTGATCAGGGCGGTGGCCGCAGTCCCCTCGTTCGAGCTGCGGACATCTGACTCACGCAAAGTCCTGCCAGAGAGCTTCGGGTTCTCGGATGTGGTCTACAACGTGGGTCACGCGGCGTTCTTCGTTGGGGCATTCATCACGGGCAACCTCAGTTCGCTGCGTTTTGCGATGGAGGACAGGCTGCACCAACCCTATCGCGAGAGCCTCATCCCCGGAATGCGAAGGGTTTTTGAGGCGGCTATGAGCAGCGGCGCGCAGAGCGTCTCAATCAGCGGCTCTGGTCCGACTCTCATCGCGTTCGTCAATTCCGAGGACGAGAGAGTGGGGAACGCGATGCAGTCGGCTTGGGCACAGGAAGGCATCTCCAGTGACATTATCCATCTCGAACTCGACACACAGGGACTAAAGGCTGAGACCGTGTGACGAGTGTGACAGCCACAAAACCTGTATTTCGGTGTTTCGCGGCGACAGTCCGGGGTGAAATGCCCCGGACTGTCGCATATATCGACCTGTTGATCCGCGCTCTGCCAACGTCGACAGAATAGTCGTTTCGCCAAACCATCCCAGAGTCTCCGGTCTTCCGGCAGATTTGGGATGGCATGTGGTGTTACACAATCGGATTCGGCGTTCTACTCCGCCAGAAGCTCGTCTATCTGCTTCTTGAACTCCTCATACTTCTCTTTCTGCGAGGCTGCGTCACCTGGGAATTTGGAGTGGGTGAATCTGATCTTGCCGGTCTTGTCGATCACGTAGGTTGCGGGAATCCCTTTGATCTGATAGGGCTCTCCCAGCTTCGTGCCGACGGGGTCGTGGCAGACGGTGTACCTGATCTTGTTGTCCGTGGCGAACTTCTTAACGGTGCTCAAGTCGCGGTCGAGTGCCACTCCCACTATCTGCACCGGTTTCTTCGCGTAGTCCTTATGCAGCTTGACCAGCCACGGTATTTCGTGCCTGCACGGAGGGCACCATGTCGCCCACAGATCCAGCACTACAACCTTGGGTTTCTCTTTGAAACAATCCGACAACTGAAACTGCGTGTTTCTGATTGTTGGGAGTTTGAAATCCGGCGCTTTCTTGCCGACGCTGAGGTCGGCCCAGGCCACCGTGGCAAAGACCGCCAAAGTGACAAGCCCGGAAATGACATATCGTGTTTTGTCTCTGTGCATCGTGATGCTCCTTGAATGCATACTACCTACAATTATACCAACGAGGGCGGGGTTGTCCAAACTGCCGCTAATCTGTAGAATAACATCATCTCATCTGACAGGTGTATCCATGAAACCATACGTCTTGCCTGCCGACCGTGTCACCTACAACTACCGCTACTTTCTGCCGTATGCGCCCGAATGGGGCTCCGACGAGTTTTGCGGCACGCGGCTCCGCGAGCTCCTCACATATTGTGACGAAGCCGGAATAGATGCTGTTCAGTTCTTCGTCAACATACTTCCCGGCACATACTACATGCCTGCGCATAGCGCTAAGGAGCAGGAGCGATGGGCGGACTGGATGGGCAGTGTCGTCCGCCCGGCTTTGGAGGGTATCGGCGTATCCTACCAACTGAACTTCCAGTGCCTGTTGGGTCATGGTACATTTGGAATTGACATGAGGGACGAGTTTGACTGGGGTTACCTGGTGAGCCACCGAGGGGATGAGGCTCTGGGCTGTCCCTGTCCGCTCGACGACAGGTTTCGGGCAGAGATGGGCGAGATGCTTCATCTCTGGGCTTCGACCCTTCCCGACGTTATCTGGGTCGATGACGATTTCCGTATGCACAACCACGGTCAGTCAGACCACGGGCTGGATTTCTACTGCTACTGCAAGACCCACTTGTCCGCATTCGCAGACCGTATGGGACGGGCATACACACGCGAGGAGATCGTGTCCGAGGTTCTCAGACCGGGTGAACCGAGCGCGTTGCGGCTGGATTGGAACAGCTTCATCGCGGACACCATGGTCGACACAGCCGCTTGGATTCGCGAGAGAGTCTCAAGCGTTTCCCCGGACATTAGAATTGCGCTAATGACCTCCTCCCCCGACATCCATTCCATTGAGGGCCGCGACTGGAAAAGAACGCTGACTGCGCTGAGCGGAGAGCACCCCCCAATGACACGTCCGATGTGCGGGATATACACGGGGACCACCGCCCCTGTCAAGAACTTCGTATGCACATATCGCTATTTCGATCAGAGCATCGCCACCCTGGACACAACACTTGGGCGCGGTGTGGCAGAGTATGGCCCAGAGCTGGAGAACACTCGATTCACAACATGGTGCAAGTCAGTGGCGAACAGCCGGTTTGTTCTGACCCTTGCCCAACTGGTCGGTTGCCCTCAGATAACTCTGTCCATCAACGATCTTGACGGCTCGCCGATAAACGAAGAGCCCACCAGCGTCTCGATGCTGAGGGACATTCGCCCCAGGCTGGAGACCCTTGCGGGTATGCGTCTCTATGATTGGCGGGCTATGGGCGCTGCGCTGGTGACTGATCCGGAGTCCGGTCGGAAGGCCAGGGCGTGGGAGGGCGCGTCATACACAGATCTTGGATTCAACAGGTGCTGGGACGATCTTATATTGCAGATGGGAGTGCCCACAAGATATGTTGACTGTAACGGCGCCGCCGAGTCTGGTGCAGTGGTCTTCGTCGACGGGGCGACCGGGTGGCTTCTTTCGGACGAGCAGTTGAGGAAAGCGCTGGCAGGGGCGGTCATGGTCGATGGGTTCGGAGCCGCAATACTGCAAGAAAGGGGCTTTGGCCGGTACCTGGGTGTGAAAGTTGTGGAGAAATGCACCTACGGGATTCATGCGGAACAGTATCTCGATGGAGTTCTACCGGGAGTCTACAGCATTCGGGTGCCGCACAGGGGATACGAGTGGTACGAGATGGAGACTGACGGCGGAACGCTTGCCAGTGAGTTCATCGATCCCAAGAACCGCCGCCACGTTGGGAGCGCTGTTTTTGAGAACAAACTCGGAGGGCGAGTGGTCGTCTATGCCAGTCTTGGAGAGCTCATATACGGGCACTTCGGCAGTCATGCCCGGCAGCGTTGGCTGCAGGGCTCGATCCGCTGGCTGAGCCGATATCGCTTCCCAGCTCTGCCGCAGATACCGCATCACTGTCTGACCGTAGCTCGTTCATCCGGCAGCAAGATGCTGCTGGCCATTGCCAACCTGGGGACGGATGCTCTGGACGGTGTCCGGTTCCGCCTCGGCGCAGGCCAGCCCTCTAAGCATTTCAGAGTGCTTCAGGAAGACGGGACCTGGTCGGACCGCGGCAGCGTCGAGGCGGTGGCGCTTGAGACTGGGGAGAAAGACATTACCATCCCCGGGCGCATTGGCGTATTTGAGTGGCTGATTACAGTTCTGGAGTAGTCACTGCAATCCGGGTGGTGATCCTGGTTTTTGACAACCGCTGGACACGGTGATATCCTGAATGCGGACATGATGGAGAACCTACTTGTCGAAAAATTCCTGAGACGCCTGACCGCGAGCAGAAGGTCATCGAAGCGCCTGCTCATCACTGCGTTGGGCCTTGTTCTGGTCATTGCGTCTGTCTCCGTGTTCGTGCGCAAGTCAGCGCCCCTCGCTGCCAAACAGCCCGCCGTCGGCCCGCCAGTGCTGTCAGTCGGGGGAAATGCGGGCGTCGACTCGTGCAGGTTCCTGACGGTCAGCTCGGACGGCTCGGTCGTGGGCGCGATATCTGCTGGAGGGGTTCTTCACGTATTCGACTGGCAGGGCCAACCGGTCTTTTCAGCGCCGTTGAAGACGCACAACCGCGCCGCGTTGGCGCCTGGCGGCAAGTTCACGCTGCTCTACAGCCATCGGGACTTGTCAAACACCAGTGTAACCTTTCTTGATAGCAGCGGACGTGAGCACAGCAGCATGGATGTGGGTTCCGCAGTGTGGAGCGCCGATGGGGTTCTCACCGACGGTGGCGTGCGGTTCGCCATTGGCACCGGGGCAGGGATGGTCTACATCGTGGATCTTTCCCGCAGTGGCAGGCGCCACAAGAGATGGCGAGTTCCCGGGGCAGTGGTGTCCGTGAGCATGGATAGCGACGGCCAGCAGGTCAACTACGGTTGTTGGCAGCGATCAGTTGTCGGTTGCGCGACCTGGAGCGGAGAGAAGCGCTGGGAGGAGAAGACCGATCCCAGCGTGCTCAACTACGTTGAGCGACTCAGCGCGTCCAGGACGGCGTGCGTGCTTGTGCCAAATAGGTCCGGGTCGGCAGGGTCACTATGGATCATGCGAGGAGACGGCGAAAAGCTCTGGGAGACGAAGGTTGGTCAAAGCGCGCGTCCGAAGGCCGTGATCGCGAAAAACGGCCGCTATGTCTGTCGCAGCTACTCCAGAGCAATTCGCCACGAGCGAAACACAGTTGTGGAGAGGCACGGAGTTCTAGTGGAGTCTCCTGGGAAGACTCTGTGGGACAAAGGTTCTCTGTTCTTCCAGGCCGATCCTCTGTTTGTGACATCCAGCGGATACGTGGTTGTTGTGGGCAGCAAGAACAGGCTCTACATACTCAGTCGGACGGGCGAGGTCAAACCGTCGCTGGAGCTTCCATCTCGGCTCCGCCTGGCAGTCTCAGTGAGGAACGGGGCCAAGCTCGTTATCTACTGCTCCGACGGAAGTATTCATATGCTGGATTTGACGGAACAGCAGCCTCGACATTCCATCGAGGCTGCTGTTCCAACGAGACTAGGCTAGGTATTTCCAGGCTTCCTGCCGGTTTTGCTAGAGCGAGATAAGTCCCAATCTAGTAGCACGCCGAAATGCTTGAACGCGGTTGGTTACCTGGAGCTTGTCATATATGTTGGCCAAGTGGAAGTCCACTGTCCGCTTGCTGACGAATAGCGCGTCGGCGACATCTTTGCTGGACTTGCCCTCTACTACTAGAGAGAGCACCTCCAACTCACGCCTTGTCAGCTTCACTGAGCGGTCTTCGTAGACTTCCGGGATTCCGACAGGCCCCATATGGTTCCCCTTTCCCTGCTCGCCGCTCAATGATATGTTTCCACGGGGAAAGGCGAAACGCACACTATAAATTGCGGGCAAGAACAATCATCTGCAATGACGTTGCTTTCTCAGCGTCAGCTCCGTCCTCGCAGCCCGCGGCTGACCACTATACGGCGGTAGGGATATCCAGTACCGCGCAGCACTTCGCGAACCTCGCGAGAGTATGAGCGCTGGTGCCAGAGCGTCTGCGATCGATCATCCGGTAGTGCTTTCGCCGCTGAATGTAGGCAGCTATCCACGCCGGAACACACAGAACCGATATTGCATAAGCCGCCAGCGCCGCCAGAGCGGCTTTGGGCGAAGTCAAGGTTGCGGCCGACCAGGAAAGCCCGTCCAGCCTCAGTCCGGCAACCACCAACGCACCGCCGAACACGGTCATCAGAACAGCGTTTCGGAACGACCACACGCGCACAACCCTGCTTTTGGCATACCTGTCCTTGGCATCGCCCATCCAACTCAGGCCAATCAGGCAAGCGCCCGCCCACACCGGGGTCAGGCTCGCAAAGAACACGCACCCAACGATAGCCAGCAAGACGAGCCATTTTTCATTCCTTGAAAGCATTGAAGTCTCCTTTTCCAATACGAACAATCACAGTTTTCTTCGGTAACTGCGCATCAATCCAATCACTCTGCCCACTATGCTGCAGCTTTGCCGTTCAAGATCAATCTCGATTGGCTGGTACTGCTCATTGGCGGGTTCCAGAACCACTGTGTTTCCGCGTCTGTAGAACCGCTTGACCGTGGCCTCATCATCAAGCAGCACGGCGGCCAGTTCTCCGTTGGCCACGCTATCGCATCCGGCCACCATCACAAGGTCGCCGGGCATGATGCCTTCGTCTATCATGCTGTCTCCGCGCACTCGCAGAAGGAAAGTGTCCGTTGATGAGTCCGCCATGTCCTCGGGCACAGCGTACACTTCTTCGATCTGTTCCTGAGCCAGAATGGGTTGGCCGGCAGCAATGTTGCCAACTAGCGGGACGTATGCAGCCTGGGGCTCGTCACGCTCGCTGACCACCGCTGATCTTCCACCCGGCACAACCCGAATACCGGCGCCGCGGTCTGTAACCGCATCCTCGAGCGAAGCCGCAATTGGAGCGTTAATCTTGATTCCCCGCGCTCCACGTAGCCGATCGATGTAGCCTTTTTTCTCAAGTGCGTTCAGATGCTTGGCGATGCCGTTGGGACTGGCAACCGACATAGCCCGCATCAGTTCCGGGATGCTCGGCGGTCTACCCTCACGTCTAATCCCATTCTCGATTTCGCCCAGCAGCTTCTGCTGCCTCTGAGTAAGACTACTGACCATAACACGCTCGCAGGTGTAAAGAATTACACCTATAGTATACCACCCGATCCGAGCCTTGTCAACAACTTTTTTCGATTTTCTTGAACTTTTTTTCTGGGGGTTTCTGTTGGGGCGGTGCAGGTGAGTCTCGCAGGCGGCGGCGGGAGGCTAGGCATTAAGAAAGCGCCCCTCCGGAGAAGATATCCGAAGAGGCCGGAAGGGTACTTCGGTCTATTCCTCCCCGAAGAGGAAGCGCAGAGTGTTGGTGTTGCTCGCTTGCGTGCGGAGGTCGGCGGGCAGCGCGTCCAGAGCAGCCACTTCGTCCTCGTATCGCGCTTTCAGCTTGAAGTCGACGTAGTAGTCCTCTCCCTGCTTGCGGTGGCAGAAGTAAGAATAAGCTGGCGCATCGGAGCCCCATATCAGGGTGTTCGGGTACGCTCGCATCAGATCCATCATCACGCTCTTGTGGTCTGCGTAGTTCGTCGGAAAGCGTTTCTCGTGGTCTGGCACCGATTCGCAGTCTTCATGCATCAGTTGTGCCTGAATCTTGAGCGCGGCAGTGTCCACGAATACGTTGGGCAGTTCGTTGGCGCGGTCCAGATGGGCCCGGCTGAAGCCTATGCAGTGGGCGAGGCAGAATCGCACGTCCAGGTTCTGCTCGACGACCTCGAATGTCATTGGTGTGTATGAATAGCGTTCCGAGGAATCGGGCGTAGTGTGCAGCAGTATCGGCAGATTCCGTTCTCGCGCGAACTCGATTATCGGGAGACCTTCCTTGAGCAGGCACGTTACCGGGCTCTGGCACAGCACTGGGACAATCTTGATCCCGTAGATTGGCCACTGCCTTTCCAGTTCCAGCGCAGCCTGAATCTGGTCTTCGACTGCGCGGCCGGGGTCGAACGAGATGAACGGGATGAACCGCTGTGCGAGCTCCGGGAAGTACTCGAAGATTTCGCGGATGACCATTCGGTTCTCGATGCCATAAGGGGTCGGTGAGATCGGCGGATTGCCCGGAACACACTCGCCGCGCCGTACCAGTGCCTGCGGGTCGAAGTAGAGGTCGGGGGCGTACGGAAAGACGATACTCGCGTCCACGCCCCCGCAAAGTTGGCGATAGTAGTGGTCCTCGAGGCTCTGCGCGTACGGGAATTCCATCGACGCGTACGACTTCACGCTGATTCCCAGGTGAACGTGACTGTCTATGACCTTGCCCCGCAAGTCCGCGCTCTTTAGATGTTTTGTGACCATGTTCTGACGCCTCTTTATACCGTCCAGGATCTACCGCTCTTTGAACTGAATGTTCTGATAGGCTATCGCACGCTCGCCCATCACCTCGGTGTCGCAGGGCCTGGCCAGGCTACCGGAGATTGTCAGTTCGCTGTTGAGAATCTGCAGGATGCTGGCTGGCACTTTCGGCGTCACCGGGCCGTGTGCGGCAAGGCGAGTGATGAACCGCTGCCAGGATGGATCGCCATAGTCGAAACCGTCCCAGAACTTGACTATCTTCGAATTTGCAAGATCGAGCGGGCCTATGGTGGCGGCCTTCGGCGGAACATTTGACCAGTCGCCGGAGCAGCTCGCATCGCAGAAGAGCGAGTTCTGCATGACGGTGATTGGGTGCAGATCGACCATGCGCGTGCCTGCTTTAAGATACGCCTGGATATCGTCGCCGAACTCCACCCACAGGTCCGGTTCGAAGAATGCGATGTGTCCCGACCAGCCGATGCCGCCGTAGCAGATGTCGGCTCCGCCCAGGTCCACGATCATCTGGCTGTAGTCGTTCACGTTATCCGAGCTTGGGAAATGAATCTGGCTCTCGGGGATGGCCAGCTCCGGGTCGATTCTCGAGAACAGGTCGTTCCACATCCAGTACTGGAAGCCGCCCTTCCACTCACGCGGAGCGGTGCGGCCATTCTCGTCAGCGTATTCATCCATGTTGAACGTGTGGACGTGGTGACAGGGGATCCGCAACTGGTTGATCATCTGCGCCACGAACGCGTACTGCGGGTTCGGA
>Ga0116202_10002114_pt1 | contig 11762 bp, 8 predicted proteins | sample LakKivw325mmetaG_FD_94479 | JGI IMG/M metagenome (GOLD analysis project Ga0116202, IMG submission 94479) | Anoxic lake water microbial communities from Lake Kivu, Rwanda to study Microbial Dark Matter (Phase II) - Lake Kivu water 325m metaG | ecosystem: Environmental > Aquatic > Freshwater >... | reverse complement strand
GATCCTGGCATGTGAACCTGCCATCGTGGGTGGCTGATGATGCTTCCACCCGATCCAATCAGCAACTATCAGCATGCCCCACTCAGCCTGGCATCCCCCACACAAATCACAAATCATATCTTAATATTTTCTGAACCTCATCCCTGTATACTTAACCAGAAGGATCAAGGTTTAATCGCTATCTTTGGAGGTTTTGCATGTCTTTAAGAAAAGTGCTTCTTTTTTTCGCAGCCGTCGTCATTCTGGGCGGCGCTGCTCTGGCAGGCTCGATTGCTGGCGGAGTAATTGTTTATAACTATATGAGCCAGACTGCAACCACCATTCCAGTCACTTCCAGCCAGCCTGCCGTGGATATCCAAACGGCCAATAATCAAACCCAAACCCTGGAAGTTAACAGCACCGATGTTGAAACTGCCGTTACCACGGCGGTCCAAAATGTGGGGCCAACGGTGGTGACCGTGGTGGGTACCATCCCGGGCCAGCAGACCTTTTTTGGATTTACCGGCGATTCCACATCCACCGGCAGCGGGGTATTCATCTCCTCCGACGGCTATATCCTCACCAACAACCACGTGATCGAGGGAGCGCAGCAGCTGCAGGTCATCTTCGCCGATGGCAGCGAGCAGGATGCCACTCTGGTGGGCACCGACCAGTATTCCGATCTGGCTGTGCTCAAGGTGGACGGACCGGCACCCGCCGTGGCCAGCTTGGGCAATTCCGACGCCCTGAACCCGGGCGAGACGGTGATTGCCATTGGCTCGCCATTGGGCGACTTCAAGAATACCGTCACCGTTGGGGTAGTCAGCGCCACCGGCCGCTCGATCGACACCGGCGAAGGCTACACTATTGATGGCTTGATCCAAACCGATGCCGCCATCAACCAGGGCAATTCGGGCGGGCCGCTGGTGAACCTGGCCGGAGAAGTGATCGCCATCAATACCCTGATCATCCGCAGCAGTGGTAGTGGGACGGTGGCCGAGGGGCTTGGGTTCGCCATCCCCATCAACACCGCTCGAGTGGTTTCATCACAAATCATCCAGAAAGGTTATGTCTCGCGCCCCTACATAGGAATCACCTGGCAGCCCATTACCCCACGCGTGGCAGCCATTTATCGCCTGCCGGTGGAATACGGGGTTTATATCACCGATGTGGCTGCCAATAGCCCCGCCAGCACAGCCGGTCTCATAGTGGGCGATATCATTACCGGCATCGACGATACTGCCCTGGATGAGACCCACGCTTACATCAACACCCTGTTCCAGTATTCTGCAGGTGACACGGTAACCGTTAGCCTGGTGCGCAACAACCGCCAGATGCAGGTGCAGGTCACCCTGGGCGAATCAGGCTCGTAAACCAATACGCTGAGCTGATGGCTGAAACCCCGCCCGAAGACGACCCCCATCGTTTCGACGAGTGGTCGGAGACCTATGAGCATTCATTTATGAGTGGCTCATCTTCGACCGCCTTCACCAAGCAGCATTAAGGCGCATTCCTCCCGGCTTTTTCCCATCGGGAATCCTGGATATCGGCTGTGGCACCGGCTACTTGTTGCGCAGGCTGCATGGACATTGGCCTGCAGCCACCCTGGTGGGGATTGACCGCTCCGCAGGCATGGTCTCGCGTGCCAGGAAATAAACTTCCACTGCCACCATCTACCAGGCCTCCGCAGAGCATATCCCCCTGGAGGGTGCCTCCATCAACCGTGCAAATAGCACCATGTCTTTTCATAATTGGGCAGACCACCCCCTGGGGGTGCAGGAAGTTATACGGGTGCCTGCCAGGGGAAACCTGTTCATCCTGGCCGATACCAACACCTGGCACGGTCACCCGCTTTCACGCCCTCAAATTTGGCGCGTATTCCTCGCCGCCGGCCTGGCCATCCGCTCTCAAGCAAGCCTGGTGCCGTTGCTGAGCATTACCGCGGGCGAAAAGATCTAGGTGTCCTTTTGGGGAATTGTCACGGGCTACGAGCCGTACAGGCGGCGCGGTGGAGGGTATCGCCTGGCCTGCACACTCCAGCGGGATGCCATCTGACCCAGGGCTATTGAGACTCAACCTCTGGCGTTGAGAAAAGGCCCGACGCCAGCCGGTACAGCAGCCCCCCAAAGGTAAACAGCCAGGCAGCCAGGGCAATGTAGATGAAATAGCGCGGGATGACTGTAATGGCCTCGATATTCAAGGCTTTGGCCAGCTGGAACGTGCAGCTGGTATACATTCCCAGGGGGAACACCATGCTCCAAAACAACGGGTCATAGCGCAGCGGATAGCGTTTGATGAGATGCCGCCACACCCCCAAGATTACCAGCATCGGGATCCACCAGCTGGCAGTGGCCCAGAAAAACAGGTTCAGCCCCTTCAAAAACGGCAGCAGGTCGCTCAGGAAGCTCCACTGCCCGGCGTTAATGATCAATGTATCCCCTGCCAGGGTCGAAATCGCCACCGCGCCCATATTGATCCAATAAGGCGGGCTGAGCTGTGCGGGCTCCAGCCTGAAGAATAGCAGGCGGTAAAAAATGAGGGCAATGATCAGGATATACAGCATGCCGCCAAACAGGTACATGGTCAGCGAATAAAACAGCATGGGATTCTTCCACACACCTGTATGCGCGGCTAGCATGGTGCCCAACACTGAGATCGATTGGGTTCCCACCACTGCCACCAGCCAGCTGCCATTCACCCCACTCCCCAGCGCAGGTTTTTCATCCCTGGTCATCAAGATGGTGAACACCGCGTAGATCAATACCAGCCACAAGATGAGCCCAAGCCCCCACAGGATGCCCGCGGTGAGCATGTCACTGGATATGATCACGAACTGGCTACCCAGCACGCAAGTACCCGCCACCAGCGTGAAAAACCCCGGTGAGCGCAGGTGGTCTCCTAAGTCAACCACCACGCGCCTGTGATAGAACGCCAGCCTGGCAAGCAGCAACACCCACAGGATGATGTAGGCAGCGATATTAATGATAAAGAGTATTCGAGCCAGGATGGCAAATTCGAGCAGCTGCGAGGCGATGGATACGATCCCCGTAGCCATCACCAACGCAAAATATGCCGGCAGCAAATCTTGAATCCCAAGCCTGATGACGCCCGCGATCCTGCTTGCCACTATCTGAACCCTCAATGAGCCAGGCGGCGATGCCATACCACCACCTGGAAGCGTCTCCACAGGTAAGTGATGGGGAAGGTCACCAGGTGCACCAGGCGGGTGAACGGGAACAGGGCGATCAGCAGCGTTGCATTCAAGACGTGCAGCCTGGGTATTAGCGGCAGCGTGCTCACCGTGATGGTCTCAGGATGGAAGGTGGCCAATGATTGCACCCACACGGTCACCGTCTGCAGGAACCACACTGCGCCCCAGCGGTAGAACAGGGATACCCACAATCCCAGGAAAATCTGGTAGAACAGCAATGCCAGCAGCACCCAGTCCATGGGGGTGGTGAGCACGCGTAGCCGTGAATGAGTCACCCTGCGCAAGATGAGCACGATAATGCCGGAAAAAGCCAGGATGGCCAGGAATTTGCCGATCAGCTCCACGATGTAAAGGCGGGTGTCGACGGCGTGGATGAGCTCCATTAGCCCGGGAATGGCGAACCCCGCCACGTGGATCAGCAAGACTGGCACCACCCCATAATGCCACGGCACCGCCCCCCAGAATAAAACCCGGTGCTCCACCAGCTCGGACGACAGGCTGGAATAGCTGAACCGGTTCACGAAATAACGCGCCAGCCCGCCAAACACCGCCAGGAAAACTGCCAGGTATGGAAATACGATAAACAGCAGTGTATCAATCATCTCCAACTCCTCCTGCGCCTGGATGCGCCAGGCTGAAAGCTCCGCTGATCTCTTTTTCCTGCAGCAACAATAAAAGCGCCTGCAGAATCAGGCAGTATGGCTGCGTGCGATTCTCACCAAACACCTCGATCATTTTTCCCGCCGCCGGTAGCAGGCCCTCCTGCAGTAAAACCAGGCTGAATTCATCCTCCAGGCTCGCAGACAGGAAGCGCAGCACCATCACCACATGATCTGGCAGCTCGCTTCCGCAGTCATATCCCTTTTGGCGGTAGCCCTCATTGAGCCGGGCCATGAACCAGCTGCGCTGGTAGCTCTCGCCGAATAGTTGGTAGCCGACGTACGGGCAGCATAAACCTTGCAGGTCGAAGGTGCTGGTGTAGATCTCCTGCACCCGGCTGAGTTGTTCGTGGTTTACCCAGTGCTCGAACCCTGCCAGCCTCTCGCCAGCCTGGGGGCACACCTCATCCAGCCGCGCCATGCACGCTCGCGCTTGCCGGCTCACATCCTCGAACGGGTAATCCAGCAAGTCAGCGAAAAATAGCAGCAGACCAGGCAAATCATTCATCGGTTATGGCCCGCGTTTGGGTGGTCGCCGGTAGCCAAAACCGGTTTCTTCTTTATGCACCTGGGTGTCCATGGTCTCTTCGATCGCCACCTCCCGCTCCATGGGCGGGATGACGAACTGGTCATAATAGCCCGGCTGGGTGGTAAGGCGGTAAATCTCTTCCACCTGCTCGGCGGTCAGCCCTGCCTGCTGCAAGGCTTTCTGCGCCTCTTCATTGGTAAAATCTCCCACCTGCTCTGCCCGCTTGTTAATGCGCACTGCCATCATGCGCGCATAAGCCAGCTTTACCACGGCTTCATTACCTCCCGCCAGCAGCAAAGACATGTAGCGGATTGGCATGCGGATATTTTCCATTGTGCTGAAGAAATCCGCCGCCAGGCGATGCTTGCCTTGCTCCAGCTCGGTGGACATCACCGGCAGCAAGGGCGGCACATAGAATAGCATGGGCAGGGTGCGGAATTCCGGGTGCAGCGGCAGCGCTAGCTCCCATTCCTTCACGAAGCGATACACTGGCGATTTCTGGGCAGCATTGATCACCCCGTCTGGAATGCCGTTCTTCTTTGCTTCAGCGATCACCTGCGAGTCGTGGGGGTCCATGATCATCTGGCGCTGGGCCTGCACAAGGTCCTGGTCGTCAGCCATGGCAGCCTGTTCAATCTGGTCGGCATCGTACAGCAGCACGCCCAGGTAGCGGATGCGCCCCACGCACACGTGGAAGCACGCCGGCGCCTGGCCGGTTTCTTGCCGGGGATAGCACAGGATGCATTTTTCAGATTTTCCCGTCGACCAGTTGAAATACACTTTTTTATACGGGCAGCCGGAAATGCACATGCGCCAGGCACGGCATTTTTCCTGGTTCACCAGCACGATCCCGTCCTCGCCGCGCTTATAGATAGCGCCTGCCGGGCAGGCAGCCACGCATCCCGGGTTCAGGCAGTGGTTGCAGATGCGCGGCACGTAGAAAAACACCAGTTTCTCGAATTCGAAAAGCTGGCGCTGTTCTTCCGCGCTGAGCCGCATCATCTGTGGGTCATTGGCGGCGTAGATGGGTGAGCCACCCAGATCATCATCCCAATTGGGGCCTGAATCAATTTCCATCAGCCGCCCGTCAACCAGCGAGACGGCTCGCGCAATCGGCTGGTCATCCCCGGGAGGGGCAGTGATCAGGTCCTGGTAACGGTAAGTGAACGGCTCATAGTAATCATCCAGGTTGGGGAGCGCCGGGTTGTAGAAAATATCCGCCAGCTCACCCACCCGTGATTGCAGCTTAAGCCTCAGCCTGCGCGTTCCGCCCTGCGTCACCACCTCCCAACCACCGCGATATTTCTGCTGGTCTTCCCACAGGGTGGGGTAACCGGTCCCTGGTTTCGTCTCCACGTTGTTCCACCACATGTACTCCGCCCCCTTGCGGTCCGTCCAGATATTCTTACAAGCCACGCTGCAGGTATGGCAGCCTATGCATTTATCCAGGTGGAAGACCATCGAAATTTGTGAGCGAATATTCATCATGCACCTCTAATACTGTGGTTTGCCGGGCAGCTTTCGCACCAGCACGAATGTGTCGCGGTTGGCCCCAGTGGGACCCCAGTAATTCAGCGCATAGCTGAATTGCCCATAACCGCCCATCATCAACACCGGTTTGAGCCGGGCGCGGATGGGGCTGGCGTGGAATCCCGCCCTGCGGTTACCCCGTTGCGGTGATTTTGGCACGCCCAGGGTGCGCTCGGGTGCGTGATAGAAAAAGCAGGTGCCCTTGGGGATGCGGGCGCTCACCGCGGCGCGCGACACTGCAACCCCGTGGTCGTTATACAGCTCCACCCAATCGTTGTCTTGGACGTCGATCTCCCTGGCGTCCTGGTCGTTCAGCCAGATGGGCTCGATTCCCCTGGAGAGGGTCAGCATACGGTCGTTGTCGTAGTACGTGGAATGGATGTGCCACTTGCCGTGTGGTGTCAGGTAGCGTAGCTGCATCGCATTGCCTTCCGGCCGGCTCTTGTCCAGGTCACCGAAATCTTCCGGGCCGGGAGGTGGTTTGTACGTGGGCATATGCTCGCCGAAGGCCAGGTAGCCTTCATGGTCGATGTAGAAATGCTGCCGGCCTGTCAGGGTATGCCAGGGCACCAGCCGCTCCACGTTCTGGCAAAAACCCGAATATGCCCTGCCATTGGTCACGATACCCGACCAGTTGGGGCTGTTCAGCACGCGCCGCGGCTGGCTGAGCAGGTCATTGAAAGTCACGCGCACGTCGCGGGTCACTTCAGCCAGGTCCATTAGCTGCATCCCGGTCTCTTCCTCCGCTGCCTGGTAGGCCCGCACACTCACCTCTCCGTTAGTCTCGGGTGCCATATAGAGCACGGCATCTGAGGCCAGGTGTGCGTCCTCGATCGACGGGTATTTTTGGCTCTCCCAGGTCACGCTATTGCCGTATTCCAGCATTGTCCGGTACAGGTCATCCATATCCCAATGTATGCCATGCACCCCAATGCCATCTCTGGGGATGGTGGGGCCCAGCGAGATGTAACGGTTGTACAGGTTCACATAATCCCGCTCCACCACCGCCAGGTTGGGCATCGTAACTCCCGGCACAGGCGCGCATTCCCCCCTGAACCATTCTTTCACGCTGCTCTGTGCTACCTCACCCCGGCTGTCGTGCTGCAGGGCGGTGGTCACCAGGTCTTTCACCGGTGATGGGAGATGCAGTTCCGCCAGCTCGCCGACCTTCTTGGCGATGAGTTTGAATATATCCCAGTCATCCTTCGATTCCCAGCAGGGCGGCACTGCTGCCGAAAGCGGGTGGACGAAGGAGTGCAGGTCGGTCGAGTTGAGGTCGTTCTTCTCGTACCAGGTGGCTGCCGGAAGGATGATGTCGGAATACAGCGCCGTGGTGTCCATGCGGAAGTTGAGGTCCACCACCAGGTCCATCTTGCCCTGCTGCACCTTCTCGCGCCACACCACCTCGGGGATATCTTCAGCCTTCACCTCATCAGCCACAGCATGCGAATGGGTGCCCAGGTAGTGCCTGAAGAAATACTCCTGCCCCTTGGCGCTGGCGTTCAAGGCGTTGCCGCGCCATATGAACCACACCCGCGGCCAATTTTCTGGTGCATCAGGATCCTGCACGGCAAACTTCAGCTCCCCACTTTTGAGCTGCTCAATCACCCAGCGGCGAATTTGGCCGTCATCATGTGCCCCAGCTTCCTGTGCCAGGCGAACCAGCTCCAGCGGGCTACGGTTGAATTGTGGGTAGAATGGTAACCAGCCCATTCTCACCGCCTGCACCTGCGTATCCATGGTGTGCTGTCGGGCCATCTTCTTCATCCACGCGCTGGCATTATCGGGAAGCTGGCTGGGCAGGCACTTCGTATACGTCCGCTCATAGCGCCATTGATCGCTGTGCACATAATGGAAGGAAGGCGCATTTTGCAGCCTGGCAGGCTTGATCCAATCGGTGGCGAATGCTATGGTGGACCATGATGATAATGGGGCGATTTTTTCCTGCCCCACGTAATGGGCAAAGCCTCCACCGTTGCGCCCCACGCAGCCGGTCAGCATCAGCGTGGCGATGGCTGCCCGGTAGATCAGGTCATTGTGGTACCAGTGGTTAACCCCCGAGCCGATGATGATCATGCACTGCCCGCCCGTTTTAGCCGCCGTTGAAGCCCACTCACGGGCAAATTGGATCACCGTCTGGCGATCCACCCCGCTGAAACGCTCCTGCCAGGCCGGTGTAAAGGCCAGTTCATCATCGTAACTTGCTGCGTAATCACCATCCAGGCCGCGCCCCACCCCGAATTGCCCCATCAACAGGTCATAAATGGTGGCCACTGCCACCTTCCCCTGGGTCGTGTCCACCATGCGCACCGGCACACTGCGCCGCAGGGTCTTCTCATTGCCGAAATCCGAAAACTCCACCTCCAATACCTCATCGTGCTTGTCCAGAAAGCTCAAGATGGGGTCGATCTCCTCCCCCTCCAGCCCATCTTTCAGCTCAAGGTTCCACTCTCTTTTATCATCCTGCCATCTAAAACCCACTGTCCCCAGGGGCATGCGCGGCTCGTCGCTCAATTCGTCCCACACCAGAAATTTCCATTCCGCCAATGGCTCGTTTTGCGTGCGCCTCAGCTGTATCGCCTGCAACATCCGCCCGGGAACATGGCCCTCACCCGCTTTCTCCAGCACCACCAGGAAAGGCGCATCGGTGAATTTTTTGGCATATTCCAAAAAATATTCGCTCTTTTGCTCGTGGTGGAATTCTTTTAAGATGACGTGATTCACCGCCATCCAGAAAGATGCATCCTGCCCCGCCTGCACCGGCACCCACCAGTCGGAATACTTGGATACCTGGCTGAAATCGGGTGAGAAGACCACCAGCTTGGTGCCTTTATGGCGTGCCTCTGAAACAAAATGAACGTCAGGCGTGCGGGTCATGTTCAGGTTCGAGCCGATCGCCGCAATGTATTTAGAATTGAACCAATCCGCGCTCTCGCATACATCAGTCTGCTCGCCAAACACCTCCGGGGAAGCCGGCGGCAGGTCGCTGTACCAGTCGTAGAAGCTCAGCGTCACGCCCCCCAGCAGTTGCAGGAAGCGGTTCCCCGAGGCATGGCTCAGCATTGACATGGCCGGGATGGGAGAGAACCCCACCACCCGGTCGGGTCCGTACTTTTTGATCGTGTAAATGGTGGATGCGGCGATGATCTCCAGCACCTCGTCCCAATTAGAGCGCCTGAAGCCCCCCTTGCCGCGCGCCACCTGGTAGCTGGTGCGCGCCGGCTCGTCTTCCACGATCGACGCCCAGGCTGCCACCGGGTCGGCATACTTCTCGCGCCGTTCGTGCCACAGGTCCATCAGCGTGCCGCGCAGGTAAGGATATTTCACCCGGATGGGCGAATAGATATACCAGGAGAATGAGATCCCCCTCTGGCAACCGCGCGGCTCGTAAGGCGGAAGGCCTTCTTCCAGCAGCGGGTAATCGGTGGCCTGCAGCTCCCAGGTGACGATGCCATCCTTCACGTACACCATCCACGAGCAGCCGCCCGTGCAGTTCACCCCGTGCGTGCTGCGCACCACCCGGTCGTGCTGCCAGCGGTTGCGATAGAACTCCTCCCACAGGCGCGATTTTGGATTGTTAATGTCCTGGATCCAGCTCACATCTGCCTCCTTGCTGCAATTATCCTGGTACGGTCGCCTGGTATGCTCATCTCATTTGCCTTTCCGGGCCCCATTAACCAGCTCCTGGCGTACGGTTCGCAGCCGGTTGCGCCAATAAAAACCGATCGTCGCCACGATGAATAGGAATCCCACCAGGCTGATCCCAATCACGATGGGTTCCTTATTCACCACCGGCTGCCCGGCGGTGCTCTTGAAAAACGCCAGCAAGTCGGCCTTTTCCTGGGCGGTAAGCGGGTGGCTGACGTATTCGGGGTTCATGCTCAGGAATGGCAGGTGCGAAAGCATCCCTTCCAGCCCCGCTTCCCCATACTTTGTATACACGTTGGTCAGGTCGGGCCCGAATGTGCCCACGCCCAGGATGCCCGCTTCGTTGGCATTGTGGCATCCCACGCATTCGGGGGCGCGGTTTTCCAGGCGCACCCATCCCAGGAACAGGGCTTTGCCGTTCTCGGCGTCACCGGCCGGCAGGCTGGTTTGCGGGCTGCTGCTGGGGGATGCTGGCGCTACACTACCGCCCGACGCCGCCCGGAGGTAGGCGATCACCGCCATCACCTGCGGGTTGCTCAGCTTCAGGTTGGGCATGCTGATGTTGTTATATTTTTGCACCAGGGCGGTGGCGGTTGGGTCCCCCGATGAGATTACCTGCTGCGGGTTGCTGATGAAATTCACCAGCCATTGTTCGGGCTGCTGATCTGCTACCCCCTTCAGGTCCGGTCCGGTCAGGTCACCCCTGCCGATGGTGTGGCAGCCGCTGCAGTTCTCGGCAAAGATCGCCTGTCCATCCGGTGTGGAAGCAGGCGAGCAGGCAGCTAAAATTCCAACCAGTACCAGGATGATACTCAAAGCAGCCGTTTTCCAGCGTGGCACGCTGCGCATCTTCGAAATCATCATCCTCACCTCCCTCAAAAAGGTTTTTTGCCGGTTCGCGGGTGTGTGTTTGGCTTAGGGAGGCCAATCCATGAATATCTCTTCCCCGCGATCGATTTATGAAGCGCTATTCATTCGATTTTGCGTGCTCAAGCTGCTAGCGTACCGTTAACCATCACCTGCTGCTCTCCACAGGTCTCGCAATGCAGGTGATTTCGAGGATATTTTCCCCGATATTTCCCCGATTGCCATTACGATTAGATTAAAGCTACATAAAAATTTCACCATTGTTTTTCCCCTCCCCCAAATCGATCTACATTTGGGGGAGGCGTGAGGTGGTCTGGCCTCACGCCTTTTTCATGGCCGTAAACCGCATTGCTTTCAGTCACTACCTTTATTAGATTCGACCGGTGATCGCCAGCTTGAGCTATAGGGAAGCTCGGGCTAATTTTCGTCATGAGCGTAATTTTCAACCACTTGACTGTGGATCAAGTGGTTGAGCCGCCTAAAGGCAGGTGACGGTTCGAGTCCGCAGAAGATCACTGCAGGCAGGCCCTTCGCCCACCCCTTATATGTGGGAAAAAAACCACGAACATCGGCTACCCCCTCCATATATGGGGGTAGCCTTTTTATGTTAAAGCAAACTTGCCTGGCCATTTGTGCGCCATTTTATGGGTTTCCAGAGAGCCCCTGGTGAAACATGACAACTTTCAACACGAAAAAATAGCTCCAAAGATATGAGCTTGATCGGAAATAGAACAAGATTATTATCCATCTATTGCACAATTTGATCCAGTATAGCTGGTACAAAATGAGCAAGTGTGTTAAATACTCTATAGATCCAATGAGCTTGCATCCCAGCCGCGATCATCGTTGTATAATATTTATTAGGTCGAAATATAGCTATGTTCCGAGAAAGTGGTTGGTCCGACTAGTTAGCCATTATTAGATTTTATGAAATATATGATTACCACAATTGTTATGGGTTCTCCTGGCTTCATCGAGATTGATGAGGCAGAATACCAAAGCATTAAGACTGCGATAACGAATCTTTTTGAATTACTCTTTTTAGAAGAAACATTAGATTTCGTTACTGAGAATTTCCAAGAGTATGAAGCGGAGATGCTCGTAATATCATCACGCGAAATGGTTTTCTTTGACTCTGATTATTTCTCAATGAGTAATGAAAGGAATACTGTTAGTAGGCGCATTGTAAACTTGTTAACCGCATGCGAGATGTATTTAAGTCAAAGTATTCATCATATGGCTTGACTGAAAAAACTGTACCTTAAGAATTGAAACACATGCTGAGCGAACCGTTTCGAAGCTATCTAATACTCAATAAGGGTAATCGAAGAGCTTATTT
>Ga0116202_10002110_pt1 | contig 11774 bp, 8 predicted proteins | sample LakKivw325mmetaG_FD_94479 | JGI IMG/M metagenome (GOLD analysis project Ga0116202, IMG submission 94479) | Anoxic lake water microbial communities from Lake Kivu, Rwanda to study Microbial Dark Matter (Phase II) - Lake Kivu water 325m metaG | ecosystem: Environmental > Aquatic > Freshwater >... | reverse complement strand
TAGAACCTGCCTGCGCCGTCTGCGGCGACGTGCACGCCGGGCCGAGCGGGGTTGGCCAGATCCAGCACGGCCAGCCCACTCGTACCGCAGGCGTACAGCCACTGACCGTTGCGCAGCAGAGCGCTGCCCGCATCCACATCCAGGCTGGCTATGGGCTGGGAGTACGTGGTAAAGGCAGTGCGACTGGGCAAGGCGCGCGCATCGTAGGTGTAGAGCATGCCATTCCTGGTTAGCAGGTACACGTAGCCACGGTACTCCTCAACCGCGCGCACCTGAGGATCCGGGGCGTCGGACGGAGGCACAACCTCGCCCACCGGATCGTACGCGTTCCACACGCCACTATCAGCCGACCCAGGACACTCCCGCAATGGCCATGTTCCCAGCACGCTCAGCGCCAACGAGATGGTGAGCGCAATTCGCAGAGCAGTCTTCATCGCGGCCTCCTGTAGTGCACGTGTCAGTTGCGGGTCAGTGCGGAGAGAGCGGTCGCAGGCCATTTGGTCTTGCGCAAACCCAATGCCGCATTGTAGCGCGATCGGACATGGGCTGCAAGCAGCCATCGGCCATCTGGCCGAGAGCCTGCTCATAGTTCGCTGTTGCCTTCTGCGCGCTCTGTCGCCGCTTGACAGGGCCAGGGATGCCCCACCTGCGTAGCTCAGAAGCCCGGCCCCTTGTGCTTGCATCCTGATAATATCCTGAGAACTTGCCGACAAAGCCTTCACAAGTGCCTGCTAGAATACCAGATAGCAGAGGACGCAACGCGCGCAGAGCTCGCTGTTGAAGACTTCCGCGTCGCAAGCTGACCCGACGGTCGCGGCGGACATGGCGACGAAACCCCTGGAGGCAATCCATGCAAAACGTGATTGAGCTTCGCAATGTGTCGAAAGTGTACAAGGCTGGAGAGGTGGAGGTGCAGGCGCTGAACGACGTTTCGTTGGCGGTGCGCGAGGGTGAGATGGTAGCCATCGTGGGCGCCTCCGGGTCCGGCAAGTCGACCTTGATGAACATCATCGGCTGCCTGGACTCCCCAAGCAGCGGCTCGTACCACTTACTAGACCAAGACGTGAGCTGCATGAATGACGACGAGCTGGCGCGGGTTCGCAACAAACGGGTGGGGTTTGTCTTTCAGACTTTTAACCTGCTGTCCCGCACGCCGGCAGTAGACAGCGTGGAGCTGCCCTTGATCTACGGCCGAGACAACCACCGCCGCGAACGCGCGCTGGCGGCCCTGGAGAGAGTGGGACTGGCGCAACGCGCCAACCACCGCCCCAGCCAGCTTTCGGGCGGAGAGCAGCAGCGCGTGGCAATTGCCCGTGCATTGGTCAACGAGCCCTCCATTCTGCTCGCCGACGAGCCAACCGGCAACCTGGACACCAAGTCCGGGCAGGAGGTGATGTCCATTTTCCACCGCTTGCACCAGGAAAAGGGCATCACCGTGGTGTTGGTCACGCATGAGCCCAGCATCGCGACGCAGGCCCAGCGTATCGTGCGTTTGCGCGATGGACAGATCATCAGTGACGAGCCTGTGACCGAAACGCGGCGGGCCCAGGCACAGCAGGAGTTCAATCATCGTTCTGCGCACGCAGGGACGGTATGAGGCTAGAGCCGACAGAAGCGCTGCGCGGGACTCAACGCCAAGATGCAAACGACGTCGAGGCTGTGTGACGTAGCATGGCCCCTTGCCGATCGCCCTGCGGGAGACAGGGCGGTTCACCTCGCAAAGCGAAACGGTGAGGAGGTGGGCGTCCGGGCGGTCGGCTCGCCCAGTCACGAAGGGAACGGGCGCAAGGCCCGATGCTGCGCGGGAGTCTGTGGCAGGTGAGGGACTCCCCATTCCAGGGAGGCCCCGAAGGATGGAAGGGACATGGCGAAGACCACAGTGTTGATCGTGGACGATGACCGCAAGCTGATCGAGCTGGTGCAGGTCTATCTCGAAAAGGACGGCTACCACGTCTTGACGGCAAAGGACGGCCGGGAGGCGCTGCGACTGGCGCGCTCACAGCAGCCGGACCTGATCATATTGGACTGGTTGCTGCCGGGCATGAGCGGCCTGGAAGTATGCCGCGCCGTGCGCGTTGATTCCAACGTGCCCATCCTGATGCTGACCGCCATGGCCAGCGAAGAGGACAAGCTGATCGGCCTGGACCTGGGCGCGGACGATTATCTGACCAAGCCCTTTAGCCCGCGCGAGCTGCTGGCGCGCATCCGTGCGCTGCTGAGGCGCGCCAACGAGACGGAACGAGGCCTCTCGCGGGCGCAGGTGGGCAGTCTGACAGTGGACCCGCTCCGCCACCGGGTGAGCGTGCATGGGGAAAGCGTCAACCTGACCCCGACCGAGTTCAAGCTGTTGGCGACTTTGATGCAGCAACCTGGACGGGTATTCAGTCGCTGGCAGCTGATGGATCAGCTATTCGGCTCAACCTATGACGGCCTGGAACGCAGCGTGGATGTGCACATCATGAACCTGCGCAGAAAGATCGAGACCGATCCGAGCCATCCACAGTTCGTGCTGACCGCCTACGGAGTGGGCTACAAGTTGAGTGAACAAGCTGATGCGTAGCCTACGCGTTCGTCTGCTCCTGGCCCAGCTCTTCGTAGTGCTGGTGGCATTGGGCACGATCGCCTTGCTGGCCAGCCGTGCCACGCAGCGCGAGTTCCAGCACTACCTCGATCGCGGCTCGGTGCAGCGCATGGGGCGCTTTGAAACCGCCTTCGGCGCCTACTACGCCGAACAGGGCAGTTGGGACGGGGTGCAGTCGCTGATTGAGAAGCTGGCACAGGCTTCGGGTGAGCGATTGGTCTTGTTGGGTCCAACCGGCACGGTGGTGGCTGACTCGGCCAAGCTGCTGGTTGGGACCGCGCCCGGTCCGCAATCGGCAGGCCATGTGACCATCATCCTGGTCAACGGTGTGAGGGTGGGCGTGCTGCGCTCGATGCCATCCGAGTCGCCGCCCCAAAGCTTTGAGGCCTTTTTCCTGGCCTCAGTGAATCGCTGGCTGCTGCAAGGCGTTCTGGTGGCCTGCCTGGCGGGCGTTGGATTGAGCTTGTTGATGTCACGCCAGGTTGTGAAGCCGATTGCAGCGCTCACCGCCGCTGCGCACAAGATGGAAAAGGGCGACTTGACGCAACGTGTGCAGCATATCTCGGGCGACGAGGTTGGAGAGCTGGGGCACGCCTTCAACGCCATGGCCGACGCGCTGGAGCGTGGCGAAAAGCTGCGCCGCAACATGGTGAGTGACGTAGCGCACGAGCTGCGCACGCCGCTCAGCAACATCCGGGGGTACCTGGAAGCCGCGCGCGACGGCGTGATCAGGGCGGACGCCCCGGTGATCACGTCGCTGCACGAAGAGGCCTTGATGCTGACGCGCCTGGTGGAGGACCTGCAGGAGCTGAGCCTGGCCGAGGCCGGGCAGCTCAAGCTGGTGCAGCAAGCGGCCGACGTGCGCAGCGTGATCCAGCAAGCCGTGGGCGTGATGCAGCCCGAGGCGAGTGAGAAGAGGCTGGCGCTGTCGGCCGACTTGCCTGCGGATCTGCCCGAGGTGAATATGGACTGCGAGCGCATCGGTCAGGTGCTGCGCAACCTGCTGGCCAACGCCCTGGCGTACACGCCTGAGGGCGGCGCGGTGACGGTCTCCGCACGGCTGGTCGGGCACGAGGTAAGCGTCAGCGTCAAAGACAGTGGGGTCGGCATCAGCGCGGAAGCCCTGCCGCACGTGTTCGAGCGCTTCTACCGCGCCGACAAGTCGCGCACGCGCAGCACGGGCGGCTCCGGCCTGGGCCTGGCCATCGTCAAGCAGTTGGTGGAGGCGCACGGCGGCCGCGTGTGGGCCGAGAGCTCGCCGGGTGCGGGCTCGACGTTCTACTTCAGCCTGCCAGCGGCCGCGTTGGGTGCACGTCAGGCGAGAGGGAACCTCTGAAAGCACGCTGAGCGAGCAGTTCCCGCTTGCCAGGCATTCCCAGCATGCCTGGGCTGGCATGGCGGCCTGTTCAGACGCGGTGCCGCTGGCCGCGCGTTCGGGGCATCAAACGCTTCAGGCGTTCGCGTCCCGCTGCCGTGATCGTCACCTGGCCGTTCTCTGCCAGCCAGCCACGCTGGAACAGCTCTGCCACACTTTGCTCAATCATCGCGCTGGCCTCTGCTTGCGTGTCCAGCCCCAGCTCCCGCAGCGCTGGGTTGTCGCTGTAGTCCAGGGCCTGGCCTGCGCGCGCCTGCAGTTCCTGGCGCGTCAGCACGCCCTGCTTCCCGACCAGGTATAGCATCCAGTCGCGCAACTGCGCCTGCCGGAATTGCTCGTAGTGTTCGACCAGTGGCATCTTGTAGCGTGAGAGGTCGGCATGCTCCTCTCTGAAAGAGCGCACGGTCTCAAGGGCCAGCTCCGCTGCACTCTTCAGAATCAGAACCGCTACCGCGAGTCCCACCAGAGTATCCAACAAGCCAAAGCGGAGCAACGAAGCAATCAGCCCGGCTGTGACGCTGGCTGCCACGATGATGTGGTTGCGCGAGTCCACGGACTGGGTGATGAGCGCGACGCTGCCACTGCGTAGCCCCACGTAGCGCTGGTAGCTCCACAGGCCCGCGCACACCAGAGCAGACACAACCGCTGCCAGAAACGTGAACCAGTCCACCTCGGGCTCAAACGGAACGAAGAGACGGCGCAGCGCCTCGTAGAGCGCGAAGCCGCCGGTGACCAGCATCACCAGCACGAGCACGGCGTTGACCGCGCGTTCCTTGTTGAGACGCAGCCCGAAGTACACAAGCAGGCTGCTGAGGCCATCGAGCAACGTGTCGACGGCGTCATTCAACAGACCCACGCTGCCCGAAAGCAGGGCAGCAGGGAGCTTGAGTGCAGCCAGCCCCAGGTGCACACCGAGCGAGACCTGTGAGACCGTTTGCGGTCGCAGAAGGTGACCCGCCAATGTGCGCGCTCTGCGCAGTCCGGCCAGCCTCTTGTCGGCCTCAGCCCGTCCGAGCGCGGTCAGCGCGTAGAGCTCGCCCTGGCGTACGATCCAGCCCTCCTGCGCCATCTTATCCAGGTCTGCCTGCACGTCATGCGCCAACTCCCCACGAGCAACGGCGTCGCGCTCGTGCAGCTCGCTGAACAAACCCAGGCGCCGGCCGAAAACGAGAAACTGCTGCTCGATCTGCGAAACGCTTCTGGGGCCATCCGATAAGCACATGGCGATCATATCGACATGATCGCGACTTCCACGACGACTGCGCTGCCTGCGCTCTGCATGCTTGATCATCTTGGGGTCCCCCTTGCGTCAACCACATCGGACGGGCCTTTGTGCAGTCATGTCGAGCTGCCAAAGTGAGCGCTGGTAGCCCAGGGCGCACCAGGCCTATTCTAGCACAAGTCGGGCGCGGATAGGTACAGGGATCGAAAGCTCCAATTCAGTTGACAGGCCGTCCTTTGTGCATACAATGGACGTAGCGTGGGCATTGTGGCTCACAACGCACGCAGGGATCCGGCCAGAACCGCCAGAGCGCCGCGATTAGCATAGGAGCTTCGTATGGGCGATCACAAAGCACAGGACTCGAGGGAACTGGTCAATCTCGACGATCCGAAGCTGTACTTCAACCCTGAGCTGAGCTGGATCCAGTTCAACGCGCGGGTGCTTGAGGAAGCTTCTGACAAGCGGCATCCGCTTCTGGAGCGCGTCAAATTCCTCTCCATCTTCGCCAGCAACCTGGATGAGTTCTTCATGGTACGCATCTCGGGCCTGCGGCGCCAGCTGGCGGGAGGCGCAGCCGAGTCCTCACTGGACGGCAAGACGCCTACCGAGCAGCTCGCGACCATACGGCGCGAAGTCGTGCCGTTGCTGGAGCGCATGTCCCAATGCTGGCGCAAGGATTGCCTTCCAAGGCTGCGCGACGCTGGCATCCAGGTGCATGACTATACAGAGCTCAAGGGGAAACAGCGTAAACTCCTGCGCAGGCATTTCGAACGCGAGATCTTCCCCATTCTCACCCCGTTGGCATTTGATCCAGGGCACCCATTCCCCCACATCTCGAACCTCAGCATCAACCTGGCCGTGGTAGTCCGCGACCCGCAGCACGGCGAGCGCTTCGCCCGCCTGAAGGTGCCGGACACGTTGCCGCGACTGCTGCGCATACCTTCGGAAGAAAAGGCCGACGGCTACGAACGACTTGGCCTGAGTGACCTCGAATCCAATTCCTTTGTCTGGATAGAGCAGGTCGTGGCCGCGAACCTGGACCTGCTGTTCCCGGGGTTGGATGTTGTTGCCGCCCACCCGTTTCGAGTGACGCGCGACGCCGATTTCGAGATTGAGGAGGATGAAGCCGCCGATCTGCTGTGTACCATCGAGGAAGGCGTTGGCATGCGCTACTTTGGCTCGGCAGCGCGCCTGGAAGTGGATGAGCGCATCCCAGAATCGGTGCGCGACATCCTGGTCGAGAACCTGGGCTTGGCCCCCTACCAGGTCTACAGCTCGGATGCGCCCATGGGCCTTGCCGACCTGTCCCAGTTGGCCGAGCTGGATGTGCCGGAGCTGAGGGATGCACCATTCTCTCCGACCGTGCCTACGCCTCTGACGACCGGCGAACCCATCTTCTCCGTGCTGTCACGGCACAACATCCTGTTGTACCACCCTTATCACAGCTTCACCCCGGTGGTGGACCTGCTCAAAGCAGCCGCCAGCGATCCCGACGTACTGGCGATCAAGCAAACGCTCTACCGCGTGGGCCAGAACTCGCCGGTGGTCGAAGCGCTGGCCCAGGCGCGCGAGAACGGCAAGCAGGTGGCGGTGCTGGTGGAACTGAAGGCGCGCTTTGACGAAGAGAACAACATCTCCTGGGCGCGCTCGCTGGAGCGCGCCGGCGTGCACGTGGCGTATGGCCTGATCGGCCTCAAGACCCATGCCAAAGTCTGCCTGATCGTGCGACGCGAGCGCGATGGCATCAAGCGCTACGTGCACCTGAGCACAGGCAACTACAATAGCGTCACCAGCCGCGTCTATGCCGACATCGGCTATCTCACCACGGATCCAGACATCGGCGCGGACGCTTCGGACCTATTCAATGCGTTGACAGGCTATTCCCGCCAGAGCGAGTACCGCAAACTCCTGGTTGCACCCGGCAATTTGCGGCAGGGAATCCTCAAGCGCATCGAGCGCGAGACCCAGCGCAAACTTGACGGCGGCAAGGCCTACATCGCCCTGAAGCTCAACCACCTGACGGACGCGGCCTGTATCCGTGCGCTGTACCGGGCGTCGCAGGCGGGCGTGAAAGTGGATCTACAAGTGCGTGGCGTTTGCGCCCTCCGGCCTGGCATCCCGGGCCTGAGCGAGAACATCACCGTGACTTCGCTGGTAGGACGGTTCCTGGAGCATGCGCGCATCTTCTGCTTTGGCAGCGGCGCTGACAGCGAGGTGTTCGTGGGCAGCGCCGATCTCATGCCGCGCAATCTGGACGGACGGGTGGAAGCTGTATTCCCGATTGAGGACCCGCGGCTGCGAGAGGTCGTGCGCCGCGACATCTTGATGGTGCACCTAAGCGATAACGTCAAGGCGCGTCGTTTGCGGCCCGATGGCAGCTACGAGCGCGTCAAGGCCAAGGATGGCGCAGAGCGCATCGAATCCCAGCTCTGGATGCTGGAGCACCGCGCCGAGTGGAACACGGGTGCACCCAGCGAATGACGCTCCTACAGCATGAATCCAGATCGTGTCTTGGCTCGCGCACTGCGCTGGTCATAGGTTCTATGGCGGAGATCTCATGAGAGTAGCCCTGCTCGCCGATGTACACGCGAACTTGCCAGCTCTTGAAGCGGTGCTTGCCCACGCCAGGCGCCAGCACGTGGAGGCGCTCTGGTGCTTGGGCGACCTGCTCGGCCACGGAGCGTTCGTCGAAGAGGTGGTCCAGCGACTGCGCGCCGAGAACGTGACGGGAATCGCAGGCAACTATGACCTCAAGGTGTTGCAGGTGGAAGCCAAGCGAGCCAGATGGGCAGACGGGGTACCGGCCAAGTGGTTGCCCTTTGTCTGGGCCTATGAGCGCCTCTCGCCAGCCAGCCGCGAATACCTGGCCGCGCTCCCGCTTGAACTGCGCTTGGAGGCAGAGGGGAAGCGCATCTTGATGGTGCACGGCAGTCCCGAGTCCGACCGGGAGGCATTGCGGCCTGACACGCCGCGCGCGCGTCTGCTCGAGTTGGCCCGTCTGGCCCAAGCCGACCTGGTGCTGTGCGGGCACTCGCACATCCCGTTCTTGGCCAGGGCGGCGGGCGTGCGCTTCATTAATCCGGGCAGCGTCGGACGGGCCTTTGACGATGCGCAGCGCGCCTGCTACGCAGTGCTGACGCTGCGCCCGGGACGTGTGCAGACCACGCAGCATTGTATCGAGTACGATTGGGCGCGTTCCCAGGCGATGCGTGTGGAGCGCGGGGTTCCGCCGGAGGCAACCGCGGAAGCAGCGGCGCCGGCATCCACCGCGGTCGATGGCATCGAGACAGTCTCTTCGGCAGCACAGGGCGGGGAGGATGACGAACGCTTGCTGAGCGTGCACCAGTTGGCCGAGCAGTGCCCGGACATGGTCGCGCACATGCAGCAAGTGACACGCCTGGCCTTGATGCTGTTTGACCAGCTGCGCGCAGTACACGGGTTGGGCCCGCAGGAACGCTTCTGGTTGCAGAGCGCCGGCCTGCTGCACGACATCGGACTGGTGGAGAGCGAGCAGAAGCATCACAAGGCGTCGCTGCGCATCATTCGTAGCTCGCCCATGCTGCCCTTCGACAAGGTCGAACGCCTGATCATCGGGTCCGTCGCGCGCTACCACCGCGGCGCCCTGCCGGCACGCCGCCATGCGCACTATGCGCAACTCGCGCCCAGTGCGCAGCGCAGCGTGCGTGTCCTCGCCGCCATGCTGAGAGTGGCAGATGGCCTGGACTACAGCCATCAGAATTCGGTGCTCGACCTCTCGTGCGAAGTGCACCAACGCAGAATCGTCGTACGCTGCAACGCGAGCCGTTCCGACACAGCGGACCTGGAGAGGGCGCAGCAGAAAGGTGACCTGTTCGAGGTGGTGTTTGGACGCAAGCTGGCGCTCGATTGGCGCATCGTGTGACGGTTTGTTCGGTAGCCTGTGAGGCCCTTGTCTCTTCTTGACTCGCTTCTAGCCGCTTTGCCCTGTTAGCGCTCGTCGCTCTTATCCGCCGCACGTGGGTCTATTGGCTGGCGGCCTGTGTGTCTAGACGCTCGCTGAGCACCTCGTTCAGCGTGCGCAGAACCTTGATGCGCGCGTACCATTTATCGTTGCCTTCCACCACGGTCCAGGGCGCAGTCAAGGTGCTCGTTTTCAATAGCGTTTCCTCGACCGCTGCGAGGTAACGGTTCCACTTCTCGCGGTTGCGCCAATCCTCGGCCGTGAGCTTCCATGCCTTGTAGGCCGTGCGCTCCCGTTCTTCAAAGCGGCGCAGTTGCTCGTCCTCGCTGATATGAATCCAGAGCTTGACCAGAATGATGCCAGTGTCCGTCATCTGCCGCTCGAACTCGTTGATCTCGCGGTAGGCGCGCTTCCATTCCGCCTCGCTGCAAAAGCCTTCCACGCGTTCCACCAGCGTCCGGCCGTACCAGCTCCGGTCGAAGATCAAGATCTGCTTGTCCTCGGGTGGCTGCAGCCTGCGCCAGAAGCGCCACAGGTAGTGATGCGTGCGGTCTTCGCCGTCAGGCGCGGCAATTGGGAACACCTCGTATCCTCTCGGGTCGAGTCGTTCTGTGACGCGCTTGATGTTGCCGCCCTTGCCTGCCGCATCCCAGCCCTCATACACCACCACCAGCGAGCGCTTCTGCACGTAGAGCTGGTAGGCCCAATCGCGCAGCTCAAGCTGGTGCTTCACCAGATCACGGAGGTACTCTTCGCGAGTCAGTTTCTTGGAGAGGTCAACGGTCTCCAGCATGGCTACTTCCCTCCATCCTTGTCCGACTCGGCGCTCCGCTGTACCTGCTCGCTGGTCGGCTCCGGCGGCAAGGGAATGCCCTTGGCCAGCAGAGCCTGCTCCAGGCGGGTTGTGATGGTCTCAAAGATCTTGACTCGCGTCCAGCGGCGATCGGTAGCCTCGACGATCGTCCAGGGCCCCCACTCCGTGTCGGTCCTTGCCAGCATCTCCTCATAGGCCAACAGGTAGCTCTTGTACCTGCGATGGTGCTCCCAGTCCTCGGCCTGCACGTGCCAGGCTTCGAGCGGATCGGCTTCCAGCTTCTCGAAGCGGCGCTTCTGCTCCTTCTTGCTGATGTGCAGGAAGAACTTGACCAGCACATAGCCTGCATCGGCTAGGGTGCGCTCCAAGTCCACGATGTCCTGATAGGCGCGCCGCCACTCCTCTTCCGGCGTCAGCTCCTCCTCGCGCTCGACCAGCACGCGCCCGTACCAACTGCGATCAAAGATGGCCATCTGCCCAAAGTTGGGCACCTTGAGCCAGAAGCGCCACAGCCAGGGCAGGTGACTCTCGTAGGTTCGTGGGGCTCGGATGGCGTACAGGCGGAAGCCGCGCGGGTCAAGGCGCTGTGTGAGCAGATTGATGCAAGAGCCCTTGCCTGCCGCATCCCAACCCTCGAAAACAAGCATGCTGCCGATGCCCGCGTCCCAGCAAGCCTTCTCCAGATCGTACAGGCGCGTGCGCAGGTACGGTTGGCGCTGCTTGTACTCCTGCTTGGATAGCTTCTTGGTCAGGTCCACCTTTTCGAGCATGCATGCGCTCCTTTCACGGTCTGAGCCATTAAGTTGGCTATGTGCTGGGGCTCCCGTCGCGCGCTGACGCAGGGCAGAGTGAAGGGATCACCACAGCGCGGCCAGTGCAGCCCTCAGCTTGGCGCCGAACTCAGGGCTTTGCACCGGCGCCCAGGCCGGGGCGAACGTGTCGACCAGGTGCTGCAACTCGGCTTGTCGGAAGGCCAGGTAGGCGGCCACGCCAGGAGCGACGACTGGCGCTGCCGGCTGCGGTGGACGCTTGCCTTGCGGCTGGCCCCAGGTGCCCCAGGTCAGAAAGTCACGCAGCAGGCCGCAGGCCACCACCGCATCCTGCAGGTTGCCCAGGTGGTCCTGGAGATCCTTCATGGCCTTGATCAGGTCAGCCGTCTCTGATCCAAGCACTTCCTCGAAGAACTCCAGAGCGTAGCGCAGCCGCTTCCCGGCGATGCGCAGGCGGTGAAAGTCGGCCAGGGCAGCGCCCGGCCGCGCCAGCGGTTCCGCACACGCACGTGCTTCAGCCATGCGCTCATAAACCACCGCGGGCACGGCCCAGCGTAAGCGCCGCGTCGCCCCCTCGCCCGAAGGCAAGCCCAGGGCCTCGCGCCAGGCTTCGGGCGCCTCCAAGCTGCGCCCAAACTCCGCCCTGAAGCTTGCGTAGCGCTCGCCGTCCAGATAGGCCAGGAGAGCGTCACGCGCCAGCGTGCGCTGAGCCTCCCAGGCTGCAAGCAACGGTTCCAGGCCGCCAGACTGCCCTGCAGGGAGCTTGTCGGTATAGGCTTGTAGCTTCTCACGGAAGACGTCCAGGTCGCGCACGCTCCCCAGCGCCCGGCCCGTGCGCCGTAAGTCCTTGAGGAACGGCGCCAGCGCCTGGTCATTCAGATCTGCGGAGAAGAGCGCCAACGCCGCCCGCATGCGACGCGTGGCCACACGCATGTCATGGAGTTCCTCCGCATCCTGGCCCAGGCGCGTGCCCGGCTCGTGGAAGAGCATGCGCTGGAGGTGAAAGAACAGGGTCTTGCGCGCCGCTTCGGGCATGCAGTCGTCAGGTTCCAGGCCAGGCCTGGAGGGTAAC
>Ga0116202_10002108_pt1 | contig 11778 bp, 10 predicted proteins | sample LakKivw325mmetaG_FD_94479 | JGI IMG/M metagenome (GOLD analysis project Ga0116202, IMG submission 94479) | Anoxic lake water microbial communities from Lake Kivu, Rwanda to study Microbial Dark Matter (Phase II) - Lake Kivu water 325m metaG | ecosystem: Environmental > Aquatic > Freshwater >... | reverse complement strand
TCTCAAAAAGAAGTGTTTTTATGTAGCGGGTTCATCTGACCTGAAGAGCTCGTGGAAATAAAGAGGCATTTCGATCGAGCTATGCGGGCTCCGCCGAACGATGAGGACGAGGGCAGAGATGCCGGACGGTTCTCACAAAAGGCGCGAGGCGACGGGCTCGGCGCGGAGAAGAAATGGCGGATGAGAAGATGGGTCAGATGAATTTGCAGAGAAGCGATCTCTTGCGAGCCGTGGTGGTGGGCGGCGGCATAGGCGGAGCGGAGCTGGTGCGAAACGCCGCCACCAAGGAGGGGCTGGAGCTGGTCCTCGTCGAGCCGAAGGATAGGATCGAGTGTCAGGCCCTCTACCCCGAGTACCTGGGCGGAAAGGTCGAGATCGATGACATGACCGCACCCCTGGACCCCTTCTGCAAGAAGATGAACGCGGTTCACGTCAGGGACAGGGCCACCAGGATCGACCTCGCCGATAAAAGGGTCGTTTGCGAAAAGAACGATCTCGATTACGACATCCTGGTCCTGGCCCCCGGCGCGATCCAGAACTACTTCGGGGTCCGTGGCGCAAAGAACGCCTTCTCCATCAACACCCTGGAGGACGCGGTCAAGGCGAGACGTTTCGTCGAGAAGAACTGCCCCAAAAAGATCGCCATAATCGGGTCCGGGCCCACCGGCATAGAGACGGCCTGCTTTCTCGCGGAGAACGCGTGCAAGATATACGTCGTCGAGATGATGGACCGAATCCTGCCCACCCTCTCCAAGAACGCATCGATCCTGATGGAGGAGATCCTGGTGGGAAAGGGGGTCACTGTCCTGACGAACAGAAGGGTCGATTCGATCCGAGACGACGGCGTCACCTTCGTCGACGGCGAGAGCCTGGACTGCGATATGACGATCTGGACGGCGGGGATCAGGCCCGCCCCCCTCATCGAGAGCCTCGACCTGCCAAAAAGGAGCGGCTGGCTGCTATGTGATCAGTACCTCAGGGTTCAGGGCCGGAAGGACGTCTTCGCCATCGGGGACTGCGCCTGGATCGAGATCGGCGGGCGGCTTGCCACCAAGACCGGGATGGAGGCGGAGATCCAGGCGAAGCACGCCGCGAGGAACCTGGCGCGGGTCGCGAAGGGCACCGATCTGAAACCGTACTCGATCAGGGCGTCCACCGACAGCCCCGTGGCCCTGATCACGACGGGATGCGGCTGCGCCGTCGGGATCTACGGAGACCTCTGCGTCCCCATCCCCAAAAGGATCATCTACACCTTCAAGAGCTGGATCGACAAGTCCTTTGTAAAGCGGTTTAAATAAACTAAAATAGAGGGTTTGGGTTGAAGCGTTTGCGCAAGAAGCGAAACGCCTCGCCCCCGATCAATCTTTATCGCGCCGCCTTGGCGACCCGCTCTACGCTGTCCTTCCTGTTCATAGCGAAGCTTCGAACGTCGCCCTTCGAGGCGGCGATGATCTCGTCGGCGAGACAGCTGGCCACCGACCGCTTGCTCTTGAAGGCCGACCTCTTGGCGCCGGTGGCGATGAACATCAGCGCTATGTCCACCCTCCTCTGGGGAGCGGTGTCGACGGCCTTGGGAACTGTGATGCCGCCGTACTTGAGACGGACGACCTCTTCCCGAGGGCCGGAGTTGGATATCGCCTTCGCGAAGACCGTGAGGGGGTTCTCCTTCGTCCTCTGGTGGATCATGTCGAAGGCCTCTTCCACGATCTTATAGGTCTTGATCTTTTTGCCGGTGTTGTCCTCGCCCCGCATCATCTTGTTGACGAGCCGCTCGACGATGTGCTGCTCGGACTTTTTGAACTGCTGCCTTGCATGCCTTCCGCCGGAATGCATCACCACCATCGGACGGAGGTTAAAATAGCGCTTTATGCTGAGATCCTCCACCTCGATCTCTTCGGGATCCCACTTGTTGAAGATCTTGGCGTTCACAATATCACCTTATAGGCTTCTCCTTCCGTCCTGCGACCATCTCGTCCAAGGCCACGTTGTTTACGGCGACGACCTGGAACCTTACCCCGGGGATATCGCCCTTGGCTCCGCCCATCCTGCCGCCGATCCTCTCCACCACCACCTCGTCATGCTCGTCTATGAACCCTATGGCACCGTCCCCAGGACAGAAGGCGGTGACCTGTCTTCCGTTCTTGATCAGCTGTATCCGGACGCACTTCCTGATGGCGGAGTTCGGCTGTTTCGCCTCGACGCCGACCTTCTCCAGGACTATGCCTCGGGCCCTCGGCGCCCCACCCAGGGGGTCTGCCTTGACGTTCAGCTTCAGTGCCCTCCGGCTGTAGTCGGAATCACTCCACCGGAAGTTTTTGCGGTCGCTCTCCAGTTTCCTGGCCGCGTACATTCCCTTTCCCATTATTTCACCTAGTTGAATGCTATGTCCATCGCCAGCGGTAGGCCCTCCGACCTCAGAGCCGAGATAGGCTCGAGCGCCGGGTTATTTTTACTGGATTATGATGTCGTCTACGCCGTGATGCCTCGCAGAGAGCATCTTGGCCTTTAATATGTTACGGCCATCCCGGCCTATGGCGATGCCCTTGTCCCTATTTGCTACTTCTACATAAGCCAATCGCTTATTGTTTTTCGTGACGATGGTCACGTTCTTGATCGAGGCCGGCTGGAAGACGTTCTCCAGGAACTCTTTGACGTCGTCGGAGTGCTCCACGATCTCGATCTGCTTTCCTATCGACTTCTTCACCCTGTTGATGTTGCTGCCCTTCCTCCCGATGGCAGCGCCCATGTCTCCCTTCTTGACGACGAAGATTATCCGGTCGTTCTCGCCATCGACGATGCAGTCTCTGGCGACGCCACCGGTCAAGCTTTCGAAGAGGGCGATGTACCTTATCCCCTCGGTGGTAAGCTTGAACTCACTCATCCTCGATACCCCTGATCTCCCTCAGGAGCGCCATGATCTCAGAGTCGCCCGGCTCTATCACCGCCAGAGCCGCCACAGAGAAGGGTTTTCCGCATGCAGAGCCGAGATCCGCCCCCCGGCCAGGATAGCTGTAGACTGGCACGTCGGCCCTCTTCAGCTCCCCTGCCACATCCTCTGGACAGTCTGCGGCGCTGATGACCAGCTTGGCCTTCCCGCTGGCCCCTGCTTCCAAGGTTAGGTTTGAGCCAAGAACAACGTTACCTGTTCTGATCGAACTTCTGAGCGCTCTATCAATGTTTATCATCCTTTTACCTCATCGTTTTGCGACCAACTGAACGTCGCCCGTTCCCAGCTGTATCGGCTGGCCTACAATGACGTTCTCAGTTACGCCTCTGAGATCGTCCACGTCTCCGCGGACTGCGGCGTCGAGGATGTGGTTGACGGTCACCTCGAAGGCGGCCCGCGCCAGGACGCTCGCCTTCTCGCCGGAGACGCCGTGACGCCCGATCTGCTTCACCTCGCCGTCGCAGGTCATGATGTCTGCCACCAGCATGATGTGCCTCACGTCGACGGAGAGACCCTGTTCTCGCAAGGTCTCGGTGGCCTCGTTTATTATGGCGTTTCGGGCAGCCTCCACCCCCAGGACATCGCCGATCTCGGTTATATTATTTGTTTTTGTCCTGGTGGGATCGAACCCCTCGAACGCGATGACCTCCTTTAAGGCCGAGCCCTCGGTGTAGAGGACGTACTCGTCCCCCTCCTTCCTGATGACGACCCTGTTTATCCCCTCGATCCCCTTGAGAGAGATCGTCTTGATCTTCTCGACGAGCTGGAGGAGGTCCCGATAGGAGGGCTCGGGCGGCGTCATTATGATCTGGTTTCCGTCTCGCTCCGCCGAGAGCTTCGTCCCAGCCGCCAGCCGTTCCGCCACCTCCTCGGCGGTGATCTTCCGCTGGACTAGGGCGTCCTCGTTCAGCTCGATCACCACGTTCATCTCCGCGAGGTCGGTAGCTATCGACCCCAGGTGGAGGATGTTCGTCGATTCGATCGACCAGGCCACCTCTCTTGCGATGTCTCGGTCGAGGGCGTACTCCTTCTCCAGCCGGATCGTCATGGTGGGGGTGCTGGGGATCTTTCGCGCGTCCACGATCTCTATCAGCCTCGGAAGGCCGAGGGTGACGTTGATCTCGGCGACTCCGGCATAGTGGAAGGTTCGCATCGTCATCTGGGTGCCGGGCTCGCCGATGGACTGGGCCGCCACCACCCCCACCGCCTCGCAGGGCTCGACCCTGGACCTCTCGTAATCGGCCACCACCAGGTCTGCGACCTCAGCGAACTCCTCCTCGGAGATCTCAACCTCTCTCAGCTCGACCTCCAGGGCTTTTTTGATGCTACTTGGCAGCGGGAGGTCCTCGATCCTCTTTTGGACCTCCTTTTCAGATAGGCTCATGGCCCCTCCTTTCTCAGCACTCTCTGGACTATCCGATGGACGTTCTCGGGGCTTGCGTAATCCCTCTTCGAGGCGTCGACCCCGTCCTCGCCGTAGTTGAACTGGACGATGATCCCCCTCGTCTCCTTGACGGTCCCGTCGTACTGGACCTCCAGGTCCTGGAGGGCGTTGATCAGCCTCCTCTGGAGGTAGCCGCTCTGGGACGTCCTGATGGCGGTGTCGACGAGCCCCTCCCTCCCGCCTATGGCGTGGAAGAAGAACTCGGTGGGGTTGAGCCCCTCCTTGTAGCTGGACTGGACGAAGCCGTGAGCCTCGGCCCCCAGGTCACCCTTCCGAAAGTGGGGGAGGGTCCGGCCCTCGTAGCCTCGCCGGATCCGCTCGCCTCGAACGGACTGCTGGCCGACGCAGGCCGCCATCTGGGTCAGGTTCAGCATCGACCCTCGGGCCCCGCTGACCGCCATCACCACGCCGCTGTTGTCGAGGCCCAGGTACCTGCCTGCGATGGAGCCGGTGTTGTCCCTGGCCTTGCCGAGGGTCTGCATTATCCTCATCTCCAGGGTCTCGTCGAGGGTCCTTCCGGGGAGGGGATCGAGTTCACCCATCTGGTAGGCCTCGATCAGTCTCGCGACGTTGTCTCTGGCACCGTTCAGGACGTCAGAGATCTGGTCTTCGGCCTCCTTGGGGATGTCCTCGTCGTCGATGCCGAAGCTGAAACCCGCCAGCATTATGCCCCGGATCGCCATCTGGGTCATGCCGTCGACGAAGCTCGCGCCCACCGTCGGGCCGTACTCCTTGATCACCCTGTCGGTGATCTTCCCCTTGAAGGCCCCCACCGCCGCGGCGTCGATGGTCCCGCTTCTGATCTCGCCGTCGCGAATGACGACGTAAGCGTCGTCATCGCAGGCATCCTTCTTGCATACGTCGCAGTTCTTGCAGAAGGAGGCCTTGAACTCGAGGTTCAAGCCCTTCGGGAGGATGAGGCTGAACATCTGCTTTCCTGTCCAGTAGGGCTCGCCCTCCTCGTCGTATCCTTTCGGTTCGGGAAGCGCAAGGTGCGGCAGCTTCTTTATGACCTCCATCACCTCGAGCCGGCTGATCCTTCGATCGCCGTGGGTCAGAAGGAAGTTTCCAGTGACGTAATCGTGGATGCCTCCGATGATCGGCCCTCCGAACCTCGGCGAGAGGATGTTCTCCTGGACCCTCATCAGGATCTCGGCCTCGGCCCTCGCCTCCTCGGTCTGGGGGACGTGAAGGTTCATCTCGTCCCCGTCGAAGTCGGCGTTGTAGGGCGGGCAGACAGCGGGGTTCAGCCTGAAGGTCTTGTGAGGCATGACGATCACCTTGTGGGACATGATCGACATCCTATGAAGGGAGGGCTGCCGGTTGAAGAGGACGATGTCCCCGTTCATCAGCTGCCGGTCGATCTTCCAGCCGATCTCGAGCTGGTCGGCCACCTCTTCCGAGTTTCTCTCGGTGATCTTGACCCTTCTGCCGTCGGCCCTGGTGACGTAGTTGACGCCGGGATGCTTATCTGAGCCCCGTCTCACGAAGTCTCGCATCACCTCGAGGTTCCTCGCGTTCACCACCAGGGGGACCGAGAGCTCCATCGCGATCTCCATGGGGACCCCCACCTCGTTTATGCTCAGGTTCGGGTCCGGCGAGATCACCGTCCGGGCGCTGAAGTTCACCCTCTTCCCCGAGAGGCTTCCTCGGAACCGCCCCTCCTTCCCCTTCAGCCTCTGAGACAGCGTCTTGAGGGGCCTGCCGCTCCGATGGCGGGCCGGGGGAACCCCCGAGACGGTGTTGTCGAGAAAGGTGGTGATGTGATACTGGAGAAGCTCCCAGAGGTCCTCGATGATCAGTTGGGGCGCACCAGCCTCTCGGTTCTCCTGGAACCGCTGGTTGATCCTGATGATGTCCACCAGCTTGTGGGTGAGGTCGTCCTCGCTCCTCTGGCCGCTCTCCAGGATGATCGAAGGCCTCATCGTCACCGGCGGCACCGGCAGGACGGTGAGGAGCATCCATTCGGGCCGGGCGGTGTCGGGGTTCATCCCCATCACCTTGATGTCCTCGTCGGGGATCTTCTCGAACCGGTCCCTGATGTCCGCCGGGGTGAGCCTGTGGCCGTCCTCGACGTAGGAGAGGGGCCGCTCGAACTTGATCTCCTGCTGGGGCGCGCCGCAGTAGGGGCAGACCTTGTGCTTCCGGGCCTCGGCGAAGACCTTGTTGACGACGTCGTCGGTGGGCTGGCCGAGCTGGACGAGGGTCTCGATCTGCTCCAGGTACATCCTCTTCTCGTTCTCCAGGAGCATCAGCCTCGAGCAGTCCCTGCATATTCCGCGGAGGATCTTTCTTATCAATTTAGCAAACCCGACGTGGATGACGGGAGCTATCAGGTCGATGTGGCCGAAGTGGCCGGGGCACTCGCCGGGCCTTCCGCCGCAGGACCTGCACCGCAGGCCGGGATCGATGACGCCGAGCCTCGGGTCCATGAGGCCCATCTCGATGGGGAAGCCGTCATCGTCGTAGGTGTCTGCGGTTATGATCTTCACCACGCTCATCCTCCGGAACTCCTGGGGAGAGATGAGCCCAAAACTGATCTTGCCAATTCTCTTCGGAACAGTCATATTCACACCTAAACTGCGTCCTCCAAAACCAGCCGGGGGGCGACGCCGAGGGACTTTATCTCGTCCAGCAGGAGCTTGAAGGCGTAGCTCATCTCCACGGGGTAGATCTCAGTATCCGAGCCGCAGACAGAGCAGTAGTCGACGTTCCTCCTTTTATCGTGGATGGCGATCATGCCACAGCGGCTGCAGACGAGCTCCGTCACCTTGTCAGACTCGTCGACGAGCCTCTCTTTGAGGGCCAGAGCCGCGCCGTGGGCGATCAAGACGTCGCGCTCCATCTCGCCGAACCGGAGGCCGCCCTCCCTCGCCCGCCCCTCGGTGGGCTGCCGGGTGAGGACCTGGACGGGGCCCCTCGACCGGGCGTGCATCTTCCCTGCCACCATGTGGTAGAGCTTCTGGTATAGGATCACCCCGACGAAGACGTCGGCCATGATCTGCTCGCCGTTGATGCCGTTGTACATCACCTCTCTTCCTGTGTGGGAGAAGCCGAAGTTGGTGAGGGCGGACCTCATATCCATCTCCTCCTCGCCGAGGAAGGCGGTGGCGTCGGCGAACCTCCCTTCGAGAGACCCCATCTTGCCCCCGATCATCTCCAGGACGTGGCCGACGGTCATCCTCGAGGGGATGGCGTGGGGGTTGATGATCAGGTCGGGGACCTGGCCGGTCTCGGTGAAGGGCATGTCCGCGGGAGGGACGATGAGGCCGACGACCCCTTTCTGGCCGTGGCGCGACGCGAACTTGTCCCCCAGCTCCGGGACCCTCTGGTCCCTCGTCTTCACCTTGGCGAGCCGGTTTCCGTTGGAGGACTCGGTGAGGATCACAGTGGCCACCACGCCCTTCTCGTTCGACCTCATGGTCACGGAGGTCTCGCGCCTCTGCTGGGGAGCGATCCCGAACTCCGTCGGCTCCTCCAAAAAGCGCGGCGGCGACGTCTTCCCGATGAGGACGTCGTTGGGGGCCACCACGGCGTTGGGGTTGACCAGGCCGTCGTCGTCGAGCTGCGAGTAGGCCTCAGTCCCCCGCGCGCCCCGAACCTCCATGTCGGGTATCTCGAACTTGTCCTCCTGGCCTCCGGGGTACTTCCGCTCCTCGGCCTCCGAGACCCTGAAGAAGTGGCTCCTGCCCAGGCCCCGCTCGATGGACCCTCTGTTCAGAATGAGGGCGTCCTCGATGTTGTACCCCTCGTAGACGAGGACGGCGACGACGAAGTTCTGGCCCGCGGGCCTCTCGTCGAAGCCGATGGCGTCGGCGGTCCTGGACCTGCACAGAGCCCTCTGGGGGTAGTGGAGGTAGTGGCCCCGGGTGTCGGGCCGGAGCTTGGTGTTGGCCAGCGGCGTCCCAAGACACTGCTTGATCATCCCCGCGCCCATGGTATTTCGGGGGCTGGCGTTGTGCTCGGGGTAGGGGACGAGGCCGGTGCAGATCCCCAGGACGAGGGACGGGTCCACTTCGAGATGGGTGTGTTCGGGGGTGATATCCTCCTCCCAGATGGCCACCAGGGCGTTCTCCTCCTCCTCGGCGTCGAGGTACTCGACGAGCCCCTGGGCGACGAGATCGTCGAAGGCGATCTCCCCGGACCGGAGCTTATCGATGTGCTCTTCGGTGACCAGGGAGGCCCCGTCCTCCACCACGATGAGGGGGCGCCGGGCCCTGCCGGAGTCGGTGTTGATGAGGATCTCGTTCGTCCTAGAGAAGAAGGAGACGTTGATCTGGTTGCTTATCCTGCCGCCCCGTCGAAGTCGTCTCATCTCCTTGACGAGCTCGGTGGGGTCGGAATGGGTTCCCACGAACTCCCCGTTGACAAATACTCTTGCGCTACTCAACCCGACCACCCACCGGAACGACCTCCAGGTCCAAAAGCATCTTCTTCACGTCCTCGTAATCCTCGACCCCCGTCGAGAGCTCCACCCCCTGGGCGAAGTTCTTCACCAGGCCGCAGTTGGGGCCTTCCGGCGTCTCGCTGGGACAGATCCTCCCCCACTGGGTGGGGTGAAGGTCCCTCGCCTCGAAGTGGGGCTGGGACCGGGATAGAGGAGATATCACCCTCCGGAGGTGGCTCAAGCTCGCCATGTAGTCGGTACGGTCCAAAAGCTGGGATACGCCCGTCCTGCCGCCGACCCAGTTCCCGGTGGCGAGGGGGTGGATCATCCTCTCGGTGAGGACGTCGGCCCGGACGGTGGTGATGACGTTCAGCTCGCGGTTTCTCATGCTGGCCCGCTCGAGCTGGTACTTGATGTCCCTCGTCAGCCTGCTGAAGGCGACCCGGAATAGGTCCTCCATCAGGTCTCCGGAGAGCTTCAGCCTCTTGTTGGCGTAGTGGTCCTTGTCGTCCTCGCCCCTCTTCCCCAGGGCCAGCTCGAAGCAGGCCTCGGCCATCCTCGCGAGGAAGAGGCCTTTGGCGTAACGGTCGCCCTCTTCGACGCCGATGTGAGGCAGGAGGTATCGATCCAGGACGTAGGCCGCCCTCTTCTTCTGGTACTCCTTCGCCTGGCCCGCGGCGACGCGGCCCCCGATCTTCTCCAGGGCCTCCTCTTTGGTCGCCACCTCCGCCTCCTCCAGGTTCTCCAGCATGAACTTTATGATCTCGGGGTTGTCGGAGACGGCCTGGACGATCTCCATGTCCGTCTCCAGGCCGAGGGCCCTCGCCAGGGTGACGAAGTTGAGCCTCCCGCTGACGGAGGGGAAGGATACCTCAAGAATCGATCTTCGGCCCCGCTCGACTATCACGAGAGACCTGTAACCCTGCCTCTGGGAGAAGACCTTCGCCACCTCGATGAAGTCGTCGTACCTCTGGTTGTACTCCACCAGGATCTTGTTGGGGGAGAGGTCCTCCAGGGTCATGATCACCCTCTCCGACCCGTTCACCACGAAGTATCCGCCGGGGTCGAGGGGGTCCTCGCCGAACTCGATCATCTCATCTCGAGACAACCCTGCGAGGTTGCAGACCTTGGACATGATCATGATGGGGAGCATCCCTATCATCGCCTCCACCGGATCCTTCTCCGTCTCCCCCTGGACGATGGTCATCTCAAGGCGCAGAGGCGACGCGTAGGTGAGGTTTCGAAGCCGCGCGTCGTTCGGGTAGAGCCGCTCCACCGAGCCGTCGGCCTCGGTGACTGTGGGCCTCTCCACCCGGATGGGACCGAGCTTGACGTAGGTATCCTCGATGTTCGTCTCAATGATCCTCACCTCGTCGATCACCTTCTGAAGGCCCCGGTCTATGAAATCGTTGAAGGAATTTATGTGATGGTGGACCAGCTTATCTTTGGTAAAATAGGCCTTGTAAAGAACATTTCTGTCAAGCAAACCTTAAAACACCTCTTAATCGATTACCAGTCTGTAAAAGACCGATTCTCCTGACGTGGGGCTCTTCCTGATGATCTTCACCACGTCACCCACCTTCCCCCCGATCTCCTTCACCACCGGATCCGCGACGTGGATCTTGGGGAGCTGAGCAGAATCCACGCCATATCTCTTCAACATCTCCTCCGACTCTTCGGGAGAGAGGAGGTTGTGGGCCGGAACCAGTTCGTGATCCTGCAGCGCAAACTTTTTCATTCAGCCACTTCCCAGAAATAAGCGATAAGCGGGCTCGAAGGGATTTGAACCCTCGACCACCTGGTATCTTCGTTCAAAAAACTTAAAAGCCAGACGCTCTGCCTAACTGAGCTACGAGCCCCCATGAGCAGATCAGCCCATACCACTGTCTAGGAGATGGTCATCCGACATAAAACCTTTTCGCCCTCCCATCAGATCTCGCCGAGGACGATGGCCGCGATATCGTCGCCGACCTCCGAGGTCGTGTTGCTTCCGCCCATGTCGTAGGTCCTGACCTCTCCCCTTTTTATATTCATCTCGATGGCCCTGACCACGTCCTCGGCAGCAGCCTGCTCACCCAAGTGCTCCAGGAGCATCGCCCCCGCCCAGATGGTGGCGATGGGGTTGACCTTGTTCATCCCCCTGTACTTGGGGGCGGAGCCGTGGATCGGCTCGAACATGCTGGTGCCGTCGGGGTTGATGTTGGCTCCGGGGGCAAGGCCGAGGCCTCCCTGGATCATGGCCCCAAGGTCGGTGATGATGTCGCCGAACATGTTGGGTGCGACGACGACGTCAAACCACTCCGGGTTTTTGACAAACCACATGGTGATGGCGTCGACGAAGTTGAAGTCCGTCGAAACCTCCGGGTACTGGGCCGAGATCGCCAGAAACTCCTCTCTCCAGAATCCGTAGATGTCGGAGAGGACGTTCGCCTTGTCGACGCTGGAGAGGTGCTTCTTCCTTTTCATGGCAAGGTCGAAGGCGTACTTGATGACCCGCCGGGTCCCCTCCTTCGAGATCATCCCTATCTGGTAGGCGATCTCGTCGCTCTCCGACTCCACGTCCAGGCCGAACTTGACGTTGTAGAGGGCCCTCGCCACCTCGAACTCGTCGTGGCTCTTCCCCGCCTTCGCCCGGCTCCCGATCCCGATGTAGAAGTCCTCGGTGTTCTCCCGGACGACGACAAAGTCGATATCCTGGGGGCCCTTCTCCTTGAGGGGGGTCCAGACGCCCTCCAGGAGCTTCACCGGCCGGAGGTTGACGTACTGGTCGAAGTAGAACCGCATGGCGAGGAGGACGCCCTTCTCCAGGACGCCGGGCTTCACCCTCGGGTCGCCGATGGAGCCGAGGTAGATCGCCCTGTATCGAGAGAGGTCTTTGAGGGTCTCCTCGCTGACGAGCTCTCCCGTCTCCAGGTAGTGGTCTGCTCCGAGGGGGTACGCTGTCCATTCGATGCTAAAACCGTGCCTTTCCGCTGCGGCCTCTGCGACCTTTATCCCCTC
>Ga0116202_10002106_pt1 | contig 11779 bp, 9 predicted proteins | sample LakKivw325mmetaG_FD_94479 | JGI IMG/M metagenome (GOLD analysis project Ga0116202, IMG submission 94479) | Anoxic lake water microbial communities from Lake Kivu, Rwanda to study Microbial Dark Matter (Phase II) - Lake Kivu water 325m metaG | ecosystem: Environmental > Aquatic > Freshwater >... | reverse complement strand
CTCTGATATCTGGGCCTGCACCTCGTTCTTGAGGAGATCCTCCACCGCGTCGATGGAGACGGTCCTGTCCGTAAGGCCGTAGCGGGAGTAGAGCCCCTCCCGCCCTCTCAGGCAGAGGAGGACCGTCCCAAGCCCCTCGTCCCTTGCCCCCTTGAGGATCTGGAGGGCAGAGTGGGAGCCTATTACGGCGATGGACGGCCTCATGTGACTATCTCCTTCAGCCTCCCGGTCTCCAGGGCCTCTCGGACCTCCCTGGCAATCCTCCTGCCGACGCTCATTGGTATGCCGTGGGCATACTTGGTGTAGGGGCTGGTCGTGCCGATCACCGGACTCCCGGGAACCCTAGGGGAGACATCGAAGATGACTATCTCCTGGTCCTTGTTGACCGCCCCCTGAAGGGCGAAGGACCCTATCATGCCGGGCGGGTACTCCCTCTTCACCGCGTGAGCGAATTTTATGCCGTTCTCCAGGACCTGCTCCAGCATCGACTCCCTCACCGTCGCCCCCATGTGGCCTATCTCTATGTTCTGCAGCACCACGTCCGTCTCCAGCTGCTGCCTGGCAGGGAGTGAGACGAAGTCATGGAGGTTTGTCTGGAGCCTCCTGTCTATGCCCATGAACTCCACCTCCCCGCTCAGCGGCGAGTAGAAGTAGTTGAAGTTGAAGTAGGTGCCGACCACATACTCCTCAATGACAGCCCTCTCCAGGTCCTCCCTCCGTATGAGGCCCTTGGCAATCCTCTCCTCGGATTTCCTCCTGAAATCCGCCTCGTCGGTTACGGTGAAGAAGGCCCTCTCAATCTTCCTCCTCGCCTCCTGGACCTTCACTATGGCCAGGCCGTCGATCTCGGCCGGGGACCTGTACTTCCTGGGCTGCCTGACCCCAGCCCTCTCCAGGAGGTAGTACTGGTTCCTCTCGGCCGTCCTCTCTTCTGCCCTCAGGATCCAGCGGTTCCCAAAGAGGGGCACCCTGAAGCTCCCCTCTATCGCGTCGTAGGGGACGTAGGTGGTGAAGGCCCTGTGGGGGACAAAGACCGTGTTCCTCTCCCTCAGCAGCGCCTGGTTTGCCTCATCCGTGATCTGGCTGAACCTCTCCAGGACGATGGCCTCGTCCACAACCCTCCGGTACATCCTGTAGGGCAGCTCCCTCCCCCTCTGGCAGACAACGACTGTCCTGAAGCCCTCATCCTTCGCCCCGTCGGAGATGTCCAGCGCCGAGTGGCTCCCCAGGGAGCCAATGGTGATCTTCTTCGGATCGTAACCTTCAACGATATTCCATACTTCCTCTCTGGAGATCATCCAAACCGACCAACTGAGGTTAAGTTCCTAAGGGTATTTAATTCCTTTCAGGGGGTCCATCCTCACAGGCGCTTGGCCGGGAGAGGCACCCCGCCTGGAGTCAGGTCATTTTTATTAGGTTACAGCGCCAATACTTGGCACAGTGATTGTCATGGAAACCAAGCCGCTGCACCCCCTCCTCAGGTCGTATTCCTACAACTCCCCGACCCGACTGGTCTTCGGGACCGGCTCCCTGGAGAGGCTAAGGGACGAACTCAGGCTCTATGCCCCCAGCAAGGTCGCCCTCATAGCAGGTGGCTCCGTTTCGAAGGCGCCCGCCTACAAAAAGGCGCTGGAGATTCTGCCGGCGGAAGCAGTCCTGGAGTTCAAGGGGGTACCGCCCGAGCCTAACGAGGGGGCGCTCGCTACCCTGACGGAGGAGATCTGCAGGGAAGGGGCCGACCTGATCATCGGACTGGGAGGGGGAAGCTCCATGGACATGGCAAAGCTGGCCTCCCTCATAGCCGGCAACCGGAAGAGCCCGCTCCCCTCCTTCAGGGGTGAGCCGATTGCCAAGAGGGGGCCTCCGGTGATCACCATACCTACGATCGCAGGGACGGGCTCCGAGGTGACCCCCATATCAGTCATTACGGAGAGGGGGGTCAAGCTGGCCCTGAACCATCCCTTCCTCTATCCGGCGCTGAGCATAATTGATCCTCTCCTCTCCCTTTCGGCCCCACCGTCCGCAACCGCCTCGGCTGGGATCGATGCCCTCAACCACGCCGTAGAGTCCCTAATGAGCCTCGAGTCAAACCCGATCACCGCATCCCTTGCCTTCGAGGCGATAAATCTGGCCGACGACTGCCTGGAGCGGGCCTTCGCCAATGGCGAGGACCTTGAGGCGAGGAACGGCCTTGCATTGGCCTCGGCAATGGCTGGCATGGCCTTCTCCAACACCGGCCTATGCATCACCCACGGCATCGCGTACACCTATGCGGTGAGGCTCGGGCTGCCCCACGGGACCTCGGTGGCCCTTGCAGAACCCTACGTTATAGAGTTCAACGCCCCCGCCATGCCGGGGAAAATCGAAGTGATAGCGGCCGGCCTTGGCGTTGATACCGAGGGGCTTTCGGCCAGGGAAGCCGGCGAGGCGGTAGCCCTGAGATACCTCGAGATAATGGGCACCCTTGGCCTTCCCATGAGCCTCGAGGACCTGGGGCTCGGCGAAGGGGACCTTGAGCCCCTCGTTGACGACTTCCTCAAGAACCAGTCCCGCTTCATGGCTAGGAACCCCCGTCGCCCCTCGAGGAAGGAGCTCCTCGATCTCTACAGGACCATGCTGGAGGGCTACTAGGGGCGCCACAGGATGCTCATCACTTTCGGATCCGCAGGTGAGGTGCTGGCCAGATCCGTCGCCGGCACCCTCGGTCTGCCACTGTTGGAGCCCAACAGGAGGGTATTCCCCGACGGCGAGCAGTATATCCGCGTTGGGAGCGATGTCCGAGGCCAAGACGTGGCGGTCTTCCAGTCCCTTGCCTACGATCCGGACCGGCTGCTGATCGAGTACACGCTGCTGGTTGACGCGCTCAGGGGTGGAGGGGCCAGATCCGTGGTGGGGGTTATACCATACCTTGCCTATGCCCGGCAGGACAGCGTTTTCGACCCCAACGAACCCGTCAGCGCAAAACTAATTCCGAGAATCATCGAGTCCGCTGGAACGGACCGCCTAATTACGATCGACATGCACCTCCACAGGTTCAAATCACCAAGCGATGTTTTCACTGTGCCTGCCCTAAACCTTTCTGCCATGCCCATTCTTGCGGAGCAATATAGGAAACTTGTCCACTCCTCCGCTGCGACCGTTGTTGGTCCTGACCTAGAATCTGGGCAGTGGGCAAGGGTTGTTGCAGGACTGCTTGATGCCCCTTGTATGGTCTTGGAGAAAGAGCGGTTAGGTGACAGGGACGTTCGGATCAGGGGCGAATTACCCCTTAAGGGCAAAGCAGCACTGGTCGTGGACGACATAGTCAGTACTGGGAAAACCATGATTGAGGTCATTAGATGGTTAAAGCAGGAGGGTGCTAATAGGATCGACGCACTTGTAACACATGCATTGCTAGTGGAAGAGGCTGAGGAAAAAATGAAGAACGCCGGCTTGGATGAGCTCATTTGCTCGGATACTGTCCCTGGACGCCAAGGTACAGTCAGTGTTGCATCGATCATTGCTCGCGCCTTGAAAAAAAGCTAGGAAAAATCAAGTCCCCACTCGCCCACCCGAAAGCAGTGCCTTCCGATGCCCCAAGAGCGCTGTTTTTAAATCAAGAAAGGGGCTTTCATGATTTTGTGTGCCGACATCGCCATCTTCCCATATGTACGAAGCGATCGCGCATCATTTTTAGCGAGATTTTTCAGCATTGTCTCAGCCAATTCGAAGTCAGAAGGCCTATTGATATTGAAAAAAGAAGCCGGCTCTATGCCTAGAGTGGCTATCTCGATAAATATTGCATTCATTGCTAGGGCCAATGACTTCAAATTGGGAATGATTTTCCCTAATGGCAAATGTGACTTAAGGTAGAGCGCAGCCATCGGCTCTGCATAGCCATTTGGCCAAACTGGCACTACAGCACCGCATCCTTTTAGCTTTGGTAGAAGAAGATGCGGGAGGCGATTGTCGAGGAATGGTGTGTCGCAGCCCATCAGGAAAAGCATCTCCTCTTCGACCTGTGCCATAGATTCTGGCAACGAGCCGGGAAACGGCAGTGTCCCTCTATCAAATATTATTGAAGCGTCGGATCCTCTCATTATCCCGCTTAGGCGGTCAGCTTGTGGCCTGCTGTTCAAGAGCACGTAAACCCTCGGGGATATGTCGAAGGCGCAGTCCAGTGCGTATGATATGAGAGGGCGGTCTCCAAGCCAGGCCAGTGGCTTAAATTCACCCAACCTGGTCGAAGCCCCGCCTGCTGCAATGATGACTGCAAAAGGCCTTTCTAGCAATTGTCACCAACCCCATATCATGGTCAAGTCCAGTTTGAGGAGCACAGATAGATGTGCCATCGCCATCCCAATTATACAAAATAGGGCGCCATTCTAGTGCCGTTTTGCTAAAATCTTCTCTCCTGCTAGGACCGCCTTGGCCGCATCTGGAGCAAACCCATCTGCTCCTATGGAATTGGCATACTCCTGCGACACAGGCGCGCCACCAACCATCAGCCCCACCTCGGACGATATCCCTTGCTTTGCCATCATGTCCGCTAGGTCCTTCATCCGCAGCATCGATGTTGTCATAAGGGCAGAGACGGCAATTATATCTGCTTGGGACTCTTTGGCTTTATCAATGAAACTCTGCAATGGAACATCGTTGCCAAGGTCGAAGATCTGCCAACCAGCGCCAATGAACATCAGTTTAACAAGGTTCTTGCCTATGTCGTGGACATCCCCTTCGATGGTGCCAATTACAATCTTTCCGGCTATCTTTGATTGATCAATTTTTATATGTGGTTTGACTATGTCGACGCCTGCATACATCGCCTGGGCCGCCACTATGACATCGGGGAGGTAATATTCACAGTTTTCATACTTCTCGCCCACGACTTTCATTCCCCGACTGAGTGCATCGTTGATGATTTTATATGGCTCAACGCCAGTTGTGAGAGCCTCCTTCACCAAGGATGGGTTTTCTATCGCATCTGCTCTATCAGGCAGCTCTGCTGCCGGTAGGATTGCGCTGGAGATCGCTTCATCAATGCAAAGCACATGCGGGGATGGCATCAGTTCGGCAATTGTTTTAGCTGGCAGTCTCATGAGCCATGCGGCCAAACTCGTCTCAAGTGGACTCCATCCTAATAAGGTCATTGAGGGCTATGGGATGGCCACTGATGCATGCTTAGATTACCTCAAAAGGGTTTCAAGGACTGCCATAGCGGACCGTAGCACTGTGGAAAGAATCATACGGACCTCTCTAATGACCAAGCTCAACAGGAAAGGCATACCACAACTCGCCCGCCTATTGACAGAAGCGATCTTCAGGGCAGGGGGAAACCTGACAGTACTCGGTGCCATTGATGTCCAATCCATCAATATTGTTGGACTGGCGGCTGGCTTTGACAGGAGAGCAGAGCTGATTGATGGCATACTGCTCGACAGCGCACCAGCAACTGCCGGGATGCCAAATCACCTGGATTCCGCAAGGGTCGCCATAGTGAACTCGCTTGAGCTGGAAGATTTTCCCTACGATATTACGGTTGTGCTCCCCCGTCCGGATTCTCTGGCAAGGATGGTGGAGGAGGAAACGTCCATACTGGACGAGTTCGTGGCGAAGCTTGAGGAGATGCAAGCAAATTTCATAGCCTGCAGGGGCGGCATTGACGACCAGGTCGAGCGAAAGCTCGCACACGAAGGCATCTTGGCTGTGAAAAACCTCAAGGACGAAGAGATCAGGATGGTGGAAAGGGCTACAGCAGGGAAGCTAGTTTCATTCTCAGACCTTTCGCAATCGGACCTGGGAATGGCTGAAAAGATAGAGTGGAAGGGCAAGGCTAAGGGAGGCATGGTGCTGGGGGGGATGGCAAGGGGAACTTCAAGCATCGTGCTCAGGAGGGGAAACAAGGTTCTGCTGGACGAAGACATTGCCGCAGTCAAGACCTCGATCCGACTTGTCTCTCATTTCTTGGACGAAAGAAGAGTCGTGGCAGGGGGTGGAGCCGTTGATGCCGAGCTGAGATCCGCCCTGAAGGAGGCAGCGAAACCGATCCGTACGCGGGAGAGGCTGGCGATAGATGCTTTCGGCGAGGCACTAATGGCCACAAGCCACGCACTCGCGGAGAATGCAGGGTTGGATCCGGTCAAGGCCATAGGCGCTCTCATCTCTGCCCACAACCTCGGGCGTGCAGGAGCATGTCTGAATCTCAGACATGGTGGTGTAGTTGATGCATTTAGGGCTGGGCTCATAGAACCATTGGCACTGAAGAGACAGGCAATCATCTCCGCAAGTGAGGCTGTCCAGACATTGCTGAAATGTGACGAGGTATTGGCATCAATTAAGCACTAATGGCGAATTAATTAATTGCATGCCCCATGCCTCCGCGTGATTATGGTCGTCTTAAAATATTTGCGCTACCCATATCTTGTTGTGTATTCGCCTTGAGCTCCAATGCCCCTATCAGGATAAAGACTGTATGTCCTAGGAATTGTTTCGACACATGTTCCATTGTTGCCACAGTTCAAGATGGCAAGATAACCAGGATAGATGGCGACCCCGACCACCCCATAACTAGGGGTCACCTATGTGCGAAGGGGTACTCCTACCTGAGTAGGACCTACAGCCCTGAACGGCTAAAATACCCGCTGAAGAGGGTGGGAGAGCGGGGCAAGGGCAAGATGATTAGGGTCAGTTGGGATGAGGCGATGGGAGAGATTGCCTCACGCCTCAAGGCCCTCCGGAGTAAGTATGGTGGAGAAACGCTCATTGAGTATAGATATGGTGGCCACCGGGATATAGTGGCTCCTCTGGTGGCAGCCAGATTCCTAAACCTATTTGGGGCGACGGCGCTTGGAGGAACTTTCTGCGATGCGAGCGAGTATGCGGGCTTTCTCTATACTTATGGCTCCCTCCAATCAGTCCCCGATGAAGTCTGGTGTGAGCATACTGAGTGCATCGTCATTTGGGGGCATAGGCCGGAGACGACCCATGCCCATATCGTGCCTTTCATATTCAGGGCAATGGAGCGGGGCGCTAAGCTTGTGGTCATCGACCCCATCGTCACCCCATTGGGCTCCAAGGCCGATTTCTGCCTTCAGCCTCGGCCGGGGACCGACGGCGCACTCGCTCTTGGGGTGGCGAACCACATCCTGAAAATAAACGGTGAGGATTCGGATTTCATCAGGAACCACACTTTTGGCTTCAAGGAGTACAAGAAACTTGTCGATGAGTGGCCGGTGGAAAAGGCATCGAAAGTCACCGGGGTGCCAAAGGAGGGCATCCAGGCTGTCGCGAAGTTGATCGCCGAGAAGGACACCATCATGCAGCTTGGGATGGGCTTGAATAGATACACGAATTCGCACAACGCTGTTCGTGCGATAGCCTGCCTTGCTGGCGTGACTGGGAACCTCGGAAGACCGGGGGCATGCTGTTACTTCTTGGACAAGAGCGCTGACCATTTCCTTACCACCAATGCAACCAGAGTCTCATTCCCAGATGGAGCAGACATCAGACGAGATCGGCGCCTAGTCTGTATAACAGGTTTCAATAGGGCCGTTCTCAGAGCGAGAGACCCCCCGATTAGGGCTGTCATATGCTGGCGGGGGAACCCAATGCCCCAATTGATGAATGTGGAGGACACCAAAAGGGCCCTTAGGCGCCTCGACCTCCTTGTGGTCATTGACCAGTTTATGACAGATACTGCTGATTATGCTGATTTCGTCCTACCGGCATGCACATTCTTCGAGCAGTATAACCTTGTCCCACCATATGGGCACAGATACTTGCAGGCTGCTATACCTGTCATAGCCCCACTCCACGAGGCGAGGCCAGACATTGACATCTGGGTCGAGCTGGGCAGGAGAGTGGGCTTTGGTAATTACTTTCCAGAGGGGTGGACATGGTTGGACTGGGCTAGAATGATCGTGCCTGAGGGATTCCCCCTAGAGAGCATCATCAACCCAGCCAAGCCCTACAGGATGCCTGAGGATAGAAGGCCAGAGGTTCCATTCAAAGATGGCATCTTCCAAACTCCATCAGGCAAGATGGAGTTCGTCTCCAATGAGATCGCTTCCTATGGAAAGGGGAAGGAGGGTGACTGGAATCCGCTTCCGCACTACGTTGAGCCTGATGAAAGCCCAGAGAGCAGACCTGACCTGAAGCAGAGGTACCCGTTAATCATGATCTCCCCTCTCTCGCCAATGAGGACCCACTAGCAATTCATTAACCTTCCTTGCATGAGGGAGATTGAAGGGGAACCCTCAGTGGAGATTAACCCATTCGATGCCAGGAAGCGGAGGATATCCGAGGGAGACTCCGTCACGGTCTTCAACGATAGGGGTACCCTGCGCCTCATGGCGAGGGTGACTCCCACTATTAGGGTGGGGACTGTCAGCGTTTACAATGGGTGGTGGGTCAAGGATGGCGGCTGCCCCAATGTCCTTACCAAGATAGGGGCTGGAGGGCCCAGGAAGCTTGGCGACTCAGTGTTCAGAATGAACGACTATAGCAGGGCAGGAACAAAGGATGGCCAGAGTGGGGCGTACGGTTGCTGCATGGTTGAGGTCAGGAAAGGAGACTCACCATGACGGCAGAGAATAAGCTTCCGGTTGTGCATGTTGATATTGACAGGTGCATCGAGTGTTATGCCTGCGAGGTAGCTTGTAAGCTTGAGCATTCCCTGGACACCGGTCCAAGGCTTATCAGAGTTATAAGGCTTGAGCGGGTTGTAAACGGCCGGATACAGAGGATCTCTGCCCCTATGGCATGTGCCCATTGCAGCGATGCCCCTTGCATCACTGCTTGTCCATCCAAGGCCCTCAAGAGAGATAGCAGGACGGGCTCTGTCATGGTAGACCAAGATCGATGCATCGGGTGCAAGATGTGCCTCATAGCATGCCCATTCGGGGCTCCTCAATTCGGGGCGAAAGGCAAGATGGTAAAATGTGATCTCTGCCAAAGGAGGCTTGCCAAGAACGAGAAGCCAGCCTGCGTCTCCGCCTGTACGGCAGAGGCGCTGAAATTTGAGACCACAGAAAGATCATCTACCGTCGTGAGGGGCATCAGGCTGGCCCAGGCTTGGTCCATTGAGGATTCGAAGCGGGGATGACTGAAACGGCAAAGGCAAGGTACCTCATACTCGGGGCTGGGGCCGCAGGCATCAGCGCTGCAGAGAAGATACGGGAACGTAGAAAGGAGGCTGAGCTTACTGTTGTTAGCAGGGAAAATAACATGCCAATATCCCCTGTGGCACTGCCGGAGTATATTGAGGGGAGTATCTCAAAAGATGAGCTGTTCCTGTGGGATAGAAGCTATGTTGAGGAGAACGGGATCGAACTGATGCTCAATAGTGAGGCCATCAGAATTGACCATCGGGACAATTCAGTTATATTGGCAAATGGCAAGTCCCTCTCCTTTGAGAGGCTTTTAATAGCGACTGGCGCCAAACCCATTCTGACGCCGGACCTGTTGAGAAAGGACAGGGTCTTCGCACTTAGGACACTTGAGGATGCAGAGGGCATCATACGGTGTGCCAAGGAGAGGGTCATAATCTATGGCGCTGGGGCGATAGCCATCAAGGCGGCAGTCGCATTGAGGAGGAGAGGTGTTGAAGTTATAGTAATCTGCAGGTCAAGGGTTCTGAGGAGGCTTTTTGACGATGATCTATGTGGTGAGATCAACTGCCAGCTTGTGGCAAACGGCGTCAAGATTGTGGGATCGTGTGAATTTAACTCCTGCAGCTCAGATAAAAAGGCCCTTGTCGGAGATGAGGAGGTTAGCTATGACTGCATAGTTGCCGCGATGGGGGTGAAGCCAAGTTTTCCCCCCCTCAATAATGGGGCCATAGGGCTGGGAAGGACAGGCGGTATAGCCGTCGATGACTGCATGCAGACAACCGTCCCTGGCATCTATGCCGCTGGGGATTGCGTAGAGACACTCGATATAACCACAGGCAAGCGCGGGGTGATGGCCCTCTGGCCGCCTGCAGCTGAGGAGGGGAAAGTGGCTGCGATTAACATGATCGGTGAGTCAGCGACCTATGCCGGGACACTCCCCAGCAATGTAATCGAGGTGTTTGGGAATAGTTTTGTGACCATGGGCTCACTCACAGGCCATAAATTAAATTTGCCGGGCCGGGATGGCTCGATCCGCCTCACAACCAGAGGTGGTAAAATTGTTGGCTGTCAGATGGTTGGTGATGTGGAGGGCGCAGGGGCGTTCGCATCTTTCATAAGGAATCAGACGAGGGTGAGCGACCTCAAGCGACTGGGAATCCTCCCTTATGGCAAAGCGCTGCAAGCTGACCTACTGCTCTCTCAAATCCGGGCTCGGAAAAATGCAGCAAGCCAATAGCGGCGGCCGAGCACTGCATCTATTGATTATCCTTCGGTATCCCTTCCTTCGTCCATCCCCTGAGGGCATAATACTCATCCAGCATCCTGTTCATCTCCTTAGGCGTTATAAGGCTGCCCTTACTCTTCCCCTCCGGCAGTGGCTCGTTCATGAAACGCTGGGGGAGAAGATCATCCTTCCGGGTCAGACCTTCCCTGAGGTTGAAGCACCTTGCGGCTGTGATTACCCTGTTCGCCTTCATCGAGAGCTCATCCTTTGTCGTCCTTCTGCCTGTGACCAATTCATACATCTTGCATAGCTCCTCCCACATGAAGAAGAGGTCTCTTGCAAAGACGCAGACGATGGCAGAGTCTATGATCGCCACCCTGTTCTCCATATTGACTACAAATTCAGCCTTTCCCTGGGACGTGAATCTGTCGATTGCACCAACCGATTCATAGTGGTAAGCGACGGACCTGAGGTGACACCCTCCCCTGGTTGAGACTGCATACCCAAGACCCATGCCCTTGAGGCCACGGGGATCGTACCCAGCTGGTTCGAGTCCCTTCACATGGATGGCCTCATCCGCCATGCCTAGGGCCTTTACTGCTGGCCTTATCCCCTCGGAGAGGAGCTTGCCCAACCTCCGCTTATAGGCGATATCCTCGCATAGGGCCAATGTCTCGTGGACATTGCCATAATGAACAGGTGCATCCTTGAGCTTCCCCATGGCGCCCGCCTCCATCGCAAGGGCTATGACATTTCCCCCGCTCATTGTGTCGATGCCAAGCCTATCGCAGACATCGTTAATCTTTGCAATCGCTCTGATGTCAGGTATCATGCAGAGCCCGCCGAAGCAATAGACGGTCTCGTACTCGGGGCCCTCGACTTCCACACCTGAGAACTCCCCCTCCCTTACAACGCAGTGCTTCCCGCAGGTCAGCATGCAGTTGTAACAGCCGACATTCCTGACCCATATCTTCTCTCGCATGGCAGAGGCATTGATCTCCTTGTGCCTATCGTAAGAGCCCTCACGCCAATAGCGGGTGGGGAATGTGCCCAAGCTGTTCTGTTGGTCGACCCTTCCCAGGGTCCCATTGACAGTTAGTGGGAGGTCTTTTGGTATCTTCTTTACCATCTCAGCGACCATCCTCCTTAGCCCCTCTTCGTCTGCGATCTGTGGTCGCTTAGACCCTTCAGCTGCTATTGCCTTCAGGTTCTTCGAGCCCATGACAGCTCCTCCACCGCACCTCCCAGCCTGCCGCCAATAGTCGTTGCAGATGCACGCAAATTTTACAAGATGTTCACCGGCTGGCCCGATGGTGGCCACCCTAGCCTTCTTAGAACCGAGTTCATACTTAATCAGGTCCTCGGTCTCATGAGTATCCTTCCCCCACAGCTCAGAAGCATCCTTGAAATTTACCTCATTGTCTTTGATATGGAGGTACACGGGTCTAGGTGCCCTGCCTTCTAT
>Ga0116202_10002103_pt1 | contig 11784 bp, 10 predicted proteins | sample LakKivw325mmetaG_FD_94479 | JGI IMG/M metagenome (GOLD analysis project Ga0116202, IMG submission 94479) | Anoxic lake water microbial communities from Lake Kivu, Rwanda to study Microbial Dark Matter (Phase II) - Lake Kivu water 325m metaG | ecosystem: Environmental > Aquatic > Freshwater >... | reverse complement strand
GGGCTGGGCGCAATGGTGGGGGAGGTATCAGCGGTTTGGGTGGGTGAAGTGTTCGAAGAGGGCTGGGTGCTACCCGAGGTGGTCCAATCGGTGTTGATCCTGGTATTCACCAGGGCAGCAGCCTGCTGGGGCGAGAGGGAGGACATGTCGATGAATTCAAGCAAGCCTGTCTCCTTGATGACATCCAGGGCTTTGGTGGGGTCAGTCTCGCCGGGGAGCTCCACCACGATGCGGTTCGTTCCGGCGCGCTGGACCACAGCCTCGGACACACCCAGGCCATTGACACGGCTGTTGACGATGTTCATGGCCGCGGCCATGTCGGTGGAGCTCACCGTCTGCCCGGGGGGCACATCGGCTTCGAGCAGGGCCTGCACGCCGCCGACCAGGTCGAGCCCCAGGCGGGTGGTGAAGTCACGGTTGATGCCGAGGGCGTGGATGCCAGGGGAGTTGGGAAGATCGATAAAAATGGCACAGATTAAAAGCAAAATGATCGGTATCAAAAGGCGATAGTTGCGATTCATGGGAAGGATTCCGTCTCCAATTTACAAACAAAGGCCAGCCGAGGGGACTGGTATACCAAAATCGACTGGCTGACGCTGGATTATACCCCTGATAGAGAGGAATGTCTATTTCGTAAAGGGTGCTTAGGTAGCTGATTTAATAAATATTAATGCTTTATCCAACACCTGCTGGATAGTGAGAGGGTTGGTATCGATGACCAGGTGAGCATGCTGGCGGGCGTGGCGCAAGCGGCGGAGCTGCTCGGCATATTCCACGTAGGTCCAATCCAGCCTGCGGCGGGCAACGGTGTTGGGGTAGGAGACTTCCAGGAAGATGAGGACATCGGGGTTGGTGAGGCGCTGCCACATATCGGGAACGTAGGAATGCTCCTGGGCGATATGGCGCACCTTGTAGCCGTGCTCGATGAGCCCCGCCACCAGGGAGGATTTACCAGCACCACAGGCACCCACCACTCCGATAAGCATTCCCAGGGCTCCTCAGGCGGTGGACATATCCACTGCCGGCGGGAAAGAGGGCGTGGGCCAGAGGCGGCCAACGGCTTCGATCGTATCCCTCACCTGCATAGCGGAGGAGTAAGATAGCGCAGCGCAATTAATGGCGTAAGGCAGGACGCCGGGCACGAAAAGGAGCCGTGGGAGGCCCAGCGTGCCCAACGAAAGCCAGGTGGGGCGGCAGTTGGGATTATGGCACGTGAGCGGGTAATGGGTAGGAGAGATGGATAATGTAACTCGGATAGATGGCCCCCTTTCAAGAAGCTCAGCTCAAGGGCAGCTGAACACTCATGCGGCGCACCGGGTCAGAAGCCTCACTGCCCACCTGGATGACGACGACTGAAATATCGTCGACAGGGCGGCCGCGATCAAGCTGCATGGCAGCGGAGAGGAACTGGTCGGCGAGCAACTGGGGGTTAGGTTGCTCGGCTTCTTCCAGGTAGGCTTCCAAGATGGTCTTGATGTCCAGGCTATCGCCGCTGCGCGATCCGGCGTGCACCAGGCCGTCGGTGAATAGCACCACGGTGAGTCCCGGCTCGAGGGTCAGCTCGGTGATCAGCGGGCGAGTGTCGCGATAAATGCCGATGGGGTTACACTCATCGTCAAAAGTGCAGAGATCTTGGTTGGAGGCGATGTAAACAGGCAGGGGATTGTTGCGGGTGATCACCATGGTGGCGGTCTGCAGGTCGATGGAGGCGATATTGAGGGTAGCGGAAACCTTGCCTTTGCGCTCGGTGAACAGGTAATCGGAGGCAGCCCTGGCTGCAGCGCCGTCACGCACCCCCTCGGAGAGCAGCGAGATGACCTTGCGAACCACCAGGGAGGAGACTTGCTTGGCAGCTTTCCCCGAGCTCTGCCCATCAGCCATGACCACCGAGATGCCCCCATTGGGGCGCTCGATGACCTCTACCGAGTCACCGCTTTCGGAGGTGGCATATTTGTTAACCTTAGAGACGGCAAGCTTTACTTCCATGGGTAAATTGTACAACATTATTACATCTATACGCGAGAAACCTGGACCGTATTATTGGATTTGCGCAAGCAGATGACCAGCACCTGGCTGAAAGGGAATGTGACCATCTTCCAGGTGAGCACAAACCCGGGAAGCTGCAAGGAAGATAAAATTTGCTCGTCCCACCGGGGAGCCTGGCCGGTGATATGGTACACCCAGGCAATGAAGCGCTCCCATGGCCTGCGCCCGGTGACCCAGGCGAAGGGCAGGATGACTGCCAGGCCACCCGGGGTGAGCAGGCGATGGGCTTCTGCCAGCGAGGAGGGATTGAGCACGAATTCGGACGGGAAGGTCATCACCAGACGGGAAAAGCTCTGAGCGGCGAAGGGTAGGCGGGTGGCCTCAGCGCGCACCAGATTTACAGGCGAGCCTGATCGGGCCAGGCGCCGGCGAGTGATGCGCACCATCTGCTGGCTTTCATCCAGACCGAATGTTGCGATACCCCGCCGGTGGAGGGCCAACTGCAGGTGGCCGGTGCCAAAGCCGATTTCCAGGGTGTTCTCTCGACCCAGGAAGGGTAAAACCGACTGCACCCACTGCTGCCAGGCGCCCAATGAGACCACCGCAGCGACAATATCGTATGCCCAGGCAAATTGGTGGTAGAGCAGCTTGAAGAATGTGCGCAGGAAGGCAGCTAAAATCATGAAGAGGCAGCCTGGGGTCAGTCAGTGGATCAGTGGGGGGCATGCATGAGCACCGGCAGGTAATTGGGCAGCAGGCGGTATTCGATATCCTGGGTGGCAGCAAACTGGATCTCACCGTCGGCGTGCAGGGGGGTGGGCTGGTGGGTGTGGATGCGCAGCCAGGAGACGCGGATCTCGTGGATGGCGGGGTGCTCGATGTAACTGCCCGCGCCGGGCTTCATCGTGCGGGGCAGCAAGCGCAAGATCTGCAGGCGGGTGGGCAAGAAGCCGTGCACACAATCCAGCAGGCCATCATAAGGGTCGGCATGGGGAGCCATGAAGAATACGCCGCCGGTGAGCGGGTTGTTGCCGACGGTGACCAGGGTGGACGGGCCGGTGTAACCACCGCCATCCCAGGTGAGCTGCAGGTTCCATTGGGGGTTCTGCATCACCCCCAGCAAGGCTGCCAACACGTAGCGCAGTGAACCGTGCAACCAGGAGATGCGCTGCTGGACAAGGGTGATGCTGGGTTCCAGGCCGATGGCGCTGTTGTTGTCAAAGTAGGATAGCTTCTGCTCTTTATGTGGAATATCCCAAGCAGTGACTTCTCCCAGATCGATGCGGCGGGTGAAACCGGAAGCGATCACCCGGGCGGCTTCCGGGAGGCTGGTGGGCAGGCCCAGGTTGACCACCAGGTCATTAGCCGAACCCAGAGGAAGCACTCCCAGGGGAACAGGCTCAGCTTGCAACTGTTGGGCGGCGAGCACGATGCCGTTCATCACCTCGCTGACCGAACCATCGCCGCCAGCCGAGATGACGGGGGAGAAACCGTCCTTTACTGCCTGAGAGGCCAGCTGGATGCCATGCCGGGGGGCTTCAGTGAGGACCAGCTGGTAGTCGATGCCCGCAGTCTGCAGGGCGCTTTCGATCTCACCGCGTTTCTGCAAGCCTTTCCAGCGGCCGGCATAGGGGTTGAGGATGATCTTGGCAGTCATGGTGGGTCCCTCCAGGAGGATTTTAGCATAAATCCTGGCGATGACCTTGATTATGAACCATTACCCTGGCGGCGGAGTAGAGATATTGTGTGGGCGTGCTCAATAATATGATAATATTCGAATAAATCCGGCAGTACCTTCGTACAATTCTGGAATTGGAGCAAGGCATGACAGAGATCCAGAGCTTTACAGAAAAAATCATCGCTAATATCGAAAAAGTGATCATTGGAAAGCGCAAGTCGGTGGAGCTGGCGATCATCAGCCTGCTGTGCCAGGGGCATTTACTGATCGAGGATGTGCCGGGGGTGGGGAAGACGGTGCTGGCACGCAGTGTGGCGAAGTCTATGGGTTGCAAGTTCAGCCGCATCCAATTCACCCCTGACATGCTGCCCAGCGATGTGACCGGTGTATCGATCTATAACCAGGTGAGCACGCAATTCGAATTCCGCCCAGGACCGATCATGGCGCAGATCGTACTGGCGGATGAGATCAACAGGGCCACACCGAAAACCCAGGCAGCCTTGCTGGAGGCCATGGAAGAACACCAGCTGACTGTAGATGGGATCACGCATACCCTGCCCAGGCCATTCATGGTGCTGGCAACCCAAAACCCGATTGAATATGAAGGTACCTTCCCGCTGCCGGAGGCACAGCTGGACCGCTTCCTGGTGCGGCTGAGGCTGGGTTACCCGGAAACCAACCATGAGATCAACATCCTGGAACGGCAACAATTCCAGCACCCGGTGGTGGACCTGCAACAGGTGGCGGAGGCAGAGGAGCTGCTGAAGGCACAGGAAGCGATCAAATCGATCTACGTGGCCCCGGGGGTCAAACACTACATTGTCGAGCTGACGCACCAGACACGCCAGCATCCAGATGTGTACCTGGGGGCAAGCCCGCGCGGCAGCCTGGCATTGTTCCGCACGGGACAGGCGCGGGCAGCCATGCAAGGGCGGGATTACGTGCTGCCCGATGATATTAAAGCGCTGATCAAGCCTGCACTGGCGCACCGGGTGATCCTAGGCCCGGCGGCACGCTTGCGGGACCTGAGCAGCGAGCAGGTGATGGACGAAATTATCAGCGCGGTACCCGTGCCTGGGGGAGATCTCAAGGCAAGCTCGAGCCAATGACCAGCGGTCAAAAAGTTGTCCTTGCCCTATTTGGATTAAGTTTTATTGCCGCGATTGCCACCGGAGGGGCACTTTATTACCGTTTGGCAATTTTTTGGATCGTGATGTTCTTCGGTTCGTGGCTGTGGTCGGCCCTGTCGATCAGGAGCCTGTCTTTTATGCGTTCAGCGCGCACGGTGCGCGCCCAGGTGGGGCAAATCTTCGAGGAGCGCTTCGAGGTACAAAACCTGAACCACTTCCCGCGCGTCTGGCTGGAAATCCGCGATCAATCCACACTGCCGGGGACGGATGGCTCAAGGGTGATCATCATGCTGAGGGGAAAGCAGGGCAGGAGCTATATGGCGCGCGTGCGCCTGGTGAAGCGGGGGGTGTTCCCGCTTGGCCCGACGGTGATCGCCAGCGGTGACCTGTTTGGATTGTTCCCCGTGGAGCGAGGGTTCCCCGAGGTGGACTCACTGCTGGTGTACCCGATGATGGTGGAACTGCACGGGTTTCCCAACCCGCCAGGGCTGCTACCGGGAGGTGAGGCGTTACGCCGGCGGACACATCAGGTGACGCCTAATGCCGCCGGGGTGCGCGATTATTCCACCGGTGACCCGCTGAACCGCATCCACTGGCTGAGCACGGCGCGGCGCGGGAGGCTGATCGTCAAGGAATTCGAGCTCGACCCGCTGGCGGATGTGTGGATATTCTTCGATGCTGATGCGGAGGTGCAGGCGGCCTTACCTCAGCCAGAGCTGGAGACGCAGGGGAGGGATTTGTGGAGCCGCACAGCAAAAATCCCATTACCTCCATCGACGGAAGAATACGGGATCAGCGCGGCAGCCTCGCTGGTGCGCGATTACCTGAAGCGGGGCAGGGCCGTGGGATTTGTGTGCGCCGGGCAGCACCTGACACTAATTTCACCTGACCGCGGCGGGAGGCAGTTGGGAAAGATCCTGGAAGCCCTGGCATTGACACGTGCCGAGGGCAGACTGCCTTTAAGAGCGCTAATAGAGACCCAGGTAAAGCACATGGTGCGGGGCAGTACGGTGGTGCTGATCACACCCTCGTCATCAAACCAGGTGGCGCTTACCGTGGATTTTCTGCTGCAGAGGGGTTTGAAGCCCATCGTGGTAACGCTGGATGCATCCAGCTTTGGGGGAAAGGGAGATGCCAGCGAGTTGGAAGACAGCATCCTGATGCTGGGAGTGCCTCACCGGATGATTAAAAACGGGATGGATCTCTCGGCGGCGCTATCGAATGGCTATGCAGGGGAAGAAAAACCAGCCTGACCGCTCAATTTAACAAGAGTACTGCACAGTTAGATGAGCAGCTGTTTTTGACGCCCATCCGAACAGCCGAGCGTCTGGGCATCCAGGTTGGGTTACCAGTTCGCAAGAATGCGTGCAGTTAAACGGGAGTCGCTATGGGCGACATCGGAGCGCCCGAATCCCCCGAGATATTGCTGAATAAGGCCAGCGGTTGCTCCGTCTCGGCAAGCTGCTGAGCTTTGGCAAGAGGAACAGCAGTGCCCTCAACCAGCTCCAATGGAGTATGCTTGAATATTCTAGCCAGGAGGATGACGGTGCGCTCGGTGGGATGGGCAGGTCCATATTGATGCGGGAGCCTGCATGGTGTGGGATAGCCAGGCGCCTGACGCAAGGAGGTAACCTGCTGACCAATGGTCTGAATCATGGTGATTCGCTATATCTCGAGATGAGAGAAAAATCTGCCAAGCCAATTCGCAGACAAAAATGAAGGAAACTGATATGCTTAAGGAAATGAAAGGAGCGAGGGAATGGCGAGCAAAAGAGCTTTGATTACCGGAATCACGGGGCAGGATGGATCGTACCTGGCGGAGTTCCTGCTGGGAAAGGGTTACGAGGTGATCGGCATGGTGCGGCGATCAAGCACGATCAATTTCGAGCGCATTCAGCACATCCAGGACAAGATCACCATCGTCTCGGGGGACCTGATGGACCAAATTTCGATCATCGATATCATCAAGACATACCGGCCGCAGGAGGTGTATAACCTGGCGGCCCAATCGTTCGTGCAGACTTCATGGGTACAACCGGTCTTTACGGGCGAGGTGACTGCCCTGGGTGTGACACGCGTGCTGGATGCCGTCAGGCTGGTGGACCCAGAGATACGCTTTTACCAGGCCAGCACCAGCGAGATGTTCGGCAAGGTGCGCGAATCACCCCAGACCGAGGGCACGCCTTTCTACCCACGCAGCCCGTACGGGGTGGCGAAGCTCTACGGCCACTGGATCACGGTGAACTACCGGGAGAGCTATGACCTGTTTGCCTGCTCAGGGATTTGCTTCAACCACGAAAGTCCCAGGCGGGGGCATGAGTTCGTGACGCGCAAGATTGCGCGGGGGGCTGCCAGGATTAAGTGCCACCTGGCAACCGAGCTGCGATTGGGCAACCTGGAGGCAAAACGCGATTGGGGTTATGCGCCTGATTATGTGCGGGGCATGTGGATGATTTTGCAGCAAGACCAACCGGAGGACTTCGTGCTGTCTACCGGGCACACCCATTCGGTGAGAGAATTTGCCGAGCAGGCTTTCAGCCAGGTGGGTTTGAACTACGAGGATCACCTGGTGCAGGACCCGGCATACATGCGGCCAGCGGAAGTGGAGCAGCTGGTGGGAAACCCGGCCAAGGCTAAACAAAAGCTGGGCTGGGAAACACAGACATCCTTCGAGGAGCTGGTGCACATCATGGTGGAGGCAGAGCTGGGATGTGCCCAAAAAGAAGAACAGTCACAGGTGGGTTAGAGGTCGGGCATGCTATAATGACAGCCATGAAAGCTCTCACCCTGACCGATGAAGAAAAACTGAGATTAGATGGCTTATCCAAGTCAACCGATGAATTGTTAAAGCACAGGGCACGCCTGATTCTGGCTTACGCCGAGGGTAAGGCCACGATGCAAGCGGCCCAGGAAGCGGGGATTTCACGCGGGCGGGCACGATATTGGAAACGCCAGTTTTTCGCCCGCGGGATGGGTATTTTTCAGGAAGATGTACCTGGTGGCGAGGCAGAACAACCGGGGGAGGAGGAAATTCCGGAAAGCGGGGAAGAACAGACAGGCACCTCCGAGGACTATGCGCAAGAAAGTCGAATTTTGGAGAATGCTCCAATGCCATACCCGCTGCGGCGCTCGAAGATAGGAATCACCCCAGAGGATTCCATGGCAGAAGCCGCTAAAAAGGTCTGGTCCTATCACTTCGCCGAAATGCTCAGCCACGAGGCAGGAACGATGCAAGGAGAGGATATTGAAGAATTGCATGATATGCGTGTAGCCACGCGGAGGATGCGCACTGCTTTTGACATCTTCACACCAGCTTTTGCTCCGAAAATCGTGAAACGGCATCTACAGGGATTGCGGAGAATTGGGAGGGTGCTGGGGAGGGTGCGCGACCTGGACGTACTGCTGGAGAAGGCCGTTGGCTACCAGCAGAAATTAGAAGCTGAGGCGCGCCCGGGCATGCAGCCATTATTGGATGATTGGAGTGGTACGATCGAGCGTAAGCGCGTCAAGATGATCAAACACCTGCAAAGTGACGCATACCAGAACTTCAAACAAAATTTCAACCAATTTCTGCAGACCACTGACCAAGTGGAGGGTCAAAGTACGGTGGAGGATGGCGCACTATCTCGCGTGCGCGACATCGTGCCGGTGCTGGTGTACAGCCGCTATGCTGCAGTGAGGACCTATGAGGCGATCGTACCGGCGGCCTCTGTGACCCAGCTGCACGCATTGCGCATCGAGTTCAAGAAATTCCGTTACACGCTGGAATATTTCAGGGAGATACTGGGGGAGGGCGCTCACCAGGCGATTGGCGAATTAAAGAACTTGCAGGACCACCTGGGCGAGCTTCACGATGCCGATGTGGCCTGCCAGCTGGTGATGGATTTCATGAAAGAATGGGATGAAAACCAGCTACATAAGCCTATCTCTGAACGGATGAACCCCGAGCCAATCGCCACTTACCTGGCCTACCTGCACGCAGAGAGATTCCAGCTGACCAGCACCTTCCCAGGGCTGTGGAAAAAGTTCAACCGGACTGAATTTCGCCAGAGTATTGCCCAGGCAGTTTCCACTTTATGAAATTTCACAACCAGCAAGTGAGGCTTGCTGGCATGGTGGGCGATCAGGGCGATGAGGTTCAACCGGGTAGCTCACCTACACCAGTCATAGCAGGATTAGCTCAGTTTGCGGGTCACCCAGGTACCTGGCACCGGTGGCGGTGACCAGCACATCCTCTTCAAGGCCCAGGTAACCATAACCGGGAATGGCCAGGCCTGGCTCAAGGGTATAGACCTGGTCGGTTTCGAGGAGGTAATTGGGGGTGTCGCCGTAGCGTTCCCATTCCGGGCCCAGGATGCCTGCCCCATCATGGACCACCCTGCCAACCTGGTGCCCGGTGGCGTATGGATATTCGGGATAGCCGGCATGTAAAACGGTGAGACGGGCGACCTGGTCTATCATTTTGCCAGGGACGCCGGGCTTCATGGCGGCCAAGGCGTTCTGGATGGCGGAACGGACGGTGTCGAAGCCGCGCTGGACTTCAGGAGGGGGAGCTTGCTCGCCGGGCCGCAGGAAGTAGACCACACGCTGGATGTCGGAGCAGTATTCGTCCTGCAATACGCCAAAATCGAAGTGGACCAGGTGACCGGGCTGGATCTTGATTCCGGTCGGTCCCACATGGCCGATGGGAGAATCGGGGCCGGCGTTCACCGTGGGGCAATTGAGCGGCTCCCAGGCAGGCCGCACCCCGAACTGGCTCAACTGGGCGTGCATGAAGTCGCTGATCTCTGTTTCGCTCATGCCCACTTTCAGGTATGCAAAGGTGCGCGTAAAGATATCAAAAGTCGTCTGGATAGCAGCCTGGATACGCTCAACTTCGTGAGGAGTCTTACGACCGCGCACGGCGCGGTGCAGTTTTTCGGCAGATTGCAACCGTGAGAGATAGGGGGTGCCGTCCAGATATCTACACAGTAACTGGTACATGCCATGGGTGAGGCCGTCGGCATGCACGTCATTCACTGAATAATTGATGGCGATTTGCGAGGGCTTCAGCCTATCCAGCAGGCGTAATAATTCTGGCTGGATGGACTGATCATAAAATATCACCGTATCATATGCGCCGGTACGGCGGGCAGCCTCAGCCTCCAGGCGACCAACGATGGCGATGCGCTCACCCGTTTTGGTGAGGATGAGGGCGCTCTGCCAGGTCAGGTCCAATCCATAGATCAAGGGGAGGACAGGGTCACCCCCGGCTGAGGTCTCACGCACAAAGGTCAACCACATATCAAGATCCAATTCCTGCAATATTGCGGTGACCTGCTGGACTTTCTCTTGAACAAGGGATAGCATGGGAGGCTCCTGCATGGGATGATTTATTCGAGCGTGACCAGGCGGGTGATGGCCCCGGCACGCTCGCTGAGAATTTTAAGGGTAAGGGTAGTGCCTGCTGGGGCCTGAATGACCCATTCCAGGCGTGCCCGATTATCGGAGGCACCCTCGGCAAAGATGGCAGATACATCCAGTTTATTGCTCCTGCCTTCCAGGTGGCCCAGTTCCTCCCGGCGTTTCCCACTGGTGAGCCGCGCAGCCTTGGGCAGCTCCAGCTCTGCCCTAACCGGACGGGCTGATTTGCGTGTCTTACATTGCTGGCTGGTGAAGGTCGGTAAAAACCCGCTGTTCTCAACAACCAGGTTGAGGTGAAACTCATCTTCGCCAAGCCTGGTCACCTTGAGGGTATGAATAGACAGGTGAGGCAGCATTTCGGCCAATGAGAGCATGTAAGGATAATGCTTCTCCACCTCGGCCTCCACGAAATTCAGAGGCGGGTTGTACCAGGTGTACATATCGTTCCAGCCACCCAACTCGATTTGACCCAATTGTGGGTGCTCATAGGACCGCCAGGGTAGATAAGCGTCGGAGGCAGCGTGCTCATCGACCCACTTCAGGATCTGCAAATCTTCCTCATGGGGATGGTCGCGCCACCACTCCATCAACTTGCGGTCTTTTATCCCCGCGACGGTGGGTAAATCCCATAATTCAATGGTGAAGGTGAATACTCCACGATGATCGTACATCCAATCATCGAAGGCGCCGGTGGTGACCTCCTTGGGGTGGTATTTAAAATCATGGAAGGTTGAAAAGCAGCGGTATCCGGTGATCTTCGTGCCAATCTCGCCCATTTTTTTATAGACCCACAGGTCTTCGGTGTTCATATCATCGTCGGGCCTGGTGCTGTAAGGGCGAAGGAGAGCCCTGCTGGAGGTATGAAAGGTAATGGCAATGTTGATATTGGGGTGGGTGGTCACGAAGTCTGCCAGGGCGCGCGTCTCGGGCTCAGAGGTGGGGTAAGGCCCGGCGCCAGCCTGGTCGCCTTCGGTGCGCCATTCGAAGGGAAAGTTTCGGTTGAAGTCCAAACCCTCCAGAGGACGGGCCATCCTGATGACATAGCCGTCATAGTTTTCCAGAAGGCCTTCGGGGAACACGCGGTAATAGGTGCCGCCTACTTCATCGGGGGCGCGCTTCTCCATCAGGCGTGGATCGAGCGAGCTGACTTTCCAATCGCCGTTGGCATCCTGGAGGCGCATCTGCAGGATTTTGCCATCCTGGTTAATGTCCTGTGTGAACAGGCCTTCATCTTTCTCCTGCCAGGGATATGGGCGGACGCCAGAACGTATATAACGCGGGATGGCTGCCATGGCCCATTCGGCGCCATCCGGATTGATGCGGGGGACGATATAGTAAACACTGTGGTCGAGCTGGCGGGTGACCTGCGTATCGCTGCCGTAAGCGGAAATAAGGTGTTCAGCGATATACAAGGCAGAGGTAGTGCCGGTGATCTCGGTGGCGTGGATGTTTGCATCGATCCAGATGGCGGGTTTATCGTGATCTGGACCGGTGGCAAGATTGGTGAGGATGAGCAGGTGGATGGGACGCCCTTCATGGCTGCTGCCAATCTGGCTGACCTGGACGAGGTTGGGATAAGATTCGCCC
>Ga0116202_10002102_pt1 | contig 11784 bp, 9 predicted proteins | sample LakKivw325mmetaG_FD_94479 | JGI IMG/M metagenome (GOLD analysis project Ga0116202, IMG submission 94479) | Anoxic lake water microbial communities from Lake Kivu, Rwanda to study Microbial Dark Matter (Phase II) - Lake Kivu water 325m metaG | ecosystem: Environmental > Aquatic > Freshwater >... | reverse complement strand
TCTTTATTTACACGCAGGGCAGCCAATCAACGCTGATGGCGCCGCAGGTGGAGTTGCCCCAGAGCTGGATGAACTTCTCGATGGAGAAGACACCAGTTAGGTCCTCGACGGATCTGCCGTACTCAGCATGTCGTCCCTTGAGCTGGTTGTCAGCCGACGGGTCCCTGGATATCCATCCGATGTGGGCGACACCGATGACGTTGCTATTCAGGTTAGCCTCGAGAACACCAGTGCAGCATTTTGATTCGAGACAATTGCCGTAGGCTCTTGTCTTGACCTCAGTGGTCTTCTGCAGGTGCTCAGCGTGGGTGTACATCTCGGTCAGCACAGCGCCGATCCTGTAGTTCTGTACGCAGAGCTTCTCGACCCACTTCTGATCATAGGTGCCGGTCTGGTAAGATATGGGCATGTACTCGAACTCGGCTTCCTTGGTGAAGTTGATGTAATCCATTACGCAACCGCCAGTTGGGTAGGGGCATGCCGGGAAATAGGCTGCACCAGTCATGTCGTGGTTGAGTTGCCTCTCGGCCTCTAGCTCGGTCCTCTCAGTGATGACGTTACCAGAACCGGATTCCTTCTCTACCAGCTTGACTCCTTCGAAGCCCCACTGGGTAGAAACGATCATTTCTACGTTCTTGTATCCGACGCCCTTGACCGATGCCTTTTCGTACATATAGTTAGCTGCACCGGCCATGCCTACCAGGGCCATGGCGATAATCACCAAAACAGCTATCTCTTTTCTCATTTCTTTCCCACCTCCTTGGTTTACCATCAATGCTCAGGATCTGAGCCGTTCGTACACGCCTCGATCCCAGGCACCACCCTGACGAGACAGCTGGATCCAGAGATCCACAGACACCTTGCCGGTCAAGGCAAAGCGACCGCCTCGGCCAAGGCCTCATTAAGCAGGCACAAAGGCCATCGGGCTACTCCTCATAGTGTGATGTACCTGATCCTATGATTCTCGACTAATATTTGAGTGTTTTGCTCAGGTACAGCCTCTTTCAGGAGTTTGATGGGATATAAATTTGTCGAGCGTTGCCAGCAAAAATCGATACCTTTATCGGCTTACTTTGCCATGGCGTTCCGGCTTAACACGAGTCAATGTGAAATGCTATCCCTCGCCAAAGACGAGGTCACGCCCCGAAACCCTCTCCTCCAAAACGGTTCCCTCAAGAAACCGGGTAATATCATGATGAAATGCTCCGGCCGGGATTTGAACCCGAGTCTTCGGCTCGAAAGGCCGGAATGATTGACCGGACTACACTACCGGAGCATTGGGCTTTGCGTCGGGGCTTTGGCATTAGGCCACCCGGCCCTGTCCTCATGGCCTGGCCAGATATATCTACATTTCCGATGATTCATTGAACAAAATAGTCCCGGGCGGATTCGAACCGCCGTCGCGGGCTCCAAAGGCCCTCAGGATTGACCGCTACCCCACGGGACTATGAGCTTTGGGCAACTCATGAGACGGAAATGTTATCCGCATAAGATATATATGGGCTTTCCCGGAGGATCAAGCAGATGAAACTGCTCACCAAGGCACACATAAGCCAGCGCAGGCTCATAGAGATTCTTAGGGTTATCGAAAGCGCGGATAAGCCAGTGGGCGCGAGGGCGATCTCAGATTCGCTTTCCAATCGCGGTTACGCACTAGGCGAGAGGGCCGTCCGCTACAACCTCAAGATTCTCGACGAGCTGGGATTTACCAAGAAGCGAGGTTATAGTGGCCGGGTGCTCACTCCTTCAGGCTCGCGAGAGCTGAACGATGCTCTGGTAGATGATAGGATCGGTTTCGTGAACACCAGGATTGAGGAGTACATGTTCAAGACCAGCTTTGATCCATTCTCTCGCTCTGGTGATGTAATCGCCAATACCAGCATCATAAACAAAGCAGACTCAGAGGCAGTCTTCGAGGTTCTGGCCAGAGCCTTTGATGCGGGATACACCATAAGTCGACGCATCCTTGTTCTGGAGGAAGGAGAAGGTCTTTCCTCACTGGAAATACCTGCCGGATGTTTGGGAATCATTACCCCCTGCAGTATCACGCTGGACGGGCTGCTTATGAAGAAGGGCGTTCCCGTCGACACCAGCTTCGCTGGGGTAGTGGAGGTACGGGAAGGTCTGCCTGCAGCTTTCACAGACCTGATAGCCTATGCAGGCTCCTCCCTGGATCCCATGAAAGTGTTCATGGCCCGCAGAGTTACCAGGGTGGCGGATGCGATCTCAAGAGGCGAAGGAAAGGTGCTTGCCAATGTGAGAGAGGTGCCCATTGCAGCCCTTGAGCTGGCCAGCAGTCTTCTGGAGCAGTCCCGGGCAGCGGGCTTTGGGGGTCTTGTAAAAGTCGGTGGTCCGGCAGAGCCCATCTTGGGATGCCCCGTGGGCTCAGGCAAGATCGGCATAGCCTTCTGTGCCGGCGTCAATGGGGCCGTTGCTGCTGAGGAGCTGGGGATAAAGATCAAGACCGCGCCCATATCTATGCTTGTGGACTACTCCAGGATGAGAGAGCTTAAATGATCGTATGACCACGAAGGACAATGCGAGGAGTCCAAGCGATCTTTGAAGTGAAATGTCCTTTCAGCCAAGATAAGGTTTTATAGAGCATCGATCTCTAGAAACCAAAGTTATGTTCACGTTATGAGGAAGGAAGATGGATTTTAGAGTTGTAGTATCTGATCCCAAAAGTGGTAAGGCCTATCAGGTAGAGCTTAAGGATCCCGGAGCAAACAAGTTCCTGGGAAAACACATCGGCGAGAAGATCGAAGGGGACGTTCTGGGCATGCCGGGTTACTCGGTGCAGGTCACAGGCGGAAGCGATCGCGAGGGATTTCCCATGCGCGCAGACCTTCCTGGCACAAAGCGCAGAAAGATCCTGCTCTCTTCTGGAACCGGCTACCATCCTACAGCCGAAGGCAGAAAGAAGAGGATGAGCATCCACGGAAGAGAAATCTCTTCCGATATCGGCCAGATCAACGTCAAGGTTGTGGAGGCGGGTGCCAAGTCCGTGGAAGAGCTGCTCGGCAAAGCTCCCAAGGAAGAGAAAAAATAATCTGTATTGCTGGTCAGGTGGTCTGACCAGCTCCTGTCTTGGATCTTTTGTTTTCAGAAGATTTTTGGTTCTTGGCCCAGGGTATCCCGAGGTTTAAATCCACTCGGCGATGACTTCGCGATCGCCTGGGGCTTTGCGATCAGAATGCTCTTTTTGAACTCATCGCAGAAAGATTAGAAGGCAAAAGGCGCACAGAGATCTGGATATGGCTTGCGAACTAGAGGGTGGCGTTTTCAAAGAACATCGTCATCCTTTAGTTCGCGCGTTACGAGCGCTGCTGGCATCCGGGCACGCATCACGGATTTCATCTGTTCAGGGCTTAACGCTGCGAAGAGGGCATTCATGAGCCTATCGCTTTTCATGGCCACATCCACCATTTTCCTGATCTGCACAGATCTATCCAGCTCCTTTCCAAATTCTTCGCGAATGCGCGACTGGTACTCCTGCAGCGCGAGTTCGCCTTTCAGGTATGCTGCAGCGACCTCGCCAGCAATCCGCCCAGCGACCATGGCCAGTGGTATGCCGCCGCCGCTGGTGGCCATGACATGGCCGGCGGCATCTCCAGCCAGGAGCAGATTATCCCTCTGAATAGATCCCGCGGATCCGCCCGCAGGCACAAGCCCGCGCATGACGGCCAGGACTTCGCCATAGCGGAGCATCTCGCCTGCGACGGGATGTTCCCGGATAAATCGGTCCAGCAGGTCGGGCAGCTTCTGGCTGCTCAGATAGGACATTCGCACGCCGACGCCCACATTCGCCAAGTCCTCTCCGAGAGGAATTATCCAGGCATAGCCTCCAGGCGCGTAGCGGGCTGAAAAAAACATCTCCGCTGCATCTGGATCAATGTCTACATCGGCCATCTCGTATTCCAGACAGATGCCCCGTTCTCTCTCCTGGTTTCCCATGGACCGAGAGATGGTTGAGAGCGGGCCATCTGCGCCTATTATCACCTGCGGCCTGAGGGACCCTGAGAAGCGCCCTGAGAGTCGCAGCGCGCCATCGGTCAAGGACGCGTTCGTTGCAGGGATGACACGTGCTCCCGCACGGGCTGCCCGGTGAGCTAGAAAGCGATCGAAGGCTCTGCGGTCTACGACCCGACCGGCAACTGGAAACTCTTTGTCCTCTCCCGATGGAGAATAGATGCGCTGCCTGCTGGTACGCCACAGGACGCAGCGCTCAGGAATATCCCGCAAAGTCTGGGGCAGGTGTGCGCGGGGCATGAGCGATTGCAGCTCATGCGCCTCGGGGAGGAAGCCGCCGCACTGCACAGGACTGCCTATCTCGCTCTTGCGCTCGATGAGGGCCACCTCGGCACCGCAGAGGGCAGCAACCTCAGCAGCCGTGGAGCCCGCGGGCCCGGCACCCACCACGGCCACCTGGATCTCTTCCTTCATGCTCGGACCTGTGGAGTCATGCCGAATTCCAGCAGCGCATCCTCTATCTCCTCATACGCGAGAAAGAACTCATCCTTTTGCCGCTCGCACTGCTCGCGCCTTGGCTCAGCGGACAGCCAGATCTGGCTTGTGTCACCGCGCACCATCTTGACACAGGCTAGCATGTCTGCCTGGGAGAGTCGGTAGACTATATGGGAGCCTGTGGGTGTAAACCAGGGGGAGTGCATATTTTTTAGTCTCTCCACGAAGCTGTCCCATTTCAGCTCCTCCGGCATCATTGCTCCATCTGCGCGAACGGGCAAAAAGTCGATGAAGAGATGGAGATGTGCCCTATCTCCGGCCATCTTCTCCTCAATATGAGTCATGACCTTCTGGTAGCGCGAACTCTTCCTATCGACCGGTGGAATGCCGCCGCCGAAGACCTTCTCTGCGATTTCAGGAAAGAAGGGCGCCAGCCGAATATCCTCAGTGGGATGCGTGAGGAGGGATACGCCCACAAAGAACAGGGCGCTCAAAGAAAGGCCCGCCAGCACACCATGCTCCGTGAGCAGAGGCGAGATGCCGTCCAGCGGCTGCCTTAGCCAGAACAGCTCATAGGATATGAGCAGGATCTGGGTGCCGCCGCCCACAATTAAGGCAGATAGCGCCCCCCACTTCGTGGCTCGCCTCCAGTAAAGCCCGCCGATGATGGGGAAGAAGTAGGATGTGGTTCCTATGACTGTGGCAATGATCACCGCGTCCATGATGCTGTTCACATTCAGCGCGATTGATGCGGATATGGCGATCATTACTATCACCAGTATCCTGTTTATGATGAGCATCTCCTTCATGGTGGCCGTGGGCTTAAGGTGCCTCTGAATCAGGTCCCTGGAGATGCAGGAAGCGCCCGATGTGGCGAAGGTGTCGGTGCAGGACATAGACGCTGCGGCAAACCCGATGGTGAGCAGCGCCAGCAGCCAGGGAGCGGCGTTATCGCTGATGATCTTGAGATAAAGCATTTCGGCGTCCACCTCTCCCGTCGGCCGGGGATAGAGCGCGGAAAGGCCTATGGCCGTGACCAGGCAGCAGAAATAAACCAGCGCCAGAAGACCTGCGCCCAAAAGGAGCCCTCGCTTTGCGGAACGCTCATCGCGCGCCGCCCAGATCTTCTGCCAGGGGTCCTGCTCTGCCACCCATCCAGGCAACAGCGCGAGCTGGAAGACCAGAGCCCCCATCAAGCCGCCCATGATGAACACATCCCACCAGTCTGCGCCCAGTGCAGACGAAGCCGAGAGCATGGACACACCCTTCTCAGTCGTCAGACCCGAAGCCAGCAGTGCGACATAGAGCGCGAGGCCTGCCAGCAAGATATACTGCAACAGGTCTGTCCAGACCACGGCGCGAAAGCCCCCAATGCTGACATAGATGGCTACAGAAGCCGCCATGATGGCTATCGCGAAAAGAGGATCAATGCCGAAGAACGTTCCGAGAAGAAGCTTGAACCCTATAAAGTCCGTTACGGAGAAGAGGATCATCATGATGGTGACGGCGACGGCCACAGGTGCACGAATCAGGGGATCATATCTTATCTCCATGAGTTCGGGTTGAGTCAGGGCCGGGATGTTCTTGATCCTTCCCGAGATCGCTGCGATTATAATCAGCCCGGCGATGTTGGGGAAGACCCATATCCATATCGAGCCAATGCCCATGAGAAGAAATAAACCGGTGGCCAGCAGTAAGGCGCTGGCAGTGATCCAAGCAGAAGCCGCAGAGAATCCTATGGTCACCGCGCCCAGCTCTCTTCCTGCCAGCCAGAAGTCTGTGACGGACTTCTGCCGGCGGGAGGAGTAAAGGCCGATGCCTACCAGGGCAGCTATGTATATCGCGAGGAATATTAGGAATAATGAATAGGCATCCATTATAACCACATCAGGCGGCTAGTATCTTGTTGTATTTAACAGCACCGGATTGCGAAGGACGAAGCGAGAAGTCCCCATCCTTCAGGGTGGTCTCGCTAACTCCGCAGAGTTTGCGGGAGTTGCGACACAGTCGCAACAGGATGAAAGCGTGGTCCTTTGCCCTAGTTTCTGCTTACCAATAGCTATTTAACCTTATAACGCAATCATCTATTGATGCCTAAATCATATCGCTATAGACTCAAACCAACCAAATCTCAGGTTACTATCTTAGAACGGCAGCTTGAGCTTTGCAGGTTTGTCTATAACGATACGCTCGCATATCGAAAGAATGCTTGGGAGCTTGAGCAAAGAACAGTCAAGCGTTTTGAGACTCAGGATAGATTACCTCAACTGAAGCTAGAAGTACCTGAACTCAAGGAAGTCTATTCACTTGTTCTTCAGAATGTGGCTCTTAGGGTAGAGCTTGCGTTCAAAGCCTTCTTTCGAAGAGTCAAGAACGGCGAGGAACCAGGTTATCCTAGATTCAAGGGCAAAGGACGATATGATAGCCTCTCATATACTCAATCTGGATTCAAGCTAGATTCTGAGGTACTTAGTCTTTCCAAGATTGGAGATATCAAGATCAAGCTCCATAGGCCAATTGATGGTAAGATTAAGACTTGCACGATTCGCAGGATGCCTACAGGCAAATGGTTTGCCTGCTTTTCGGTTGAGATGGAAGATGTGCCTTTGCCTCCCTGGAAAGATGGTTCTGTGGTTGGAATAGATGTAGGTTTGGAAAGCTTCGCGACGCTCTCAAATGGTGAGAAGATCGCTAATCCCCGATTCTTCCGAGAAGAGGAAAAGGAGCTTGCGAGAGTCCAAAGAAAGCTATCCAAAGCTCCGAAAGGCACATATGAACGGAAGAAGGCTCTGAAGGTAGTTGAGCGAGTGCATGAGAGAATTGCAAACAAGAGAACCGACTTCTCTAATCAGGTTAGCCGTAAACTAGTAAATCGATTCGGTGTAATTGTCTTTGAAGATCTTGATATCAAGAATATGCTCAAGAACCATCACCTGGCAAAATCTATCTCGGACGTTGCGTGGGGTATGCTGGTAAAATCAACCGAGAGCAAAGCAGCATATGCTGGCTCAAAGGTTGTGCTGGTAGATCCCAAGTACACTTCTCAGATGTGTTCCAGGTGTGGTCAAATAGTCGAAAAGGATCTTTGTGAAAGAACCCATAGCTGCTCGGAATGTGGTCTGTCTATGGATAGAGATCTCAATGCAGCGATTAACATTCTGAGATTGGGAATGCAATCTCTTCGCAAAGGCGATAGAAGCCCCGCCCTTTAGGACGGGGAGCGTTCACGATGTGGGACAGAAGAACTTTTGGACTACTAAAGCTTGATTGATTCAAGTCCGGAGGCTGGGCCTCTCGGCATAAATGAAATCAGCAACTACTTAAATGGAAAAGTGGCTACGGCTCAAAAAGAGGTTTTCGGATGAGGAGCGATATCACCAAGGTAGGAGCAGAGAGGGCGCCTCACAGGGCTCTCTTCAAGGCCACCGGTCTTTGTGATGAAGAGATTAGCCGTCCCTTCATAGGAGTTGTCAACTCCTTTAATGAGTTCATCCCTGGGCACATTCACCTCGACAAGCTGGCCCAAGCGGTGAAGGCGGGCATACGCTCCGCCGGAGGCGTACCCTTTGAGTTTCAGACCATCGGCGTCTGCGATGGCATAGCGATGGGACATGCCGGCATGAGGTTCTCTCTTCCCAGCCGCGAGCTGATCGAAGACTCCATCGAGATCATGGCCGAGGCTCACCAGCTGGATGGACTAGTCATGATCCCTTCCTGCGACAAGATCGCCCCAGGCCACCTCATGGCCGCCGGGAGATTGAACCTTCCCACCATTGTAGTCACTGGCGGGCCTATGCTTCCTGGTTACGCCTGCGATAAGGATCAGGATCTGATCAATGTCTTCGAGAGCTGGCAGGCAGGCGGTGAGACGCTGGCCATCCTGGAGGAGATGGCATGCCCTGGAGCAGGCTCTTGCGCAGGGCTATTCACCGCCAACACCATGGCCTGCCTCACTGAGGCCCTGGGAATGAGCCTGCCGGGATGCGCCACGACCCATGCCGTAGATGCGCGCAAGATTCGTATTGCTAAGAGATCGGGCATGAAGATCATGGAGCTGGTGGAGCGCGGCATAACTGCCCGCCAGATAGTCACCCCTGCGGCTCTGGACAACGCTATTCGCGTGGACATGGCCATCGGAGGATCCACCAACACTGTTTTGCACATACCGGCCATAGCTGCTGAGTTCGGCCTGAGCTTGAATTTAGACCGCTTCGATCAGCTCAGTCGCGAGACGCCTCATCTGGTCAACCTGCGGCCGGGTGGGCCATATCACATCCTGGATTTGGACAGGGCAGGAGGAATACCGGCTGTCATGAGCAGACTTCGGTCCAAGCTCAACCTGGATGTCCTGACCGTCACGGGCAAGAGCATGGGCGAGAATCTCGATGCTTTCCGGCCTGTCAACCCAGAGGCCAACGCTCGCGTCATTGCCACTCTGGATGCGCCGGTACACCCTGAAGGTGGCATTGCCATACTGTACGGCAGTCTCGCTCCAGAAGGCGCAGTGGTCAAGCAGACGGCGGTCTCGAAGACCATGCTCAGGCATTCCGGCCCGGCTGTGGTTTACGATTCCGAGGAAGAGTCCATGGCAGGAATAGTGGGCGGTGGCGTGAAGCCTGGAAATGTAGTAATTATACGATACGAAGGGCCGAAAGGAGGGCCTGGCATGAGGGAGACGCTGGCGCCCACATCGGCCATAGCGGGTGCAGGCCTGAGCGAGTCTGTAGCCCTTATCACGGACGGTCGGTTCAGCGGCGGTACGCGCGGCCCCTGCATCGGGCATGTCTCGCCTGAGGCTGCGGTAGGGGGCCCCATCGCGCTGGTCAAGCAGGGCGATATAATCAGCATAGACATCTCCGCTCGCAAGCTCGATCTGCTCGTAGACTCCGCGGAGATGGAGCAGCGAAGGAAAGCATGGACTGCCCCGGAGTCCAAGATAAAGACCGGAGTGCTGGCCCGTTATCGGGATTTGGTGACATCGGCCAGCAGGGGCAGCGTGCTAAGATGACAGGCATCAGATGCTTCGTCGCTGTGGACCTTCCTGCCCAGATGCGCGAGGAGATCGGACGGCTCGAGAGTCAAATTGCGACTGAAGGCCTGCGGCTCGTCAGGCCGGATCTGGTGCATGTCACACTGAAGTTCCTGGGAGATGTGCCAGAAGAAAAGGTGCAGGATGTAGTGGCGGCCTTGAGCGGCGTCAGGATCGCGCCTTTTGCAGCCAAGGTTATGGGGATGGGCACCTTTCCGGGACGGTCCATTCGCGTCGTATGGCTGGGCCTGGAGGGAGACTTCCAGAGACTCTACACTCAAGTGGAAACGTCACTATGCCCCGTTGGATTCAAGCGCGAGGCAAGGGGCTTCTCTCCTCACGTTACCCTGGGTCGTGTGGGCCGGCCAAATGCGGAGATCAACCGGAAGCTTGCTCCTAAGATAGCAGACCTATCCGGTGCGGACCTGGGTAGCTTCGTCGTGGACCGATTCTATCTTAAGAAGAGCACACTGACCCGCGGAGGCCCCATCTACGACAACCTGGCCGAGTTCCCTCTCCGAGATTGAGACTGAGGTGCAAAGTAGGGTCAGGCCCCGTCCCGAAGATAGGGCACGTTTGAATGAGACATCCAGATCCATCATCTCCCGCATCGAGCAGCAGGCAATGGCCAGGGGAATCTCCCTGAAAGCCATGCTTGTGGGCTCAGCGGCCAGAGGAACCTGGCTGGCTGGTGATCACGACCTGGACATATTTTTAGGAGTGCCTGAGGACACTTCGCTGGAAGCCGCTCTGGAGATTGCCAGGCTTGTTGCTCCTGAGCATGAGGAGAAGTACGCAGAGCATCCTTACGTCCATGCCAGAGTGGATGGCTTCGAGGTGGATCTGGTCCCCTGCTATCTGGTTGAGGACGCATCCCGATTGAAGTCTGCGGTGGATCGAACCCCTTTTCACACTAAATATGTGGCCTGCAGGATCGCAGGCCTTGAGGATGAGGTCTTGCTCCTCAAGCAGTTCATGAAGGGCATCGGGGTCTATGGCTCGGAGCTGAAAGTGGGCGGCTTCTCGGGGTACCTGGCGGAGCTGCTTGTGCTCTGCTACGGCTCTTTTCCTGGTGTTCTCCGGGCCGCATCAAGCTGGAAGCCGGGCCAGTTGATAGATCTGGAAGGGCACGCCAAAAAAGCCCATGACGAGCCGCTGGTGGTAGTTGATCCTGTGGACCCTGAGAGAAATGTAGCTGCCGCCCTTACCATGGATAAGATGCTTCAGTTCGCGGTAGCCTCGCGCGCCTTCCTGGCAGCGCCCTCACTGGACTTCTTCTTTCCAGCGCCGCCCAAGGCGCTGTCCGATGAGGAGCTGCTGGCACATGTAACTGTGAGGGGAAGCAGCTTGATTCTCGTGGAGTTCCAGGCTCCGCTCGTGGTGGAAGACGTTCTCTTCCCCCAGCTTCGCAAGGCTGAGGAGTCGGTAAAAGCTTTGCTGGAGAGGAACGGCTTTCGTCTGCTGAGAAGCGATGCAGGCAGCTATCGCGACAGAGCAATGCTGCTATTCGAGCTGGAGGTCTGGGAACTTTCTTTGGCAAGTCGCCGCATAGGCCCTCCCGTCTGGGAAGCGGAGCACCTATCCAGATTCCTGGCCGCGCATCCACAGTTCCTATCTGGGCCGTACATCGCAGAGGGAAGAGCTGTGGTGGAGCTGCCTCGCAAATACGCAAAAGCTCGAGATCTCCTGGCCAAAGAGTTGGGAAACCTTTCTCTGGGGCGGCATCTCTCATCGGCCATCCGCGGCGGACACAATATATATGTGGGCCCAGAGCTGGTCAGAATCGAAGATGAGGCCTTCAGAGTCTTCATGGCACGCTACTTTCAGGCCAGGGCTAGGATGACCCCGATCACTGGAAGCATCTCCAGTAGGCGCTCTGAATCTTCTTGATCTCTTCTATCCTTTGATCGACCTTTGGGTCAGTGCCCCTGACTTTGGGAACCTCTCCCTGAAAGGCTTTAAGCTCGGCAACTATGGCCTCAGCCTGGGCCTGCAGGTTGTATCCCCCTTCCAGGGTGGCTGCCAATCTTCCCTGGCAGCATTCGTTAGCGATCTCCTTCACCACGCTGGCCATGGCCCCGAAGCCTGCAGAAGTGAGCCGCATTCCGCCGAGAGGGTCGTCCTTGTGAGGGTCTTGGCCTGCGGATACCAGAACGATATCCGGCTTGAATTCCAGGGCGATGGGCTTTAAGATCTCGTTGAAGGCCATGAGGTAACCCTCGTTGCCCGTGCCCGAGGGCAGAGGCACGTTCACCTTCGTACCCTCGGCGCCGCTCTCTCCCACCTCGTTT
>Ga0116202_10002101_pt1 | contig 11784 bp, 9 predicted proteins | sample LakKivw325mmetaG_FD_94479 | JGI IMG/M metagenome (GOLD analysis project Ga0116202, IMG submission 94479) | Anoxic lake water microbial communities from Lake Kivu, Rwanda to study Microbial Dark Matter (Phase II) - Lake Kivu water 325m metaG | ecosystem: Environmental > Aquatic > Freshwater >... | reverse complement strand
TCTCATCTTGAAGTACCAAAATCAGCTGGATCAATTCTTCTCTCGATAATGACTCAAGTTCTGTTTTTCCCACACGCGCATCTTATCAGATTTCGCGAATTTTGAGGAGGGGTGAGTAATTACCCACAAGGGGTTTAAGAAGAAGTTACAATATTTTAAGAATACCAATCGAATAGCACATACCGGTTGGAAGAACCGCCAACCGTACGAAAGAAGAGTGCTTTAGATACCGATCAAAATAAGATCGGTATGAAAGAAGATCACTTTCAATGTTCTGATCGACAAGAGGGATAAGGAGAATTCGGGAAATTTTAATATTTAGATGGTCAGAAGATAATAGCTGAAGGATCATGGAAGAGAAAATGCTGCCCTCTACCAGGCAGACATTATTGACAGTCAATCAAGCGTTGATAAAACCCCTCTGCCTGCGGCATGACCTTCTCATAATCCGCCCTGTCTTTTACCAGCTGTAAATTTTTCTCCATGCCCTGCTGCAGCAGCTCGGGATGGGAGAGGGCGTGGATGATCGCCTGGGCAAGGGCTCGAGGGTCAGAAGGGTCCACCAGCAGGCCATTCTCACCAGGGATGATCCACTCTCGCAGGCTCTCGATATCCCCGGCAATGGGGAAGCAGCCACAGGCCATGGCTTCCAGCAGGGTATTGGGCGTGCCATCGTGGGTGGTGATGGAAAGGCTGATGTGCGATGCCCTGAACAGCTCAGCCATCTGCGGGCGAGTCAACAGGGGCAACAGCTGAACCTGCCTGTTAATACCAAGCTTGCGGACCCATTTTTCAGCGTCAGCTTCGCCATGCATCGACGGGCAGATAAAGACTGCCTGGGGAACCTCCTCCAGCACGAGTGGAATGGCCTGAAAGAAGGTATCGTTGCGCACATAGGCACGGTAACCCCTGGGGTTGATCACCCTGGCGGGAAATTTTATTTCTGCATTGCCTGTAGCCCCATCGATGGGCATCTCGGGCGGGTAAAAAATATCGGTCTGAACACCCCCTGCTCCGGGCATCACGATGGCTGGCTTACTGACAGGAAAGCCAAACTCGAGAGCCAACCGCTGGTCGCGCTGGCAATCGGTATGCAGCCCATCGGCATAAGCGAGGGCCTGCCGGGTGTACGATGCCATCGCTGAAGTGGAACAGGCATGCAGGGTGAAATCATTACCCCAAACCGAGAGCAACAGAGGAGCTTTCGTGGTCTCTAGTCGCTGCTGCTTGAATAATTTCAGCGCTTCACCAGCCAGCATCCCTTCATAAGGGATGCGCATGGCATGGATCAGATCGGGCTGAAGGCAATCGATCGCAGCTTGTAAGGTCCTGGCAGCCCTGGGAATGGAGATTGGGGTAAGCCATTGCCTGAACCGTGTGCGTAGCCTTGCCGGAAGCAAATTGCGCAACCAATTTCTCCAAGCAGCCTGACCGCCGAAGCCATTCCCTGCCAGCTCACTCATTCCCAGCGGAATCACCACCTGTGAGGCAAGGCCCTCGATCGATGGGCATGCATAGGTGGACACCAGATGCACCTCATTCCTGTGGTTGATGAAATAGCGGATCCAGTTCAGGGCAATGGGAGAACGGCCATCGGCGATGTATAACAGTTTCATCACAGTGAGGGTACAACAAATCGAGCAGAAAAGCAATAGGAATCAACCAGGCTATTGGACAGATTTTGATACCAGTGGAAATTACATATCCGGGAAGATCGCAAAGGAAGATTTGTAGATATGGATCATAATAGCAAATCCCAATGCGGTTAATGACCGAGCGGATAGGTGAATAAAGACAGGTTGCTTTTGCTTAAGAGCCAGGGCAGCGTAGTTCACCCTTCCAGAAGACTAATGGAGACAAAAAAAGTAGTCGCTTTTTCGCTTCTCTGCTCGCAATGACAATCCATCAGTTTCTTTGGGGACGAAATGAGCGGAGTGCTGTGAAGGTAGTCTTAAGAGCACAGGGGAAGAGTGAAGAACATCAGAAATTCAACACAAGGGCTGGCGAGCGTGAGATATCGTAAAAAAATCGGAATGGTAAGGTTCAGCCAGGCACCTGAGTGCTTGACAGGCGAAAAAATATCCTTATCCTATGCAATGAGCTTAATTTATTATATCTAATCACAATAATCTATTTGAAGGAGGAATGCAAATGAAATACAGCCCTGAAATCCAGGCTTCCATAAACTCGCCTGGGCAGCTGGAAAAGCTTTACCAGGCCGCCAGACAAGCCAATGACGAAGCGGAGTTCCGCCACGATATCCAGGCGGCTAGCGAAAATGCCCCCGATAATATCCTGCTGGCTGCCTGGCAGGCACGGTTTGAGCATTCACCCCTGGTTAAAGCCAGGCGAGTGACCAATTGGGCGCTGGCAGTGATGCTGGGGGTGGTCACCGGCTTATGCCTGTTTGCAATCTCAGACCCCAACCTGAGATTCATCAACTTACTGCCTTACGTGCTGATCTTCTGGTCACCCATTGTCACCATGCTGGTGATCGTCTTCCTAGCGTTGATCTCGAAGAGAAACTACCTGTTCGCTGCCATTGCCGTGGTGAGCCTAGCAATCGCCGGTTTATACATCTGGCTGGTCACCCCCAACATGTCGCGAACCACAGGGGAGCATTTCATGACCCTGATGGCAATCCAGCTACCCCTCTTGTGTTGGATCGCCCTGGGGGTGGCAGTGATGAAATTTCACTCCACCGACAGCAACCGTTTTGCCTTCCTGACCAAATCCATCGAAGTGATGATCACTGCCGGGGTGTACCTGATCTTTGGGGTGGCATTCGGCCTGATCACACTGGGCATGTTTGCGGCCTTGAGCGTGACACCTCCAGATATCATCATGCGCCTGGCTATTGCAGGGGGGTTCGGGTTGATCCCCATCCTGGCAGTAGCCACCATGTATGACCCCAGCGTGGCGCCCGAGGGGCAAGACTTCAGCCAGGGGTTGAGCAAATTTGTGTTCACCATGATGCGGCTGCTGCTGCCGCTGACTTTGCTAGTGCTGGTGATCTACATTTTCGTGATCCCCTTCAACTTCTTCGCCCCGTTTGAAAACCGGGACCTACTGATCATCTATAACGTGATGCAATTCGCCATCATTGGGTTATTAATCGGCGCCACACCGCTCAAGATCGATGATCTATCAACTAATCTACAAAAATGGCTGCGGTGGGGCATCGTGGCAGTGTCGATACTGGCGCTGTTAATCAGCCTGTACGCGTTATCTGCCGTATCTTATCGTACGGCAATCGACAGGCTGACCCTCAACCGCCTGACGATCATCGGCTGGAATGTAATCAATATTGCCATCCTGGGTGTGATGATTTATACTCAATTCAAGAAGGATTCTTCACCCTGGCACGAGCGGCTGCAGAGAGTGTTCAGCAAAGCCACAGGTGCATACCTGGCATGGTCGGTATTCTCGATCCTGGCATTACCCTGGATATTTAGATAGCATGTTTTATGTCCTGATCGTAGAAGATAATCCCCACTTACGCCCCGCCCTCAAGGCGGGGCTTCAGGCTACTGGAGAGGTATCAGTACCCTTCGACTGCGCGAGCGGCGAGGAGGTACTGGATTTTTGCCTGGAAAATCCTCAGCAGCAAGCCAGGACGGTACTACTGATGGATGTGCAGTTGGCGGGGGCAATGAACGGCATCCAGGTTGCGGTAGCCATCCGGCGCGAGTTTCCTCGTTTTCCGGTGGTGTTTTATTCCATCCAAGATGAGGACCGTTATTATAGGGATTTCAGGAACTCGGGCATCCTCAGCCATTACGCCTACGTGCGTAAATCAAATTACCTACTGCCAGCGATGTTGATACCACTATTAAAGAATGCTGTTGCCGGGAAGCGATTCATCGACCCAGAGATTGACGCCCGGGTGCGCGAGGTGCAGGAAAAAGACGAAAATAACCCACTGGCGTTGCTAGAGCCCAATGAGCAGGAGGTAGCCAGGCTGCTAGCGGACGGTTTGACCAATGAGCAAATCGCTACCCGGATGGGATTTCGAGATAAGCGCACCATCAGCCGAATCAACGGGCAGATTTATGCAGTGTGGGGATTAGACCAATCTACCACCGATGAGAAAATTGCGCGTACAAGAGCCGCGATCATCATGCGAGCGGGAAAACTGATTTCATGGGATGAGAACGGTGAGATAATCGGGGGCAAGTGATGCCATGAGTCACCCCCACACCATCCATGGTAATACTATTGCTCTATTAAACAGCCACCAATATGACCGGTAACCTCTCCCTCGATTGGGCCACGCTGGCAATATCCATTTTTAACACCATATTGCTTTTGTGGCTGGGATTAACCGTGCTCTTGAATGCAGAACGCCGCTCTACCGGGGTATGGGTTGCGGGGGGAGGCCTGCTGATGAGCAGCCTGTTCTTCCTCAGCCATACAGCCATCCTGGGATCAGGCCCGCTACAACCCGGAGCGGGGATGGATACCTGGTGGCGGGCAGGCTGGATTCCAGTGGTGAGCATGCCTTTCGCCTGGTATGTGGTAATGCTGTGGTATTCAGGCTATTGGGAGCAGCCAAACAATGCCTTACAGCAGCGTCACCAGGTGCCACTGGTGCTGGCGACATTACTCGCAACCAGCGCGGTGGGCCTGGTGTTCCTTTTCAATACGGTGCCAAGTTATAACCAGGCGATCCGGCTCGACCTTGGCGGGGTATTATCGCTTGGTGGGGTGCCGGTGTTGATGTTCATCTACCCCATTTATCTGGTGATATGTATCGGCTTTTCATTGGACGCGCTGTTGCAACCCGGCCAGTCAATCCGCCTGATGGGGCAATTAGCCAGGCGACGAGCCAGGCCATGGCTGATTACCGCTACAGCAACGCTGTTAATGGTCAGTACAATTGTAGGGGTGAGTATTCTCTGGGCCCTTTACAATGCGAATCGGTTGATCATCATGAGCGAACTCGCCATGACCCTGTCGATCTTTGACCTAGTGATCGACATGTTCATCGCCATCACCATCCTGTCAGTCGGGCAGGCGGTGGTGGCGTATGAAGTTTTCACTGGAAAAACCCTACCCCGCCGGGGCTTACAGCGCTATTGGCAGCTGGCAATGCTACTCTCACTCAGCTTTGCGGTAATTATCTCCGGGGCAGTGCTACTTGGGCTGCAACCTATCTATATCTTATTACTGAGCATCGTGCTGGTCACCGGTGTATATGCACTCATGGGTTGGCGTTCCTTTGCAGATCAAGAGCGCTACTTGAAAACCCTGCAGCCATTCATTACCAGCCCGCACCTATACGAGCAGTTGCTGCTGCAGAAGGCACAAAGGGCGGATTTTGAGATTTCGAGGGCTTTTCAGACCTTGTGTGAAGATATCCTGGGAGTTAGGCAGGCTGTGCTGATCCCTTTCGGGTGGTTTGGGCCACTGGCAGGAGAACCGCTCGCATACCCGAATCGAGCGATGATCGAAGGGATGGATGGGCAGCTGGTGGAAATACAACGCAAGCTTTCAGCAGAAGCGGGCTTCAGCCCAATGCTGCTGCCTGATATGAATGCTTTTGGGCAGAATTGCGTGGCATTATCACTGTGGAGCGAACGCGGGCAAATTGGTGGGCTTGTGTTGGGTGAGAAGAAAAATGGCAGCCTGTTCTCGCAGGAAGAGATTGAAATTGCCAGGACGATGGGAGAACGGTTGATCGATAACCAGGCCAGCCAGGAACTGGCGAAACGGCTGGTATCGTTGGAACGCCAGCACCTGACCGAGACCAGGGTAATTGACCAGCGAACCCGGCGTAGGATCCACGATGAAATCCTGCCGCGCCTGCAATCTGCCATGATCATGCTGTCGTCTAAGGCCGGGCTACCCGATGAAGTAACCCAGGAGATGGGCGAGATCCACCGGGAGCTCACCGAGGTGCTGCATGAGCTCCCTACCATCCAGGAGCCTGAACTGACCCGCCTGGGATTGGTCCGTGCGCTGCGCAACAGTGTAGATAGCGAATACGGCACGAGTTTCGATTCAATCACCTGGCAGGTGGATGAGCAGCTGAAAGTGAAAGTTGACTCCGTCCAAGCATATGCCAAGGAAGTGTTGTATCACGCCTGCAGGGAAGCCGTGCGCAATGCTGCACAGCATGGGAGGCATTCCTCAGCTAACCGACCACTTAATTTATCCATCAAGATCGAATGGGACCATGGGTTGGTGATACAGGTCCAGGATGACGGGATCGGGATCAATGCGGTCGCAAAGGATGGAGCCACTGGAGGGCAAGGCTTGGCGCTGCACAGCACATTAATGGCAGTGATTGGCGGCTCACTGGCGGTGGAGAGTGTGCTTGAGAAATATACCCGTGTGGAGTTAAGGCTTCCTGAGTAGGATATCAACAACCAGTAAGAAGTAAACCCTGAATTAACTTCAGCCTATAAATCACGAGTTGAAACTGTTTAAAACACGAATAAATACACTGACCATCGATTCTACATTGATTTCTTCAGCCGCGATGCGGTAGGAGGCTTCGCCCATCTCTCGTAAGCGAGCTGGATCTGATAATACCTGGCCAAGCAGGTTGGTGAGGGCGGGCAGGTCATCGGGGGGCACCTGCCATCCATTGGCCTGCCTCACCAGGTCATCCTGGGTGCCATCCCCTCGGGCGACCATCACCGGCAACCCATGCGCCATGGCTTGCTGCACAGCCAAGCCACCGCTTCCAGGTAGCACAAACAGATCTGCCGCGGCAAAATAAGGCTCAAGCTCAGCTCCTTGCCTTGTGCCGGCAAATTCTGCCAGGGGGTAAATTTGGCTGGCAAGCCGCTCGAGTTCTGCCCTAGCCGGCCCATCACCGACGATTACGAGATGAGGCTGCGAGTTCGCCGGCAGCGCAGCGCATGCCTTGAGCAATAAATCGAGGCGCTTGCGTGATTGCAAGCGTCCCACAAACAGGAGCACAGGGTGGTCGGAAAAATAGGGCGGTCTGGCGGGTGGGGCACAGGTTGGTGCCAATTCGACTGCATTGAAAGCGACAAATATGCGCTCGGAAGGAAACCCCAGCTGCTGATATTGCTGAGCGCCCAAGTTGCTGTATGCAATGATGGCATCGAGGGAGCGTAACAGGCGCAGGCGCTCCCACTGGCGGTAACTGGCTAATGGACCCGTAATGTGAGGCTCGCCCAGCCCCCAACCGATCACTTTACCCCCTTGAGAATGCATCCAATGGATGGCACGCGGCAGGCTGAAATAACGTGGATTGGCTTCCACGATAAGCATGTCTGGCTGCCAGGTCTCAAGCCAGCGGAGAAGACCGGATTGCCAGCAGATATAAAAGGGCGAGGCTGGATCGTTGATATTGCGATTGCGTGCCTGCACATATGTGGCCACATTAAGCTTTTCAACCGGCTGTATTCCCTCGCTGGGAAGCGGTTTGCCGGCAAATACACTCAACCCGCCATCACATGCGGCAGCCAACATATCCAGGAAAGTCGCCCGGTAAGAGGGTAAAACCCTCTGCTGAAGACCAACCCGCCCGGGATAGCGACCTGCCATCATGGCCCCAATACCTGAAGGTAGCTTTCAACCATGGCTTCCAATCCAAAGGCCTGTTCAGCCCGTACCCTGGCCGCAAGGCGATAACCAGGCTGGTTATCCAGGATGCAGTTCACGCCATGTGCCAGCCCATCTATATCAGGAGGATCCAATTTCCAAGGGTCACCACCATAAGGCACAATAACACCAGAATCACCGGTGACGATCTCAGGCAGGGCGCCGGTATCGAATCCCGCCACCGGCAAACCGCACGCCAGGGCCTCGATGACGGAATTGGGGCAGGCGGGGTTAAGATCAGCTGCATATAATAGATGAGCAGAGCGATCAAGGCCAGCGATTTTTTCAGGCGGCACTTCTCCCAGGAAAGTCACGACCTGCCTGGAGCTCGATAACACCTGCTGCTGCAACGAGGCCGATATGCGCCCCACCACCATGACTTCAGTGTTCCGTTGAGCAATCGAATGCAGGTAAGCTGCCAGCTGTATCGCCACCTGCAAGCCCACCTCATAACCACTGCCAATATTACCCTCCACCAACAAAATGCGTATATGATCTGTGGGCAGCTCGCTGGAACCCAGGGGTGTGAAGTGATTAAGATCCACCCCGTTATAAACCACCTGCCAGGGAACATGCGTTTTTCCATAAACTTTCTCCCACCATTGATGGCTGAACTTGCTCTGATACACGATGCGGTCAGCCAGAAACGAACGGATGATGGCGAGAATGAAATTGCCATATTCTGCACGCAGGAAATGCCGCCAGCCGGTTTTTTTGCGACGATGGATCCAGTTCATCCCATCCAGACGCTGCACCACGCGCACACCCTGGCGTTTAGCCTTCCAGATGCCTGACAGGTCACGTGTGCCGCCAATCACCAAGACCGCCTGGTAGGGTTTATCCAGCAAATCGTAGGACACCCCAAGGCCACGATCAACCAAGCCTTTTGCCAGCCTATTGCGAAAAGTGACCATTCCCCCAACGCCATTGACTTTGGGGATCAGGCAAACCCGCTCGAGAGGATTATGCGACTGTGGCACGCTTTCCCACACACCTTGCGGGTGCTCCCGCCCAGATTTCGTCTTCGCCGGTGGATTCAAGCAGCACGGCATTGGCACCAATCACACTACCCCGCCCAACCTTCAGCACGCCCTGCTTGCACAGAATTTTTGCCCCCGGGCAGAGGATGGCACCATCTTCAACGATGATGCCCTCGAAAGCGGATCGATCGGCTGGCCGGTAGATATCCGCCCGGCCAAGGGTCACACCCGGATATATCTTTACCCCCTTTCCAATAGTGGTGTGAGGATGGATGACCACCCCAAAACCGCCGTGCGCCAGCTCCAGCCACTCGCCTACCTTAACCGCAAGTGGAATTTCGATCCCTAACAGCTTTAAGACAATATAAGAAAGCCTCCCCAGCAGGGGAAGGTTGCGGGCATAAACCAGCCGGGAATAAAGGTCGCGCTTCATTACGATTATGCCGAGCTTACTGCACCCTGATTTTGAATAAAACGCCAGCCAATCTCATGGGTTTGATTTACCGTCTCCCAGGCGGGCCAGCTGAAAACCGGCCGTGGTCCAGGCTGCCCTGTCCCACGCGCCCACGGTGTCAACGGCCCAACGGGCAGGGGTCATTTCGCGAGCCTTTTGCGGATCGAGGGTTTTGAACTCACGATGGCCAACCAGCAAGACCAACCCATCCGCATTCTGCAGCACACCTTCGAGGGAATTGGCACAAGTGACGCCAGCGATTGCGACATCCGGCTTGTATGGCTCATAACAGCTGACTAACGCCCCGGCGTGCGCTAATGTGGTAGTAATTTCTACAGCCGGGCTTTCACGCAGGTCATCGACATCCGCTTTGAAGGCCAGCCCCAATGCTGCGATACGCTTACCGCTCAGATCACCACCCACCATGCGCCTGATGAGATCCATTACGAATTGGGGTTGCGTGTCATTCACATGCCGGGCGGCAGTAATGAGCTCCGATAGATCAGGGGCAGCCTCGACCAGAAACCACGGATCGACACTGATACAATGACCGCCCACCCCAGGACCGGGGGAGAGGATCTTCACCCTGGGATGGCGGTTGGCGATGGAGATGGCCTCCCAGATATTCACTCCGAAATGTTCTGCCAGGCGGGAGAATTCATTGGCGATGGCGATGTTCACATCACGATAGGTGTTTTCCATCAGCTTGACCATCTCAGCGGTAGTGGCATCGGTCAGCAAGATGTCACCTTTGACAAAATGAGCATATAAATCCCTGCCCGCCTCGGCTGAGGTTTGGTCAATGCCCCCAATCACGCGGGCATTCTCGGTGAGCTCCTGGAGAATCCTCCCTGGAAGGACCCTTTCTGGAGAGTAGGCAAGCAGAAAATCGCTGCCTGCCACTAAGCCTGACCTCTCTAGGATGGGCTTAACCAAGTCAACAGTGGTACGTGGAGGTGAGGTGGATTCCAGGACCACCAGATTTCCCTTGCGTAGATGGGGTACTATTGATTCAGTGGCTGCGGCCACTGCGCGCATGTCCGCCAGGCGGTAGTCGCGATTATTATAGCTGCGCGTATCATGCGCGTAAAAAGGAGTTGGAACGGCGATGATGAAAGTATCAGCCTCCCGAGGTGTTTCACTGACTGACAGTTTTTTAGACTGGATGGCATCCTGAACAAGGCCGCGCAAGCCTGGCTCGCTGATGTGAATACCTCCATTACGGAGGATTGAGATGACCTGGGAATTGTTATCCACGCCCACCACATTAAGACCATGAGTGGCGAAAGTGCTGGCAGTGGGCAAGCCAATATAACCCAAGCCAATGACGCATATTTTGTTGAAATGCATACCTACTCCCGTGTCCGGATTGCAGAATTCAACATCCGGAAACCAGTAAATATTTGCTTGGTGAGGTAGGTAATTATCCCACAAAATTTTTGCCTATGCCAACCAGCATCAATAAATAACTTTCAGACTGATTTCCTTCTACAAATACTTGACATCGAACGAATGTTCTGGTAATATATAAATATAGAACAACTGTACTGATTTAGAAATATCGGAGGTGAAACATGACACCCAGGCGACGCAGCGCTACCCTGACTGAACCACAGATCAAAGTGTTGAAGGTGATTGAGGACTATCAAAATAGCAATGGCTTTCCCCCATCGATCCGCGACATCCAGGAAATGGGGAATTTTTCATCGACATCAGTGGTCAATTACTACCTGGAGCAACTGGAATCAAAAGGTCACATCAAGCGTTCGGGGCGTGTTTCCCGCGGCATACGCCTGGTACGCCCATTTTCAGATATGACCCAGGCAGCTTCGCGCACGGTGGAGAATGTGCGCGAATCTATACAGCAGGTACTGCGCATCCCAGTGATGGGGCGCATCTTCGCCAGCGAGCCGGTGCCTGTCCCCCCTTCGGACTTTGCATACCTGGACGCGGAATCAGTGGTCAGTGTGGCGCGCAGCATGCTGCCGGCGCGTGAAAAAGTGGACGAGCTATTCGCTCTGGAAGTAAACGGTGACTCGATGATTGACGCCATGGTTAATGATGGCGATATCGTGATCATGAAACCAGCGAAAGATGTTCACAATGGAGACCTGGTTGCCATCTGGCTGAATGACAGGGATGAAACCACATTAAAGTATTTTTATCTCGAAGATGGCAAAGTTCGCCTGCAACCCGCCAACCCCACCATGAAGCCAATTATCATCGACGACCCTGCAACGGTGGATATACAGGGGAAGATCGTAATGATCATCCGCCCCTGCGAGATGTCAATAATATAAACAGCCCTGTTTATTACACAAAGCTGAGACCCGGCTGGGTTTCGGCTTTTTTTTATATCCAAGCTATCTAAGAATACTGTAGAATATCAGCTTCATCACAGGCATCTGGGAGGGGATAACATCTGGTAGAATTCTGTTCATGGTTCAGGCAGCAAAACCTTCCTCCATACCGCTAGAAAAACGTCTGCTCGACCTGGCACTCACCACCATTGGAATGATGATTTTATCGCCGTTATTCGTGCTGGTGAGCGTGCTGGTTAGAATATTCCATGGCACACCGGTCATTTTCAAGCAGCTCCGACCAGGGTATAGAAGCAAACCTTTCTGGGTATATAAATTCCGCACGATGTCTGAGGCGCGGGATGCGCAAAAGAACCTGCTGCCTGATGGACAGCGCATCACCCGCCTGGGTGCTTTCCTGCGCTCAACCAGCCTGGATGAATTACCTGAGCTGTGGAACGTGTTGCGC
>Ga0116202_10002099_pt1 | contig 11785 bp, 8 predicted proteins | sample LakKivw325mmetaG_FD_94479 | JGI IMG/M metagenome (GOLD analysis project Ga0116202, IMG submission 94479) | Anoxic lake water microbial communities from Lake Kivu, Rwanda to study Microbial Dark Matter (Phase II) - Lake Kivu water 325m metaG | ecosystem: Environmental > Aquatic > Freshwater >... | reverse complement strand
GCATATTGCTAACCAGTGCCCTGGTGAATACCTGCACGATCGTGCTGACGTCACTAAAAGTAAGCTCGCATTCGTCCAACTGCTCATCAGCTATCTTATCGGCAATCACCTTTTCGACCATCAGCTCAATGGCGGCGCGAGTGGGCTTCTGCAAACTCCGGCTTGCCGCCTCCACGGAGTCCGCCAGCATAACTATTGACGCCTCTTTACTCTTCGGTTTGGGACCAGAATACCGGAATTGCTGCTCAAGTGCAGCGTTCGGCTCCTGCGTTCCGTAGACCTGGCTATAGAAGTATTGCACCAGAGATGTCCCGTGATGCTGGCAGATAACGTCGATCACTGCTCTTGGCAATCTTGCCTCGCGGGCTATATCAACGCCGTCCTTGATGTGTGACGTGATTACCAGTGCGGAGAGCGTAGGATTGATGCTATCGTGCGCATTCTCGACGTGCTGGTTCTCTATGAAGAAGTGCGGCCTCCTGATCTTACCAATATCGTGATAGAAGGAGGAGACCTTCGCAACCAAGGCGTCTGCTCCAACCGCCTCAGCAGCCGCCTCAGCCAGATAGGCGACCGCCACGCTGTGCGTGTATGTGCCTGGCGCTTCCATAACCAGTCGCCTGAGCAGGGGTTTGTCTGTGTCCGCCAGCTCCAGCAGAGATATGTGCGTAGTCTTGTCGAACGGCCTCTCCAGAAGCCACGTTCCGAACCAGAACAGCCATACGCTCGACGCCGCAACCAAGACCGACCATGCCGAACCGTACAGCATATGTGATACTTGCGCCCCAGCAATTCCGCCCAGAGTCCACGTGAGGGATGTTCCCGTCAGCGCCAGCAATCCTCCGGCGCGCATAAAATCATTTCTGCCCCGAATGTAAGCCACGCTGTAGATACCGACAAGCGCGCTGAACAGCGCCGTGGCGGCGTAGCGCAGTTCCTGATTGACCATCAGAGACAAGACTACTGAGAGCAAAGCAGACACGACAACCGCCACGTGAGGGTTTATCAGCGCACACAATAGCATCGCCGCAGTGGTGACCCAAAGAACACCCAGATACCCGACCTGGTCCACCGTCAACTGCAGGCCAAGCATACTGCCGCTCATGCGCAGGGCGAACGTGCCGATTCCCACAATCAGCGCCAGAAGCAGCAACATTTTCGTGTTCGCGTATACTTCGGGGTGGTACGTGTGCAGAAACGCCGAGACCAATACCACCGCGAGCACAACAAACAAACTCATCCCGACAACAGAACGGTAGTCCACTCGCGGGTGACGCAGTCCCAGAGCCTCGAACTTGTCAATATGCTCCTGAAGCACAGTCTCCCCGCTGGCGATCACTATCTCCCCAGGGTTGATCTGCCGGTGAGCCGGTGGAACAGTACGTTGTGCAGCCTCCTGGAGCGATCTGGTACGCTCTTCACTAAACACGCGGTTTGGTCGTATCGCATCCTGAGTGACCTGGCTCAAGACATTGGATTTTGCACGATCCTTGATCAGTCGCTCGGCATCGCGTGCGGCTGTCTGCCTTGCAGCCTCCAGATGCTCTTTGGAATCTCTGATCTCTCCGGACATCACCGTTGAAACGATACGCAGCGCATCATCCTCAATCTCGCGGAGAGCCGGAGAATCAACCGTAAGCATGACCGTAAGCGCTGAGTCGGTGACGCGTGTTCCAAGGTAAAGCCCCAGGCGTTCACGCACCAATTGTACTTTCTTACTCGCAGAGGCATCGGCGGATGAAGCGCGAACGTCCTCAATCGCGTGGAACATGGTCTTGAGGGCCCCAATTGCCTGATCAGAAGCATTGGAAACCGGGTCGTAGGCCTTGCCGACACTTTCGAGAGCCTGCCGCCTGCGCAACTCGGTTTCAGCAGTATCTATGTAACCTGCGCTCCCTCTGGCAATGATCGTCTCGCGGCTAACATCTCCGACCTGGAGGGATACTTTGCTGGGAAGCAGATGAATAGAAAGCAGGACGGACAGGATGACAATCGTAGCGACCGCCAAACCTGTCCTTTGGGAGTTTATCCTGATGCGTCTTTCTCTCGGCGCGGTCTTGGCTTTGGAGCCATTCGCGCCGCCGCGCAAATGAGGTTTCATATCACGATGAGACTGGCAACCATCGTACCGGGTGCCAAGTCAACTGACATACTGTGCAATACTGAGTTCACTCGATGTCCCTATTCGCAGACAGCCATAAAACCGACAGTTCACCGGCCCGCAGCGCCCGGGACTTCCTTCGGCAGATGACGCAGCTTGTTCGTCAGGCTTTGCGCTGATTCTTGCGTCGTCTGGCCGCTTCAGCCTTGCGTCTCTTGTCGCTAGGCTTCTCATAGTGCTCGTGCGCTTTGGCTTCCTTAAGGATGCCGGCTAACTGGAGAGCCTTCTTAAAGCGCTTCAACGCGCTGTCCAGACTCTCGTTAGGTTTTACCTGAACCTGTGCCAATCAGATCCCTCCTCCGTCGACAAAATCGGACCGCTGCGCTGTGCTGTTGCTCATCGCAAGATGCACCCCGCGCGGCCGGTGTCTGGCAAATACATTGCAGATTATACGCCCACCACGCTTGGCGTGTCAAATGAGCGGCTCCAAATCAAGCACTGTGCCGTCGCGAAGGACGGCCGGTCTATTGTGTGTCTCGTGCTCCGCGTTTGTCTATCCCGGAGGCCAAGTCATCGTTCGTCCGCCCAGCAGATGGAAGTGCAGGTGCCACACAGACTGTCCGGCCGCCTCATTGCAGTTCACTACGACTCTATAACCATCATCGGTAATTCCGCGCTCGCGCGCTAGTCTGTTGGCCACAATCATTATCCGACCAACTATCTCCCCGTCCGCAGGTTCCGACAGATCAGAGAGTCTTGCGATGTGCTTCTTGGGGACAATCAGAACGTGTACCGGAGCCTGCGGGTTGAGATCATCAAAGGCAGCGACATATTCATCTTCGTATACCAGCTTGCCTACTTCACCTGTGGCGATCTTACAGAAAATGCACTCAGCCATCACTTCATCCTCCGAGGTGTGCTATACGCACTCTGTACTTAGCCGTTCGTAGACAAACATCCTTCCAGATCACCCTTTTGAGACGCGCCGGCGCCGGTGACACACCTTATTAACTAAATACCCGTTGACAAGCGGGGGGCTTGGTGGTATAGTGAGCTTGGAGTAAACGAGCATCGATTTGGGCCTTTCAGAGTTTTTTGTATGCCGCAGACACTGTGGCATACGGCTTGCTTACCCAGACTGTGACTTGTAGTCACTACAGGGAGGAACATCGAATGTTGTGTTGCCGCGTCCCGCTGTCCGTGCGTACTCGCTTCTTCGCCTCGATCACTCTTGCTACCCTGCTGTTGTCTGCTGTTGTCGCGACGGTCGGTGTGGCTGAACCCACCTCGACGAGTGAGGCAAGAGCGGCGGTGGCTACCTGGCTGCGCGTCTCTCCGAGACCACTCGACACATGCATTTCACAGGAGATCAGGAACGCCCAAACCTATCTTAGCCCGAACGGGGAAATCCTATACCACGTGGTCAGCCTCAGCCCATCCGGTTTCGTGATCGTGGCCGGGGACGATCTAGTGGAGCCCATAATTGCTTTCTCCAAGTCTGGTGAATTCGACCCATCACCGAAAAACCCACTCGGTGCAATCGTCTCCCGTGATCTGCCGTTGAGGGTCGCCCGTGCCAGGGCTTCCGTTCCCGATGAACACCACTATCCCGGCGGCATAAAGGGCGTTACTCTCCTCTCCGCTGCGCCCGTCGCTGACAGCGCATTTCTCAGGGCCAAGCAGAAATGGGCCAGGCTCAGCGGATTTGGGATGTCTTCTGATGTCGCCAAGATGCAGAAGACCGCGGTTTCCGACGTGAGAGTTCCTCCTCTGGTCAAGTCCAAGTGGAGCCAGGACCTGGCAAACGGCGCGGCAACGTACAACTTTTACACGCCTCCATTTGCTGCTGGCGCCAAGGAGAACTATGTCTGTGGATGTGTTGCCACTGCCATGGCCCAGCTCATGCGTTTCCACGAACATCCCGATGTGGGAGTGGGAACAGGCTCGTTCAAGATTCTGGTCGACGAGCAGGAGACCACACGAAGATTGCGAGGCGGTAACGGATTGGGCGGCCCCTATTCGTGGAGCGATATGCCGCTCGTGCCCGAGGAGATGCGCGACTTGTCTGAGACGCAGCGTAAGGCTATTGGCGCGTTGACACACGACGCGGGTGTGGCTTCGCACATGCAGTATAGCGCAGAAGGCTCCGGAGCCTATTCGGCCGACGCCAAGGCTGCGTTGCTGACTACGTTCAAGTACTCAAACGCTGTGTTCGGCTATGACTACGAAAACGGACTCACTGAAGCCCTCAAGCCTATGATGAATGCGAATCTCGAGGCGGGTTTCCCTGTTCTGTTGGGCATTGGCGGTGGACTGGGCGGTCACGAAATTGTTGGAGACGGTTACGGTTATGACGACTCCACGCTCTACCACCATCTGAATTTGGGATGGGCGGGTGATGCGGACGCCTGGTACAATCTGCCCAATATCGATGTGTATGGTGACGGCAATGCGTCTTTCGACGTTGTGGACGAGTGTATATACAACGTATTCCCGACGGGCAGCGGAGAGATCATCAGCGGCCGCGTGGTGGATGATCAGGACAAACCTATGCAGGGTGCCGTGGTAACCGCGGTCTCAGGGTCCAACAGCTTTACTTCCACAACCAGTGCGGAAGGTGTGTATGGCATATCCAAACTGACCTCCGATACTGAGTTTGTGGTTGTTCCCAAGAAGAGCGGGTGGTCATTCACATCGCAGACGGTCAGAGTCGGCAAGTCTGCAGACGGCGGAAACAGCGGCAACAAGGACAGCATCGATTTTAGGGGTGAACAGTCCAGCGGCGGCGCTCTGACCGTCACAATCGACCAGGCTGCGGAGCAGCTTGATCCTACCGACAGATCACCAGTTCTCTTCACCGTTGAGTTCAGCGCAAGTGTAACGGGCTTCGAGAACAACGATGTCATTCTTAGTGGGACCGCCGAACCCTCGGCGGCCACCGTCAAAGGTGAAGGCCGGGTTTACACCGTCGAAGTGCGCGGGATGACAAGAAGCGGCACAGTCATAGCCTCCGTTGTTGAAGGAGCTGCAACCGACGAATCGGGAAACACAAACTCTGAGTCAACCAGCACCGATAACGTTGTGGAATACAAGCGCGGTGACAACGAAGGTCCCACGGTCACAGTTGAGCAGGCTGCGGGACAACCCGACCCCACGAGTTCGGGGCCCATCCGTTTCGTTGCCTCGTTCAACAGGACTGTCACAGGATTTACTTCTTCTGACGTGGTGGTCACTGGAACGGCCGGTGCGAGTTCCGCGGTGGTAGGCGGCTCAGGCCGAACCTATACGATCTACGTTTCGGGGATGAAACGCTCCGGGACCGTAACAGCGTCTGTGCCTGCCGGGGCCGCAGTCGATGAGACGGGTCGGGGAAACTCGGAATCAGTAAGCATCGACAACACCGTGACGTACAACAGACAGGAATCGCAGTTGACGGTGGTGGTTAACCAGGCAGAAGCACAGCCTGACCCGGCCAGAACATGGCCGATCAGGTTCATAGCGGAATTCAGCCAGCCGGTCAGTGACTTCACCGCGGAAGACGTGCGCGTTGGCGGAACGGCCGGAGGCGCCAAGACCATTAGTCTCGAAGGCTCGGGTAATCGCTACGTGATATTGGTCAAGAACCTGACAAAGGCTGGAACGGTAGAGGTATGGGTTCCGGCGGGCGTCGCGCACAACTCTCTCGGCCAGCCCAACGCTGCGTCGACCAGCACCGATAACGTGGTAACATTCGATACGAGCGTAACTGGCGTACGGATCGATCAGGCGGAAGGCCAGGACGACCCCGCCAGATCCCAGCCAATCAGGTTCACTGTGGAGTTTCAAAGGCCAGTGACCGGGTTCTCGGCAGAAGATGTCAAAATCACCGGCACAGCACGTGGGGAAAAGAGGGTGTCCGTTACCGGGTCGGGTGCGGAATATACCGTGGAAGTAAGCGGCCTGACGACCAGCGGAACGGTGACAGCCTACATTCCTCGTGGGGCGGCTACTGACTCCATCGGTGGACTGACGGCTGCCTCCACAAGCACCGACAATACCGTGCTCTACAAGTCGGTACCGACGGTCACGATCAACCAGGCACTCGGTCAGCGCGACCCCACAAGGGCAGACAGGGCGTTCTTCACCGTGTTGTTCAGCAGGCACGTCAACGGTTTTTCCGCGGATGATGTGGTATTGACCGGCGAGGCCGCGGAAGGCGCGAAAGTCAGCGTTCGCGGAAGCGGAGGATTGTACTCCGTCCAAGTATACGATGTCGTCCATTCCGGCACGCTCAGCGTGTCAATTCCGGCGGAGGCTGCCCGGGACGAGTTTGGTGTCCCAAACACCGCCTCGACATCGGAAGACAATACAGTAACGTTCGTGCGTTAACTGGACACGTCACGGCGACCTTGCTGCAATTCAGAGGCCGCGGAGCTTGCGCTTCGCGGCGACGGTTTTCTGGTGTACAGCGTGGACCAGCCTACTCGTCTATGAATGTAACGTTGGTCTCGCGCAATGGTACAGGCCGGGAGTAACTAAACTTCGGATGGCCTAACGCTATTGTTGTCTGAACACGATGGTCATCGGGTACGGCAGCAACGCGTCTGAGCTCGGCATCCCTGAGGGCCGTTTCCGTTATGAACCCGATTATGCACGTTCCAAGCCCTAACGTTTCTGCCGCGAGCATAAACTGCGCCGCGCTGTATACAGCGTTCTCCGCGCCCAGCGTATCAGACTTTGGCGTGTGAAAGAGAGCGACACATGGAGCGCCGTAAACCACTACGTCGGTGCCGGCTTCATAGTCGCGCACAAGCTGCTCAAACTGCGGAAGATACCCAAGAAGCTGCCCGTACGATGGTCCAGCAGCCATCCTGACCATGATTCTGCTCACCGGGCTGTGGAGCAGGCCAATCAGTTTTCTGATCCCGGCTATCGCTCTGCCGCACAGACTCTCGATTACGCTCCGGGAAGTTATCAACGTCAGATAGACCTCACGGCTGTTCATTGCAGTTGGAGCCTGAGCGGCGGCTGTCACGAGCTTGTCCAGCTCCTCCCTGGAAACGGGCCTGCCGGTGAACTCGCGGCGCGACCGCCGGATACGCACAAGATTGAGGAACCTTTCGTAGTCCGGCAGAGGCCAGTCAGTTCTATTCTCACACTCCCCTACTCCATCGTGGGTGATCGCGTGGGTTGGACACACGGCCACACAGTGCCCGCACGAAGAACACCCGGTGATACTCTCGACGACTGACACTGCGGATCCATTCTGACTGAAGTTCCTATAGAAACACGCTTCAATACATAGCCCGCAGTTCTTGCACAATCCACCGTCTATCTTGATGTTAGCCAAAGCATATACCCTCTGCCAATGACACGGAACTTGAACAGCCCGTGATTCAAGTGTGAGTCTAGCAGGCCGAAGTTGCGATGTCAACAAACGGCCCAGGGCCATTCGCCATCGTCAGTATTTCTTGGTAAGAGCTCAGAGTATGTGAGAAACCACGTCATCCTGAACTTGATTCAGGACCGGCATGACGTAGTACTCAGCGAGACTGAGCTGCTACATTTCTTGACTCAAACGTATGTGATGTGCTATCATCTGCAGGATTGGACTCAGCACCGTTTCCGACTGAATCGTGGGTGTCTTGCGTGTGCGAGATCGCTGTTCGGGTTGAGGAAGCGGGAAGAATAAAACCCATGGAGGATAAAAAGTTGCCGTCCATTTCAATGAAAGAACTGCTGGAGGCCGGTGTACACTTCGGCCACCGCACCCACCGCTGGAACCCCAAGATGAAAAGATACATCTACGGGGGACGAAACGGAATCTACATCATCGATCTTCACCAGACCCTCAAACTGTTTGAAGACGCTCGACAGTTCATCCAGGACGTAGTTGGCGAAGGCGGAGAAATCCTGTTTGTCGGGACAAAGAAGCAGGCCCAGGAAGCCATTGACTCTTCGGCGAAGTCCTGTGGAATGTACTTCGTCAACCAGCGTTGGCTGGGAGGCATGCTCACAAACTTCTCTACCATACAGACCAGAATTGCCCGTCTTCGCGAGCTGAACGCGATGGATGAGGAAGGCAAGTTCGAGCTGCTTACAAAGAAGGAAGCCGCTAAGCTTCGCGAGGAAAGAGACAAGCTCGAGCGATTTGTGGGCGGCATCAAGGACATGCCCAAATTGCCCTCCGCGATATTCATCGTCGACCTCAAGAAAGAACGCATCGCCCTACTGGAAGCCCGGAAGCTTGAGATTCCTGTCGTAGCCATCGTGGACACTAACTGTGACCCGGACGAAGTAGACTATGTTATACCTGGAAACGACGACGCGATCAGGGCAATCAAACTCATCGCAGGCAAGATTGCTGAGGCGATTGTCGAAGTCAAGGGCCCTGTCGATGTTGAGGAAGAGGTGGAGCCTGAGCTGGAAGTTGAGGACGACGAGTTCGAGGGCGAGGATGCTGAGGTTGACGCTGAGGCTGAGACGGAAGCGATCTTCGTAGCGGATGAGCCCGAGGTTGCTGCTGACGAGAACGGCCTGTCGGACGACGAAGAGCAGGAATAGAGCGGCACCTTCCGCTCTGCCGCACTTCAATTGAGAATGAGTATCGGTTGCACAGCGCATGCGCGTCTTGGTGTCGTTCAGACCACCGGGGACGAATCACGGGTGGTTTCTCCCGCTGGTCGAAAAGACATGTCTGCTGCAGCCTGCGAATAGTACGAAAAGAGGATAACAAATGGCGATAACTGCCGATATGGTTAAGAAACTCCGGGAACAGACTGGAGCCGGAATGATGGACTGCAAGAAGGCGCTCACGGATTCCAACGGCGACTTCGACAAAGCGGTCACTATCCTGCGTGAGAAAGGTGTCGCTACTGCGGCGAAACGAGAGGCAAGAGCGGCGTGCGAAGGCCTAATTGGCTGCTACATATCAGAGGACTCGCAAATAGGCGTTCTTGTCGAGGTCAACTGCGAGACAACGTTTGTGGCCAAAACCGACGAGTTCAGTGCGCTCGCCAACAACATCGCCAGCCACATCGGGCATACGTCACCGGACATACTGCCCTGCGGCGACGTTCAGTGCCTTGTAGAGCAGCCTTACCACGAACAACCCAGCCGCACCGTGACCGACATCATCAACGATACAATTGCGAAGCTTGGCGAGAAGACAAGCGTTGCTCGTTTCCACAGGTTGGATGTCGGAGGTCACGATCATACCACCAACGGGGCCATAGGATCCTACATCCACATGGGCAGCCAGATCGGTGTTCTCGTGGAACTCACGTGCGAGACCGATGAAGTTGCCAGCACGGACGGAATTGCGAGCCTGGCCAAGGACGTTGCGATGCACATCTCGTGGAGCACGCCGGACTACATGACTCGCGAAGAGGTTCCTGCTGACGTTCTTGAGACAGAGAAGGAAGTCAACCGCCAGTGGGCCATCAAAGAGGGCAAGCCGGAGCAGATACTCGACAGAATAGTCGAAGGAAGACTCAAGGAGTTCTATTCCAGAGTGTGCCTGATGGATCAGCCGTTTATCAAAGACGAAGCCAAGAGCATTCGCTCTCTGCTTGAGGACTTCTCCAAGGACGCCGGAGAGGATGTCAAGATCGCCCGCTACGTTCGATTCCGCGTGGGGGAGACATCTTGTGACGCCTGAGCAGCCGATCAGCCGTAGATGGAGTCGGGTTCTACTCAAGCTCTCAGGACAGGCATTCTCTGGAAAAGAGAGGCTGGGTATATGCCACGACGCTGTAAGTGCTATTGCTGAAGACATAAAGGCCACAAAGGAATGCGGAGTGGATGTTGCCGTGGTGATCGGCGCCGGCAACATCCTGCGCGGTGAGGTTGCGTCGGAGCAGGGAATGGATCGCGCCACCGCCGACTACATGGGAATGCTCGGCACAGTCATCAATTCGATGGCTCTGCAGGACGCGCTTGAGAATATGGGTTGTGACAGTCGCGTCCAAACCGCCATCACGATGAGTGCCGTAGCGGAACCGTTCGTCAGGCGAAGGGCAATCAGACACATGGAAAAAGGACGGGTGGTAATCCTTGCCGGCGGGACAGGAAATCCCTACTTCACCACTGACACAGCCGCTGCGCTCAAGGCTTTGGAGATCAGGGCCGACGCAGTTCTGAAGGCGACAAACGTTGATGGTGTCTACACAAGCGATCCGAAACACAACGCCGATGCGGTGAAGTTCGACGAGATCACTTATATGGATGCAATCAACCGCAATCTGGGGGTCATGGACCTTACGGCGTTTACGCTCTGCATGGAAAACGACCTTCCGATCGTGGTCTTTGATATTACCAAGCGTGGAAACATACGGAAAGCCGCCTCCGGCGAGAGAATAGGAACACTAGTTAGGGGGGAAATCACGTGAGTTCTGAGATCGTAAGCGACGCTGAGCGTCGAATGCAGAAGGCTGTAGAAGCCGCACAACACGATTTTGCCACTATCAGGACAGGCAGAGCAAATCCATTGCTCCTTGAAGGCATCAAGGTCGACTACTACGGTAATCCTACTCCGCTCAATCAGCTTGCCGGTATCTCGGTTCCCGAGCCCAGGCAACTTATGGTAACACCGTGGGACCGGCAGACTCTGGATGCCATTATGAAGGCTATTCAAGCTTCAGATGTCGGTCTGACTCCCAACAGCGATGGGCACGTTCTCCGCCTGAATGTTCCTCACCTCACAGAGGAGCGCAGGAAGGAGCTCATCAAGCTTCTGCACCGAAAGAGTGAGGACCATAAAGTCGCAGTGCGCAACGTTCGGCGCGACGCCAACGAGCATCTCAAGGCCCAGGAGAAGAAGTCGGAGATATCTGAAGACGACATGAAGAGGCTTCAGGACGAAGTTCAGAAGCTGACCGACAAGTACTGTGTGCAGATGGACAAGCTCACGGCCGCGAAGGAAGCGGAACTCAAAGAAGTATAACCGGTGTAGAGAAGACCGGTGTTTTCGGCATTTGTGACATCAGCGGACGACTCCTTTTCACCACGTGGGGGAGCACTTCCACAGCCTGCCCTGAGCCTGATTCAGCGCGCTTCCGGATGGCTGCAAACCCGCGGGAGAGTGTGGAAACCCTGCGTTATCGGGGCTATCGCAGGAGCGCCGCTGATGTGTCATATACGGGACATCTAGCACTATGGCATCGCATACTAACCTCAGCGTTGAAGCAATTGACCCCAACCGCATACCGCGTCACGTTGCCGTCATCATGGATGGCAACGGAAGATGGGCGACTCGTCAGGGACTGATGCGCATTGAAGGCCATCGACAGGGCTATCTGACACTCAAGAGCATTGTCTCTGCGGCCGCGGACCTCAATATCGAAGTACTCTCCGCATACGGCTTCTCTTCTGAGAACTGGCGGCGCCCTAAGCTCGAAGTCACCGCGCTGATGAATCTCATACGCTATGCCGCGCGGGTAGAACTTGAGGAGATGAAACAGAACGGTGTTCGCATCGTAGTGAGCGGACGGCTGCACGAACTGCCTGCGGGTGTGAGAAAGCAGCTCATTCAGGACGTTGAGGAAACCCGAGACAACACCGGGATCACTCTCAACCTGGCCGTAAACTACGGCGGCAGGAATGAGATTGCGGATGCGGCCAAAGCTGCGGCGCGTCTGGCGTGCGAGGGCTCCATCCAGCCGGATGATATAGATGAGCAAATGCTTTCAGGACTGATGTATCATC
>Ga0116202_10002098_pt1 | contig 11791 bp, 9 predicted proteins | sample LakKivw325mmetaG_FD_94479 | JGI IMG/M metagenome (GOLD analysis project Ga0116202, IMG submission 94479) | Anoxic lake water microbial communities from Lake Kivu, Rwanda to study Microbial Dark Matter (Phase II) - Lake Kivu water 325m metaG | ecosystem: Environmental > Aquatic > Freshwater >... | reverse complement strand
TGCCTTTGCCTCTTTCGACAGGTCAGGTATCCCTGACAGCTTCTTATGCTGCGGGATAGCCACATTTCTAAACTTCATAATGACACATTATAATGTGTCACCAATCCATCTGAACTAGCTCAATCGGAATTAATCGGTGGGAGTGCTATGGGGGAATCGAGAGATTAGGAAGGTCGAATGAGCTTGAAAGTGGTTTAAATACTTCGATCTCTGACGATCAATGCGGCGCCCAGCGCGGCACATAGTTCAACTGCCCGCCGCAGATTGACGAAATAGGTGCAGATTCGCTCCTCTTTAAACAGGTAACGGTTGAAGCAGCAGAAGGGGATATGGATGTAAATGGATGCCCAGCCTCGCTTATCGTGCCACCTGTGACGATAAGGAAAAGGTTGGCATTACCAGTGAATTGGAGTAACTTCTTGCCTTCGTAGCGGACAACCGAGCCGGCAAGAATGGAAGAACAATTAATACTGTTACTGATGGTAAAAAATATTGACGGGGGCAAAGTACTCTTAAAACTCACTAAGTGTTATATTCAACACCATCAATAATGGCATGTTTTGGGTGTTCATGTCTGACGCGTCGTCTTTTGTCAGTCACTCGGTGAATTGTGCAGATATATAAGTCCTGATCATAGTATGAGATGTAAAAGCTTTTGCCACCTTTGAATTGTTTGGATCGATCCACCTTTTCGAATACAGTTTTATATTGACCAGTGGTAATTTTGTGCCAGTACCCCTTGTCTACCAACTTGTTTTTTAGCTCATCTTCGCTTACAATTTGTATTCTCATGGGGCTCTTTCTATAATAAATAAACAGAAGAGTGTTTTTACAAAAGCAATATTATGGCAACTGAAAATTATATTAGGACATTAGCCCTCTTCATTTCAGGCAATATTACCGTTCCAAGATTAGAGAAAATGGTTGGTAGCCGATTATCTGACTTGCGTCGTAGCCCGCAAATGACTCCGGAACGGAGTGCATTAGCATCAATTGATTTGTATTTGCATGAAATGAAAGAAGGTTTTCGAGATAAATCAGAATTATATCTTTTAGCCCAGGCTATTATAGATGAGATGATGTATTCGAAAACTGGTAGCAAGGGTGTAACAGTGCATAAACGTTGTGTGGTGAATGGCGCTAAATGCGTCATTTCCCGTGAGTTCACCGAAGAGCGAAATCCATCTGCTAATAATACAACTGAAATTAAAGACATATTGATGTCCCCTGCTAATTAGCCGCAGAGATTCTTTTTCCCGTCTGTTTTCGCTGATAGATTACAAGTAGTGGTACTCGCCCTCTTATTTCCTCGTTCAATATGAATTCAAACCAATAGTGGCCGGGTCTACTCACTGGTATTCTCATTTTAACAATCTGATTATGCACGCTCTCAAGCGAATCTAATCTAAAGGGCAATGTCCCGCTTTCAATAATCTCGTTGTCTGGAGTTTTTACGTTAATCTTAGCTTCATAGTCACCTAATCCATTAACCCAGCACATTACGGCAGTCACCTCGGTTATTCCGGGTGGTAGTTCTTTGGGCACATCTTTACCCTGAAAGATGATTACCAGACGGTCGATCAGTCTGATGATAGAAATAACGCCATCCTTTTCCTCGAGCACCTGTTCGCATAGTGCTCCAACTTTTAAACTCGGTTCTAAAGGACTTTCCATTTCTTTTCTCCGTTCATGTTACTAAATAAATACATTGGCTAATATTAGAATGGACTATCATCGTCATTGATGATTAGATTTTGTTGAGAATCGATCAGTTTGTATTCACCGGGACTTATTTTTTTAAATTTCTCGCTTCTAGCAATTATTGTATATAACATGGATAATGCATTTTTTGCATTTTTAATAAGGCCAGCTTGGACCATTAAACGTTTAGCATCAGTAACCTTGATTATGTTGTTATTTTTACTAGCTATATATTCAAGTGCGCCAAGATAAGTTTTACCGTGCAATTCAAAAATAATTGAGTTATCAAAATTAGTAACACTAGCTTTGCCATCCAAATTGAGAAGGTGCATAGTATGTTCTACTGCACGAATTTGCTCATCAAGTTCAGAAATTTGTTTCTGTATGATTGCTCTTTGATTCCTCAATTTATTTGTAAGATTTGTGAGTTCATTCAATGTTGTTATTTCAGTTTCCATCTTGATTACCTCTTATCTATATAGATTTTGTATAATCATGATGCATATTTCGTTAGTACATTCTTAATCAAACGCTACCATCTGTTATATTATAAACACAAACTGTATTATTATGCAAATTGTTGGTAATAGTTCTTGATACAGCTCATCCCAACACACACCTGTTGGCGACTGGAAGTTACTTATTGCTCCCAAATACGAGTTCAGTAACTAACCATAATGCTCTGCTACAATGAATACGAACTGATAACACAAGTCCATTGAAGAGGCTACGTACGTTATCAGTTCGAGCGGTCCCTGACGATCAATGCGGCGCCCAGCGCGGCGATGATGCGGGGGTTCTCGGGCACCAGCACCTTCAGATTCAGCTTTTCCTCGATGCTGCGAACCAGACCGATGTCGAGTGCGCCTCCGCCGATAACAGCCACCTCCGGGCGAATGTTGACGCCGCGTGTCAGCGCACTGACCTTGTCGGCTATGGAGCGGTGGATGCCGGCCACGATGTCCTCCGGCCTGTCGCCCTGCGCGATGCGGGTGATGACCTCCGTCTCCAGAAACACCGTGCAGGAGGTAGAGAAGCTGGACGGCTGTGTGGATTTCAGAGAGAGCGGTCCCAGGTCCTCGATCTTCAGCTGCAGTATGCGGGCCACCAGCTGCAGCAGGCGCGCGCTGCCGGTGGCGCAGATCTCTGAGATATTGAAGTTGATCACCTGGCCGTTCTCATCTATATCGATGAGCTGGCTGCCCTGCCCTCCGATATCCACTATAGTGCGGGCGGAAGGGAAAATAAGGTTGACGCCGCGGGCATTGCAGACGATAACCCCGTGATAGCTGTCGGACGGGGCGTTGCGTCCGCCGGTTCCGGTGGCTCCGCTGGCCCTGATGTCCCCCGATTTAAGGCCTGCCCTGCTCAGGGTCTCTTCTTTAAGCGCGGCGGCGGTGGTGGCGTAGTTATTGCCCGAAGGTATCACAGTCGATGCTATCATCTTGCGGCTGTCGTCTATAATGACGGCCTTGCCGCCCACGGAGCCGATGTCGATGCCGAGGTAAAAGGCGCTCATTTAGCCTTCTCCCCGAAGTCCACACGCGCCTCGGTGAGCTTCTTTTCGCGGTGCGCCTGGTACTCGCCGCGCTGCACCAGCTTGAATGCCTCGTCGCGCGCCAGTATGGCAGCTCCCAGCGCGCCGGTGATGAGCGGCTCCTCCGGAATGAGCACGGGCACACCCAGCACCGTCTCCATGGCTTTGACCATGCCGGCATTCTTGGCCACGCCACCCGTAAAGACTACCGGCACCTCCACCTTGAGCTGGCGGGCCAGCTTGACCACGCGTGTGGCTATAGCAATATACACCCCGGCCAGTATATCGGGCAGAGGTTCCCCGGTTGAGAGACGCGAGATGATCTCTTGCTGGGCGAAGATGGTGCACAGGCTGTTGATCTTGACCGGTGTATCGGTTTGAAGGGAGATGTTGCCCATCTCGTTGAGGTCCAGACCCAGGGTCTCGGCAGCCACCTCCAGGAACCTGCCTGTGCCGGCGGCGCACTTGTCGTTGGTCAGGAAATCTACCAGGCGGCCATTTTTAATTTTGAGCACCTTGGCGTCCTGTCCGCCTATATCGATGGCCGTCTTCACGTCGGGGAACAGCGCCGCCACGCCTCTGGCATGGCAGGTCAGCTCGGTTATCTGCTTGTCGGCAAAGGGTACATTCACGCGGCCGTAGCCTGTGGAGACGATATAGGCGATATCCGAGAGCGGCACACCGGCCTTGCTCAGGGTATCTTCCATCACCTTGTTGGCGCGCAGGCGGTGCTGGGCGCCGGTGGGGCCGACAACATAGGCCAGCATCTTGCCGTCGGCGTCCACAATCGTTGCCTTGGACATTGTGGAGCCGATATCGATGCCGGCGAAATAAAGGCGTGAGGTCAGATCGTCCATGCCGGGCACGGTACTACCTTATCCCAGCGTCTCCAGGAAGGCCTCAACCCTGGTCTTGATGGGCGCCAGCGACCTCTCGCTGTAATCGTGCTCGATATAGATGCTGGGGATGCCCAGCGTATCGAGATAGTGCCTCAGGTTGGGCACTTCGTAGCCGTGCGTGTCGCAGTATTTGACGCTCTGCAGGATCGCGCCGTTTACCTTCCAGTCTGCAATGGCCTTCTTGATGTAGTTGAACCTGCTGTCCAGGTCCTTGTCGTAATTGCGCTCCAGCTCATGGTGCGCGCTATCACGGTAGGTTCGCGGGCACTTGATATCGACCAGGTAGCGCTTGGCCAGCGCATGCAGATTGTAAGGCGCCTTGACGTCCGCCCAGAATGCCCTGGTGCCGACACAGGTGTCATCCACCACGACATTGGCATCTACGCTTTCTATCAGCTCATACAGTGAGGTATTGTCGAAAACCGGTCCCCACACCAGCAGGCGGGCCTTCTTTTTAACCGGCTTTACCTTGCGTTCCCTGACCTCTTTGATGACGTCTTCCAGCAGCTCGTTGCCTTCATCCACGGGCAGGCTGAAAACCGCCACCAGCACCTCTATGTTCTCCACGGATGTCAGCAGAGGCGGGTCGGACTTGCGCAGGTCGTACAACTCCCTCACCAGCTTGCGCTGCTTATTGTGAAGCTCACAGGCTTTCTTCAGTTTGTCGTCGCTGAGCTTCTCGCCTGCCAGCTCTTCGAGGTGGCGTTTGAAGGAGTTTATCTGCCCCTCGAAGTAGTCGACTGCCGGATCGTGATCGGTATGCGGCACATCTATCAGATGGGAGAAGGGCGCATCCTTGACATAATCACGCCAGGAGATGACGAGTGTCATGCCTATATCGCAGGTATGCGCGCCGACGATGCCGTCCAGGAAATTGAATTTGCCTTTGAGGCCCAGGTCGATGATGCTGCGCAGGAACGGGCAGACCACGGTGGTGGACACCTTGTCGGCAGCGGTGATCGGTTCGCTCATATCGCCGAAGACGCGGAAGGGCACCATGCCCAACGCGCTGATTATCTCGATGGGCGGGTAGAGGCAGATGTATCCGATGATCTTCTTGCCGGCCTTGCGCAGCTCGCGCACGCGCTGTCCTCTGTCCGCATAAATCTCATGTGCTTTGGAAAGGCCTTTGGTTGTAGCTATTACCATCTCAATCTCCCGGTTTTTTATTATTCTCGGCTTACCAGTCCAGTCCCTTGGATTTCCTGACCGACCTGTAGTGGTCCATGGTCTGCTCGAAGGCCTCGGCCTTGGCCAGCACCTCCTGAGGATTGAAGACACGCTTGTCGATGATGTCGCCCTCGACCCACAGGCTGGGCACTTCCAGCTTATCCTGCTCGAAGTGCTGTATCGTCCTGAGGCTGCAGCTGGCCGCGCGGCAGGAGATGAGCGGGTGCATGAAGAACCCGTCCGCCTTATAGCCCCTGGCGATCTTGAGGTAGGTCTCAACGACGGGATTGGAAATGCCGTCCTTCTTTGCATCGGGGAAGACGTTGAACCAGAAATTGCGCGAGAAACGGGCCAGCTTTTCGCAGGGGTCGCTGACCTTGCTCAGGTCCAGCGGCCTGGTGTTGTGGTAGCCGAAGCTCTCAAAGACGAAATTCCAGCCCTTCTCGGCTAGCTGGTCGAAGAACTTGAGGCTGTGCCAGGGCGGCAGCTCGGCGAAGATCAGCCGGTATCTTTCCGGGAAGTTGATGCCCGATTCCTTGTTCTTAACGCGCTCCTGCACCTCGGCCAGCATATCCTGGTACAGCTTGAGCGACACCTTCATATCGCCGGCAAAGAAGAGAGCAGGCGGCATGCTGCTCCAGAAGTCCGTGCTGTGCATGGGGCCCGGTATGGCCTTGCGTGCCTCGCTGATCTGCCAGGTGGTCTCGTGTATTTTGGTGGCCAGTTCGATCAGCTCCTCCAGCTTGGCCCAGTCCATCTTCTTCTTCAGCAGCTTCTCCAGGAATGATATGAAGTCCTTTATCTCTTTGGTCAGGAATTTCACCTGGTAATCTTCCAGGTCGGCTTCGGTGCCTTCGAATGTGGCCATCATGGGCATCTCCAGGCACCACTCGGGAGCATCGAAATACCTGGCCAGCGCCTGGAACCACTTGAAGCGCGCGTCGCAGATAATGCCCGACCCGAGCAGCAGAGCCGGTTTGGCCATGCCGCCCAGCGGCGCATCGGGAGGTATCTTGCCGTTGTGTTCCTTCATCATGCGGTAGGAGTAGCCGATGGTGCTCCTCCCGTATCCGCACATATGTGTGGGGAAGCCGTCCGAGTCCGAGGCGTCCAGGAACGGCTCGGCTGCGCCCGAGGCGGCCAGCAGAGTGGCGTAGTTCTCAGGGTAAACGATATTGAGTCCCATGGCCTTGAGCGGGAGGTCCCCCTCCCAGTAATTAAGCATGGACCACACGGTCGGCTTACCCTCGTTGCTGGCCTGGAGCGTGGTCACATAGTCCTGCTGTACCATGTTGCGCAGCGGGTACATGCTCTTGAGCCGGTTGATGGCCCTTTTCTTCTCGGTCTTAGCGGGAGTTGCGGTTTCGCTCATTTTGCACCCCTTTATACATTAAATATAGGAAACGGCTTAAATACCAGAATTTAATCTTAGAATATCGACAGCCTTAATGCAAAGACACGCATGAAACGTTCAATCGCCCGTATGGCAGCCTATTAGCTTAACTGACCGTCATTCAGCATTTTGACCAGCTCTTTTTTGAGTATCTTTCCCACCGGGTTGCGCGGCACCTGCTGCTGTATATAGACGTGACGCGGAATCTTAAAACGCGCCAGCTTATCGCTTAGAAAATCGGTCATCTCCTTCTCGGTTAATGTCGCACCAGGTTTGGGCACCACGATCGCCACAGGCACCTCGCCCAGGCGATCGTCCCTTTGCGGCACCAGCACGGCGTCTGCCACCGAGGGATGCTTGTACATCAACTCCTCGACCTCGCGCGGGAAGACCTTCTCGCCTCCTACGTTGATCAACTCCTTCTTACGGTCGACCATGAAGAAATAGCCATCCTTGTCGTAATATCCCATATCTCCCGTATGCAGCCAGCCCCCGCGCAGTGTTTCTGCGGTCTCCTTGGGCTTTTTATAATATCCTTTCATTACCAACGGGCCCTTTATCACCAGCTCGCCCACCTCACCCGAGCCCAGAAGCTTGCCCTTCTCATCCATCACTCCCACCTTGACGCCGGGATAGGCCAGCCCGACGCTGCCCTGTTTATAGGCCAGGCCTGAGCGCTGCATGGTGGCCGAGGCCGAGCATTCGGTCAGTCCCCAGGCCTCGAGGATTGTGATGTTCAGCGCGCTGGAGGCGTCATTCATGAGCTGAGCGGGCATGGCTGAAGCTCCTGAGATGCCGATCCTCAGCGACGAGAGGTCGTACTTGCCCCGCTCCGGATGGTTGATCAGCATGAAATACATGGCCACCACCATGGGAACGAAGGTTATCTTGTGCTTCTGGACCTGCTCGAAGATCTCCACAGGATTAAAGGGATCCAGCAGAACAAAGGAAGTTCCCGTGACCAGTGAGCAGAGCATCACGGTTATGCCGAAACCGTGGAAAGCCGGCACCACCATCAGGGCGCGGTCGTTGTCCCCCAGCTGGAGCAAACTGACGATGGTGTCGGCATGGAAGAACAGGTTGGCGTGCGTCAGCATCGTTCCCTTGGGCACACCGGTGGTGCCCGAAGTATAGAGTATTTCCACCACGTCCTTTTCCTTGCACTGGGCTTTGAAGGGCGTCGACGGGGCCTCCGCCTCGAGCTTTGATAGCTCCAACCCTTCCCTGTAGGCGCCGTTAACGATCAGGTGCTTGAAGAGTGGAGGTTTGCTTTCGATCTTGCTGAAATGCTCGGCGAAGGCCGGATTGGTTACCAGTGCCACCGAGTCGCTGTCGCGCAGCAGGTATTCCAGCTCCCTCTCCTTGTAAAAGATGTTGACCGGTACAGCCACCGCTCCCAGGTAGGCGCAGGCGAAATAGGCCACCATGAACTCGGGACAGTTGTTGAGCATGATGGCGACTTTGTCGTCGCGTTTGACGCCCAGCTTCTTGAGGGCATGCGCGAATCTGTTCACCCTTGTCAGAAGCTGGCTGTACGTTACGGGCTGGTCCTTGTAGATAAGGGCGGGTTTATCTCCGATCTTGGAGGCTCTGGCCTCCAGCATGGCGGGCAAATGCATTTTAACCTCCTCTGCGAGTTATCCTCAAGTGATAGGCACGGCGTTTAAAAAAGGGACAGCCAGTGTGGATTGTAACAGGGCAGGCTGGGTCCGCGTAAAATGGTAAAGCATCGCCCGTTGAAATGTAAAGGGCCTGTGTTCATATTTAAATTGACGATATTGCATGCGCTGCGTCCGGATATTTGATTATTGATACCCTTCTGTTAGAATAAGCGACCGGCAGTCAGTTATGTCCGACGTTTTTCAGATCGTCCCGAACCGTTTAAACTTATCTTCGGCATTGCACAAATAATTTGCCATAAATAACACCAGGAGGTGCTGGGATGAACCTGGCCAACCTTGTAGTTGAAGGGATCAGGAAGTTCGGGGAATACCAGTGCTGCTATTTCGAAGGGAAATGGTACACCAACGTTGAGCTGGACGAGATGTCCAGCCGCCTGGGCAATGCGCTCAAATCGATGGGTATCGGTAGGGGAGACCGCGTGGTCACGCAGCTGCCCAACTGCCCGGAGATCGGCTGCGCCTTTAATGCCGTCTATAAGATCGGCGCTATTGCCGTGCCCATGAACCCCATCTTGAGGCCGGACCAGATATCGCATATTTACAGGGACTGCGGCGCAGCAGTCACCATAACCACCTCCGAATACCTGCCCTGGATCAGGGAGGCGCAGAAAAATGCGCCGGATTTAAAGCATATCATTCTGGTTGATAAGGCTGATGAGCCGGGCACTATGTCGCTCAGGAAGCTGCTGTGGAGCTCCAGCAGTGAATTGAACATGGAGGAGATGGACGCCGATGACCTGGCGGCGCTCATTTACACGTCCGGCACGACCGGCAATCCCAAGGGCGTGATGCACACCCACTTCTCGCTGTGGATAAATGCGGTCTGCTTCGCCGATTTCACAGCTGTGTGTTCTCCCACTACGCTGACGAACTTGCACAGGGACCTTGATAAGCTGACCTATAGCATCGAGGAAACACGCCAGGTGGTTACCGGACACGACCGTAATATTCTGTTTCTGGCCGTATTGCCGCTTTCTCATTCTTACGGCCTGTCCTTTATGAATTTCGGCAATCTGGTCGGGTCCAGATATGTGGTGATGAAGTGGTGGAATCCGGCGGCGGCGCTTAAGCTGGTCGAGGAGATGCGCATCCAGTACCTGGCCATGGTGCCCACCATGTACGTTCATATGCTGGACCAGCCGGACTTCGATAAATATGACCTCAGCTCCCTTAAATACTGCAACTCGGGGGCTGCAACACTCGACATAAGTATAGCTTCCAGGTGGAAGGAAAAGACCGGCGTCCACATACATGAGGGGTGGGGCCTGACCGAGTCGGGCGCCACCACGGCCGGAAATCCCATGACCCGTCCCCCCAAAGTCGGTTCGATCGGCGTTAACATGCTCAAGTGCAATACGATGAAAATATTCGATGACCAGGACCACGAGTTGCCAGCCGAAAGCAGGGGTGAGCTGGTCATCAGGGGCCCGGCGGTTATGAAAGGCTACTGGAATATGCCTGAAGAGACCGCCCAGACGCTGAGAAACGGGTGGCTGCATACCGGGGACATCGGCTACGTGGACAAAGACGGATACTTCTACATAACAGATAGAAAGAAGGATATAATCATCCGTGGCGGGGAAAACGTTTCTCCCCGGGAGGTGGAAGAGGTTGTCTGCAAACATCCCAGCGTGCTTGAAGCCGGCTGCGTCGGGATCAAGGACAGGGTGTATGGCGAGGAGATAAAGGCCTTTATCGTGTTGAGGGAGGGCAAGCAGTGCAGCGAAGCCGAGATCATAGAGCACTGCAGGAGATATCTGCCCTCCTTTAAAACGCCCGGCAGCGTGCAGTTTATTCACGCATTGCCTAAAAACATTCTGGGAAAGATATTGCGCGCTGACCTGCGGAAGATGGGGTGAGCCGGGAGGGGATTTGCTGAGGACGGTGAGAACGATTATGAGGGAGGAGGGATATGGGTACCCGTAAAGGATACAGGCGTTTGTCCGTGATCAGCGATATCAGGGGCATAAAAAGCGCTCTGGGCGAAATGAAGGGCAAGGGACATCCCCGTCAACCCGGGTTGAACAGGGATTACAGCGCATCCGCATTCGACCCTGTGCCGGACGAAAAGTGGTTTCTGGATACGATTACTGATAAGGTGCAGAGCCATCCGCTCAATGCCATGGAGTATCCGTTCAGTGGCGAAAAGATATTCGAGCCGCCCATGGTGGGCTTTGTACGCGGGGACGATCCGATTTTCGACAAATTGAAGGAGATAATCGGACCTCATCATCTCACTCCTGCTGAATGGATGGCATGGCAGGCCGGTAAAAATGGTGTCAAACCTCCTGCGGCAGGTGATTTAAGCGTGGTATCTTTTGTAATGCCGATAACCGATCGTACAAAGCGGGAAAATGCTGCCATGAAGGAGTGGCCGTCCGAGCGCTGGGCCCAGACAAGGCTGCTGGGTGAGATATTCAGCCAGGTCATGGTCAGGGAGGTTGTGACATACCTGATGGGCCGAGGGGTATTGGCGGTGGCGCCGGATGTTACACCGCTGATGAGGAAACAACGTTATCCCAAAGTGGGCTGGGCCTCACCCTGGTCACACCGGCATATAGCGTATGCTGCCGGCCTGGGCACATTCGGGATGCACGACTTCCTCATTACGCCCAAAGGCGCGGCGCACCGCTGCGGCAGTTTTATCGTGAATTTGAAGCTGGCGCCCAACCGGTCGAGGCAGGGCAATATCCACGCCGGCTGCCTGCAGCACAACGGCGCCAAATGCCTCAAGTGCGCCGCCAGGTGTCCCGTAGGGGCCATCGGTGAGCAGGGTCACGACAAGGAGAAATGCTACCAGCGGGTCTCGAAAACACTGGCCTACTGCAATAAAAATTATCATATATTCATCTACGGCTGCGGCCTGTGCTCGGTGGGCGTGCCCTGCGAATCGATTATCCCCGCCCGCCAGCAGTAGCCGTCCGGTCCGGCCCACCGGATTCGCATATTGACAAAACGCCGAAGGATGTTAAAATAGTCCTTGACTGACCGTCAGTCATTGTTGGGGGGATATGTCGAAGCAGCCTGATCCGAAGCACAGGGAGGATATACTGGGGGCGGCCCGCCAGGTTTTCAAAGAGCGGGGTTACGAGAAGGCGCACATGGACGACATCGCCAGGCTGGCGGGCGTGGCCAAGGGCACCGTTTACCTGTATTTCAAATCCAAGCTGGCCATTCTCGAAGCGCTGGTCGATTCATATTACCAGATGATGATGGAGGCGATTGTGCCCCAGCTGGCCGATCCTGACGGAGGGACGGCGTTGAAGAGGGCGGTGCATGCAGGATTTGAGCTGGCCGAACGCGAACGTGATCTGGTGATCCTGCTGGACCTGCGCCTGGGCTATGCCAAAAACAGGAAGGTGGCTACCATCGGCAATCCCCAGGCATTGAAGGAGATAAGGCGTTTTCT
>Ga0116202_10002097_pt1 | contig 11793 bp, 11 predicted proteins | sample LakKivw325mmetaG_FD_94479 | JGI IMG/M metagenome (GOLD analysis project Ga0116202, IMG submission 94479) | Anoxic lake water microbial communities from Lake Kivu, Rwanda to study Microbial Dark Matter (Phase II) - Lake Kivu water 325m metaG | ecosystem: Environmental > Aquatic > Freshwater >... | reverse complement strand
GAATACGTGGGCGTCCAGCGCAAGGACGAACTGGTCAAGACGATCCAAGCGCAGGCGTAGCCATGTTCAAGCGGCTGATGGACTGGTGCATGGCGCACCACAAGACGACGACGTTCGCGATGGCGGCGGCGACGGCGGCTCTGGCGCTGCTGGCGGCGCTGCCGTCCGTGTGGCCCGAGGCGTTTCCGCGCCTGCACGGCGTGCAGGTGGACACGGATCCCGAGAACATGCTGCCGGCCACGGAGCATGTGCGCGTGTTCAACAACGCGATGAAGCAGGAATTCGCGCTCTACGACATGCTGGTCGTGGGTGTTGTCAACGACCGCGCGCCCGACTACGTCTTCAATCCCGCCACGCTGCGCGACATCCACGAGCTGACCGAGTACGCCAAGACGCTGCGCGGCGAGGCCCTCGGCAAGCCCGAGGATCCGCAGGCGGGCGTCATCGGCATCGACATCATCGCCCCGTCGACCGTGGACAACGTGGAGCAGGGCGGCCTCGGGGCCGTCAGCTTCTCCTGGCTCATGCCGGAGCCGCCGGCCACGGCCGAGGCCGCGCGCGCCGTGCGCGACAAGGCGATGAAGCTGCCGTTCATGAAGGGGACGCTCGTCTCCGAGGACGGCCAGGCCATCGCGCTCTATCTGCCGCTCTCGGACAAGCATCTCTCCTACAAGGTGGCGGAGAAGCTGCGCGAGAAGATCGCCGGATTCGCTTCGGGCGACACGTATCACATCACCGGGCTCCCGATCGTGGAGGACACCTTCGGCGTGGAGATGTTCAAGCAGATGGCGATCTCGGCCCCGACGGCGATGCTGATCATCTTCATCCTGTTGCTGCTGTTCTTCAAGAAGATCGTGCTCATTCTCTCCCCGATGATCGTCGTGATCGTCAGCTGCATCGTCACGATGGCGCTGCTCGTGGCCACGGGCAACACGATCCACATCATGAGCAGCATGATCCCGATCTTCATCATGCCGATCGCCGTCCTCGACTCGATCCACATCCTCTCCGAGTTCTTCGACCGCTACCAGGAGAGCCGCGACCGCGCGACGGCCATCCGCGGGGTCATGAAGACGCTCTTCACGCCGATGCTCTACACGAGCCTGACGACGGCGGTGGGCTTCATCTCCCTCGCGCTCACGCCGATCCCGCCCGTCCAGGTCTTCGGCATCTACATCGCCATCGGCGTGATGACGGCCTGGCTGATCACGGTCACGTTCCTGCCCGCGTCCGTCATGTTCATCTCCGAGAAGTCGCTCGGGAACTTCGGCCTGACGGAGCACAACGCCGACGAGGAATCGCATTCCTTCATGACGCGCGCGCTCTGTGCCGTCGGCGGCGGCACCTGCCGCTACGCGAAGCTGATCCTCCTCGGCGCGATGGTCCTGGTCGGCGTCGCCGTCTGGGGCGTCACGCGCGTCGTGATCAACGACAACCCTGTCAAGTGGTTCAACGCGAAGCACGCCATCCGCGTCGCCGACAAGGTGATGAATGCGCATTTCGGCGGCACCTACATGGGCTACCTTTCGCTCGCGCCCGCGGACAAGCTTCCCGGGCCCGGCAAGCTCGCCGCGGCCGTCGAGTCGCCGCTCAAGGCCCGTCAGGCCGAGCTGGCCGCGGACGCCATGACGGGCGTGGAGGACGCCTTTGGCCTCCTGCTCGCCAAGGCCCGCGAGCTCGACGCCTCGGCGGAGACGCGCGACGTGTTCTTCTCGCAGTGGCAGGACTATGCCGCGAAGCAGGCGGAGACCGCGCCGGACGAGCAGTTCGACGCCTGGGAGGCCGCGAGCCTCTTCGCCGGCGAACAGGCGCAGGCGGGGCAGGTCTTCAAGGACCCCGCCGTGCTCAACTGGATGGTCGGCCTGCAGGACCACCTGCTCGCCATCGAGAGTCCCGACGGCCGCCCGCTCGCCGGCAAGAGCAACTCGCTGGCCGATCTCGTCCGCACCGTGTACCGCGAGCTGATGGAGGGGAACCCCGATTACTACCGCATCCCCGACACCCGCGAAGGCGTGGCCCAGACCGTGCTCCAGTACGAGAGCTCGCACCGTCCGCAGGATCTGGCGCACTTCGTCCGCACCGACACCTGGCGGCGCACGAGCCTCTGGATCCAGCAGAAGAGCGGCGACAACCGCGACATGAAGGTCATCATCGACTCGGTCGAGGACTATCTCGCGGAGAACCCGCCCCCGGCGGGCATCGAGGCCGAATGGTTCGGGCTGACGTACATCAACGTGATCTGGCAGGCCAAGATGGTCAGCGGCATGATGGTGGCCTTCCTCGGCGGCTTCGCGGCCGTGTGGCTCATGATGATCGTCCTGTACCGCTCCGCGCTCTGGGGCATCTTGGCGATGATCCCGCTGACGCTGACGATCGGCCTCATCTACGGCATGATCGGCTTCGTCGGCAAGGACTACGACATGCCGGTGGCGGTCCTGTCCTCCTTGAGCCTTGGCATGGCGGTGGACTACGCGATCCACTTCATCTCGCGGACGCGCGAGATGGCCGAGAAGCACGGATCCTGGGCCGCCGCCTCCGGGCCGATGTTCGGAGAGCCCGCCCACGCGATCACCCGCAACGTGATCGTCATCGGCGTCGGCTTCCTGCCGCTGCTGGCGGCGCCGCTCGTGCCGTACCGCACGGTCGGCGTCTTCATCGCGGCGATCCTGCTGGCCGCCGGCGTGGCGACGCTCTTCCTGCTGCCGGCGATGATCACGGTCCTCTCGCGCTGGCTCTTCCGCGATTCCGCCCATCCCGTGCTGTGCAAGTGCGGCACGGTCTTCTTCGCCGCGGTCGCGGCCATCATGACCGTCGCCCTCAATCTCCAGCCCTTCATCGGCGCGAGCTGGAGCGCGATGTCGACCGGAAGCCTCGCGTGCATCGCGGCGGCGGCGGTGTTCTGCTTCTTCAACGGCCGGCGCCGGAAGTGCCGGCAGGTTCAATCGTCCGACGAGTCGGACAAGTCAGACGGGTCCGACACGTCGGACTCCCACGCATGAAAGGAATCCCCATGAAATCCACCTTCTTCGCCCTTCTCGGCCTCGCCGCCGCATTCGCGTCCGCCCAGGACGCCGCGCCCCCGGTCGACGAGATCGTCGCCAAGGCCAACCGGATGTCCTACTATCAGGGGCAGAACGGCCGCGCCAAGGTCTCGATGGCCATCAAGGACTCGCAGGGGCGCGAGCGCACTCGCGAGTTCACCATCCTGCGCATGGATCTCGAACCGGCCGACGCCACGAACGACGTCTTCACCGGCGACCAGAAGATGTACGTCTACTTCGAGCGGCCCGCGGACGTCAACAAGATGGCGTACCTCGTCTACAAGCACGTCGACGGGCGCGACGACGACCGCTGGCTCTTCATGCCGGGCCTCAACCTCGTCAAGCGCGTCGCCGCCTCGGACAAGCGCACGAGCTTCGTCGGCTCCGACTTCTTCTACGAGGACGTTTCCGGCCGCTCGCCCGATCTCGACCTCCACGAGCTCGTGGAGACCACCGACCTCTACTACGTCCTGAAGAACACGCCGAAGGATCCGAAGGCCGTCGAGTTCGCCTCGTACAAGGTGTGGATCCACAAGGCCACGTTCATGCCCGTCAAAGGGGAGTACTACGACGCTGCGGGCAACAAGTTCCGGGAGATGCAGGCGCTTGAAGTCCAGGAGATTCAGGGATTTCCGACCGTTGTGAAGTCCCAGATGAGCGACCTGCGAACCGGCAGCACGACGACGCTCTCCTACAACAAGGTCGAATACAACGTCGGCATCACCGAGGACCTCTTCACGGAGCGCTACCTCCGCAACCCGCCCCGCGCCCAGTTGCGCTAGCCCCGGCGCCGACCCTCGACCTCGGCCACAGCCACGGCCGGGACCACGATGCGGACGTGCCGGTATTTCACCAGATCCAGCAAGTTGGAATCTCCCGAAACAATAAGGTCGGCCTTGGCGGCCAGTGCGCATTCAAGAACGGCGTCGTCGTCGGGATCCGCGGCAACGGCCTGTATGCGTTCTTCCGGAGTCACGAGTTCACAGAGGTCGTGCAACGCTTCGACAAGACGCATCGCCTGATCCGGCGACAGGCCGAATTTGGGTCGCAAAAGCACCTCGCGAACTTCATCGAGAATCGGCAGCGACGTGAAGCACCGAACTGAACCGGCAAGTGCGTGTTCCAGAAGACGTGCGGGCGGCCCTCCGAAGAGGAAGCCCGATATGATGACGTTCGAGTCCAGAACGATTCGAAGTCTCATTGGCGCGGGGCCTTGCTATGACGGTAGGCGGAGATTTCCTTTTCGACATCCTCGGCAACGAGCAAGTTCGCCTTGGCAATGCCACGCCCCATCGCGAAAATGCTAGACCAGCGGCGCTTGCGCTCGATGTACGCACGTGCCGCCTCGCGAAGAAATTCGGACCGGCTCCGGGACTCCTGGGCGGCGATCTTGTCGATCTCCCTCAGGAAATCGGTCTGGAACGCGATATTGACTGTGGATGTGCTCATGTGAACCCTCCTGGGTGGTTGCCGATCAGTATACAAGGATTGTATGTCTGGCGTCAATGGGTCGCAGGCGATCTGGATGTCGGCTCGTTCCTGTTCGGCATGTATGGCGGCGTGGACAGTGGCGCGAGCTATCGGATGCGGTTCCTCGGAGGCGAGGTCGTCATGGACATTGTCGGGGCGGACGCCCATGACACGCTTGCGTTCCAGAGCGCCAACTTCCGTACCACGGGAAGGCCGTGGGCGATCGGCTTCGGAACCCCCGGCTCCGAGCTTAAAATCAACCTCGGCTACAAGCCCGCCGTTGGGCAGTTCTACAAGATCATCGACATCGAGGGCAAGATCCCGACGGTCGGAAAATTCGCCAACGGCGACGTTCTGAAGGCCGGCTTTGAGAATCGCTACCGGGCGACCTTCGCCATCCACTACAACAGTGCGCTTGCTGGAGGGGACGGAAACGACGTCGTGCTGGAATGCACGGATGTCGCGGATCGGCGCAGCGCCTCGGTGATCTCGATCCGATAGGGTCGCTCGATCACGATCCGCTCCGCAGAGGCGAGGATCGGACAAATAGGACGAACAGGAAAACAGAAACATCGGGAAAATAGCAATATGAAGACAATAGACAAGATCGCGACGGGAATGCTGGGACTGATCGTCTTGGCGGCGGGCGCACTGGGCGCCGAGAACATGGTCGGGAGCCAAACCCAGAACGAAGGTTTCTTCGCCGTGCCGGCCAAGCAGGCGCCCGTGATTGACGGCGATCTCTCGGACTGGGATGTCTCCGGACAAATCCAGAGCTGCCGCGACACGTCGGTCAAAGGCACCTATTCGGTGAAAACGGCGGCGATGTGGGATGCCGACAATCTGTACTTGAGTTTCGACTGGCGGGACTCGACCCCCCTGAACAGCCAGGTCAACCCCGAGCAGGATCCCGGACGCGGCTGGCAGGCCGATGCCGAGCAGTTGCGCATCCTGGCCGAAGGCAACGACGTCCGCTGGCTGACCTTCTGGTCCTACCAGGGCCGGATCAACGCGCTCGAGTATGTCCAGCGCCAGATTCCTCCTGGGAAGAACGTCCTGGAAAAAGTGCTCATCGCGAAAGCGCATTCCCCCGATGTCGGCATGGGGGTCCAGTCGGCCTATCAAGCGGCGGCCGATGGAGCGGGCTTCGTCCACGAGGTGAAGATACCCTGGGAGCTGATTTTCACCGATGGCCGCAAAATGGCGGCGGGGGCGAAGATCCGTCTCGGCATGGAGTTTCTGTGGGGGAATCCGAAAGGCAAGGGCTTCCCGATGCACCGGTGCGTCGACAACATGCAGCCCGGCGTGCTGACGCGCGAGTTCCACTGGGATGCGAAGAACGCCTGGGGCGACTTGACGCTGATCGATCGAAGCGTCGAGAAAATGCGCCGCTATGTTCCCGATACCGCCGTCGCCGTCGGCACGATCCCCATCGATGTCGAAGTCCCCGCCTCGGCCTCCTTCTTCACGGTGGCGATCGACGACGCGCAGGGCAATCGTGTGCGCAACCTCGCCGGCGGTGCCGACCCCGAACGGCATGCCGTTGGCGAACCGAAGGACGGCAGACGGAAGCTGCGCGTGATGTGGGATGGCCTCGACGACCTCGGTGCGCTGGCGGTTCCTGGCACCTTCACCGTGCGCGGCCTTGTCTTGGATGGCGGACTTCAAGGCAAATTCGAACAATGCTTCTACAACCCCGGCACGCCACCTTGGGCGACGAGGAACGGTCAGGGCGGGTGGGGCGCCGACCATTCTCCGGTCAAAACCGTCCTGACGTCGGGCGAACGCGTGATCTTGGTCTGCGGTTTTGCGGAAGGGGGTAGCGGAACCTTTGCCATCGGCTCCGAAGACAAGAAGATTTGGGGCGAGGTGAAGGGTGCGAGCGTTGCCGCCGCCAATGCGAAGTACGTCTTCACAATTCCGATATGGCCGGCAAGATGAACGTTGCGCGCGTCTACTGGGCCAATCAGAACACCGGTTTGGTGAACGACATCCCGAATGAGGCCAAGCTGAATCCGGGTGCCATGGGCGACTGGGTTCTCGACTAGCTCGAAACGCCTTCGATTCTGGCGAGGCTCGCCAAGGCCACGTTTCCGGCCCGTGCCGTTCAGGCGAAGTCCGGGGTGGGAGCCTCGGACAGGCAACATCTTCATCCATTATTCCAGGCAAGGAACCCCCGATCATGAAAAGTCTCCCGGTCAATCCGGATCTTCTGCGGATGACGAATGTCTGCCGCTACCTGACGATCTCGGTCGTGGCGGTGTCGGTCCTCTGTCAAACGGCTTGGGCTGGCGAGGGCCGGGTCATTTCGAATCCCGTTTCACCGGATGTTCGGATGTCGTCTCGGAACGGCGTGGCGTCATTCACGGTGGAGGCGCTTCCCGGAACAAAGTCTTCAGGCCGGATGATCGCGACCCGATCGAAGACTGCGAAATTCCGCTTCGACGAATTTCCCACACAGGTCGACTTGTCGGAGCATGCGCTCGGCGAGGGACCGTTGCGTCTCTGGATGCGCGTGGAATGGATAGACTCGCAGGGCAAGATCCGCCAAGGCGAGACGCTGTTTTCTCCCGCTTTGGGGGCGATGACTCCGCCATCGGCCGATGCCATGCGGATCTTCGACCTCAACGAGCTTGAGCAGTCGCTGGCTGACGACGCCCTGCGGATTCGCATCCCCTTTGAGATGGCGTTCGACGGCGAAGCTACGGTGATGATCGAGGATGCGAAGGGCGGTCGCATCCGCAACCTCGTCGCCGGAAAGGCCTTTTTGAAAGGCCGCAATGAAGTGGAGTGGGATGGCCGATGCGAAGACGGCACGCAGGCGGCACCGGGCGACTATGTTGTGCGGATCGTCACGCATCCGGGGCTCTCCTATCAGGTTCTGTTCCGATTCGGCAATGGCGGTGAAAAGCTGTGGGCTCCTTACGGCCCCACGCACACCTGCTTCCTCTCCATGTGCTCCAACGGCGAGAAGATCCAGGCCTCCGCCAACTTCACCGAAGGTGGAAAATCCACCGTTGTCATGGATTTGAACGGAAAAATGGCTCAGGGCTGGAGTGAAATCTGGACGCTGGGCAACAAGGCGCTGTTTCATGTCAGCGGCTCGAGCCAATTCTACTCCGTTCGCGAAAACCGGCAGAAGGGGAAGGGGGCGGACGGCACGGAAACGGAGCGATCCACGCTCCAGGTCTTTGCCTACAACTGGAACGATGGTAACCGCAGGGGCATTACGTTTCGCGACATGCCCGGCCCCAACACCGGCTTCCGGGATGCGGACGCTGCTGCGCTTGGCGAAAGAGCGGCGTTGACGGGTGCCGTGAAGGTCGGCGACAAAGTCTATCTCGGCGACCGCCTGCAAGGCGGCGTGAAGGTCTACCGGCTGATCGAGAGAGAAGGCACGACAGAGTTCAGCCCGACCGATGAGCAATATGCGCTCGGCGATGTAGGCTGTCTGTCAATGGATGAAAATGGCGCCGTCTACATTCTGGACGGAACGACGGTGAAGACGCTCTCGCCAAATTCCCCGGACGTTCTGCAGGAGATCGCCAAGCTTCCGCTGGAGCCCAGCTATGTCGCCGTGCGCAAGGGAATGCTTTACGCACTGCACGACGGGGAACACCAGATCTTCGTCTACGATTTGAAAGGAGGGCGATTGGTTCGCAAACTGGGCGAACCCGGCGGCTCGTACGCCGGAGCATGGCGGAAGATGCGGCTGGTCAATCCGCTGTCGCTCTTCTTTGCGCCGGACGGATTTCTCTGGGTTACGGAAAACCGGCAGTCGCCGAAGCGTCTGACGCGCTGGGATGTGGACAAAGGCGAGGTCGTCTATGAGAAGCTGGGATCGGAAAGCTACGGCGCCCCGGGCTGCGGCATGGACCCCGCCGATCCAAACCACTGGCTCGCGCAGGACGCCGAATGGCGGATCGATCCGGCAACAGGCCGCGAGGAGGTCGTCGGCTCCGTCTACGACGAATCGACGGGACTGCTCTACGCTTCAGCCGGAACGGGCCGGATCAACGCCTATCGTCTCGACGGCGCTCTGGAGGCTTCGTATCGGCTGCCGGGCGCAGAACCCTTCCGCCGCTTTGACACGATGGTGCATGCCGGAAACGGTCGCATCTGCGTGTACGAAGCCGGTGCTCAGCGCCTGTCCAAATTTCTCGTTCGCGAGTCGCTGCCTGTCCCCAGAATATAACAGAGCTAATAAACTAATGACGATGACAACAAACCTTGAGATTGGCGGTCTGACTTGGAATTTGCTGCAGGAGGGCTCGAGCTTCCTTGGCGTTGGGGCGGTATTGCATGACGGAATGCCGTTGCGCAGCGGGGCGCTTCCGTGGACGTTTTACACGGAAAGCGACGATGGATTTCGCTTCAACGGATTCACGGGACTGAAGGTGATCAGGCGCAAGAGCGGTGCCGTCGAACTCCGGTTTCAGGCGACAGGGCGCTGGATGCCACGCGCGCAGGATGCAGACGCAATGGGCGACGCGCGCATTCGCACGCGGCGACTCGAAGCGCCTGTGGCGTCGTTTCGCTGGACGCTGCGTCCTGTGATTGAGCGGATCGGGGAAAACGAATGGTCTGGCGTGGCGATGCAACTGGAAGTCCGGTCGCCTGCCTGTTTCACCTGTGCTGACTGCAGCAAAGCAGTAAAGCCCTTTGCTTGACTGGAACGGAGGAAAATCATAACATCAAAAGCAGTCGATCCCTCATGCGCGAAGACGGGTCTTGAGTCTTCTCGCAACCCAGACTTCCCGTTGATCTCCCCCTGACTGCCATGAAAACCTTTGATCCAGGGAAAGCCTATCCCCTTGCCGTCGTGGCGTTGATGGCCTCCTGGGCCGTTGCGGAACCTGCCCTGCCTGCGGGACTCGGCGGCGCGCCTGCCCTGCCGGCGGAACTCGGCGGCGCGCCTGCTCTGCCTGTGGGCCTGGGCACGCCGGTCGCTGAGCCGGCGGCGGCCAAGTCGGCTCCAAACCGCGTGCTTCCGGAATCCTTGGCCGGTTTCTGGGAGACCCGCGCGGGCGTCCGGACGCAAGACGATCCGCATCAGAAGGACGCCTCGATCGGCGAGACGCGCCTGCAGTTGCGCTACGACCTGCCGGGCGACGGCGCGGCGTTCAAGCTCGTGACGGACTTCGTCTACGATCCCGTGGCCGACGACGATTCGGTGGACTTGGAGACGGGCGACGGCTGGCTCGATCTGCGTCAGGCGAACGTGCTCCTGCGTCCGGCATCGTTTGTCGACCTGAAACTCGGCCGCCAGATCAACACGTGGGGCACCGGCGATCAGCTCTTCATCAACGACCTCTTTCCGAAGGACTGGAACTCGTTCTTCATCGGACGCGACGACGAATATCTCAAGGCGCCGTCCGACGCGCTCAAGGCCGCGTTCTTCAGCGACGTGGCGAACCTCGACGTCGTCTATGTGCCGCGATTCGATGCCGACCGCGGGATCGACGGTCGGCGCATCTCCTACTGGAACGCCGGGCTCGGGCGCACGGCGGGGCGCGACGCGCCGATGGTCGCAGACAAGCCCGATGAATGGTTCGAGGACGACGAGTGGTCTCTGCGTCTCTTCCGCGACATCGGCGCCTACGAAGTGGCGCTGTATGGCTACGACGGCTTCTGGAAGAGCCCTGGCGGCTCCGATCCCGAGACGGGCCGCGCGCTCCATCCGCGTCTGCAGGCGCTCGGCGCCAGCTCGCGCGGCCCCGCCGCCGGCGGAATCTTCAGCGCGGAAGGCGGCTGGTATCGCTCGGCCGACGACGACGAGGGCGACGACCCCTACATCCGCAACAGCGAGATCCGCGGCCTCGTCGGATTCGAGCGCGAGATCGTTCCCGATCTGACGGGCGGCCTGCAGTACTACGTTGAGCACATGCTCGACTACGATGCGTACAAGGCTTCGCTGCCTCCCGGCGCCCGCGCCGCGGACGAACTTCGCCAGGTGGCCACGGTGCGCCTCACCAAGCTGCTGATGAACCAGAACCTGAAGCTCGGTCTGTTCCTCTTCTATTCGCCCACGGACGACGATGCGTATCTGCGTCCCAACGCGAACTGCAAGGTCGACGACTACTGGACCGTCGAAATCGGCGGGAACGTCTTCCTGGGCAAGCGCGGCGACACGTTCTTCGGCCAGTTCGAAGACGCCAACAACCTCTACGCCAGCGTCCGCTACGGATTCTGAGCGACAACACGAAAGGCACGAAAGACATGAAGCGCACGACGATTCTGAAGACTCTCGCCACGACCGCCTGCATCGCCCTCGCCCTGCCGGGCATCGCACAGGAGGGCGCCGCGGCGCCGGCTCAATTCCGCGTGGTCGTGATCCAGGGCGCGGGCGTCGCGCCCGGCTCTGAAAAGCCCAAGCATGCTGATGCCATCACCGGGGCGACCTCGAAGGAGATCAACACCTACACGCTCACCGACGCGCTCGCGGCCAAGCTCAAGGCGATCGGCGGCGACGTGGCGGTCGTGCCGTTCTACGAGTGCGCGGATCTGGCGTGCCTGAAGGCCTCCGAAGACGGCAAGCGGAAGGCGGCGGACGCCGTCGTATTCGCCGGCGCAGTCCACAATGGCCCGTTTCCGAAACCGCTCACGGCGCTGTTCCCGAAGCTCAAGGACGTCGTGGCGGCCAAGCCCGGCCTCGTGGGTTCGGCGATCGCCTGCGGAGCTTCCGGGAAGGGCGCCACGGCCCTCGAAGGCGCGGACAAGGCCTTCAAGGACGCGGGCGCGATCTCCATCGAAGGCGCGGCGTTCGCCTCCGGCAACATGCTCAAAAGCGCGTCCAAGCCCGACGAGATCGACACGGCCATGACGGCCCTTGCCGAGCGCATCCGTGCGGCGTAGCTCCGGCGAAATAGCTCGCGACGGGTCATGATGACAAGCCCACGGGCGAACGCTCCGCGGATGATCGAGGAAGAGACTTGAGAGGAATGGTGGACGAGTGAATGAATCCAACGCGCCGAGAAGCATGAACGCGACGCCGGAAGGCGATCGTGCCCGAATCGCCTTCATGGGGAGGCGCAACGCGGGCAAGTCCAGCCTCCTCAACGCCATCGCCGGGCAGCCGGTCTCCATCGTCTCGCACGTGCCGGGCACGACCACTGATCCCGTCAAGAAGGCGATGGAGCTGCTGCCGCTGGGGCCCGTGGTGCTCGTCGACACCGCGGGCCTCGACGACGATCAGGCGGACGTCGGCAGCCTGCGCACGCAGCGCGCGCGTCTCGAGCTTCGAAGCGCCGACCTGGTCTTGATCGTGACGGACCCCGTCATG
>Ga0116202_10002094_pt1 | contig 11807 bp, 11 predicted proteins | sample LakKivw325mmetaG_FD_94479 | JGI IMG/M metagenome (GOLD analysis project Ga0116202, IMG submission 94479) | Anoxic lake water microbial communities from Lake Kivu, Rwanda to study Microbial Dark Matter (Phase II) - Lake Kivu water 325m metaG | ecosystem: Environmental > Aquatic > Freshwater >... | reverse complement strand
CTTGCAGACCGTGCGCAACTTGCCGGATATGAAGTGTCATCTGATCGCTATCTCGCTGAGGAGAGGCGCGACGACATGGCCACGGTGCTGGCGGCGGCCGATCTTGTCATCACTCGTGCGGGCGCCAGTAGCCTCGCAGAAGCGAGCGCGTGGGCGCGGCCAATGATCGTGGTGCCATATCCCCATGCCGGAGGCCATCAGTACCACAATGCCGCGATCTATGAGAGCGCCGGAGCGGCGGTAGTGGTCAATGATGCCGATTTCACGGGCGGCAGGCTGGACGAGCTTGTCACCGAACTGCGAAACGACCCGGACCGATTGCGCCGGATGTCCGAAGCGGCCCGGGGCATGGGCTCCCAAGACGCGGCAGAGAACATCGTCAAGCATCTTTTCACACTGATTCTCGACCACGAAGATGCGTGCTGCTAGTCTTGTCTCAGCGGCTGTGTCCGTCCGGGTGAGGCAATTGTAGTTGCCAAGGCGCGGGCATAGCATTAGAATCTATACAGCTTCATGGAGGTTCTCACTGAATAGATGCTCGACCTGAACAGCGTATCAGAAGTACACATGGTGGGGATCGGCGGCGTCAGCATGAGCGCGCTGGCCCACGCACTTCGCGACAAGGGGGCACACGTTACAGGCTCTGATGTCGCCGAGTCGGAACGTGTGAAACACCTGCGCACGCTCGGCATTACGGTACATATCGGCCACAGCGAGACCAACCTGGACTCGCCGGACCTGATAATATACACAAGCGCCGTTAACGGACAGAACCCGGAACTGGCAGCCGGGCGGACCCGTGGCATTCCGGTCATCCATCGCTCTGAGCTGCTGGCATGGTTCCTGAAGGACAAACGAGGGATGGCGGTCGCCGGCACACACGGCAAGACCACAACCACCGCCATGGTTGGCCTCATTCTGCGCGATGCCGGGCTTGATCCAACGATATTCCTGGGCGGAATCTCGCTGGACTTGGAGGACAACTACCGCCTCGGTGGGAGCGACATCGTTATCTTTGAGGCAGACGAGAGCGATGCAAGCTTCCGTCAGTACAGGGACTGCTCGCAAGTCATCACCAATGTGGAAGCCGACCACCTGGATCAGCACCGTGACTTTGAGGCCGTCAGGAGCGCTTTTGCGAACTTCATCAGAATCGGCGACCCGCACGGGTTCCTCGTGTACGGCTCCGACTGCCCGGCTCTGAGCGACCTTGTGCGGGAATGCCCCGGCACGGCGCGCAGCTTCGCACTGGGCGACCGCTCTGCATTCTACCGCGCGACCGCCATGGCTACAGCAGGCTGCCGGACGACCGCCACCTTGCTGGTTGAAGGGCAACAGGCCGGCGAATTGGAGCTCCACATGCCCGGACGTCACAATGTCGCCAATGCCCTGGCCGCTCTGGGCATGGCCCACATGCTGGAGGTCCCCATCGAGCAGTGTCTGGACAGTCTGGCCCATTTCTCGGGCACATCTCGGCGTTTCGAGCGGATCTATGAGCGCGGCAAGCTGAGGATTTACGACGACTATGCGCACCACCCCACGGAGATTCGGGCTGCCCTGTCGGCTGCACGCGACGCATTCGGCGGCGTGCATCTGACCGCGGTCTTCCAGCCGCATCTGCCGAGTCGGACCAAGTTCCTGCTGGAGGATTTCGCGGGAGCCTTCTCGGACGCAGACTGCGTGATCATCAACGCCATCTACCTCGCTCGTGAGAAGCCGATCCCCGGCTTCTCGGCGCAGCAGCTCGCCGACCGCATCCGAGAGGTCGCTCCGGACAAGCCTGTGTACTACTTCGACAACCAAGATGAGTTGCTCGAATTCGTCTATGGCCGGATTGACCAGGAGGAGCTGCTGATCTTCATCGGAGCCGGTGACATCACGGCAGTCGGCCGTGGGCTGGCAAGTCGGCTGGTTGAGGAGCGCAGGTAATCGAGGCCGTTGAGATGCGAGACCACCGTCTCATGGCAAGGCGGGCCATGCTGCTGAGTGTTGTCATCGGCGCTGCCGTGGGAGTGGCGTTGTCGCCTGCCTGCCGAATATGGGAGGTTAGGGTCGTCGGCCCCACTCAAAGCGTCGCCGACGAGGTCGCGTCGAAGATTCAGCTCCCATTGCGGGCGAATACGGTGTTCCTGCCGCTGCAGGCAGTGTCTGCGGCCGAACATGCCTGCTATCGCGTGAAGAGCCTGGCGGTCAGGCGCAACCCGTGGCACGGTATCACGGTCACGGTCCACGAGCGTGAGCCGGTGGTAGCCCTTGCGTCTGATGACGGATACACACTGGTGGACAAAGATGGCATCTGCCTCATCCGTACTGACACGCCTGGCGTCCTGCCTGTCTTCAGGGGATTGGCAAGCGAGCGGCCGACGCTCGGGGACAGGATCCCGCCCGAGTGGTTAAGCACTGTGCGTGCTTGCCTGGCAGGCGCTGCTGCTGTGCAGGCTGCCGAGGGCGCGCAGTTTGATTTCTCAAATACACAGCTCTCGACCCTTAAGACGCGCGACGGGGTCGTGGGCAAACTCGGCGACATGCGGAACCTGCAGCGTAAGATAGTGCTATTCGGACAGCTCCTGCACGGGTTGCGTGCCGACGGCGAGAGTGTTGCGTACATTGACGTGCGGGTGGAGAACAAGCCCACGTGGCGCAGGTCGCATAGCCACTGAGCGGCAGCCCTATGCTTTTCGCATCAGTCGCAGCTTGCAGCGGCGGCTGTTGTAAGCAAGGCTGGAGAGAGCAATATTGGCTACCGAAACCTATGTCGCCGGCATTGATATCGGCACAACAAAGGTCTGCACAGTCATCGGCTCATGCATCGAGACCGGGCAGTTTGCGGTGCTGGGTGTCGGCTTGGTCCCCTCTACCGGCTTGAGGGCGGGAATCGTCGTTGATCGAGCCGGCGCCGCCGAAGCCATCCGCCAGTCGGTACAGAAAGCCGAACAGATGGCGGGGCTGCCTGTGCAGGTCGCGTACATCGGCATCACCGGCGACCACACCCGCTCGGCCAATGTTGTCGGCCGCGTTCACACAGGACCTGACGGCGAGGTGACGGCCGAAGACGTCGAGCAGGTCAAGCAGAGCGCGATTGACAGCGTGCCGTTGCCTGCGGACCGCGAGATTGTCCACACTATAGTCCGGGACTTCTCGCTGGACGGGACCTCCGGCGTATCGCGGCCGATCGGCATGTCCGGCCGCCGCCTTGATGTGCTGCTTCACGTCGTCACTGGCTTGAGCGCGGTCATCGCCAATGTCAGGCAGTGTGCTCTTAGCGCCGGAGTGGAGGTCCAGGCCCACATACTCGAGCCGATCGCCACTGCTCGTGCGGTGCTCACCGATGCCGAGCGCGACCTCGGGGTGCTCATCATAGACATCGGTGGCGGGACGAGCGACATCGCGGTGTTCGTGAACGGAGCTATCTGCCACAGTGCTGCCGTCCCCGTCGCCAGCAACCGGATTACGCGCGACATCGCCGAGGTGCTGCGGGTCAGCACCAAAGACGCCGAGGCTCTGAAGTGCCGCTTCGGGGCTGCTGTGCCCGATCTGGTGGCCGAGGACGATCTCGTTCACGTTACCAAAGCCGACGGCCTAGATTTCGAGCGTGTGCCGCGCCGTCTTATCGCTGAGATCATGGAAGCCAGGCTCATCGAGACTTTCGAGATGGTGAAGAACGAGATCGCGCGCGCCCCGATCCCAAAAGTGGGCGGCGTAGTGCTTTCGGGCGGCGGCTCTCAGGCTCCCGGCATCGTCAAGCTGGCGAGCAGGGCCTTCGATGGTATGCCCGTGCGCACCAGCGAGCCGCGCAACGTCGGCGGGCTGACCCATTTGGTCGGCAGTCCGGTGTATGCCACCGGTGTCGGCCTGGGGATGATTGCGGCTGACGAGGGGGCAAGCGCCTTCAAGCAGCAAGCAGCAAGCAGCAACCCGGCTGACACTGTGCGTTCGTGGGCCCGCGAACTGTGGGCAAAGATCCTGCAATACAAGCCCTGGTAGCCACTCCCATCCCCACCGAAACTTTTCCCCCTTCACGCTGTCTATGGAATTGAGTATATAGTAGCCGGCGCAAGTCAAACCACTCATCTGCTGTCATGCGCTGTGTGAGATTGGCGGCTCCACGGTTGGCGGAGCCTGCCAGGGACATGGCCCAGTGCCATGACATCGTGTCCAGACATCAATAAACTGCAGAGCTACATTGACGGCGAACTGGCCGCCGATGAGGCGCGATTTGTAGCGCGGCATCTAGATGAATGCGCTGAGTGCCGCCGCCTCACGACGGCTGTCCGCTGCGTGCATGCTATCCTAACTGCGATGCCGCCCGTCCCACCACCGGCGAACCTTATCAACGATATCCATTCGGCGATTGCGGCCCGTGGCGAGGGCATTGCGTGTCTTGAGGCACGCCAGATGCTGGCTGCGAACCTCGATGATGAGCTGTCCCCTGCGGAAAGACGCGTTCTGGGCCACCATCTCGAGGAATGTCCCGACTGTCGCCATTACGCTGAGCACATGCGCAACCTGGTGGAACTCCTGCGCAGCGGCGAGCCCGTCAGACCTGCAGCAGACCTCCGCGGGCGGATCGAGGCGGCGGTTGACAGGGCGTCCGGCCGCGTGACCGTGCTGACAACCGCCTTCCGGCGCAAGCTGGGGGCGGCGGCAGGCCTGGCGGCTGCGGCCGCTGTGATGCTGGCTGTCATATTCGACTTTGCGGCCCCATCAAGGCCGCCGGAGTCGGTCTCTCCGCCCGTCGGTGAGATGGTGGCCGGCGCTCCTACCGCGCCCGGTGCGGAAGCTAAACCGACGGAGGTCTACCCATCCGCGATTGCATCCGAGGCCCGGACCGATGCCAGCCACACGGCAGGCCATTCTGCGCGTATGGAGGCCTCCCCATGGGTCAGTCACACGCACCCGGCTGAGGACACGACGGAACTTGCCCATCACCCGAAGCCGACTGGCACCACACCACCGACAGCCTCGGCGCCACCGGTCGCTCCGAAACCGGTAACGGCCACAGGGCCAACCACCGAGGCGGGGAGGGTCGTCGCTGTAGCGCCGCTAGTAGGTGCCCGTCCCGTTGATTTCGCACGCCGGACCGATACTGCGATCGGTTCGAGCACGCTGGCGGCCGCGAATCTTCCTGCTGAGAGTGCTGTCACTCGCACACCGGTGCGGCCGGCTGCACTGCCCGACCCAGAGGCGGATCGCCTCTCATCATCCACTACAGCGACGTTGGCGAAGGCCCGGCCCACAACACCGACCTCACTCAAGTCAGACGACGGTGGCCCGCCTGCCAGCACAGTGCGGCTGGCCTCCGCCGGCAGCGATTGGCTGCCCGTGACCGAAGCGCATCACTCAGTCTATAGATCGGATACCACCTCACCTGCGCGCCTGGCGAGTGCTGCCGAGCGCATTAGCAGGGAGGTAGGCGACATCAAGCACAGCCAACCCCGAGCTGCTATCGTAGTGATAAAGTAATCTGCCGACCAGTGCAGGTCACGATGGCCCCGCCGGTGAAGCTGGCGGGGCATTGTAGTCTTGCCGGGGATGTTTGTGGAGCATCCAGAGCATGCGTGGAATGCGAACGGGGGCTAGTTGATGGCCGCATCGCTGCGATTTCTCATGGCTCAGGTCGCTCTTGCCGCAATGGTGCTCACATCATGCACCAGCAGCTCCCAGACTGCCAGCGATGACAGCGACCCGACGCCTTCTATCACCTACCCACAGTTCGACAAGACGTCGGCGTTCGAATACCTGCGATCTCAGTGCGATTTCGGTGCTCGCGTGCCTGGCAGCCAGGCTCACGAGGACTGCCTGCAATGGATCGCGGCGCAACTGCGCCAGACGACCGATACGGTGATTCTGCAGCAGTTCAGCGCCGGGACTCCCTTCGGCGGCCCCTACGACTTCACCAACATCATCGCCTACTACCCCGGGGATGGTGAGCAGCAGCCCGTGATGCTTGGGGCGCACTGGGATTGCCGCCCACGAGCGGACGAGGACCCGAACCCGGCTCTGCGCAGTCAGCCCGTCATGGGCGCCAATGACGGCGCTTCAGGGGTGGCGGTGCTGCTTGAGATCGCTCGCCAGGCGTGCACGCACGCCGCTCGCCGGCCGTTTATCATTGCACTCTTCGATGCAGAGGACTCCGGTCAGCCGGGGGCAACCGCCTTCGAACTGGACGGCTGGTGCATCGGTTCTTCATACCTGGCGAAGAACATGCCAGCCGAGATCCCCACGCCGGAGGCCGTCATTGTCATAGACCTGGTAGGCCAGGACGAGGTGCACAACGACCGTATTGGCACTCCCAACGGCTCGAACGATTACCTGGATTTCCGCATCGAGCGCCACTCCATCGAGTCGGCGCCACTGCTCGTGAATGAGATCTGGACAATCGCTGAGAAAGCCGGACACGGCGCGTTTGTGCGCACCCCGCGCAGCTATATCACCGACGACCATCTGCCATTCATTCTGCAGGGGATACCGGCAATAGACATCATTGACCTCCCCCACCCGGAGTGGCACACAGCCGACGATACCCCGGAGTGCTGCTCCGCCGACTCGCTGTACCAGGTTGGGGATACGCTGCTGCGGTACCTGTACGGGGTTACGGAGTAGGGCTGCGGCCTATGAGGATTGACGATCGCCCGCCCTGCCGCTGATGATTGCCACAAGTTCTGCGGCGGCTGCCTGAGGGTCATCTGCCGAACTAATCGCTGAAATGACCGCGTAGAGGGCCACATCTTCCGCCAGAAGCTGTCCGATGTTCCCCTTGTTGATGCCGCCGATGGCACAGATCGGCAGAGTTGTGGCCTGTCTAGCTGCCTTTATTGCGCCAACGCCGACGGCCGACTTCTCGGGCTTTGTCGGCGATGGGAACATGGCACCGATGGCCACATAGCTTGCGCCCTCACTGTCTGCCTGCACGATTGCCTGAGGGGAGGGGGTGGTGGCACCCATTATGGCGGAAGGGCCCAGCAACTTCCGGGCGATGCCCACCGGCATGTCTTCCTGGCCCACGTGCACTCCGTCAGCCTCCACCGCCAACGCGATGTCCGTCCTGTCGTTGATTACCAGCGGCACGCCCGCCGGGCGGGTGCGGCGCATGATAAGGACGGCTTCCTCCATCATCTGCCGCGTCGGCTTGTCCTTCTCCCGGTACTGCATGATCCCGACGCCGCCGGCAACTGCGGCGTCAACCATGCTCAGGAGCTGCTCTGTGGGCAGCCCCGTGGGCAAAACGAAATAGAGCCTGCTCCTGAGATCAGGAAGTGACATACCCGGAAGACCTCACAGGGATGGCAAGAGCCGCCCGTGTCGGGGCGGCTCGGCCTGGCTGCTGTCGTCGTGACCGTACTGCAGGTGCGGACTGCAGGGCACTGCGGCGGGCCTCGGCTCTAGTCCGTCGTATAGGGTAGCAGAGCTATCTCCCGGGCGCGTTTGATCGCCTGAGCCACACGGCTCTGATGTCGGCGGCAACTGCCGGTCTGTCGCGCCTTCTTGATCCGCCCGCGCTCGTCCACGAAGTTGCGGAGGAGCTGTATGTCCTTGTAGTCAATGACGTTTGTGCGAGGGCTGACACAGAACTTACATACCTTCTGTTTTCTGCCTCTCTCCATTCGAGGCCTGCGTTCTCGCTGCTGTGGCACTTATGCACTTTCCTCTCTGTTTCCGACTGGCACGGCAGGGCAATTATAGCAGCAACCGTTGTTCTTATCAAGGCTGGGCTGCCCTGCGCGCACGTCGCCTGCGACGTATCCACCATATCAGTAACACTACCGGCACCCAGAATACGGCCCCTGCGATGATCATGTAGATGACGGCATAGATCACAGCCTCGACGATACGTGCCAGCGCATGCCACGCCGTTCGCAGGTGGTAGCCGATCCGCCACGGCCCGCGCTCTGCTATCCCCGCCGGCCCCAGCTCGTCAATCGTGACCTCGATGGTTGACAGGGCCACCTGATCCTTCAGGTATCGCATCCGCCCCTCAAGCTGCTCTACCTCGCCGCGCACGCGGAACATCTCGCGCTGCACCTGCAGAATGTCGCTGAGCTCGCCTTTGCGTTTCAGCAACTCAAGCAGACTCTGTTCCTCCGCCTTCTTGTTGGATATGCGGGCCTCCAGGTCCACCCACTCTTCGGTCACGTCATCAGCCTTCTCACTGTAGCTGATGGCGTCTCCTAGCGCTCGCAGTTGCGCGAACACTTCATCAAATCTCTCGGACGGCACGCGCACGGTGACGTACCCGCTGCGGCCACCTTCGTCGTTCTCGCTTACACTGCTGTTCGATACATACCCGCTCACGCCGGTAGCGAGCTCCTCGGCCTTCCCCATGGTCGCGTCCAAGTCGCTGACTTCAAGACGGATCTCGCCGGTCTTGATGATGCGTCTGGTGATACCGGCAGCGGCTCCGGCCGCCGAGGCGACCGTCACATCCGTCGTCTCATCTGCAGCCCCGCTTTCCTCCGACATCTTGTCAGGCGACAGTGCCTGCGGCGGTGCCTCGGGGGCGGCATACTCGGCGTCTGCAACGCGGGCCTTCTCCCTGGCTCTCCCGCAGCCTGCCAGACCCAACGTCACCACCACGCCAACCAGAAGCCACGCGTATATCCCAACTCTCACTGTTCTCATCCTAAGCGCCTGCCGACGGCTGGTCTCCCTTCTCGGAAGTCTCTCTACGCACCGGTGCGCTGTACTTTCGTGGATATGACACTCCCAGGGCACGAATGGTTCCCCAATCTGGGCGATTCGCCGTCAGCACCGTGGGATGGGCGGGTTCACCTCTCGTAGCCGAGCTCTCTGCGCAGCTCGTACAGCTCCCGTAGCTTGTCCGGAGGTATCTCCAGGGCGGATCCCAGTTGCACGGTTACGAGGGCCGTGCGGGCGAAGTTCTCCAGCATTTCCATATAGTAGTACGCCTGCCACAGATCCCTGCCCAGAGTCAGCGCCCCATGGTTGCGTAGCAGTATCGCATTGTGGCCCTGCAGATGCGGCCGCACTGCGACCACAACTTCCTGCGTCCCCGGCGTCCCGTAGTCCGCAACCGGCACCTCCCGGAAGACGGTCGCGGTCTCAGCCAGTATGTTCACAGGCAGGGGGCGGCCACTGATGCCATAGCCGGTCGCCGCAGGCGGATGGGCATGCACGGCCGCGTTCACATCCGGGCGCGAACGATATGCTTCCAGATGCAGCGCCACCTCCGACGAAGCTTTCACATCGCTGAAAACCTCCCCGTCGAGTGACAGCCTGGCCATCTCGTCGGCCGCCATGAACCCCTTGCTGACACCCGTAGGCGTACACAGGATAGTCTCACCATCCAGCCGGACGCTGATGTTGCCTTCATTGGCCGCGACCATGCCCAATTGCCACAGCCGCCGGCCAATCTCACACATTATCTCACGCAAGTGTTGCTCGCTGGTCATGTCCCGGGTCCCTGGCCTACGGAGGTTGGCAGTGCCGAAAGAACTGCGACCTGCAATGGCCATACGCCTATCTGAGCCGTCGCAGCCTGACCCACCAGTTCACAATGTCCACAGCCCTCTTGGCGTCGTCGCTGGCCGGGCCCTCCAGGGTGTTGTCACCGGCCAACTCCTCCTCAAAGAGACCGTCCGAATTCTGGATAGTGCGGTACTCATCCAGGGAGATGGTAATGTAGCGGTTGCCGAGGTGCCCCAGACCGTCGTAGACGTGCTGACTGGGCAGCGTGATGTTGGGATCAAAGATCAGTTCGGTGGTCGTGATGATGTTAATGCTGAGGTTATCCACCGTGGTGTCCAGTTGCGCGACATCCAGAGTGAAGCGCAATGTATTGCCACCGATAGGGGCCGTGTACTCATACGGGCGACCGATTTCCGTCACCGTCTCCGGGCTGGTTTCCAGTCTGATCGTGGCCGTCTCGTCGAGCACAAGATCGTTACATGTGATCACGAGGCCGGGTATCGGCGGATTGGTGGTTGGGGCTGCCGAGTTGGAGTTGAGGGTGGCAGTGGTGGTAGTCGTGGCCTGCGTGCTGGCGGAGGTGAAGGCATTGCGCACTTGCGCGGTGCTCTGGGCGATGGTGAGGGTCTGCGTGCCTGCAGAGGCCGCTCCCAGCGTGAGTTGCAGGCCCAGTGCCTGCAGTGAGTCGGTCTGTAGAGGTACGCCGCCGGTATTGAGCGCGTCCAGTGCGGCTTGCTCGTCGGTCGTGAGTGAGCGTCCGCCGCTGGCAGCAGGTGTGTAGGTAACGCCGCCCGCCACCGTCTGGCCGGAGGCGTCGGTCTCTATGCTTATGGTGCCGGCACTCTGGAAGCCCGTGTTGATGACCGCCGCTATCGTGCCGGCGCCGCCTACCGTCACCGAACCGCAGTCAATCTGGGTGATGGTCAACTGGTGGACACCGGCATCCGTGCTGTCAGGCACTCCCGCGACCGTATTGATGCCTGCGGCCGGGGCGTCTAGACTTGCATTGAGGTCCACCTTGTACACATCATAGAGACCCGCATTGTACACCACGTAGTGAGTGAACGAGCCGGTTCCCCAGCCGTTGCCCCACCGCGGGCCGGCCGCTATGGGCAGCGGCCCGTCAATCCCGTCGTCGCCGTCGGCGTCAATCGCGACGAAGTAGTAGAAATTGTCAACGATGCTGCCAGAGAACTGGATCACGAAATCGAGGACCTTCTCAGGCACGACCGATGTCTGGCCTTCCCCGCCGCGCGCACAGCCTGCAAGCGTCACGGTCACAACTCCCGCGAGCAAGACCAGCACGCCAGTCGCACGCAATCCGCGCTTGCTCACAGCTCGATCCCAGCCCTCGCCAGCAATGTCTTAGGGTTATGAATCAATGCCCGTTCGGTCTGCTCGGGCGATAGGCCCGCCCCGACAGCCACAGTGCGTGCAAAATCCTCCGTTAGCAGATCGTCGGGCGAATGTGCGTCGGTGTTGACTAGCATGGCGGCTCCTGTCTGCAGAGCAATGGCCGCGACCAGACCGTTGCCCAGACAGTGCCCCTGGCGTCGCGTTATCTCGAGGAATACCTCATTCGCCGCTGCGGCCTCAGCCGCCTCAACGCTCAGAAGGCCCGGATGTGCCAGGATGTCAACGTCAGGACACTGACACGCCGCCAGGTTGGTCCCGGGCGCGACCGGCTCCACCGGTGATTCCCCGTGCACGACGACGTACTGCGCTCCCAGCTTCTTCGCTTCGGCAGCCAACTCCGGTATCGAGGCAGGCGGCACATGGGTCAACTCGACGCCGACCAGTGCGATGTAGTCCCAGTACCTGGCCGCCAACTTGCAGTCCGCGCGCACTTCTCTGATTACGCGCTCCATGGTGCTGGCACTCACATGATCGCTGATTCCCAGCGCGGTGTAGCCACTGGCGATTGCGCGCCGGATCAGCTCCATCGGCAGCAGCGCCCCATCGCTGAGCGTCGTGTGTGTATGGAAGTCAAATAGCATCTGCGTTAATCGTCTCCATCACTGTTTGCCAGCCAGCCACAGAACCGCATTGGTCAATAGCTGCCTGAACTCGCCCGCCACTCGCTTGTCACTGGAGACCAACATGCGACCGTCCACAGCGAAGATCCGTCCGTTCTGGGCCACGTCAGCTGAGGCGGCAGCCTCGCCGCTGACTGTGACCAACTCCCAATCGCGGAATGACCAGAAGCTGATGCCGCCGGGAAGCTGCTGCAGGCGCACGTTGTGGGTTAGCGGCTGGTCAGCTACCTGTGCCCGGCCGCCCGGCCGTGTCAGCCTGGCCGCCAGCCCAAACTCGGATAGGATCCGGTTGACGTCCGCGATCCGCCGCTGCCTCCCCGGCGTAGCGTTGGCTATCGCCAGCAT
>Ga0116202_10002092_pt1 | contig 11811 bp, 10 predicted proteins | sample LakKivw325mmetaG_FD_94479 | JGI IMG/M metagenome (GOLD analysis project Ga0116202, IMG submission 94479) | Anoxic lake water microbial communities from Lake Kivu, Rwanda to study Microbial Dark Matter (Phase II) - Lake Kivu water 325m metaG | ecosystem: Environmental > Aquatic > Freshwater >... | reverse complement strand
TACAGAAAGCTCTTCTTTCATGCGAATCAAGCCTCGGGTGCTCGCGCGGGTAGGAGTGCGCGCAATCTCGGAGCAACCTTTTCAGCCAGAGACACAAACGATGGGAGCCGGAGACACCAACAAAGCAGAACATAGAGGGTCGCGCCGACGATGACCCGAAGAGCGAGTAGAGCGAGTTGATTCTGAACGGGAAGCAGGGCAAGCGCGGCCATCGCGGTCCCCATTCCCATCGCCAACCCTAGGATGGGTAGCATATCCAAAACCTGCTCGGCCACGGGGTACTTGAGCAACCTGCCAGTATAGTAGGAGTTCAAGTAATAGCAGACGACCGACGAAACCATCTGCCCGTAGATAATCGCGATGATACCCCAACGGAAAGTGACAAGTATCCCGGCCGCGGCAATGACCTTCTTAATCAGCTCCAGCCGGAAGAAGAGGTCGGAGCGCCCCTGGGCCGTCAGGACGTTGAGGTTTATGGCATGAAGCGGATATAGCGCTCCTACGACCGAGAGCAGTTGCAGATACGGGACCGACGGCAGCCACTTGTCGGTCAGCAGCACGCGGACCAGTGGCCTGGCGCAGACGGCGAGTCCAATCAGCAAAGGGAAAGTCACAAGTGTCACGGTCTTGAGCGACTCCTTGACTCCCCTTTTCAATCTTGCCTTGTCATCCTGAATAGACGCGTACACCGGGAAGGTCACGCGCCCCACTGAGTACGTGATGTTCTGCACCGGCATCTGCTGGATGCTCGTCGCACGCGAATAGAAGCCCAGGTCCGTGGGCGAGTACACCTTGCCAATGATAAGCTGGTAAATGTTGTTGTAGATGGTGTCCAGTAGCCCAGAGAAAAGCAGCTTCGAGCCGTAGGCGAACATGGCGCGCAGCGAGGCGAAGCTGAGTGCCCACACTGGTCGCCAGCTAAACACCAGCCAATACAGGATGGACCGGAATGCAGTTGCGCAGAGCGACAGCGCCACAAGACTCCAGACACCGAATCCTAGCAACGCCATGGCTACACCGACCAAGCCGGAGGCCACCGAGGCGATCGTGCTTACAACCATCTGTTTCTTGAAGTCGACCCGCTTGGTCCTCAGCGCGGCCTGGACCATGCCAAAGGCACTGAATACCATGCTCAAGGACAGAACCCGCGTCATCGGTACAAGTGCTGGCATCTTGTAGAAAGCAGCAATCCACGGCGCCGCCACGCAGAGCAGCCCAGCTGCAATAACGCCGAGTACCATGTTGAAATAGAAGACCGAAGACTCGTCGACCCGGGTCGCGTTCTGCTTCTGAATCAGCGCTTGCCCAAATCCGCTATCAACCAGCGACTGCGCCACGGCCATGAAGATACCGAGCATCGCAATGATACCGAACTGCGATGGCAACAACAGGCGGGCCAAGATGACCGAGATGACGAACTGGATCCCCAACTGACCGGCGCGCTCTAGGAAGCTCCATGAGACGCCGCGGATGGTCTTGGACCTCAGGTGGTCTGGCATAGTCTGGTGGCTGACTCCAACTAGCGGCGCGACCTAGTCACCGGCTTGGCAGGTGTGCCGACCACGGTCAGTCCGCTGGCGACGTCTCGATTGACCACCGCGCCTGCGCCAACTCGGCAGCCGGGTCCTACCTTGACGCCCGGAAGCACCACTGCGTTCGCACCAATCTCAGTCAGGTCGCCAATCACTGCCCGACCCAGTATCTTGGCGCCCGGAGCGATGTCGCAGTAGTCGCCGACCTTCGCATCGTGGGCGACCACCGCCGCCAGGTTCACAAGCGTCCCTTCGCCAATCTCGACATCAACGCCGACTATGGCGTTGCCGAGCACGCATGCGCCATCCGCAATCCCGAGGATGTGGGGACTGACCTGCGCGGACTTCGCAATCAACCCGGTTAAGCACCCCCCGACAGCCTTGATGTTCTCGCTGAGGTCGCGACGTCGGCTCGTGCCACCCAGGCCGAGCACGAAGTCTCGCCCGTGCTCACTGAAGTGGGCCTGGAGTTGTGCAAGTGACCTGATCACTGGGTATCTGCCGTATACTAGGTCGGGCATGTCCTCGCTTACGTCGTCAAACAAGAATACCTCATCCTGCGCCAGTCCGTTGGCCAGCAGAACCTCTATCAACCCCCTGGCGTGACCCTTTGCCCCGATTATTGTCAACGTCCGCGCCCTCGGGCATTGCATATCATGCCACTGATGGCCTCGACCGTGTCCCCGCTCAGTCCGAAGTACGTCGGCAGGCAGAGTATTCTCTCCGCCACGCTCCTTGCTACGGACAGCGGGTCGCGGGCTTCTACGTGCCGATAGCAGGCGAAGTCGGGCACAAGGGGATAGAAGTAACGACGGGTGTGGATGTTGTGCTTCTTGAGCTCCGAGTAGAGCTGGTCCCGACTCACCCCGAACTCGTTTTCGTCCACCTCAACCGGCACGTACCCGTAGTTGTAACGGACGCTCGGCGGCAGTGGAGGTGGGAAGCGGATTCCCGGCACATCGGCCAGCCTCTCTCTGTAGGCCTCCTCAATCGCCCGCTTCTTCTCTATCACCTCGTCGAGGTGCTTCAGAACGAGAATGCCCATCAATGCCTGCATCTCGGTCATCTTGGCGTTGGTGCCGGGCATCACCACCTCGGTCTCACTCTTGAACCCGAAGTTCTTCAGGTAGTCGAACGTCTGCCTCAGTCCCGAATCCTGGAAGGTCAGCATCCCGCCTTCCATCGAGTGATAGACCTTGGTCGCGTGGAAGCTGAACATGCTCATGTCGCCGTAGTGGGCAATGGACTTGCCTTCTACTGCCACACCGAAGGCATGAGCGGCGTCGTATATGAGCTTCAGGTTGTGCCGCCGGGCGATTTGGGCGAGTTCCTTCAGTTTGCAGGGATAGCCGAAGACGTGGACCGCGAGGATGGCCGAAGTCCAGGGGGTGATTGCCGCCTCGACCTTCTCGGGGTCAATGGTGTAGTGGTCCGGCTCAATGTCTACAAACACCGGCCTGAGCTTGTTCCAGTAGAGAGCGTGAGTCGTGGCGACAAAGGTGAATGGCGTAGTTATGACTTCGCCAGTTATGCCCATTCCCTGCAGGCCCAACTGCAGCGCCAGGGTTCCGTTGTTGAACAGGCACACGTTGTCGGTCTGCAGATAACGGCTGAGTTGCTTCGCATAACGCTGCAGGACCGACCCGTTGTTCGTGAGCCACTGGTTGTCCCAGATTTCCTTCAGCCCGGCCGCAAACTCCTCAATCGGCGGCAGAAATGGCCGCGTGACGTATATCGGCTCCTTGAATGGCTCCGTCATCTTCGGTCAGGCGAAGGAGGTTGACCTGCCGCTGAGGTCCAGAAGCCCGCGCTTGAGCGGCGCAGTCGTTCTTTGAGCGGACGCCACCAGTCCGCATGGTCGCTATACCAGGCGACCGTGTCGCGCAGGCCGTCTTCGAACTTCTTCTCGGGCCGCCAGCCCAGTTCGCGCGCTATCTTCGTGTTGTCCAGCGCGTAGCGGAAGTCGTGTCCGGGCCGGTCAGGGACGAACTCAAGCCAGGAATCGAAGGAGGCGAGTCCCATCAGGTTGACTACGAGTTGCGCAAGGTCGATGTTGCGCCGCTCTGATTCGCCGCCGATGTTGTAGGCCTCGCCCGGCTTGCCCTTATCAAGCGCCAGTTCGATAGCCCGGCAGCAGTCCTCCACGTACAGCCAATCCCTGACGTTCTCTCCCCGTCCATACACCGGGACCTTCCGACCCTCTATCAGGTTGGTGACCATCACCGGTATGAACTTCTCCGGGAACTGGTACGGCCCGTAATTGTTCGACGGCCTGACGATAATCACCGGCAGCTTGTGAGTCTCCCAGTATGCCTGGGCCAAAAGGTCGCCCGCTGCCTTGGACGCGGCATATGGGGAGCGGGGCCGCAAGGGCGTCTGCTCGGTGAACCTGCCTTCGCTGCCCAGCGCGCCATATACCTCGTCCGTGGAGACGTGAATGAACCGCTTCACGCCCGTCCGGCACGCGGCGTCGAGCAGGACCTGTGTACCCAGCACGTTGGTGGTGATGAACGGCGCGGCGTCCGCGATGGACCGGTCAACGTGGCTCTCGGCCGCAAAGTGGACCACGGCCTCACAGTTGGCAATCGCTGCCTCCACGACCGCCGGATCTTCGATGCGGCCATGGACAAACCTGTGTCTGGCGTCATCTTCAAGCTCCTGCAGGTTCGCCTTGTTGCCGGCATAGGTCAGGGCATCCAGGTTCACGACTTCGCACTCGGGCCGCCTCTTCAGCATGTGCCGAATGAAGTTGGAGCCGATAAACCCGCACCCGCCGGTGACCAAGAGCCTAGGCATAGGTAGAGGTAGAGGTAGAGGTAGAGGTGCTTTTGCCTTCACCCTTGCGCCTGAGGGAGAGGATGACTCTGTTGATGGTGTTGTAGATGCCGGATAGAACGGCTGACAGCTCTTCCGCAGTCCCCGGGTCAAGGTAACCGACGCGCTTACCATACTCAAGATGGCTCCGGGTTTCTGTCACGGACCCGCGCGCAATGTAGTAGAAGTTGACCTTGTCCAGCATGTGTGACCGTCCGAAGGCCTCAGCGACATTGGCTGAGATGCTCAGGGCCGCTCGACGTATCTGTGACGTGAAGCCGTAGTCTTCCTTACGAGGTAGGTTGTCAGTCCCGATGAAGACCCTCTCAGCAATAGCCATTGCCTGCTGCCATACAGGCATGTCCTTGAAGGACACGAAGCGGACAGGAGTAGGTTGAGGTAGAGGTCGAGCCTTTGCCTCTGCCTTTACCTCTACCTTGTACTGACTGTTGGAGCGAGTCATGCCTTTGCCTTCACCTCTACCTTGTACTGGCTGTTGGGGTCGCCTTCGTACCGGATCTCGTCCACGGGCTCAGTCCGGCCGGGCCCCTTGTACAGTCGGTTGGCGAAGTTCAGCACCCAGCCCTCGACCTTGCCGACATTGCGGTAGGCATGAACTACTCCCGGCGGCGCGATGAGCGTTGCCGGCCGGCTCGCGCCCAGCACGAACACTTCGCGTCGGCCGAACGTCGGCGAGCCCGGCCGGTTGTCCCAGAGCGTCACCTCGAAATCCGACGGCCCGGCAAAGGCGAAGAAATCGGTCTGCTTCCGGTGCTCGTGCGGCCCTCGCACCACGCCCGGCCGGGTCATCGACAAGTACGCCATGACCGGTTGCGCCTCAGCCATCCCTACCGCATCCAGCGCGTCCGCCCGGAACAGCTCGGTCAGCCACCCACGGTGGTCATCCGCACGTACAAGAGGTCGGAGTAGCACTCCAGGGAAGGTTGAGGTCAAGGTGGAGGTTGAGGTAGAGGCAGAGCCTTTACCTTTACCTTCTCCTTTCCCTTGGCCTCGGCCGCCCGTTTCCCGCCTCGTTCTACCCTTCTTCATCTCAACTCAACCTTAGCCTTTTCCTTAGCCTTTACCTTTACCTTTACCTTAGCCTCTGCCTTTCCCCTCTGCCTCAGCCTGGACCTCGGCCTTGACCTTGTCTGCCCGGACCAGCACTGCTGCCCGGTGCAAGGATTCGAACGTGCCGGCGTCGGTCCACCAGCCTCTAAGCACGTCAAAGGTCATCGTCCCCTGCTTGATGTAGGTGTTGTTCACGTCCGTGATTTCGAGTTCGCCGCGGGCGGATGGCTTACAGGTCTTGATGATGTCGAATACATTCGCATCGTACATGTAGACGCCGGTGACCGCGAGGTTTGTCTTGGGGCTGGCCGGTTTCTCTTCGATGCCCACAACGCGGTCGCCCGCAAGCTCGGCCACGCCGAACCGTCCCGGGTCATCGACTTCCTTGAGCAGAATCTTGGCTCCCTCGCGCTGGGCCGCAAACGACTTCACGAACGGCGTGATGTCATCCTCGAAGATGTTGTCACCCAGAATCACCACGACCCGGTCCGCATCGGCGAAGTCCCGCGTCAGTCCCAGGGCCTCGGCGATGCCGCCTTCGCCTTCCTGGTAGACGTAGTGCAGATGAGGCAGGCCGAAGTCCTTACCGTTCCGGAGCAGGCGCAGGAAGTCGCCGGCGCTGTTGCCGCCGGTGACAAGCATGATGTCTTTGATACCCGCCTGCACCAGCTTCCTGATAGGGTAGTAGACCATCGGCTGGTCGAAGACCGGCAGCAGATGCTTGTTGGTGATGCGCGTCAAGGGAAGCATCCTGGTTCCCAGCCCGCCGGCAAGAACAATGCCCTTCATTAGGAATAGGTTGAGGTTGAGGTTGAGGTTAAGGTCGGGATCATCGGGAGGATTTCCTGAGAGCGGCGATCGATCTGTTCAAGTCCGCGTGGATGCTGGAGAGCAGTTGCGCGAGTTCCTCAGCGGTCCCGGTCTTCGCTTCGGGCTGAGACTGAGGTGTGGACTGAGAGAGTCTCATGGTTTTCCCTTGACCTTAACCTCTGCCGCCTGACTGTTCCCACTGCCATGCGGTTTCCATCATCGCATCGAGCCCATACTCCGGACGCCATTGGAGCAGGACTTCGGCTTTGCGGTTGTCGGAATAGACCGCGGCGGCGTCGCCGGCTCGGCGCGGCCCGATGCGGTAGTCGAGTTTGCGTCCGGTGGCCTGCTCGAAGGCGCGAATCGCCTCAAGAACGGTCGTCCCGGTTCCCGAGCCGAGATTCAGCGTGATTGGCGAATGGCGATTGGCGATTGGCGATTTCGCAAGATAGTCGATCGCGAGAACGTGCGCGCGGGCGATGTCGGAGACGTGAACGTAGTCGCGGATGCAGGTGCCGTCGCGGGTGTCGTAGTCATCGCCGTGGACCACCAGCTCCGTAAGCTTGCCGTTGGCGGTCCAGCAGATGCGGGGAACCAGATTGTCAGGTCGGCTGAACGGCACCTCGCCGATCTCGCCCGAAGGATGGGCGCCGACCGGGTTGAAATAGCGAAGGGATACAAAGCCGGCGTTGCTTACCTGCGCGAAGTCCTGAATGATGTGCTCGCCCATCTGTTTGGTACGGGCATACGGGCATTCCGGTTCGCCGAACGGGGTCTCTTCGGTGACCGGCAGTTCTTTCGCGTTGCCGTAGACCGCGCAGGAAGACGAGAAGATGAAGTGGGGTATCCCATACTTTTCGGTGCAGGCAAGTACGTTGAGCAGCGAGTTGACGTTGTTGTCGTAGTAGACGAGCGGCTTCGCCACCGACTCGGGCACGGTCTTGTAGGCGGCGAAGTGGATGACCGCGGCCGCGCCGCTGTGCCGGGAGAAGACCTCCTCGGTCAGCAAGGCGTCGCGCAGGTCGACCCGGTGGTTGCTGACCCGTCTGCCGGTGATTCGTCTCACCCCGTCAAGGATGCTCTCACTCGACCGCGAGTTGTCGTCGATGGAAACAGGTTCGTAGCCTGCGGCTATCAGTTCGACCAGTGTGTGGCTGCCGATATAGCCGCAGCCGCCGGTGACGATGACTTCGGACACCGGACGTATGTTAGCAGGAGCACGGGCAGAATCAAGGTATGCGCAAGAGATGGCCGAAAGCCACGGCTGCAATCGCGGCCATAGAATCCCCATTCCGGCTGCCCGGGTTTCGAGCCGGCGGAGCGCGACTGAACCGGGCCGACGCCGGTCCATTCGGCAGGTCAAGGCTAAGGTTAAGGTCAAGATGAAACAGCCCGACTCTCAACCTCAACCTCTACCTCAACCTCAACCTACTCCTGTCCGCGCCCCGAACTCAGGCGTGAAAACGAACGTGTCTACCGGCCGCTTCATCCTCACCCCATCCTACAACTTCGTAGCCCAGAAGTCAAACCAGAAAAAAGCGCAAGTGACCGGAACGCAAACCCTTAGTTCATGATTGCTCGAATCTACCCCTGCGCTGGTGGAACGCTTCCCCAAGCTCTTGGGTAAGCTCTTCCCTAAGCTCTTGGGTAAGCTCTTCCCCAAGCTCTTCGGTAAGCTCTTCCCCAAGTTCTTGGGTAAGCTCTTCCCTAAGCTCTTGGGTAAGCTCTTCCCCAAGCTCTTCGGTAAGCTCTTCCCTAAGCTCCTGGGTAAGCTCTTCCCCAAGCTCTTCGGTAAGCTCTTCCCCAAGCTCTTGGGTAAGCTCTTCCCCAAGCTCTTCGGTAAGCTCTTCCCCAAGCTCTTCAGCAAGCTCTTGGGCCAGCGCTTCCCCCAGCACTTGCCCCTGCTCTCGGGCCGGCTCCTGCTGCGTTGATTGTCCGGGCAATTGCGGGCTGAGCCGCAGTCCTCGTTGCCCCCGCCGTTGCTCTGTCCGTCGCCCTACCCGTTGCCCTGCCAGTTGCGGTCCGGATTGCCCGCACGGTTGCCGTCCCCGTTGCTCTCCCGATTCCGGGCAAGGCTGTTCGTCCTGTCAGACAATCATGCAAGCGGCCCGCAGTTTCCCCCACATCGGTACCTCGCGCAACTACCACCAAGTTATTAGACCCGTACCCGGCTGGGCCGCGATTCGGCAGCACATCGACGAGTCAACTGACCTGACAGCGCTGCCAGACCAGCTCAAGCAGGCCGAGCTCGTTCTCAAGAGCTTCGACGACGAAACGTCGCGACTCCTGAAGAGGCACCAGCCCCGCCTCCGCTGTCCCGACCCCGTTGCCTCACGTAGGGATCTATACGAACCGACGCTTGACATGGGGACGCGAGTCGGTAGAATCCCGCCTGTGAGGTTCACCGAGGCTGCCGGCCAGGCGAACAAGACCGAGGTCGCCCGGAATCCAGGCCGGCTTCATTCGCTGCTTCAGCCAACCGCGTGGAAGCGCACGCTCTTTTACGTCTTTACCGACGCGGTCGTGGTCTTAGTCGCCTGCGTACTGGCTCACCTTGCCGTCATCCGTCACGTCCGGTCCGGCGTCGCGTACTACACGCAGGGCGTGGCTCCGTTCGCGGCCGTGGCCGTGGTCTGTCAGGTGGCGCTCGGTTTCTTGCTGTCGAGCTACAAGCTGAAGTGGTCCACCTTCTCGCTGGTTGATGTGCCCCGCCTGATGTTGCCCAGCGCCGGAACCGCGCTCTTGATCGGAGGTCTTTCCGCGGCGAGGGCCTTTACCGGCGTGACTCCGTTGTCCGCGGTGACGTGGGGTCTATTGAGCGTATGCGGAGTCGTAGCCGTGCGCGGTAGTAAGCGGTTCTACCAGGAGGTCGTCCGGCCGCAATCCGGTAAGCGGGCGCTGTTGGTTATGTGCTCACATAAGGGCTACTTCCTGCTCGATACGTTGCGCAGGGTTCCACGCCTGAATTACCGGCTGGTCGGCTTCATTGACCCGGACCCGAACAACAAGAACACGGTCAGCCAGGGCCTGCCGGTGCTGGGTACGTTCGAGGACCTCGAGGCAGTGGTCGCCCGGCATCGAGTCGAGGCCGTGTTCGTTTTCTTGAGCGCTGACCCGGTCTTCGCGATTGGTGAGTTTGTTCAGCGGCTGTATGAGCTGGGTCTGGAGGTGCGGCTGGTCCCTTCGATGGCTGATTTGATAGATGACCGCGCGGATATCGGCGCCCTGGAACGCCAGACTATCCACGAGTTGACCGGGCAGCAGCCGGTGAAGGTGGACCCGCGCGAGATGGAGGACGTCTTTGCCGGTAGGCGCATCCTGGTCACGGGCGCGGGCGGTTCGATTGGCTCGGAGCTGTGCCGCCAGCTCGCCCGGTTCGGCCCTTCGATGTTGGTTCTTTTTGAGCGCGACGACTCGAACCTGTTCTATATCGAGCACGACCTCCGCGGGGCTTTCCCGAAGCTGCACGTGCTGCCTTTCCTCGGCGACGTCACCCGGGAGTCGGACGTGAACCGCGCCTTCAAGCAGACCCGGCCGGACGTCGTCTTCCATGCCGCCGCCTACAAGCACGTCCCGATTCTCGAATTCCATCCGGCCGAGGCGATTCGCGTGAACGTCCAGGGCAGCTACCTGGTGGCGCGCGGAGCGGTCGAGCACGGCGCCCAGAGCTTCGTCTACATCTCAACCGACAAGGCGGTCAACCCGTCCAGCGTCATGGGCGCGAGCAAACGCATCGGCGAAACGGTGGTGACGGCGATGAACGGAAGCGGCGGGGTCCGTTTCATCGCGGTCCGGTTCGGGAACGTGCTCGACAGCCGGGGCAGCGTCACGACCATCTTCCGCGACGCCATCATCCGGCGCGAGCCGGTCACCGTCACCGACCCGAAGATGGAGCGCTTCCTGATGCTCACGAGCGAAGCGGTCCTTCTGGTCATGCAGGCGGTCGCGCTCGGCCGGGGCGGCGAGGTATTCGTGCTCGACATGGGCAGGCCGGTGCGCATCAAAGACCTGGCGGAGACGATGATTCGCAACGCCGGGTTGAGCCCCAACACCGATGTTCCGATTGTCTTCACCGGCCGGCGCCCGGGCGAGAAGCTCTTCGAGGAGCTGCTCACGGCGGAAGAAGGTACGACGGCGACCGTGAACCAGCGCATCTACCGGGCCCGCATCACGAAGAGCCGAGGCTACGAAGAAATCCTGGGTGACCTGCGGCGGCTGAACGAAGCCCTCGCCGGTGGCGATGATGGAAAAATCCGCGCCGAGATTACGCGGCAGGTGGATAGCTACCGGCCGGACGCCGCCTGCCACAACGGCAGTCCGACCGCCTCCGGCCGGGCGGAGTATCCGCCGACCGCGCGCCGCGTGCCGAGCCCGGCGGACCGGGCGAAGCAGCCGTGCGAATCGCCGAACCCGACGCGAGCCGCGGATGCAGTCGAGGCAGTAAAGTGAACCGGACCAAAACCGGCCATTCTTTTCCCCACGTCCGAGAGACTAGAGACCCGGGCGCGGGTGGAGCGCAGGAACGAGCAGAATCAGAGTTAGACAGCTCAACTGTTGAACTCAGGCATAGGGAGGAATCATGAGTAGCAGGAATGTTCTAGGGCTGGTCGCACTCGCCGTGCTGGCATTCGCCGGCTCGGCTCAGGCGATCCCAAACAGCCCCACGCTTCTCTTCGACACGCCGACCGCCGACGTTCTGGAGGCAGGCAGGTTCGCGGTCTCCGCCAGCGTGACCGGACCGCTGACGAACACCTCGGTGAACGTGCCTTGGTGGGAGGCGGACGTCAATGTCCGTTTCTCGCCGGTCAAACACTTCGACTTCGCCTTGACTGCCTTCACTTTCGCGGACTACGTCCTCGATGCGAAGTACCAGTTGGCCGGCGGCGAGCCGGAGAACTTCGGCTTTGCCGTGGGCATCTACGACATCGGAATCCACAGCTACGTCTCACCGATAGGAAACGGGCCCCACGATGCCTGGCCCGACTGGCGCTACTACGACACGAACGGCGTCTACATCCGTCCCTACGAGAATCTCTCCGCGTATGCGGTCGCGAGCATCCCGCTTGCCAGCTACGCCCGGGTCCACCTTGGACTCGGCCGCGGCCGGTTCGTCGGCTACGACGGCCCGAACGAGTTCCTGAATACCGACATTCTGACGGGCGAGTATCACAAGTGGATAGCGGTCGCTCTGTTCGGCGGCGCCGAGGTATTCGTTACGCCGAACGTCGCCCTGGTTCTTGAGGCGAACACCCGCGACCTGAACACCGGAGTGAAGGCGAATTTCGGCCCCGTAAGCGCGGCAGTCGCCTGGAAGAAAATGGAAGGTCTGCTCTGGGCGAGAGAGAGATACGAGTTCGGCCGCGTCGAACTCGGCGCGACCTACAAGTTCGGCCCGGCGGCACGCAAACCGAAGCCCGAGGCTCCGGCCTGGCCACAGGAGCTCCCGCAGCCGCCGCCGGCTGAAACGACGCCGCCGATTCCGGAAGTGCTCAGGCTCTATCCCATCTGGTTCATGTGGGACAAGTGGGACATAACCGAAGTGGCCGCCGCCACCCTGCGCCGGGACGCCGAGGTAATCCTGTCT
>Ga0116202_10002090_pt1 | contig 11814 bp, 9 predicted proteins | sample LakKivw325mmetaG_FD_94479 | JGI IMG/M metagenome (GOLD analysis project Ga0116202, IMG submission 94479) | Anoxic lake water microbial communities from Lake Kivu, Rwanda to study Microbial Dark Matter (Phase II) - Lake Kivu water 325m metaG | ecosystem: Environmental > Aquatic > Freshwater >... | reverse complement strand
GGTTTGGGTGGACAAAGTATTGGTCAAGCTGGCGGTGGAGGCTGGATTCAGGGTGATGAATCCGTTCGAATTGGCCTTGAACTGGGTGTAGGGATTTTCATCGAACATGAAGGTGAATCCCAGTTCCAGCACCCCGGACATGGAATCGTCGATCCCAGGCCCGTGGATGGTGGTGGGGGCAGTCAGCTCCGTGTAGGCGGAGGTCTGCTGCGAAAAGGTGTAGTCCGATAGTGCTGCAAAGCCCAGCGAGCAGAGCAGCACCAGAACCACTGCGAGTAATGAGTGTCTCATGGTGTCTCCTTATCTTGGTTCTAATATAAAGATCTTCAATGTATTGTGGTTACTGGAACAAACCGATATCCGGCGCCAGACTATAAACCGGGAAAAAATAATGAAAGAAATCAGCCAAAAATCAGAAAAAATTCGGGATAAGTCCATGATCATACCTGGGTAACAGTAGGGAGAGCTCCGGTTTAACTCAAATGTGCCCGGTGTTGGTCAACAAAGCCAGAGGTGAACTGACAGAGGGCACATTTAAGTCAAACCCGAGCGTAGTCTTACCTTTCCACCTTTCTACTTCGTTTCCTCATGTTTCTCATTTCTCATTGTAAAATTCTCTTTCCCTCCCTGGGTGTAGTTAGGGTTTTGGGCTATGATTCCACTGCTCGCTCCCGTTACCAATACGGAATCATTACGGAGTCATTACGGATTAACTCCGTAATGACTCCGTAATGATTCCGTAATGCTAATAAGGGCGACATGGCCAGGCAGCAGTGTGCGGCATTGGTATCTGGTGCTGCAGAAGGCGTGATAAACCAGCGAAAATCAAGAGGTTGGATCAGCATCATCAGCCTAATCGCTGCCGGAACCGGGGTTCAGAAATTTTCCTCCAGCCAGGCGATCAAGCGGGGATATTCCCGAAACACCGCCGCCGCGATCAGGTCACCCTTGTTCGGGGGATTGAAACCCAGCGCCTGCAACCGTGCACAGATGCCGATCAGCCAATCCTCCATCCCGTCGTAATAGCGTTGGGTTTCCTCGTCCAGGGGGCCGTCCAGATAGCGGCTCTCAAACCCCTGGATGCTGTGATAGATCTCGAAGTAGAGCGATTGGCTGATATCCTCGCTGTGCTGGTTCACGTCGAAACCGGCTGCCAGCATGGCGGTTGACACTTCGGGCTCGTCATTCACCACCGAGATATAGAAATCGGTCCAGTCAAGTTGCGCTTTTCCGGCATAAAGTTCCCCACTGGCATCCTCTGGTAGTTTCATGGTCTGGCCGGGAGCCAGTTCCGCCTCCGCCTGGTGACGAGAGCAGGATGAACTGAAGACCAGTGCCAAACTGAGTAACAGGACGAATCTGGTCATGATTTTCTCCTTGCGGTTTTCTGAAACCCAGATCAGGAAATGCCGCCTGGTTGTCAAGCAAAGCCTGGGTCAGGAAGTGGTTCCTTTTGCCCCCTTGCCCCTTTGCCCCCAAACGGATTTTAATTGACATGAATCCCAGCCCCACTATACTGTCTTTCCAAAGAGGAAATCGAAAATGAAGATCAAACTGACCCGGGAATTCATCCACAAACTGCCCAAGACCGACCTGCATGTGCATCTGGACGGCAGTGTGAGGATCGAGACCATAATCGACCTGGCCAAAAAACACAACATCAAGCTGCCCACCCTGGATGCGGAGGAAATGCGCCGACTGATCGTTTGCGGCGACCACACCACCAGCTTGGAAGACTATCTGCGCGGGTTCAACGTCGTGAACCTGGTGCTGCAGAACAAAGAAGGGTTGCGCCGCGCCGCCTATGAGCTGGCTGAGGATGCCGCCCGGGAAAACGTGCGCTATATGGAGGTGCGCTATTCGCCCATCCTGCACACACTCGAGGGGCTGAAGCTCACCGAGATCTCGCAGGCGGTGATCGACGGCCTGAAGCAGGGCGAGCGTGATTTCAGGATCAAGACCGGTGTGATCATCTGCGGCATCCGCAACATGGACCCCACCACCTCGCTGAAGCTGGCGGAACTGGCCATCGCCTTCAAGAACAAGGGTGTTATCGGTTTCGACCTGGCCGGCGGCGAATATAACCACCCTGCCAAAGACCACAAGGAAGCCTTTGACCTGGCCCTGAAAAACAACCTCAACATTACCATCCACGCCGGCGAAGCCTATGGCCCCGAAAGCATCCACCAGGCACTACACTATTGCGGCACCCACCGCATCGGGCACGGCACCCGGCTGGTGGAGGACGGCGACCTGCTGAACTATGTGAACGATCACCGCATCCCTCTGGAGATCTGCATCAAGAGCAATTTCCACACCAAGGCGGTGCCGGACATCCGCAGCCATCCCATTGGTTTCTATATCGATTATGGCCTGCGGGTTACGATCAATACGGACAACCGGGTGATCTCGGACACCACCGTGACCGACGAATACCTGCTGGCCATCAACGAGCTGAAACTGGACTATCCCACCCTCAAGTATGTGATCCTCAATGGTTTCAAGAGCGCCTTCCTGCCCTATAAGGAACGGGTGCGCCTGATCAACGACACCCTGAAGGAATTCGACGAGATCGAGGACGCCGAGCTGAAGACCAGGGTGAAGGTGAAGGAGAATCTCTGAGCCATGATTAAGCTGATCCAAAACTCCCTCACCGCTGCGGGACTGACCTTCAAAGCCTTTGTGGAAAATGACCAAAACCAGCGGCAGATCGCCGCCATCGCCCACCTGATCGCAGAAAGCTACCGCAAGCAGGGCAAGGTGATAATCTTTGGTAATGGCGGTTCGATGTGCGACGCCATGCACTTCGCCGAAGAGCTCACCGGACGCTTTCGCCAGGACAGGCCCGCCCTGCCTGCCATCGCCATATCCGATCCCTCTCATCTCACCTGCGTGGGTAACGATTATGGCTTCGAGCAGATCTTTGCCCGCGGCGTGGAAGCCTATGCCACTGACGGCGATGTGGTGATCGGCATCTCCACCAGTGGGAATTCGCCCAATATCATCAAAGCACTGGAAACCGCAAGGGACAAAGGATGCAGCACAGTGGCGCTCCTGGGTAGGGACGGCGGCAAACTGAAGGGCACCTGCGACCGGGAACTGATCGTGGCCGCCTCCACCACCGACCGCATCCAGGAAATCCACACCCTGATCCTGCACATCCTGATCGAGTGCGTCGAACACGAACTCTTTTACCAAAAGGTCTGAGACCATGATCAAGGCCTGCTTCATCCTGATCCTGGCCCTGGCCGCTGGATTCGCCTTTGCCCAGGGCAATTACTATGACGGAGTGATCGACCTCACCGGGCAGGAACTATATCTGGCCTTGCGGGCGCTGATCTCCACCAATAGCTACAGCAACTACGACGGCGCCAAGGTGCAGCTGTTCCAGGTGCTGGACAATGTGGATGGCAATGTGACCTGCATTTACACCGGGCAGGTGTATTATGTGGGCTACAACTACAACGGCTCCAGCGATCCCAACACCGAGCACACCTATGCCCAGAGCTGGTTCAGCCCTCCGGAATCCACCATCAAACGCGCCGATTTGCACCACCTCTTTCCCAGCAACGCTTTGGTGAACAACTACCGCGGCAATCTGCCCCTCTTCACGGTCGCCAACCATGCCACCGCCAATGTCTATTATACTTACACCCCCTGGCAAAGCTACCGGGGGCCCAATGCAGCGGGCATCACAGTGTTCGAAGCGGCGGACGAGACCAAGGGCAACATCGCCCGCGCCCTGCTCTATTTCAACACCCGTTACAACGACACCCTCACCCAGCAGAACGTGGACATGATCCCGGACCTGGTGCAGTGGCACTATCAGGACCCACCAGATGCCGCCGAGATCGCCCGCAACCAGGGCATCCACAACTTTCAGAACAACCGCAATCCCTATGTGGACCACCCTGAATTCGTGGGCAGGATCTGGGGCGGTTCCGCCACTTCGGAAGAGGTTGCTTCTCCCTCTCCAAACCTTTCCCTAAGTGATATTTATCCCAATCCCTCCCCCGGGCGCACCACGCTGGTATTGGACAGCAAACACTCCCAAAGCGTCCGCCTGGAGATCTACAATGTAAAGGGACAGCAGGTGGCAAGCCAGAACCGGACTCTTTCCCCCGGCAGCAATGAACTGGTCTGGGAAGGCAACGATGCACAGGGCAAACGACTGCCAGCCGGGATCTATCTGATTCGGATCAGCAGTACGGACAGCGTTCTCACCGCCAGAATCCTGCTCAATTGAGCGCTGCGATATCGCCTGGATTCAGGCATCCTTGACAGTGCGCAGCAGGTTCAGGATGCTATCGCGATAGTCCTCGAAGGCGGTTCTGCCGCGTTGGGTGAGCCGGATCAGGGTATGTGGCATGCGGTTCACGAATTCCTTCATTATTTCCACATAGCCGTTTTGTTCCAGCTTTTGCAGATGGACGGACAGGTTTCCCCTGGTGAGGCCGGTCTGATGCACCAGATACACAAAATCGGCTTTTTCCACCACATAGAGGTAGAGCATAATGTTCAGGCGCGCCGGTTCGTGGATGAGGCGGTCGATCTCCTCGAAGCTGATCTCGGTGGAAATCCTTTCTTCACTGCTCATCTTTGAGCACCGGATACTTTCTGAGGAAGGTGATCAGGCTGATGGCACCATAGATGATGTGCAACACGCCAAAACCCAGCAGGATCCAATAAACCGCATCTTTCTCCAGGCGGAAGAAAAGCACGGCATTCACAAAGATGATGATGGCCAGGGCATACCAAATGAAGATGGTGCGGGGGTTGCGGCTTAAGAAGACCACAGACAGCCCCACCACGATCAATGCCACGGCATGCATCGCAAAAAAGTGGATCTGGCGCGATTGGACTAGTGTGAGGGAATTTCCCCGGGACAGCATAAAGACCACCGCTCCAGCGATCAGAACAGCTAAAACCAACCAGATCAATACCTGGCGCCGGGGCCCCCTCTCTTTCATCTGGGCATAACCCACCCGGGGATAGGTGATGCGCTTGCGCAAACCTTCCATCAGCAGGGGTATCATCGGAATGAAGATCACGAACAGGTTGCCCCTGCCGTTCATCATCATCAGCATTGTGATCACCAGAAACACCCCCACCAGCAACTGGGGGATGCCGTCCCGGTACTTCTGCTCGTTGATCACGTTTTTCTCTGTTTGCTTGATCAAATCGTCTTTCATGGTTTCTCCTGTTCATGGCAGACTTGTTTATGGTGCAAACATGTTGTCCTTGCTGATTGTGTCAAGGATTAATTTACAGCAGTGCCATAACAATTTGATTATCAAAGCATTGAATGGTATAAACAAGCAATGGGCAGTACGCCTGTTCTCCTAAAGCCTCAGAATCTCAGATAAAAAATATACGTGGGGAGCACCGGGCGGTGTCCCCACGTCTCGGAGGGCATTCTATGTAGGGTCTGTAGGCTAATTACAAAAAAAATACAGCTGGGTTTTTTGTCAAGCAAGAATTTGGAATTATGCTCAGATTTCAGGATCAATGAATCATAATCTCATGCAAAGTAGAGAGTTGGAATATTAGAATAAATTTCGGAGCGCTCTGCCATTCCCTGGCCAACAGTGAATCCTGCCCCACTGACGGCTGCATAGCATTCGCGGGGGAAACCACTGCTCAGCGCCAGGTCTTCACATTGGTGAACTTTCCTGGTCTGTGGAGCCGATTCCGGCCAAAAAGCAGAAAGCAATCCGGTCCGGCGGCTCTGTATGATTACTTTATAGGGGTATTTTCCAGCAAGGATATATGTCGGGAAACCTTTTGGAACACCTTGTTGAGAAAACTTTTTTATAAGCCAGAATACCCCCTTAATGGTGATCAGTTGGCGTAAGTATTCTGGATGAGGTGTCTTTTGGTTTTAAACAAGGCTTGGATATCATGGGCAATTCCTTGCACAGCGGAAGCCCTTACGGCCGTCCGAGGTATTAGCATTAGCCAAAGCGCGATACCAAACGCAGCAGCCGTCAGCAGGAGTGTACCAATCACCACCACGCCTCAAACGCCAGCTGCCGCTGGTCGGACCTGTAGGATTGGTCTGATCACCGGTGGGATAGATACTCGCATAAATGTCCCAACACACCTCTGAAACATTTCCGCTCATATCAAAGGTGCCAAGCTCATTCGGGTTTTTGAGTCCCACATCATGGGTGCGTTGTCCTTGGCCATCACCCAAGTCTGAATTATCAAAATACCAAGCCACAGCGCCAATTGAATCGCTGCCGCTATAGGGATAGCCTTGTGATTGATTACCACCCATGGCGGCGAACATCCACTCCATCTCGGTGGGCAGGCGGTAGCCTTCAGCGCTCCAGTTGCAGCTTACATTGATGTGGTAAGTCCCATAATTATTCCAGTTCCAGGGCCAGTTATCCGGATTGGTGCCATAATTCGTACCCGACATGCTGTAGCTGTAGCACGGCGTAAGTTCCTCCTGAATACTCCTGCGGTTACAATACTCTATCGCATTGAACCAGTTGGCAGTATCCACCGGGCGGTTGGGATTTTCGGCAAATTGTGAAGGATTCCAGCCCATAACAGCCTGGAATTCTGCTTGCGTGATTTCGTACTGGCCAATGTAGAAAGATGACAGGGTTATCATAACCGGTGGATCAGGATAGGTCCCATCATGGTTCGGCCTGCTGAATGTGCCACCCTCGACGAGGATAAAACCGGCAGGGACAGCGGGGCTGACCGATGTTACATAGTAGAAGCGTTTGGCTCTTCGACGGCGGTGGTCCAACTCGTTGCGGCGAAAATGCCGCTGCTATCCTCATTGAAGCCAGTATCCGGATAAGATGAGGAATAAACCTTGTAGGATATGGCTCCAGGGACATCCGACCAGGAAAGAGTGAGTGAGGAGCCAGTCACTGAAATACTCACGTTTTCCACATAGCGATTATCCCTGTCACGCGGTACGACGACGCTGGCGATGGTGTTGGAATTCAGCTCAGCTATCAAGTGGCTTGAGCCAAAGCCCACAAACAGAATTAGCAGGATAACCAGCATTGCTCTTTTGTTTGTTTTCATACTTACCTCGTTGATTAATATGTTATCCAATGTTCAGACTGGCTGCTAAATGACATCCATGAGCATTGATATTCTTCTAATAATTATTGTCAAGCATTTTTTCGATTTATTCAATCCCCCGGAGTTCTAAGGGGCGAAAGTATAAAGAGTCAAGGCCCTCCCTGAAAGGTTGTGAAAGGGAGCGGAAAAAAACTTTGAATAGACCCGCAGAGGCGCCCCCCTTCTAAAGATTCCAAAAGATAAACAGATGAAAAGAGGGCACTCAGCCCAGCTTGGGATATTTTTTCATCTGTTAACCTGTTTATCTGCACATCGCATTGCGGGCGTACCGGGCTTGCGCAACACCTCACTGCCCCAGGCTTGGCGTCGCCCACCCTTGGCAATGGTGAGAATCACCGGGCAAGGATCAGGAATCACTGGCTAAGATAAGCCCAAACCTCCGGTTTGAAGCGGATCTGGCCCACTGGCAGCATCAGGAATCTGACTATAATCTCCTGCAGACCCGGAATCCTTGGTTAGGGTCACTATAGGTGGCGCTGCAGAAATTCCGGAGTGAAACATGGCAAAAAAAGTAGAAGCTGGAATAGCTGCCGCCCCGTATAATGCGGTTTTCCCCACTGATTGCACCGGTGGGATCGGTCTGAGGTTCGGTGGGGTAGGGTCCATAGATATCCCAGGCAAACTCCCAAACATTGCCAGTCATATCATAAATTCCAAGCTCATTGGGGGCTTTGGTGCCCACCTCGTGGGTGTTGCCTCCGGAGTTGTTAAAATACCACGCCACATCATTGAGGTTATTGCTGCCACTATAATTGTAACCCTGGCTAAGATTTCCGCCTCGGGCGGCAAACTCCCACTCCATCTCGGTGGGCAGGCGGTAGCCTGTGGCCGACCAATCACAGGAAACATTGATGTGGTTGTTTTGATCAAGATCCCAGCCAACAGGCCAGTTGTCCGGATCGGTGCCAAAGGCGCCATAGCTGTAGCAGGGTGTGATGCCTTCCTGCATACTGCGCCGGTTGCAATATTCGATCGCATTGAACCAGGAGACCAGATAGACCGGATAGTTGTCTCCCACTCCCTGTCCTGATGCCGGATTTGTTCCCATCACCGCCTGATAGCCAGCTTGGGTGAGCTCATACTTGTCGATGTAGAAGCTGCTGATCGTTACAGCAGAACTGGTGTTGTAGAAAGTGCCGCCTTCCACCCAGATGAAATTCTCAGGGATGGCGGAACCATTCTTGAAGGCTGTAACATAGTAGAACATATGCCCATAATCGGCAGCGGCCCCGGTGTGGACATAGCTGGTGCCGGTGGCATCATCCAGATAGGTGAAATTCTCCCAAGGCTGATCCGGACTGGAGGCATAGTATAGTTTGTAACCATCGGGGATCAGAGGCGTTCCATCGGTGCTTTGGCTAACCGGCTCCCAGGCGAGCAGAACGTCTGTGGAATTGAGAACAGTAATGGTGATGCTTTCAGGATTGACCGGAATCAACCTGAGATTGTCATGAGCTGGATTGATATTTGGTACCACGGGTGATAAAACATTAGGGTTGTTAAGGCCAGCTTCCTGGGCTGACAGCCCTGCGACCAATATCAACAGCGCGCAAGACAGCAGAGTTTGCTTCATGGTTCCTCCCTGACAGGGTTTAAGTATAAATTTTCTTCCAAATAAATATCTTTTTCCTGATTATAAGCTGATTGTCAAGCAGGCATTGCTGCTCACTTGCAGCTCGTAGGCTGGTTTCATTTCTCTATTCCTGCAGGGGAGGATGTGTCAGGCCTTTATTGGCATAGATTCTTCCAGGGCTGAGATCAGTTCTGCACTCCTGTGCCAGGGCATTATCCGGGTGTTGGCGATCTCCTCAATGCGGTCGTCGGCAAAGATCACCCCGGCTGGCAGGTTTTTTCCGGTCAGTTTGCGCAGGTAGTTTATATGTTTGAAGAAATCAGGCTGGATCGTGGTTCCAGATTTTATCTCGATGGGCAGGGGATCATTCCCCCTCTGGAGAATGAGGTCAATCTCACGGCCAGTGGAATCCCGGAAATAGGATAGCAGGGGTGTGATGCCGCGGTTGTAGTAATACTTCAATGCCTCTCCCACCACCATGGTCTCGAACAGCTGTCCACGCAAAGGATGAAAGGCAAGATCAGCCGGCTTGCGAATTCCCAGCAGATGAGCGGCAAGGCCGCAGTCGAGGAAATACAGCTTGGGGGCTTTGACCAGGCGTTTATTGATATTGCTGTGCCAGGGCGGCAGCAAATGAATGACAAAGCTGGCCTGGAGCAGGGACAACCAGGAATGGATGGTTTTAGTGTCCACCCCGCATTCCACGGACAGGGAACTGGCATTTAAAACCTGCCCGGTCCTGCCGGCGCAAAGGAAAACAAAACGCTCGAACTCCCGCATATTCCTGATCTGCATCAGCGCTCTCACATCCCTTTCCAGATAGGTCATCAGATAGGAGGAATAGAACATCTGGGGATCGATCCTGGCATTGTAGAGACGGGGATAGAAACCTTTGAACGCATGATCTGTCCAATCCGGAACGGACAATAGGGGGAGCTCTTCCAGACTCAGGGGCAACAGTTTGAACATTGCAACCCGGCCCGCCAGGGATTGGGATATGTCACGCATATACTCGAACTGGTTGGAACCGGTCAGGACCAGCTTTCCCGTCAAAGAACTGGCATCCACCTGAACCTGGGCCCAGGACAGTAATTCAGGATGTTTCTGAACCTCGTCGATGATCACGCCCTGCTCCAGGTTCCGGAACAACGACCGGGGATCGGTGCGGGCGAGGGCAAGCGTCTCGGGACTTTCCAGATTGTAGTATTGGTAATCAGGGAAAGCCATCCTGGTTAAGGTTGTCTTCCCCGATTGCCTGGGGCCGGTAATGGCCACAACGGGAAAGCCAAGTGTCGCTTCATATAATGCTTCCAACATTCTTCGCTGAATCATGGCCACCTCAAAATATCAAACATATTGGGAGTACAACTCCCAAAATACATGGTTTTTTCTGCTGCCCTTGCCGTCAATATATTTCTTGATTGATAGGTCGTTGGTTGTTCAGATCAGGCATGGTCAACATTTATCTTGACAGCGATGGGAGGGAAATATCTTTGTCAATCACCCAATGTGCCTGGAGGTAAGATGAAACGCAGCGTGGCACTTATCCTGGGAATGGCAATGCTCTGTGGCTGTCTCTTTGCGGAGCAGGTGTGGCCCCAGCCGCTGGACCTTTTTTCAGCCAGGAACATCGAATTCTCTGGTCATGGATTGAGTACATCAACCGGCAACCACCTGATCACCTGGAAGGATTGGGAACAGATGACGCCCCTGCAACAATTTCGCCTGACCGATCCCTCCGGTAACGCGGTCTGGCAAAGGGCGATGAGCCCGGAGATCAGTTTTGAACAGCGCTGGATTCTGGAAAGTGGTGGCGACTACATCCTGTTCTTCTCCAGGGGCAATGGATTCCTGCATGGCTATCGGCTGAACGCCCAGGGCGAGCACTTGTGGGGTGAAAGCGGTCTGCAATTGACGCATGTGAATATGATCCGGCCGCAGAGCACTGGAAAGATGATCGCCGATGGCAATGGAGGCCACATCTTTCTCTGGGCCTGGGCTTTTGACGGCATTGATACCCCCACGAATTATTACCTGCAGCACATGAACGCGCAGGGCGAGACGGAAATTGTGAGCGGTTCTGGGAGCTCTGAGTTCAAATTGGTCAGCGACTCGGGATTGGCCGGCCCTCCCGATCTGTTTCTGCTCTCCGACGGCGGTATCATCTGCGCCTACAGGCTGGATAACAGCGTGATAATCAGACGGATGTTGCCCAACCACAACTTTGCCTGGACGCAAACCATCAATGCCGGTAGCGCGGTCTGGCCCACCCTCACCGACACCGGCGATGGCTGTTTCAACCTGGTCTGGCATACTTCCGAGGCTGTGCTGGCGATGCGCTACGACCTGGATTTCACTGCCCAATGGAGCCAGCCGCTGAACCTGTGCGGCAGCACGCAGGGTCTGGGCTCGGCCAGCCGAAAAACTGTGCAATGTTCGGACGGAAAGACCCTCAGCGTCTGGCTCAGCAACGGGCAACTGAGAATGCAGTGCTTCAGCAATGACGGGACGCTCGAATGCGGGACCTATGGCGCTCTGGTGCTGGATGGGCTTTCCCCGGAGGCGAATTTCGACCTGTTGCCGGACGACACTGGCGGCTGCTATGTGCAGGTAAGCGATCCCGATGGAGGAACGATCCTGGGACAATATATCACTGCGCAGAATCTTGTTCTGCCCCAGGCGGCGGTCCTGGCGCAAAGCACTGCCGATGCCACTCTTGGGGCAAAGGCTTTCTGCGCCTTGTTTCCTTCCGGCATGAGTTCCTATCATCACCTCTCATTCCCTGGGACCCGGGAGATCAGGATGCAGGGCATGAATTCTGCTGGCGGTTTGCTCTATTCGCAAGGTGGGCAGTCAATTGTCTCGGCAACCTCGGGCAAGGCTGTGCAGTCTTGTAGTGCAGCTGCAGGAGGCAAAGTCTTCTGTACTTGGCTGAGCCTTCCTGCCGAGGCTCCCAATGCAAACACCCCAGGCCAGATCAGCTACCAACTTGCCGATCCCTTGGGCAGCCTCCTGCTCAGCCAGCCGGGCAGACTGTTCGCGGACGATGCACTGCAGACGGTCCCGAACCTGAAGATCGCTGCCACGGACGAAGGCCAGGCGCTGCTTTGCTGGATCGAGGCGGGCAACCC
>Ga0116202_10002089_pt1 | contig 11818 bp, 12 predicted proteins | sample LakKivw325mmetaG_FD_94479 | JGI IMG/M metagenome (GOLD analysis project Ga0116202, IMG submission 94479) | Anoxic lake water microbial communities from Lake Kivu, Rwanda to study Microbial Dark Matter (Phase II) - Lake Kivu water 325m metaG | ecosystem: Environmental > Aquatic > Freshwater >... | reverse complement strand
TTCCTCCTCGCCAGAACATTCTTTCTTCTGGCCGGGGTTGGGAACGTGGAAGTGTTTGATATCCTCAGCAGAACCGCTGCCAGGATGACCGAATGTGAGATTCTGCAGGCTTGCAGCGAGGGAGACGTTGACTCCTGGATGGCGAACTACTGGCAGATCATCGAGGGCAAGACCGCTGCATTCCTGTCTGGCTGCTGCGAGTGCGGTGCGGTCCTTTCGAATGCGGATAGGGGCATTCGAGATGCACTTTCCAGATATGGCTTCCACGTTGGAATCGCATTCCAAATTACGGATGATGTGCTGGATATCGCCGGTGACCCGGCGCAGACGGGGAAGGACTATGCGGCTGACCTGGCGCAGGGCAAGTTCACTCTGCCAGTCATCCTTGCCCTATCAAGAGCAGAGCAGTTCAAGAAGGAATCGCTGCAAAATCAGTTACGCAAAGGCTATCTCTGCGCAGACGAAGCCCGCAAGGTCGCTGAGCTGGTGATCGAAACGGGCGCCATCCAGGCAGCGCAAGATGAGGCGCAACATCACACTAGACTGGCAACCCAACAGTTGTCACTGCTCCCGCCTTCGGAATACCGGTCGGCGCTTGAGAGTTTCGCCGACCTGGTGACAGACAGGCGGCACTGAGTTCACGGCAGATTGACGTGCGATTCCTGGCGAGAGCGAACTCCGGCCTCGCTTACCGGGTAAAAAGAGTCGACGCTTTCTCGACAGTCTTTAGGATACCCCATGCCAGAGGCACGCCCACAAGCGTCCACGCAACCGCGACCGCAAACCAGCTCGTACCACTAGATGTCGGTGACACCGTCTCCGCAGGTGTGTCATCTTTTGGACGAATCACCTGCCACTCTTCTTCGAGCTCGTCCTCAGTCATGAAATGGTGCTTGTCAACCGGTCTAACCAAGAGATTGGCCAGGAACCCGACAAAGAGAAGTCCTCCGAGAATGTACAGCGTGGTATTGTATGCGGCCGCCGCCTGGATGCCGCGGTCGATCTGAAACTCGCGGATTCTGGTTATCAGCACCGGCCCTACAATCGCGGCTGTAGACCATGCGGTAAGCAGCCGACCGTGTATGGCCCCGACATACTGGGTGCCAAACAGGTCCGCCAGATAGGCCGGAATTGTAGCGAAGCCGCCGCCGTACATAGTGAGGATCGCACAGAACAGGGCGACGAATAGAGTCACATTCTTAACTCCCGCCGCGAAAGCTGCCGACACGTACAGCACCATGCCCAACAGGAAGAAAACCACGTAGGTGGGTTTGCGGCCAAGATGGTCAGACAGAGAGGACCAGAAGATTCGTCCGCCAATGTTAAACAGACTCAATAGACCAGCAAAACCCGCCCCGATGGTCGCAACCGTTGCTCTCTGGGCCTCGGATAGAGAAGTTAGCGCTCCGGTAGTGCCAATCAGTTTGCCTCCGAACACCTCCTGCAGCATGGGCGAGGCCATGGCTATGACCCCGATCCCGGCACTCACGTTCATACAGAGGACTATCCACAGAAGCCAGAACTGAGGAGACTTGTGGGCTGATCGGACGTGGACGTGGCCCTGTGTTATGAGGCCCGCTTCCGCACCATTGGACCCAGCCCAACCGGCAGGCTTCCATCCGTGTGCGGGCACGCGATACGCAAAGGCCCCGCAGAGCATCGCCACCAGATATATACATCCCATGACGACAAAGGTCTGCCATACTCCCACATCCGTTGGCGTGGCATAGTGTTTCATGAGCCTGTCGGCCAGAGGAGCGCCGATCATAGCCCCTCCGCCAAACCCCATAATCGCCATTCCTGTGGCCATACCACGCTTGTCCGGGAACCACTTAATCAGCGTTGAGACCGGCGATATGTAGCCCAGACCCAGGCCACAACCGCCGATGACGCCGGAGCCAAGCCACAGCAAGACGATCTGATGATAGTATACGCCTAAGGCCGAGATGAAGAAGCCTCCACCCCAGCACAGCGCAGCAACGACTCCTGCCTTACGTGGGCCATTGTGCTCCAACCAACTACCGAACAGCGCGGCTGAGGACCCAAGCAACACAAAGAAAAGGGTGAAAGTCCAACTGATTGTGCTGATCTTCCAGTCGCCCGGGGCAGGTTCCGTAATTCCTTTCGCCTGACTAAGAGGAAGCCAGAACACACTAAAACCGTAGGCCATCCCGATAGAAAGGTGGATTGCCAGAGCTGCCGGCGGCACCATCCAGCGGTTGAATCCCGGCTTCGCAACGGTGCGGTCTTTGTCTAGGAAACGGAACATAATCCCTCCTGCTGTGCGCTGTGCGTGTTGAGCAGCTAGTTTGCACTGTACCTATTGGCAAACGCTCACAAGTATAGCAGGCGACGGTGATGGCGTCAAATAACGTTAGAAGTCCGGGGTAGGGGGCACGGTAACTACAGGTATCGTGAACAAATACGCCGCAGACAACGTCCGAAAACCATGGATACGCAAACTGAGATGAGCCGGGCACGGAGAGGATTACTGCTTGCTGGAGGCTTAATTGCTGCAGTCGGACTGATTGCTGCAGCCGGTCTATGGTGGTATGTCTTCATCAGGAACCCGTTCAACGACGCGAGGTTCTTGCGCGGCGTCTGGCTTACGGCGGATAACACTAAAGCGAAGTACGCACGCGGCCCTATGGCAGAAGATCTACGCCAGAACCATCTCAAAGTAGGAATGCTGCGGAAAGACGTTCGCCATCTGCTCGGTGAGCCTGACAACGGGCGGGACGAGGAAAGACAGAATGTGGATCGATATTATCTTGGCATCTGGGGCTATATGAGCTGGGAAGGAGACTATCTCCTGATCTACTACAATAAGGCAGGCAGGGTTACTTCGTCTGAGATTATCGCGCCTTGATGCGAAGAGCAGCACGGGGGAGAGAGAATCTCTTGGGTGTGCGCCCGTAGTTAACATAACACATATTATCGTGCGCCCCTCAACATCTACACGGGCGGCGAAGAGCATCCCCTGCTGAGTTGGTAATAAGAAAAGGGCCGAGCTTGCTAGCTCGACCCTCTTACTGCATCCAGTGCATCATTGAGTTGACGCACAGTATCTCGTGCTTTCTCTACAGCCTCATTTACGCTCAACGCGTGCGGATGGCTGCTGCGCCACAACTCATAGCCTATTATGGCCACCGCCGCCGCACCAACAGATGCACCCACTACAATAGCTGCTGATTTCCTGTCCATATAGACCATTCACTCCAGAGGCCGGATTCCGTTCCGGTTAGTCGATGCTGTACCGCTTCTCCCCACCAGCTCCATCGCCTTCGGCGCTAAATATCCGCTTGACGAACGACAGGAGTTCCATAGGGTTGAACGGCTTTGTAAGATAGCAGTCTACGCCAGACTGCCACCCCTTAAATACATCGGCATCCTGTGCCTTTGCGGTTAGCATGATCACAGGAATGTCTCTGGTTTCAGGATTGCGTCTGAGGCTCTGCAATACCTCAAAACCGTCCATATAAGGCATCATTACGTCCAATACCAACAGATCCGGTTTCTCCGACTCCACTTTGGACAGAGCTTCCTTACCGTCGTTGGCAGTCACAACCTCGTACCCGGCCCTCTCAAGGTTTACCTGAACCAACCTGACTATATGTTTCTCATCATCAACGGCCAGAATCTTCTTCGGCACCGCGAGACCTCCTGAATCAATCCGTATCGTTATCAGTATACCACTGCTGAGCGCAGCTAGTCAACGAGCCCCTGACTTAGCTGTGCTGCCCTGTGTGAGCACGAATAAGGGGCCGCGGCCAGGACTGACCACGACCCTTGTGCGTTTCGCATTTCCAGCGTTACTATCAGACCAGATCAGCTACTCACCTGCTGGAGGAGCTGGTGCCGGCTCAGGCGCCGGCGGCGGAGCAGAATCACCACCCTCAGGAGGCGTGGTTGGCCGCGGGGCCGGAGCGGGAGCAGGCCTCGGCGCAGGCGGCTTCGGTTTGTTCGCCGGGTCGGAGATGACCCCAGTCAACCGGTTTTCCATCTTCGTATTGGCCAGAAGCTCGGAGAACCACCGTCCCCTCTCCTGCTGGACTTTCTGGTCCGTGATCATCTTCCTGAGTTCACGCCTGTCGGCGGCCGTGGCCGCACTCCCTGACTTCTCAACCTTTATGATGTGATAGCCATACGTGGTCTTGACGGGTTCCTTGGTAACTTCACCCGGCTTCATAGTGAAGGCGGCCTGTTCGAATTCGGGAACCATACGTCCTTTGGTAAACCATCCCAGGCTTCCGCCATTTGTCTTGCTTCCGGGATCATCAGAGTACTCGCTGGCAAGAGCTGCGAAATCCCCTCCGTCCGCCAGCTTCTTCGCTATGTCGTCGATCTTTGCCTTCGCGTCAGCCTCACGCTTAGCTTGATCCTTCTCAGCGTCAGAGAATCGAACCAGAATGTGCCGTGCATCGACCCACTGTGCGTACTCTTCCCTTGTGATCCTCGTGTCCTTCATCAGCATCTTGCGGATTAGCACATTGCCTTTGATGATCCGATCAAAGACCATTCTCGGCATCTTGTAGCGCACGAGCAGCTCATCGATGCTGGATGCACGCATGCGCGTGGCCGTTTCCAGAGCCTCTTCCTCGATTTCTTTGGGACTGGCCGTAACGCCAGCCTTCTTGGCTGCGACCTCGACCGCTTTGTTGGTCAGAAGATCCTGAAGTGCGTTGCCGGCCTGACTGTACCACAGGTAACTGAGAACCTCTCCTTTGGTGACGGTGGCACCGGGTGTGCTCCCTACTACCGTGCTGTCGGGCATCTTCCAGAACTTTCGCAGAGCCGCATCCTGATCAAAAGGCTTCTCATCCGGCGGAGTCGGAGCCTGACAGAAAGCGGCTGTCGTGGCCGTCAGGGCAATCACGACCACCAGTAAACATACATCAAGTCTAATTCGCATATACACGAACCCCTTTCCAGATTCTGAATCATCTTCATCATACTACTACAAGCTGCACAACTTGGTCAAGGTCTATGTGATCACAGTCCTCTGATGGTCGCGCAGACAATCATACGCTGGATATCAGAACAACATCACGATTCCAGTATAGAAGCAGTTGTTGAGGGCGTGGCAGACCGCGCAGGGTACAATAGATCGGTTTGTTTCCCTGAGGTACGCAAACACCATACCTAACAGAAGCAGCTGCAGGAAGGTCTGAGGCTGGGTGATCCGGTGCGCAAACGCGAATACCAGTGCAGACAGAAGTGACGCCCACAAAAAACCGACTTTGCCGCGCAAACCCTTGAATAGCATTCCACGAAAGCAGATCTCTTCCACAATTGGCGCAACGACCACTATCGCAACAACAAGAACTCCTGCGGCCGTGCCCCCGTGTCTGATAATTGCGGCGACCGAGTCAAATCGGCTGGGAGGCTGGACACCAAGCAACGCAATGACCGCCGCCACAAGCCCTCCAGCAACCAGAGCCAAAGATAGCGCTGCCGCGTAAGAACTAATCCCAGTCCATACGTTCCTCCAAGTAGTGCATGCACTGTTCGGGCCCACTATCCGCACAATTGCGCCGCGTCGTGAGAACCGTGCAAGAACTAGCATAGACGCAGTAAGCGCGATCAGCGGAACCGCCACTGCCGCTATGGCGTAGACTGCAGTGCTGAAGTGAAGCGAGAGCCACTTCATAAATGCAGATCCGGCGATCAGGACGGCCAGGTAGATGGTGAAGGCGCTGAGCAAAGCGTCATCCGACCGAAACGCGCGAAGCCCTCTCCGAAACACCTTGCGTATGGAGCGTCTGTGTCGCCAAAGAATGACAAACCCGCTGACCGTCAACGCTAATCCAACGACAACAACGGGCGCGACTCGAAACGTGGCCAGAAGGGTCATCCGGTTCAGGCGTGCGGACTGCGCACGTGCTGCAACGATATCGCCCGAGTTCCTGTAGAGAGTCAGAAGCGCAATCGGCTCCAGCGGGCCCAGATGATAGCTCCGAATCTCTTTAGCAAGTCTCGTGGCCTCTGATTGGCTGCGGGACTTGGCGATCAGTGCCCTCTGCCAAAGTGCCGCCTCGCGCGAGGTGAAACTATGCTTTGAAGTCGGGAAGAATAGCTCAGCAACAGGCTGATTGAGGAAGTAGTACTTAATGAGGCCGATTCTGCGGCGGGCGGCCGGGTCCGGTAACGCTTCACGATAGATGTTGACCGCTTCAATCGCTCTTCGTTTCGCGAATCGAGATGATCTTGGGGCATTTGTGAAGTACCTGACAGATGCGTCACCACGCGGGATAGCGTCGGCCTTACGCAGTTGACGAACAAACGTGCTGTCGTCAACTGATATGCCTGTCCGCAAGACCGCCAGAGCAGGAATTGCAGCCAGCAAAACCAACGCCCAAGTGCGTATTCGCCGGTCCCCCACCCTCTCAGCCCCCGGCAACTAGGCGACCTCAATCCTGGTCTGTTCGTCTTCTTCTCGTTCCTTGAGCATTTCAAGGTTGCTGGTGAGCAGCGCGCGAAACTCGGCCACAAAGCGTTCCTTGGCGGTGCGAGTGAGATCGAGCTCCGAACGAAGTTTCTCTATTTCCTTTTGCGCATCGACCATCATCTGAACGCGAGCCTGCTCCGCCTCACGCAGTGTCAGATCAGCCTGTTCCCGTGCGTTCGCCTTCACCTCGTCAGCCGTCTGTTGCGCAATGACCAGCGTGTCGCTAAGTCGTCCTTCAATCTGACGAACACGATCCACGTCTTCCTGGAGCCGTGCAATTGTCTGTTGGAGCTCCCTCTTTTCGCGCAAAGCATCTTCAAGAGCGACTAGTACGGATTTTACGAACTCGTCCACCTGGCTCTTCCTGTAGCCATGTAAGGCTGACTTGAACTGCGTGTGCACTATATCAATGGGTGTCAATGCCATAGCCTATATCCCTCCGTAATCTAGTGGATCGACTAGCCAAGCTCCTCGGCGCGCTTCACTGCGGACGCGACTGCTCGCATAACCGCGGCTCGCACTCCGCCCTTCTCCAGCGACGCAAGTCCGGCAATCGTCGTGCCGCCAGGGCTGGTGACCTGATCCTTCAGTTGCGCCGGGTGTTTCCCTGAGTCAATGACCAGACGTGCTGAGCCGGCCACCGTCTGCGCAGCCAAAGCAAGAGCCAGATCGCGTGGGAGACCAGCGGCCACTCCCGCGTCAGACATCGCCTCGACGATCAAGAACACGTATGCCGGGCCGCTGCCGCTGAGACCCGTGACAGCGTTAAGCAATCGCTCAGGAACCTCGACTGCGATCCCAACCGCTTCAAAAATCGCCGACGCTCTGGCGACATGTTTATCGCTCGCGCCCGGCCCCCTGCTAAAGCCAATCGCCCCGGCTCCTATCTGGACCGGAGTATTTGGCATTGCTCGAACAACTGCGGTTCCCGGCCTCAGTGCCGAAGATATCTTTGCTATGCTGACTCCCGCGGCAATACTGACGACAACAGTATCCTCGTCGACGGCGTCCTTGATGTCCCTGGCAACAGCATCGACTATCGCCGGTTTCACTGCCAGAAGTACCACTGAGGCGGACGCCACTGCCTGTGCGTTGGTCTCGCAGAAGCTAACGCCCAGTTCCGCGGAGACCGCGCGCCCTTTTGCCGCGTCGGAATCGGACAAGACGATGCTGTCTTTGTCGTACACGCCAACGGCTAGGACTCCACGCACAAACGCGGTTCCCATCGCACCAGCTCCGATAATCGCAAGACTGCCCGATCTATCCATCCGAAGCTAACCCCTGTTGACGAACAGGGACAGAGGAACGCTCCTCTGTCCCTGTCCTAGTTGTCTCTGAAAGTCCCTTGAGTCCGCCGACCGCCTGTCGATTCCTCAACGCTTATGGTGTAGTTCGCAGGCGTAAACAGATAGACCTTGTCTCCAACCTTCTCAACGAATCCGTCCATGGCATAGATGATGCCATTCAGGAAGTCGATGATCCTCGTGGATATTTCCGGCGAAGCGTTTTCAAGGTTTACTATCTGTTGATCGCCGTTCTTCAGTCCGTCTGCAGCCTGTTTCGCGTGCTCAAAGCTCGTAACAGACATCCATACTGACACTCTATTAGGCTTAGCTGAGTGCAACCGGACGGTACCCGCGTACTCGTACTGATCGTCATCATACGCGATTCCGATGCCCAGCTTTTCCTTCAGCCACGACCAGCCGCCTGTTGGCTGATCGTCATAATCCTCGGTTGGCGCAGTTCTCACGTCAACAACCCTCCCCTGTCGGTCGTTGCCAGCCTGGGTTGGATGTTGGGCGTCCATTCCTAATCCGCGACTGAACCTCGTTCAGTTGGTCCGTGGGCCAAATATGGCCGTTCCGATCCGAACCATATTCGAGCCCTCCTCGATAGCAGTCTCGAAGTCTCCGGTCATACCCATGGAAAGCCACAATCGCTGCTCTGAAGGCAACTTGTCCCAGAGACTCTTCAATGAGCGAAAAGCCTTCCGCACATCGCTTTCGTTCTCCGTGAACGGCGCCATTCCCATGTAACCGCAGACCTTCACGCCGGGCAGACCGGACAGACACGCTGCCAAATCCTCCGCGGCGTCCAAGTCGACACCCGACTTGCTGATCTCCTCCGATATTCTCGCCTCGATGAGCAGTTCAACGCATTTGCCGCTCGAACTAGCACGCTTTGATATCTCGCGCCCTAGCTCCACGGAGTCCACGCTCTGAATCACATCGAATACTCTGAGAGCAGAACTCACCTTATTGCGCTGCAGGTGACCTATCATATGCCACCTTACACCGTCAGCAACCTCAGCATACTTGGCCGCGCTCTCCTGGACATAGTTCTCGCCAATATCGCTGACACCGCACCTAATGGCCTCGTTGATCTCGGCCACACAGCGCGTCTTTGTCACTGCGATGAGCCTCACATCGTCGCCCCGGCGGCCCGCCTTCTCGGCTGCTCTCGCTATCTTGTCTCTAACCATCGCCAGGTTTTCGGCAATGCCACTCATCTCGTCTATTTCCTCAGTTGCACATTATGCTAGCAAAATCCTCCCCAAATTTCAACAAATTATGATATCATAGTCCTCCTGGACGAGAACACGGGTGTCCAGGCTGGATGAGAATCATCTATTCGGAGCGGTTGGTGAGGTGACTATGGACAGGATACTGGCTTTTGGGTGCCACCCGGACGACGTTGAATTTGAGGTGGCCGGAACTCTTGCATTGCTTGCAGAGAGGGGATACGAGATACACATTGCGACAATGGCAGGAGGAGAGGTTGGCCATCCTACACTCTCTCCCCAAGCGATAAGGGCCATACGCACCCGCGAAGCAGCGGAGGCGGCCGCGGTAGTGGGCGGCACATACCACTATGCCGGCGGGTATGACGTCGAGATAGAGTATAACCATCTGTACAGGCAAATGGCGACACGTGTTGTTAGAGAGGTAGACCCGCTCATCGTGTTTACAAATCCTCCGATGGACTATATGATCGACCACGAGGAAACCTCACGATTGGTTCGAAACGCGGCTTACGTAGCATCGGTCCCGAACGTTGACTGCGGCGTGCCGACTACTCCAACCAAACGCATTCCGCATCTATACTACTGGAACGCAAGCGGGCAGAAAGACATCTTCGGCCGGCCGCTGCCGATAAACCGCATCGTGGACATCACGTCGGTAATTGACACAAAGCAGAGGATGCTCGAGTGTCACAAGTCACAGAGCGAGTGGCTGGCGTACCACAACGAATGGTCATACGTTGACATAATGAAGCAGAACGGCTCGAGGCAGGGAGCACTCACTGGCGTGACGTACGCAGAGGGTTTTGTTCAGCACCTCGGAAACAACTACCCCCAAGACAATATTCTCAAATCGATCCTGGGAGACGTCTGCGTCGAGACCGAGACCGGATAGAGTCGGTAGGATGGCCGATTCGGTCTATGCTTTGCCTGCGCTCTGGTAGACTATGAGGCGCCGCATCACCTCTTCCTTCACCCGGTTCTTGGCCACCTCAAGGATATCCGCGGACTTGTGCGAACCTACGAGCTCCTGGAAGTTGGGCTTGACGCCGATGGAGCGCGCTGACTCGCACAAGCTGTCCAGAAACAGTTTCTTCATTACGGACCCAACGTTGAATTTCGACACACCAGACTCGATAGCCCGAGCCACGTCCGAATCGGGAAACCCTGTTCCACCGTGGATCACCAGCGGCACGGGAACTGCCTGGTGGATGCGAGCAAGCAACTCAAAATCCGTGCCAGACTCCCCGTCTGTCTTAATGTGCTCGTTGCCGACTGCGATCGACAGTGCGCAGACGCCGGTCTCCGCGACGAACCACGCCGCCTCGTCCGGATCAGTCATTCGTGAAGCAGCCTGCTCCGACATAATCCCTGACGCGTCCGGCAAGGGGTCGCTCTCACCTTCCACGTCTGCTCCCACTGCAGAAGCAGCCTTTACGACTCGCTTTGTCCAAGCTATATTCTCGTCAATGGGCATATGAGAGGTGTCCAGCATCACTGCGTTGAAGCCAGACCGAAGTCCTTGTTCGATGTGATCAAACAGCAGGACTTCGTTGAGGAGATACGCGACTGGTACTCTGGCTGTCTCAGCAACAACTCTGCCCATAGCCGCAAGAGCACGTAGACCGCCACTTCCATACCACTCCTGGTTCATCATCACTCCGCCAAACCCCAGAATGACTGGCGACCTGGTCTCCTCGGCAGCCTCTTTGACGGCCTCGATCGAGTAGATATCCCACGCCTCGAAGTACCCAACGGCGTAGTCGCGTTTCGTCGCGTCCGCCAGCAGTTCACGCATCGGCACAATCGGCATTAACTTCTCCTGTTTCAGAAAGGGTGGTGTATCGGGATTTGACGGTTGAACTGATGTCTTTGGAGGTGTCCACCAAGGTAGACTACAACTCGGCAATCCCGACACGAAACTGCATGAATAGTTTCGGGATATCCGCTCCGCAGGCTTCGCTCATATCCCGAAACACCTGCACGTCCGCGTTCTCAGACCTATTTCAACGTCTCCGCGCTGTTCATAAACGCTACCGTCTCGTCCCAGCTTCGAAGACCTGCGGTGGTGCCGATTGCCTGACAACAGAGTGCGCCCATCGCGCTACCGAGCCTGGCACATTGCTCCAAGTCCATTCCTTTGGTGACACCTGCAAGGAATCCAGCGATCCAGGAGTCCCCTGCTCCGCTGGTGTCGATGACGTTGGTCTTGAACGCCGGAATGTGCTTTTCGAAATCAGCGCTCAGCACATAACTTCCTTCAGCGCCCATCTTCAGCCCAACAGTGCCGACCCCCTGATCCCGAAGAAACGCAGCCACGTCGTGCGGCTCAGTCTGACTGGTCATCAGACGTGCCTCGTCGATAGAGGGAAGGAAGTAGTCCATATGGGGGAAAGCGTTCTTCAACGTGCCAAACGCGTCAATCTCGCCGTTATACACCGTGTCCAGACACGTTGCCACACCCATTGCTCTGGCTTGTTTGAGTATTTCCGCAGTGGGTTCTCCGTCGATACCTGGCAGAATAAACGTGCCTCCTATGTGAAGCACCCGGCTCTGCTTAACGAGGTCGAAATCGACATCATCAATTGTAAGAGCACCGTTGGCTCCGATATAGTGGAAGAAAGCTCGTTCTCCATCCGGAGCGATCATCACAAACGTAAATGAGGTGCCGGCGCTTGCGTCTCGCTTCATCCCGCGAACATCGATGTTTTCACTAGAAAGATTCTTCAGGACAAAGTCACCAAAGCCATCGCTGCCAACCTTTCCCATGCCGCCCACACGGAAGCCGAGCCGGGCAAGCCCTATCCCCGTATTGCTGGCGCAGCCGCCAGTGTGAAGCTCCAACTGAT
>Ga0116202_10002088_pt1 | contig 11820 bp, 11 predicted proteins | sample LakKivw325mmetaG_FD_94479 | JGI IMG/M metagenome (GOLD analysis project Ga0116202, IMG submission 94479) | Anoxic lake water microbial communities from Lake Kivu, Rwanda to study Microbial Dark Matter (Phase II) - Lake Kivu water 325m metaG | ecosystem: Environmental > Aquatic > Freshwater >... | reverse complement strand
GTAAACTCCGCGACCGAAGAATCTCCTCTTCAGTTCCTTCCTATCGTCAGGACTCAGAGCTTCGGCTCACCAGGACAGGCTCCGACGTGTCAATCTCAGAAAAGTCTCCTCTCCCTTGATGGGGAATCCCCTCTCCACTTGATGGAGAGGGTCAGGGTGAGGTAAGGTTAGGGTGAATTTCCCCCTCTTTCTAACTCCCTCCCGCCATATTTGCCCGGGAGAACCTCGGGGGATTGCGGAGTCTGTTCCGAGTAAAACGAGAAAGCTCACTCCTCGCAATGGCACAACGGATTGCCAGAGCCTGTTTAAACTCAAGATGAGCTGTGACTCCATACTTCGAAGTGTCCACCATCTATCTGAACTACATCACCCAAAAGCTGTTGTTGTCCAGCGAAAATGTCACCTTAATTGTTCAGCGAATTTGTCACCCCCTATCGATATGGATTTTAAAAGGTCTACGCCAGGGATGGTCTGGGCCAGGTTTAGTGCAGTGAGTAAGCTTTGGTTGAGGAGTTTTCTTCGCCATGATGACGGGCGCGGCAAGTTTAACAGAATTAGCCATGCCTGGTATAACACGAGCTGTATTCCTCGCCCTGAGCACTGGAGCCTCTGGCGGTGCCGGTTTAGTAGCTAGACAATGCCCCTGGTAATATACTGCTAAACTGCCATTCAGCCTCTCATGTACCTCCACCCTGGCACGAGCATAGCTCAATCTGCCATTAGTCGGCATTATTTGTAGTCTGTGCTCTCCAAAGCGCACCACATTATCTGAACCTACTGTACGGTAATACTTAAAACAGAATACCTCATCATGAGTAAATCCCTCTCCAGGTTGACGATAAGCTGAGTCAGGTTGGGCCGCCGGAATAGCAAACTTCTGGTTATAGCGAGGGAGAAAATCCCGGAGCAGTTGGTTGGCCTCATCAATGGTTCTAGCCCCTGCCAGACGGAGCTCCCCTGAAACAAGTTCAGGGCTGTCCTGGAAAGTGCCCCATAGCCTTTCAATCCTCCCTCTAGCCTGAGGTGAGCGTGACGAAATAGAAGTGATGCCCAATTCCTCCATTAGCCGGCCAAACTGAGTTGGTTTCCTTCTCCCCTCAAGCTGCTCTTCCAGTGACTCCGGCATCCCTTTGGAACGCTCAAATATGCCATGACGATCATGGTATAAAGCCAAAGGTATACCATGGCTAGTTACAATTTGGCGTAGCAGGAGAAAATAGCCCTGAGCATCCTCCTCATCCCTGAATAAAGCGTAAGGGATCTTGCCTGTGGCATCGTCTACGGCTCCCACCAGAGTTAGCCAGGGCCCTCTCCCCTCCAGCCAATCATGGCGACTGCCATCTGTCTGCAGCAGCATCCCCTCTTGTGGATAACGCTCCCTGCGACTGCGGTGCTTCGGCGGGCGTCTCTTTCTGGGACTCCTTATTCCAGCCTCGAGGAGAATTCGGCGCACGGAGGAGCGAGAGAGAGCGATGCTTTCTCGCTCAGCTAGAAGCTCAGCAAAGTGCTGATTGTTACAGCCAGCGTAGGTTGTCTGTCCCAGGTCCAATATCTGCTTCCTCAGATTCTCGTCCAGGACATTATGAGGCTTGCTTCCCCGATTGCCATGTGCTAATGCCGCGGCGCCCTCCTTTCGATACGCCGCTAGAATTCTTCTCACATGACGCAAGGAGAGACCCAGTAACTCAGCTGCCTCCCTGCCAATCATTTTGCCCACCGCTACCTGGTTTAACACTACCAACCTTCTCTGCTCTTTCTTGTTCAATGTCACCATCTCCTTCATGGGTGACATTTTCCCTGAACAGTTACAGGGTGACAAAATCGTAGAACACGTATATTGTTGTCGGGTGTATCATAATTATTGAGCATTGGGAGGCTTCTACGTAGAACATGGGGACAAAGTACCTCTGGTTAATGAATGGAGCTCCCGCTTGATGACCCCTGATAAGTAATACGGCGGCTCCAGTATTTGGAGACCTCTGATTCAATGCGTGTATGGTGGCATGGCGGGAAACTTCCGAAGCTCAACAAAATTTAATGAAGGAGGTTTTTAAAATTGGCTAAATATCATATTGGAGTAGATGTGAGTAAACGCAGACATAAAGCTTGTATCCGCAACCTTTTCCAGGATTCTTATTCTGAGGTATTCTCTTTTGATGTAAATCACCAGGGATTTGAGAAGTTGTTGGTTACTCTGGAAAAGCTTTCCCAAAATAAAGAAGACTTTATTATCGGCGTTGAGGCAACAGGGAATTATGGAGTTACTCTAGTCTATTTTCTTCTCTCCCATGGCTATAAGGTAGTAGAAATTAACCCTTACCGGGCAAACCAGTTCCGCAAAGCCGAAGGGAAGAAAGCTAAATCTGATCGCATTGATGCTCGTTCCTTAGCAACCATTATTTCCCTGGAAAACCATAAGCCTCTTTCCCTCCCCGATCCCGTGCTTGATAATCTTAGAGAGCTTACCCGCTTCCGTGCCGATATGGTGAAGGATCGCACTAGCCTGGTAAATCAGCTCCATGAGACCCTCACCACTATTTTCCCTGAGCTAGCCACTATTTTTAGCCGACTCGATTCTCCCACTTGTCTTTCTTTGCTTATAGCCTATCCCGGTCCAGGATATATCTCTCGCGCTGGGGAAGCAAAGGTAGCTGAAAGTCTAAGGATTGCCAGCCGAGGCAGGGTGGGACAGACTTTGGTTAAAGGCCTGGTAAAAGTAGCCCAAAATAGCGTGGGAGTTCTTCAGAAACAACCATCTTTGGCAATCAGAGTATTCATCCTGGGAGAAAGAATTGGAACTCTGACAGGAGCTATTGAAAGGGTAGAAAAGGAAATAGCCGACCTTTTCCATAAGTTGCCCTACAAGCCTGAGGACTTTCTTGTAGGGGATATCACTTCTCTGGCTGCTCTTATCTCCGAGATTGAGGATATCAATCGCTTTCCTACCCTCAAGCAATTCCTTTCCCACTTTGGCTGGTGTCCTCAAAGCTTCCAGACTGGTAATTATAACCGGGAACATCCCAGGATGAGCCATGCTGGCAACAAGCATGTAAGAAGGCTTATCTGGATGCTTTCCATAGTGTCTGTCAGGACTGTGCCCGGGTATCGGGCTTACTTCCAACGCCGTGTTGCCGAAGGTAAATCCAAGATGCATATCATTGTGGCTGTAGGTCGTAAGCTTCTATCAGCCTTCTATGCTATTCTGAAGAAGGGTATTCCCTTTGATCCTAACTGGGAGCTGAATTGCCAGTTTGCTCTGGTAAGGCATTGACAGCAATATAGTAATCATTAACACTACATCACCCAAAAGCTTGACAATTCGACCTCAGCCTTTTAGAATAAAATAAACCTAAACTTTACCTCACGGTTGTGAAAAAACTGTCTTAGTTTGCAGCTTTGTTATATCCTCAGCAAGGTATGGCCAAGTATATTTTTCTTACTGGTGGTGTAGTTAGTTCTGTTGGTAAGGGAATTTCAGCAGCTTCCATCGGCAGGATACTGAAAAGCCGCTCTGTTTCTGTCTCAGTGCAGAAAATCGATCCTTATCTTAATGTTGACCCAGGGACAATGTCTCCTTTCCAGCATGGCGAGGTATTCGTCACTCAGGATGGGGCTGAAACTGATTTAGATTTGGGGCATTACGAGAGATTTATTGGGGTAGAGCTAACTCAGGCTTCTAATGTCACTTCAGGTCAAGTCTATTCTTCGGTCATCGCCCAGGAGAGACGAGGGGATTTTTTGGGAGGCACTATCCAAGTAGTTCCCCATGTAACTAATGAGATAAAGAAACGCATCAGACAAGTAGCTGAAATTTCTGGAGCCGCTGTGGTTATAGTCGAGGTTGGTGGCACAGTGGGGGATATTGAAGGACAACCATTCCTCGAGGCTATAAGACAAATGAGGAAAGATGAAGGTAGGGATAATGTTCTATATATCCATGTTACCTTTTTGCCTTACATCACTGCTACTAACGAGCTAAAGACAAAACCAACGCAACACAGCGTCAACGAACTAAGGAGAATTGGTATTCAGCCTGATGTTATACTGTGTCGCAGCGATAAGGAAATATCTGAGGAAATAAAGGACAAGATATCACTATTTTGTGATGTTGATAAAGAAGCGGTGATCCCACTGGTTACCAGCGAGACTATCTATGAAGTGCCTTTGTTGCTAGAAGAAGCTGGACTAGGAGATTTCATAGTTAACCGCCTAAAATTGGAAGCAGCGGAGTGCAATTTGGATAATTGGCGAAATATGGTTGCCAAGCTAAAAACCCCTAAAGAGCCAGTAACTATTGGTTTGGTAGGCAAATATGTCGGGCTTCAAGATGCTTATTACTCTGTTCGTGAAGCATTATGTCATGCAGCCCTAGCCTATGATCGTGAAGTAAGGATAGAATGGCTTGACTCAGAAGAGTTGGATGTGACAAGCAATGGCAAGCTCAGGCAAGTTCAGGGGATAATCGTTCCTGGGGGCTTCGGCTACCGTGGAATTGAAGGCATGATAAAAGCAGCCAATTTTGCTAGAGAAAAGGAAATCCCTTACCTTGGCTTATGTCTGGGAATGCAAATTATGGTCATCGAGTTTGCTCGCTGTGTTTTCCATACCGAAAATGTAAATTCTACTGAATTTGATGCCGACACTGCTTATCCTGTAATTGACCTTCTCCCGGAACAATGTGGCATAGACCAAAAAGGTGGCACTATGCGACTAGGAACCTATCCCTGCCATCTGGTACCTGGTACAAAAGCCGCTCAGGCTTATAGTTGTGAAGTAGCCTATGAGCGGCATCGGCACCGTTTTGAATTCAACAACGCTTTTCGCCAACCATTGGAAGAGGCAGGAATAATAGCCAGTGGTCTATCACCAGATGGCAAACTAGTGGAAATCGCTGAGCTCAAGGACCATCCTTGGATGGTATCCTGTCAATTTCATCCTGAATTTAAATCTCGCCTCGACTGTCCCCACCCATTGTTTATGGGTTTCATTGGAGCAGCCAAAGAAACGCTCACTGAGGGTGCCCAGACAAGTTTACCTATAAGTTAAGGAGGAACAATGAGGTTATTCTTGGATACTGCCAACATAGACCATATCCGTCACGGAGTAGAATTGGGGGTGATCAGCGGAGTGACCACTAATCCCAGCCTCGTATCCAAGGAAGGCAAAGTTAATTACCAAGAGCTGGTTAAGAAAATTTGCTCCATTGTCCCCGGTCCGGTGTCTACCGAGGTATTAAGCCAAGATGCTTCAGGGATGATAACCGAAGCTAGAGAAATAGCTAAATGGGCCGATAATATTGTCGTCAAGATACCGGCTAGCCTGGAAGGGGTGAAGGCTACCTCAGTGCTAGCCAAGGAAAACATAAAGGTAAACTTCACCTTATGCTTCTCGCTGAACCAGGCTTTACTAGGAGCGGCAGCGGGAGCTACTTTCGTCAGCCCTTTTGTGGGCAGACTTGATGACATTGGTGAGGATGGCATGAAAGTAGTAGTTGACATTGTGGAATATTTGGACTACTATCAGCTACCCACTCAACTTATAGCCGCTAGCATTAGACATCCGCAACATTGCTTTATGGCAGCTAAGGCTGGCGCACATATCGCCACTGTACCATATAAAGTGTTACTACAAATGATTCAACACCCTCTAACTGATATCGGTATCAGTCGCTTCGCCGATGACTGGAGAAAGGTCATAGGGGATAAGGAGTAGTCAGCAATCAGCAGCCAGCATTTAGCTGAGAGCTGAGAGCTATTAAAGGGAGGTTTCCATGATAACTATGGCTCAACTAGAAAGTAAAACCCGCGATGAGCTAGAGGCGTTAGCTAAGGAGCGAGGAATCAGCGGCTATTCTGCTTTAAAGAAGTCAGAGCTCGTCATGCACATCCTCAAATTGCAAACAGAGCAGCAGGGAAATCTGTTCCTAACTGGCATACTGGAAACCATGCCCGAAGGCTATGGCTTTCTGCGCCAGGATAGCTTCCTGCGCAGTGCTAACGATGTCTATGTGTCCAACTCTCAGATCCGCCGCTTCAACCTAAGAGACGGCGACTATATCAGCGGACAGGCTAGACCCCCAAAGGAAGCTGAGAAATACTATGGCTTGCTTCGAGTAGAAAGCATCAATGGACTTGACCCCGAGCTGGCAAGACAGCGCAGCAGTTTCACTTCGCTGACACCAACTTTCCCAAACAAGTTCATCAATCTAGAAACGACATCAAATGATTTATCCACCCGCTTGATTAACATGATAACGCCTATAGGCAGGGGACAAAGAGGGCTTATCGTCTCACCCCCAAAGGCAGGCAAAACTGTGCTTCTTAAGAAAATTGCCAATGCCATCATCACCAACTACAACGATATCCATCTTATGATTTGCCTCATTGGGGAAAGGCCTGAGGAGGTTACCGACATGAAGAGGTCAGTGAAAGCTGAGGTTATAGCTGCTACCTTCGACGAACCGGTGGAAAACCAGACTCGAGTGGCCGAATTAGCCCTGGAGAGGGCTAAAAGATTGGTGGAGATGAATAAAGACGTCGTCATGCTCCTCGATGGCATCACCCGCCTCACCCGAGCTTATAATCTGGCCATGCCTGGCAGTGGACGCACTTTATCCGGTGGTATTGACTCCGCAGCTCTACATCCACCCAAGCGTTTCTTTGGCACCGCTCGCAATACTGACGAGGGTGGCAGCTTAACCATCATCGCCACTTGCCTGGTAGATACCGGCAGCCGCATGGACGAACTTATATATGAAGAGTTCAAGGGGACAGGCAATTTGGAGCTTCACCTGGATAGAAAACTAGCCGAGAAGAGGGTTTTTCCGGCTATAAACATCGTGCCTAGTGGCACCAGAAGAGAGGAGCTTTTGCTAGACGAAAATACTTTAAAACAAGTATGGTTGCTTAGACGCATAGTTAACATGGTAGCTAGCGATTCTCCCCACCCCGCCGAGGCTACAGAAAGAGTACTGGAAAGACTAGCCAAAACAAAGAACAACGCTGAGTTCTTAGCCACCCTATCCAAAGAAGTATAAGCTTACCTTTTGCCTTCAGCTACATCCCCTCCATAACTAAGATGATGCCAGCAAGGTCAGTTTGTATTCCACGCCATTGCCTTTCCATAGACCAAGGTTTTATAATCTCCTCATGACCACTGAAGGGCCAAGCTGGATAGATAAAATTAAGCTCAAGGTCAAGAAAAGCTTGGGTATGAATATCTTTTTATGCGCTAGTTGCCAATGGAACTGGCGCAGTGCTTGCCATCGTCCTGAGCGTCCCAATGCTACCTGGTGCCCTGATTACAAGAAAAAGGGGAAATAGCAACTGCAATTGCTATTCTGCAGCAAAGTTAAAAAGCTTCCTTCGAGATAAAGGAAGCCTTTGATTTTCTTATGGTGGAGGCGGGGGAGAGTTGAACTCCCCGTCCAGAAGAAGGTTGCCAGGATATCCTACAAGCTTAGTCAGCTCCTTTTATCTCATCTAGCTTTCATCTGCTGACCGAATCCAGCTAGACCAGCCGATTTTTTCTTAGCCAATCCCTATCAACATCAGGATTGGAGCACCTCGATTTTTTAACACCCAGTCCCAACCTTCGAGGAGAGATCAGGTTGGGCGTGAACCTTTAAGCGTAAACTGGTTCGGCAGTTGTTTTTTTGCCACTTGTTTTATGAGGTAAATGGCACCTCAACTTGCAATTCTGTAGGCCTTCCCCTGTCGAAACCACGCGCCCCCATATTATTAGCCTTGCCTCCTTTCTTCCTCCTCAAGCTCTTTCTTTAAAGCCAACAATAACCTGGTGGCAAACTGCTGGTCAAACCCAGCATCCATGAGTGCCTTCACTACTCTATCTGCCACCCTCTCAGCCAGCAATGAAGCAATTCGCTCCATAGCTAACCCTCCTACACTATCTGATAACCTTCTGGCCATCACTTAGAGCCCTTCATTTTCCTAAAGCTCCTAAGTGCCAAGGAAGCAAAAATAACTACCAGTATCCCCAAGACAATATTACTGCATGGTGACGGACAGGGAAATGCAGCAATTGTCAAGGCACCGAAGACAATAGCTAAAATATGCCAGACCATTCTTACCTCCTTCTAGACTTGAGCGCCCGGTCCATTTCTCTTTCTGCGTCTCGGCGGGCGATAGCCTCCCTTTTATCGTAAACCCTCTTTCCTCTCACAAGCCCAAGCTGTATCTTAGCCACCCCCTGTTTAATAATATACAGCTTGAGTGGCACTAAAGTCAAACCTCGTTGTGCCACCTTGGCTACCAGGCTATCAATCTCTTCCTTGTGGAGCAAAAGCTTGCGAGGTCTGGTGGGCTCGTGAGTATTATAGCTAGCAGCATCATAGGAGGCAATGTGACTGTTATATAGCCAAAGCTCCCCATTTTCCGGTCTAGCATAGGCATCACGCAAGTTCACCCTGCCCTCCCTGATTGATTTAATCTCAGAACCCTTGAGGACAATACCCGCCTCAAAGCTTTCCAGAACATGATAGTCATGATAAGCTTTGCGATTAATGGTTATTACCCTGGAATCCTTCGCCATAGGGAAATTTTATCATTGGGACCGCCCTTTGTCATTGCGAGGAGCGCAAGCGGTTGCGAGGCATAGCCGAGGCGAACTCGGAGTGGGATTCCTCGCTTACGCTCGGAACAAGCTCCGCAATCTGGTTGTGCAGTAATTTATAATGTTCCGTATAATATCTTGTAAATCCCTGAGATTGTTTATTTTGTCACCCTGAGCGATAGCGAAGGGTCTACAGATTCTTCGCTTTGCTCAGAATGACAGTCGGGTTGCTAAACGACCTTAAATCCCTCTCCCTTGATAGGAGAGGATTAAGAGCTTGTCCTGAGCTTGTCGAAGGATGAGGGTGAATTATAAGGAAATTTGCCGGTAACTATATGTTAAGGAAAGGAGCATTTGCATTATGAGTCGTGCTGATAGATTTTACTTATTTATAACCGTTTTCCTGGTTATCGCTGTAGTGGTTGGTGGTGTGATGCTAGCAGTGAAGCACAGCAAAAGCCAGCCTGTGGAAATCGTCTTATCTCAAACTACGCTTCCGGCGCCAAGTGGCGAGGTCTATATTGGCGGCGCTGTGGCTAGCCCCGGCATCTATCCTGTGAAGGAAGGTAATACTCTGGAAGACATTCTCCTGGATGCTGGCATCGAGCCTGATGCCGACCTCAGCCAGATTGAGATTTACATTCCAGTGGAAGGAGAAGCTGGGCTCCCTCAGAAGATAGACTTGAACCGGGCGGAACTTTGGCTTCTTCAAGCCCTGCCAGGCATAGGCGAAACCAGAGCCCAAGCTATCGTGGACTACCGCAACAAAAACGGCCCCTTCAAGCGCATCGAAGACCTGCTCCAGGTCGAAGGCATCGGCGAAGGGACGTTTGAAAAGGTAAAAGACTACATAACCGTGTCGGAGTAAGAAGCTCCCCCGAATCCGCTAGCTGGGCTATGCTCTCAGCCCAATTATAGGACCAATCAATTAGCTCCTTTTTGCTCGCTCCTCATCCTTACGAGCACCTCAAAGAGCGGGGCTGTGCTTTTTACAACATCGCCCACGGCTCTCCATCCTACTTTTCTAGCGTCAGTTGGGAAAAGCCGTCTTTCGTTAATACGGTCTGCAATCTCCTGGATTGTCATCGGTTTATTCCCGCTTTCTTGAAGCACCTCCCGGATAGCTTCATGTAGATGCATTGTTTCCCCCTTACGGACTAATTCTTTTTTCGATAATCTTTGCATATGGTTTGACATCGCCAAACATATCTTGTTGAAGCCAAATCCATACGACGACATTGCTCTTTCTGAATACAAGGCGTTTACTTATTGGAATTGAAATGTCCAAGAACGACTCATCACCAATTTTGGGGTTTTCTAGTGAGACATTCTTAGGCACTTCGCTAAGATATACTTCTTGTGCCTGTTCTATGCTAGGGTAAACAGCTATAGTATTTTGAATAACTGGTGGAGTTTTACGTAGCAAACTACCATCGTAGAATTCAACGTCATAAGCAGTTTGGGCACCCTCTTTAGTCGTCGGCTCTGCACCCAGCTGAACCCAACCAGGTTTAAAATCTGCTATTGTTAATACCAGTTCTGAGGCATCTTTACTAATTAGCTGTGTTGGCGTCGGCATAGGAGTTGGAGTTGGCGGAGCTGAGGGTGCACAACTCAGACCACTTACAACTAGAATTAAGAGTGCTGTAATAACCAAGAGCAATCTTTTCATTTTAACCTTCTCTTAATTTCAAGTGGCTAAAGTCTGTTCTGGAGTAAATATTCCAGACCTTCTATCTCAACCTCATATTTTCTAGCCATAATCAATTTCCCTCACAGCAAAAATTGGCTATCCACCTCCAAATCCGCTGCTGGGCTATACAAATGCGGAAGTATTTCTAGGTTGCTCTATCCAAGTAGCGAACTACTCATCGGGCATCTAAAGCTTTCCTATTCGGAATACCTTTGTGCCACAAAGAGAACAGACACCTTGAACTGCTGGTCTATTATTTTTCAGTGTAATTTGCCTGGGGTTCCTTATCTCTACTTTCTTTCTGCACTTCATACAATAAGCTGTTGCCATATTACCCTCCTTGTTCCAAATTTCCTATATTTCTACCACTAGAGCAAAGCCATGTCAATAGGACTTAGGTCACCTCGATCCGTGAATTCTATCAGGATGCAGCCACGACTTAGGTGTGATAAATTATCACCGAGGAGGTGATAATGAGGCAGAAAAACAAAGTCCTGGGTGCAGAGATAGTAGGCGGTTTACGAGAGGCATCAACTCCATGGGCTGGTGCCTCTCTGCTTATTGAGTTATTTCGTCGTTCTGGCCTGGACGCAATAGCGAACAAGGTGCTGCCAGTCAAAGGTTCAGCCAAGGGGCTTAAGCAAGGGCAAACCGTGGAGAGCTTTGTATTGTTAAGTGCTCTGGGTGGCGATTGTATTGACGATATGGAGAGATTACGAGAGGATGAAGGGCTGGAGGTATTGCTCGGCTATCGCCCGCCAGCTCCAGAGACAGCACGGCAGTGGTTGGACAAGTTCCATGATGAGACACTGATGATAACCCAGCCACAGCAAGGCAGTTTCATACCATCAGAATCGAAACCTTTAGTCTCTTTGAGAGAAGTAGAGCGACGAGCCATATGGGCTTATGTTGAGGCAGTTCATCCAGGGTGGGATGTTACTCTGGATGTAGATGTCCAGCTAATAGAGACCACAAAGGAGGGAGCCCAGCATTGCTATGGAGGCTACAAGGCCCTTCAAGCCGCGAAGGTGTGCTGGGCGGAAACCATGCTAGTGCTGTCCGATGAGTTCAGGCAGGGTAATGTTTCACCATCCAGGGATATAACCCGGCTCGTAGACGAAGCCTACGAGATGCTGCCATCGGGTCCGTGGCGGGTAAAGGTGCGCTCCGATTCAGCGGGTTATCAGCAGGAGGTTTTAGACCGCTGGCACAGCCGTGGCTGGGAGTTCGCTGTCAGCGCTGATATGAGCCGAGGTCTCAAAGGAGAAATCGAAAGGCTGCCAGAGGATGCCTGGCATATGTGGAAAAACGAAAAGGATGGGGTAATAAAGGAGTGGGCTGACGTGCCCTACATACCTACTCGCCACTACGAGAGGAAAGATAGCTACCCCTACCGATATGTGGCCGTAAGGCTGCGTCGCCAGCAAGGGGAGCTCTTTGGGGATGGCACAAGCGTGCGCCACTTCGCTGTGGTGAGCAATCGCTGGGATATGGAAGGGCAAGCCCTGTTAGAGTGGCAACGAGGCAAAGCAGGCACTATTGAGCAAGTGCACCAT
>Ga0116202_10002084_pt1 | contig 11828 bp, 4 predicted proteins | sample LakKivw325mmetaG_FD_94479 | JGI IMG/M metagenome (GOLD analysis project Ga0116202, IMG submission 94479) | Anoxic lake water microbial communities from Lake Kivu, Rwanda to study Microbial Dark Matter (Phase II) - Lake Kivu water 325m metaG | ecosystem: Environmental > Aquatic > Freshwater >... | reverse complement strand
GGGTAGGAACGGGCGTCATCCCAGGCAACGAGGAAGTGCTCGCCGTCGCTCCGTACTGCCGGCGAAGACTGCTCATTGCCCGCGGTCACGACTGCGAATCCGCCGGGGTCGAGCGCGACGCCGTCGGCCGAGACCCGGCCGGCATAGACGTCGCCGTAGCTGCCGCGGCGGTCGTTCCACGCGACGAGCCAGATGCTGTCGAATGCGACCGCGGGCGATAGCTGGTCGCCCGCCGCGACGCCGAGCGCGATGCCCGCGGTGTCGGCAACAGCGCCGTCCGCGGTCACCCGCGCCGCGTAGATGTCGCGCTCGCCGCTGCGCTCATCCTGCCATGCCACGAGCCACGCCTCTACCCCGCTCGCCACTGCCGGATACTCACGGTGCGCGGTTCCGGCGGAAATGACGAAGCCCTGCGGCTCCAGTACGCTGCCCGACCGCGTGACCCTTGCTCCGTACAGGTCGTAGTAGCTGCCGCCGCGCGCATCCTGCCAGACCACGAGGCAGAGGGTATCAAGCAGCGCGACGTCCGGGTAGAGCTCGCCGCCGGTTGCTCGCGAGACGGCGATGCCGTGCGGGTCGAGCACCGCTCCAGCCGGCGACACCCGTGCCGCGTAGATGTCGCTCTCATTGTTGCGGGAGTCCTGCCACACGACGAGGAAGTTCGCGCCGTCGAAGGCGACCGCCGGCCGCTGCTGGTTCACCGGCTCGGCCGAAACGCAGATGCCGGTCGAGTCGAGCAGCACGCCATCAACTGAGACGCGGGCCGCGTAGACGTCATCCTGGAAGTAGCCGCGGTGGTCCTCCCACGCGACAAGGTACACCTCGCCGCTGAACGCGACCGCGGGATAGCTCTGCTGCCAGCACGCGCGCGTGACAACGTAGTTCGTGTCGAGCAGGAACTCGGTCCCGTCGCCCGCGGCCGGCAACTCGACGCCCGCGCGGGCCTGCCGCACCTGGTCAACAACAATCGCGGGGTCAAAACAAGGCCGCGCCGGGTCGGGCATCAGGACCAGCACGGATAGTAACAGGAAAGTCATAGAGTCAATTCGCTCCTTTCAGGTTTGCAGGACGACTCTGCCGATAGCGGACGCAGACTGCTCGCCGCCAACCGCTGACCGCCCCAAACGCTCCATCACCGGACACACACCCGGCGTGAGTCGCCGGAAACCGTTCACGCTGGTCGCCAGGTGCTGTCATTGCTTTCTACCACGGCCGGTCCTGACCGCTTGACCGCCCAGACGTCTGAGAGCCCGGAGGCACAGCAGCGTCAGCCAGCGCGACGATTCCTTCTTCTGGTTGAACTCCCAGCCCGCCCACGCCTGCCAGACCGACTCGGGCGTGAAGCGACCATCCTCATCTGCTTTGGCGGCCACGACCTGTGCCATGTCGCGCAGCCGGGCATCGCGGTGCAGCCAGGGCAGTCGCGTCAGTATGTCCAGCACGTGGACAATGTCATACCAGACGAGCGGGGCCTTCAGCTTTCGGAAGTCAGTGCCCATGTAGAACATGTAGGGATGTTCGCGGCGACTGGTCGCCCAGAGCCGGAGCAGGGTCTCGGCCCCGACCCGGGCGGGCGCGCTGTCCCGGGCTTCGGGGTCGGCGGCCAGCGCCTTGAGCATCGCCAGGTTCGCATACGGACAGGGGGCGTCCTTCCGTCCCGGGCCGCGGAACCGGCCGAGTTCGGGCGAAACCGCGCAGGGCCAGCCGTTGTCGCGGACCAGGTCGGTCAAGTGGTCGCGTGCTCGGCAGGCGCGCCGGTCCCGACCCAGGCCGAACGCGGTAAGGCAGTAAACAAGCACTGGTGCATCACACAGCGCCCAGGCAAGCTGGTCCCGGCCGGTGCCGCCGAAGTGCTTCGGGATGTTCATCAAGACCGCGAACGGTCCCTGGTCCGACTGGTGCTCCAGCACGCGACGGCAGACGTCGGAGATTCCGGGGTCAGTTCGGTCCAGCCCGAGGTCGGCGAGAAACGCAAGCTTGTGCAGCAGGTGACCGGCACTCTTGTGACTGGTCAGAACTGCTCCGGGCCACGCTGCCACCTCCTTCACGATTGCGGCCACTTGCGGGTCGGTAACCATCGCCCGACGAGCCGCAACCGTGTCCTTATCTTGCTTGGAGCGACCGACTAGGTCAATTTGAGCCCGATACCGCACGTAGCCCGGCCCTTCAAGCAGCCAGTCAAGAACCTGCGCATCCATGTTGCTGCTTCAGCGTGCGATGACGACTTTGGTCATGACGCTTGCAGGACCATGCCGTCCGTCCGACGCCGGGTGGACGAAGTAGACGCCGGGCGAGAGATGCGACACGTCATTTGCGCCGGGATGTAGTGCCATCGCACTGCATCCGCTGATGTCCAGCAACTCCGCCCTGTATGCTGAATACTGTCTACTGACTACTCCCAGGTTCAAAACGCCGCGCACGACCGTGGCTCCGGTGTTCATCGTTGCTCGTTCATCGTTCATCGTTTCCTGAACTCCCGCGCCGTAGAACTGGATGACCTGCAGCCCGAACTCGCCGTAGGCCACGTAGGCATAGCCGCCGGCAACAGTCACGCCCCAAGGAGCGGCCGAGCCCAACTTGCCATAGTACCCGCGTTCCTGCGGGTTCGTAGGATCGGAGACGTCAATCACCCGCAGCCCGGAATCGAGGTCAGCCACGTAGGCACAGCCGCCGGCCACGGCCACGCCCCAAGCTTGACCCGGCGTGTCACAGTACCCGACTTCGTGCGGATGGACCGGGTCCGATACGTCAATCACCCGCAGCCCGGCACTGCCGTCTGCCGCATAGGCATAGCTGCCGGCAACAACCACGCCATCGGAAGAGCCCGAAGTGTAGCAAAACCCGCACTCCTGCGGATTCGCCGGGTCGGATACGTCAATCACCCGTAGCGTACCCAAGTCTGTCACGTATGCGTAGTCCCCGGCCGCCGCCACGCTCTGGTACCAGCCCGGCCTGTCATAATGCCCACGCTCCTGTGGGTTTGCCGGGTCGGATACGTCAATCACCCGCAGCCCGGAATCGCCATCTGCCACATAGGCGTAGTTGCCGCTCATGGCTACCGCCAGCGCCCGGTCCGGCGTGTCACAACGCCCGCGCTCCTGCGGGTTTGCAGGGTCTGACACGTCAATCACTCGCAGCCCAACGCTGAAGTCTGCCACGTAGGCGTAGGCGCCGGAAACGGCCACGCCCCAAGCATACTCCGTCTCGCAATACCCGCGCTCCTGTGGGTTTGCCGGGTCGGAGACGTCAATCACCCGCAGCCCGGAAGCAAGGTCTGCCACATAGGCATAGCTGCCATCAACTGTCGCGCCGTGGGCATGGTGCGGCATCCTATAGAACCGGCGCTCATGTGGGTTTGCCGGGTCGGATACGTCGATCACCCGCAGCCCGGCGTCGTAGTCTGCCACATAGGCATCGCTGCCTACAACAGCCACGCCCTGGGCCCAGCCCGGTGCCTCGCAGTTCCCACGTTCCTGCGGGTTCGCCGGGTCAGATACGTCGACCACTTGTAGCCCCGTCATGCTTCCAACGTAGGCGTAGGTCCCGGCAACAGCGACGTCCCACGCTTCGTTCGTCGTATCGCAGTGCCCGCGTTCCTGTGGGTTCGTCGGGTCGGATACGTCAATCACCCGCAGCCCGGCTTCCTGGTCTGCCACATAGGCATAGCTGCCGGCAACATCCACGCCATAGGCCCAGCCTGGCGTGACACAGTACCCGCGTTCCTGTGGGTGCACGGGGTCGGATATGTCAACCACCCGCAGCCCATCGAAGTCCGCCACATAGGCATAGCTGCCAGCAACATCCACGCCACAGGCCCAGCCCGGCGTGTCAAGCCTGCCCAGCAGGGCCGGGCTTGAAGGTGTCGCTACATCCCAGACTTCCAGGCCGCCCCGTTCGGCCGCAACGTAGAGCCGGTTGGACTGGTAGGCTAGGCGATAGACAGTCCCGCGGGTGTGAATCGCCTCCGACAGCTTCACCGGCTGGGCCGGGTCGGTGACATCAAGCACGTACACGCCGCCGCTTGAACTCACGAACGCCAGGTTCCGGGTTGGGTCTAGCGCGACCGCCTGCGACGGGCCGAACGGCCAGGCGCCGACCCATCGGCAGTTGAGCGAATCCTGCGCCGCTGCCGCGGCAACCAGGATTGCGAACATCACGAACATCAGTCTCTTCATCTCATCCTCCTATCTTGTGACAACCAGCTTGGTTGTAGTTCTTGGTTCTTCGTTCCTGGTTCCTGGTTCGACCACGAAGTAGACGCCCGGTGCGAGGCGCGACACGTCATTCGCGCCGGGTCTCAGTGTCATCACACTGCGCCCGCTGACGTCCAATAGAACGCCACTCGCCATTCGCCATTCGCTATTCGCTTTCAGATGAAGCACGCCGCGCACGATAGTCGCTCCGCGGTTCGGCGTTTGGAGCTTGGCGCTCGGCGTTTCCGCGACGCCGGTCGGCGGCACCGCCATCCGGACTCGGCCCGCCCCAAGCTTGCCTGCCCAATAGAGCGAATCCGGCATCGTGTCGCACAGGTTCTCAAGCAGGGCGACGGCGCTGTCGTTCGATATGTCCGGCAAGGCCGACTTGAACCACGCCAGTATTCCGACGACGATGTTGCATGCCGCAGTATTCCCGTCCCATGTGGTGTAGCCGTTCGGGCCGTAAGTCGAGAGAATGTCCTCGCCCGGAGCAGTGACGTCGATCCAGGTTCCCCAGCTCGACCAGGGTGTCTTGCGGTGGTCTCGACCACTGCTGGCAACCGCGATCACACCCTCGCAGGCGGCCGGGTAGCTCGGCTGCTCGGCTCCGCTGTGCCCGGCCGGGGCGCAGGGCACCAGCCCGGCGTTCCAGGCAGCGAGGCACGCATCGGACAGCGGCCGATACGCGGTCGAGCTTCCGAAGTTCATCGAGAACACCCACACGTTCTGTTCCATGCAGTAGTAGATGGCGGAAATGGCGGCGGACATCGAGATACTCCCGGAATCCCCGCAGCGCAGCGCGTACGTGCGCACGTTCCACGGCGGCGCAGCAACGCCGATGGTATTGTCGGTGACTGCGTTCTGCACTCCGAGGTAGTGAGTGCCGGCGGCCGCGGGCTCGGTCGGGAGCGGAATCGGGTCTCGGGCGTAGAAGTCGTACCCAATCACGTCGTCGATGAAACCGTTGCCGTCCTGGTCACTGCCGTCGATGTCGCCCTCCGGCGCTGGCAGGGTGTCGAACCGACGGTTCCCGTTCAGGTCCTCAGGCGCATTGACCGCGATGTTGGCCTCGAGGTCGGGGTGGGTCCAGAAGGGAGCATCGGCAATCATCGCGGTGAGGACGGTGCTGTCGCCGTGGGCGATGGCCCAGGCGAGCGGCGCGTTGATGTCGGGCAGGTGCCACTGCTCCGGGTAAAGCGAGTCATCGGGGACGCTGTCCAGCGGAAAGAGCGCGTTCGGGCAGGCGTACTCGACCAGCGGGCTGCGGCAAAGGCCGGCGACCAGCGCGGGGACGTCGCTTGAGGGGTCGAAGACCAGCAGGTACTGCAGGTCGAGCCCGCGGGCAAGCGCGTTCTCGTCCGGGCGCCGCATCAGCCGCTCGTAGCGGAGGAGCCGGGCCCCGGGCAAATCGAGCCCCGGTACGACGTTCCCGTTCTCGCCGAGCTGTCCCCGCAAGGCCGGGACGAACTTCACAATCGCCTGGCCTGCAACATACCGGTCCGCGGCATTCGCAACGCCGAGTCCCACCGCCACCAGCAGCGTGACGGCAACGACGCTTCTCATTCAGTCTCCTTATTCGGTCAGGATAACCTTGCGGACGTACACCGTATTCCGTCCACCGTCAACCGTGACGAAGTAGACACCGGGTGCGAGGTCGCTCACGTCATTCGCGCCGGGCTTCAGTGTCATTACACTGCGGCCGGTGACGTCGAGCAGGGCGAAAACAGGGGACAGTCCCTCGGAGCATCTCATCGAATTCGATGCGGGACAGTCCCCGTTTTCGGCCATGTCACGCGGCAGGAACAGCACGCCGCGGAGGATGGTCGGGCTGAGCTTGCGGCTTGTGGCTTGAAGCTTGGGGTTTTCTCTCGCCCCAACGGTTATGCTGTCGCGCAGGACCGAGAGGCTGGAACCCCGGCGATTCGCGACGTAGACACGGTTCTCGACAGGGTTGAGCGCCAGGGCCGTTGGCATCGGGCCGACCGCAATCGTCGGCCCGACCGTGTTGGTCGAGCAGTCGATGACGGTCACGCAATCATCCCAATAGCAGGCGCAATACACTTTGTTGTCCAGCGAGTCGGACAGCAGGCCGTCTGCGGGAACCGACACCTGCGCGCGGACCGAATCGGTCGCGCCGTCAATGACCGTCACGGTAGACCCGTTCGCGCAGTAGACCGCGTTGTTGAAACGGTTGTAGCAGAAGTCTCCCGGCATCCCGGTCATGGCGATTTCGCGGGTCACGCGGTTGGTCGCGCCGTCAATGACCGAGATGCTCGGCACGCCGGAGTTGGCGCAATAGACCTTGTTATTGACCAGGTTATGGCAGAGGGCCAGCGGCATGTCGCCGGTGCTCACCGTCGTAATCTCGCGGTTGGTCGCTCCGTTGATAATGGTGACGTTGTTGCTCATGAAGTTGGCGCAGTAGACCTTGTCGCCGGTCGGGTTGTAGCAGAGCGCGACCGGACGTGCCCAGACCGATACCGTCGCCATTACCTGGTCGCTCACGCCGTCAATGACGCTCACGCTGCCCGCGTCCACGTTCGCGCAGTAGACCCGGTTGTCGGTCGAGTTGAAGCAGAGGGCGCAGGGTGTGGTTCCGACCGCCGGTGTGCCCAGCAACGAATCGCCGGATACGCTGATAATCGCGACGGTTGCGCTGCCGCTGTTGGCGCAATAGACCTTGCCGCTGACCGGGTTATCGCAAAGGGCCACGGGCTCGATGCCGACATCGAGCGTGGCCAGCACCGAATCGGCCGCGCCATCCAGCACGCTGAGAACGTTGCTTGAGTCGCTCGCGCAGTAGAGCTTGTTCCCCGCCGGGTCGTAGCAGAGCGCCGCGGGCCAGACTCCGGTCCGAATGTCGCCAATCACCGCATTGGTCGCGACGTCAATCACGCTGAGGGTACTGCTGCCCTGGTTCGCGCAGAAGACGTAGCCGCCGGCCGCGTCCAGGCAGAGAGCGCAGGGGTCCTCGCCGACCGTGTCAACTGCCAGAATCGCGTTGGTCTGCCCGTCGATAACGGTCACGAACCCATGGCCGTCGGCGCAGAAGAGCTTGTTGCTCAGCGAGTCGTAGCCGAAAGCGACCGGGTCGGGACCCGTCTGGATGGTAGCGACGACCGAATCGGACCCGGCGTCGATGACCGACACGCCGGCTGAGGGCCAGGAGTTCGCCGCGTAGACCTTGTTGTCGACAGTGTTGTAGGCCAGCGCGCACGGAAAGGTGCCGACTCCCACCTTCCGGAGAAGCGCGTTGCTCGCGCCGTCTATCACCGCCACGCTGCTCTCGCCGCCGTTGGCGCAGTAGACTTTGTTCTCGGGCGGGACGTAGCAGAGCGCGCACGGCCCCAAGCCCGTGTTCACTGCGACAATGGCGGTGTCGCCCGCGTCGTCGATTATCAGCACCCCGCCGCTGTCGCGGCTCGCGCAGTATACCTTGCCGTTCACGTGGTTGCAGCAGAGCGCCCGGGAACTCACGCCGGCCGCAATCGTCGCGCGGACGCGGTTGGTTACACCGTCAATCACATCAACGGTGCCGCCATCGTTGGCGCAGTAGACCTTGTCGCTCGCCGGGTCGTAGCAGAGCGCCATGGGCCACTCGCCGACGCCGACGGTGGCGAGGACCGAGTCGGATGCCCCGCTGGCGACCGTCACGCTGTAGCTGCCCCCGTTAGCGCAGTAGACCTTGTCCCCGGGCGTGTTGAAGCAGAGCGCCGTTATACTGCTCCCGGCCGGAATCCGGGCACAGGGTTGACGCGTCGTGCCGTCAATCGCGGTCAGGCAGTTGCCGTACACCCCGCCTGTGTATACCTTATTGTCGACGGCATTACAGGTCAGACACCGGGGCTGAACCACGCCGCAGCAGGGCCCGGGCAGGTACATGGTCCCCTCAAGCCACTGCCCGCTCATGGGCGAAAAACAGCAGCCGACAGCCAGCAGCAAGGCTGCGCACGAATAGTGCTGCGAGATGCCTTTCAAGGTCGGTCTACCTCGGCCACATTTTGCGGCGGGTTTCGGTCTGTGTCAAGCCGGGGAGTAGTAACCGCAGATGGGCGCGGATGCCGGAAGACAACCAGAGATGACGCGAAGCGTCACCCTGAGCGGAGTCGAAGGGTCTCGCAGCAAACCGCCGATGCACGCCGATGAACGCCGACCCGACCGGAGAGCATCCACAGATTACACCGATTCCACAGATTCCGGCCAGAACCGGGAACCACAAACTAAGAACTAGAAACCATCCTCCGATGCCGCGGATTCCTGTCGCGCAGCCGGACGCTGCTTTGGAGTGCGGGAGCGCAGCTCCCGCTTTTCCGGCCCCGCCCAGTCCGGGAACCAACCGCCGATGCACGCCGATGAACGCCGACCCGACCGGAGAGCATCCACAGATTACACCGATTCCACAGATTCCGGTCCTGACATTCTACCTTCTTCATTCTGGTTTCTGACTTCTGCCTTCGTCCGTGTCTCACCATCCGCCTCCTCACTTCTGACATCTAGCCTCCAACTTCTGACTTCGTCCCTCCTCTCACTCGATCCCTCTATCTCTTGATCCCTCGATCCCTTTCCTTGCGCACTGGAGCACTTGAGCACTAGAGCACTCTCCTCTCGCTTGGTCATTGGGATTTGGGGTTTGGTCATTGACTGCAAACTGCCAACTGCAACCTGCAAACCGACTCCGAGTCGTCCCGACGCCGACGGAGGGGTCTCGCCTGTGGTCACTCACGGCTCCGCTGCGTGAGGGCAGGGATACGGCCGGACGTAGACGGCTATCTCCCACGCACTCCGGCAGAGAACCCGGACGATGGTTCGGGAAGTGACCTGCTCCACAACCTGCCGGGCTATCCGGGAGAGAACCTCCCGGGCTGATTGGACGGCAGCCTTCAGGATTGCCCGCCGGAGCATTCACCAATCCGCCCGGAAGACCGCCTACCGAAGAGCCTTGGAGAGAATCTCCCGGAGGGCGGAGAGATGCACCTCCCGAACCACCCGGAGAAGCGCCCCCCGATGAGCCTGGGAGACTGCCCGGATGAGGCTTCCGCGGATAACCCGGTAGACCACCTGGGGGACGGCGGGGTGGAGTTTCGGAAAGAGGGAATAGTGAATTGAGAATAGAGAAGTTAGGAGAAATCCCGAGTCGCCGGGCTTGTATCCTGTGGCTAAACTTTCCCGGTTGGTCCAGGTTCCTGCGGAATGAACCCTCGGTCGCTGCAGACCTCGCGCCGGCCCGGTCAGAGACTGCGGGAGATGTGCAGGAAGGCCGTATCGCCACAAACCGAGGTCGGGACGACTTCAGGCGGAAAACGGGTAGCGTCCCTAGCTAACTCAATATACAAACCCGCCATAGGACCAACCCTGCCAATGCCGCGAAGACTGGGGACTGTCACTTCGCGGGGCCCTGTGTGACTCCCAGGGACTGTCCCCATTTTCGCGGTCAGGGAGAAGGCCGCGCCAGGTGGCGCGGCCTTCTGTACATACCCGGGCGCGGAACGCCTGCTTCTAGCGCGTCAGGACGACCTTTGTGATTGACGAATGAGGATTGGCGATTGTCGAATAGAAGTAGACACCCGGCGCGAGGTACGAGACGTCATTCGCGCCGGCCTTCAGATCAAGGACCTTCTGGCCGGAAAGAGAGAAGAGAGAAGAGTGAAGAGTGAAGCGGGAAACCGGCAGGAGCAGCACGCCGCGGATGATGGTAGCTCCGGCGTTCATCGTTATTCGTTCATCGTTCATCGTTTCTTGAACGCCGCTGGCCGCGGTCGTGGCGGCGTAGATGTTCCAGTAGCCGCGCCGGTCCGACGCCCATGCGACCCAGACGTTGCCCGCCGTGTCAGGGCAGATGACCGGGTCGTAGTCATTGGCGGTGTCGCTTGTGACCGGCTGCGGCGTGCTCCAGCCGTCCGCGTGCTGCGACGTGTAGATGTCCCACGGCCCGGTCGCCTTTGACTGCCAGCAGGCCCAGACCGTTCCGTCCGGCGCGACGGTGATGTCAGGCAGCGCGTCGTCGGCGGGCGTGGCGGTCAGTACCGCAGGCGCGGTCCACGTCGCGCCGTCGTAGCACGAGTAGTAGATGTCCGACTGGCCATCCTGCCACTTGTGCCAGATGACCCAGATGCGGCCGGCCGTGTCAACCGCGGCCCGCGGCGCGCCGTTGTCGCCGAGCGAGTCGAGGCAGAACTCCGGCTGCCAGCCTCCGTCATTGGTGCGGCCGTGGAGTTGCCACCGGCCGTTCGTGAGCGATGTCCAGAAGACCCATGGGTGGTTCTCATTATCCACGGTCACGCACGGGTCAATCTGGTCGAGCGAGTCGGTGGTGAGACGTGTCGGCGTGGCCCATGCCCCGCCGTTGTTCTCGCTGGAAACCCAGATGTCGCCCTGGCCGTTGCGCCACGACTTGAACGCGCACCAGACCACGGTGTCACTGCCCGAGGCAAGGGCAGCCTGCACGTCGTGGTATCCGGCCTGCGGCCCGACCCGCTGGACCGATGACCACGTCCCGTTGTAGAGGTAGCTGCTGAAGAGCTGGAAGTGGTCGTAACCCGAGTTGTAGTCGCGGAAGCTCTGCCACGCGACCCAGTAACGGCCCGCGGCGTCGGTGCAGCAGGCGGGAAAGAGGTCGTAGTATTCATGCCACGCGATGGACTCGGGCCGCGTGAATGCGGTCCCGTCAAAGGACGAGTAGTAGTTGTCGGCGCGGACGATGCGGCCGGAGTCGAAGATGAGGCGGATGCGGCCCTGGGAGCAGCCGATGCCCGGGTTGCCGTTCACAAAGTTGGAGGTGTCGACCGTGTACTCGGTCCAGTCCAGTTGCGCGGCCGGTTGGTAGTGGGGCGGGTCAACGCGCACCGAGTTCGGCGTGACGCGCACGATTTTGAGCGTCGGGTCGCCGAGCAGGCAGGTCCCGCGGAACATCGAGTAGTTCGAGCGGTACCAGGTCTGGAACGCGGCGCCAAAGGTGGAGTCGTTCGCGAGTGCGGTGAATATCTCCGACACGTCGGAGAGCCCGTACATCAACTGGGTGGAGGCCATCACCGCCAATCCGCTCGGCTGGGCAAACAGGTCCCAGTTGCACATGCAGTCCTTCTCCGTGTAGCGGCCGCACATGCAGCCGTTGATGAAGTAGAACGCGGCCTGGGGCGCAAGCGCCGGGACCTCGAAGTTGAAGAGCGACCCGGCGCCGGTCTGGCTGCCGGCCAGGAAGAACGAATGGACCCACGGCGAGGAGTGGGCGGCGAGCACCACGAACTCGTAACCCTGCTTCAGGCAGCGCCGGTAGTCGGCGGCGGTGGTCGTGTTCTCGTCGCTGACCACCGTGACGTTGGTGTAGAGGTCGCCGAGGCCGAAGTCGCCCGAGTACCAGTCAATCTCGTTGTAGAACAGGCCGCGGTTGGGGAGTTGGAGCTGGCCGGTCCGGTACCGGTGGTTCCGGTCGAGGTAGGCGGCCACCAGTTGCGCCTCGCCCGCATAGGTCAGGCGGGAAGCGTGGATGCGGCCGAGCCAGATGTCGGGCGCGGTGCTGCCGGAATGAGTGTCGTACATGCCGTCGCCGTCCGCATCCGAGAAAGCGCCGTTGATGTCCGAGAAGAAGATGTCGACGGGATAGTCCTCGCCGTAGCTGCTCTCTTCCCACCATGC
>Ga0116202_10002081_pt1 | contig 11846 bp, 12 predicted proteins | sample LakKivw325mmetaG_FD_94479 | JGI IMG/M metagenome (GOLD analysis project Ga0116202, IMG submission 94479) | Anoxic lake water microbial communities from Lake Kivu, Rwanda to study Microbial Dark Matter (Phase II) - Lake Kivu water 325m metaG | ecosystem: Environmental > Aquatic > Freshwater >... | reverse complement strand
GGCGGCGACCAGGTGTGACCTTCATCTTCGGAGGTCCGGAAAACCATCTCCGTCTCATGGTGATTGGCAACGCCGGCCCTGTGCCGCAGCGTAGCCAACCCGATTGCGCCGCCGGAGATGTTGACCAGTGAGGCACAGGCGCCCTGCAACTGCTCGCCATTCTCGTCAACCGCGCGGTAGGGCTCAGACCAGGTAATGCCACCGTCGTCGCTGCACAGGAATTCCGCCCCGCTGGATTCGAGTATCCGGCCGCTCTCCAGCCCGACGAAAGTGACCGAATGGCCGTAGTGCTGCTCGTGGACCGCCAGCATCTCCTCTGGTCTGGTCATCGGCACATTGCTCATTTTGCACACCTCTCTTGCCGAATTGCCTGGACTGGAACGCCTGGCTCGTGGTCATGGGACCCGATCTGCCTCGGCGACATAGAGATAGGTTTGCCTCCACGCCCAATTGTTCCTCCCCTGAAGGAGGAAGCAAGGCAAACGCGGAAGCATAGGCGAATTGGTGTACCGGGTGGCATCCGGGATACGGAAGGGGTGTAGCGCGAGATGGCGATCAAGGAGATTACGGCGGCCGACCTGAACCCACAGCAGTTCATTGCCGAGCAAGTGGCGGAACTCGCTTCCGTAGTGGGGGATGGCTTGGCCGTCAATGCCCTATCGGGAGGCGTCGACTCATCAACGGTCACGATGATCGGACACAAGGCTCTTGGCGACCGGCTCAAGACGTACTTCATTGACAATGCTCTGATGAGAGAGGGTGAGCCGGAAGCGATCATAGCCCTGTTTGCCGGGTTGGGCGTACACGTGGAGCTTATTGACGCGAAAGACGAGTTCCTTAACGCGCTGAGCGGCATTACCGACCCTGAGGAGAAGCGGGAAGCCGTTACGCAGACATTCTACAAGCATGTCTTCGCCGATTTGGCGCGGGAGAGCGGGGCCAAGTGCCTGCTTCAGGGCACGATCCTGACCGACGTGGATGAGACGGTTGCCGGGATTAAGCGGCAGCATAATGTGTTTGAGCAGTTGGGCATCAATCCTCAGGAAGCCTTCGGGTACCAGATCATCGAGCCGCTGATCCAACTCCGCAAGGACGGCGTAAGGAAGGTCGCAGAGGCACTGGGATTGCCGGAGTCGGCGTGGAACCGAATGCCTTTCCCGGGGCCGGCTCTTGCTGCCCGCGTGATCGGTGAGGTCACCCCGGAGCGGCTTGAGCTGGTGCGGCAGGCGACCGCGATCACCGAGGCGGAGCTTGCCGGCATAGAGGCTTTTCAGTACATGGCAATACTGCACGAGGACCGCGTGACGGGCATGCGCGATGGGGAACGGGATTTCGGGCGGCAGATCGAGATCAGGTGCTGGGACAGTGTTGATGCGCGCACGGCCACGCCGACCAGGCTGCCCTGGGAAGTCCTGGAGAGACTGAGCAACAGAATCGTGACCGAGGTTCCAGGGGTTGTCAGCGTCACGTACAACATCGCCACCAAACCACCATCCACGATGGAAGTTGTATAGGCTTCGCGCGTTGCTATGGCATGCTGATATCTGCAGCAAACGCTGCCGCTGAAGGAGACTGGAAGATGGACAAGTTGCGCATCGGGATCATCGGTGTCGGGAAGATGGCCGAGATTTGTCATCTGCCGATATTGGCGAAGTTGCCGCAGATCGAGTTGACTGCATTTTGTGATAACAACCCGGACAATCTGGCTGCACGTGCTGACCAATACGGCGTGGATAAGCGCTATAGCGACCACCATGACCTGTTCGAGCAGGAAGAATTGGACGCGGTCTGCGTGTTTGTGCCCCCCTTCGCTCATACTGATGCGGAGATCATCGCCGCAGAGAGCGGCATTCCCGTGTTTGTGGAGAAACCGCCGGCCTTGAGCATGGAGAAGGCACATGAGATCAACGCCGCCATCGAGAATGCAGGAATCGTCAGTGCGGTTGGCTTCAATCAGCGCTATACGCAGGTGGCGTCGGCTGCGCGCCAACGGCTGGCAGGCAAGATGCTGGTGCAGGCACTGGCGCACCGGCTGCATGGCAGCAGAGCAACAGCCTACTGGTGGATGATCGAGAGCCTCTCCGGAGGCGCATTCGTCGAGAACACCATCCACTCCGTTGATCTGCTCCGCTACCTCTGCGGCGACTACGTTTCGGTCTCTGCCAAGACTGTGGAGCGACCGGATAAGACCGCCGAGTTGGACATACCGCTAAGCATCTGCGTGACCTACACTCTTGCCGACGGCGGCGTGGCAAATGTGACCACGTGCACGGCCCTGGAGCACGCCGGGCGTTCCGCGTTCCTCGTGGTAGCAGGTGGCTCCCTGTACGACCTGAGTGGTGCCGAATTGACCGTTGACGGCGAGAAGGTGGCACAAAACGAGCCCGACCGCGCCGACTACAGGGGCGAGTTCTCGACCTTCTTCGACGCGATTATCGAGAGTGACCCGGGGCGCATACGGTCGCCGTACAGCGACGGGCTGAAATCACTGGCGGCCGTCCTGGGCGCCGTCGAATCAGCCGGAAACGGTGGCACGGAGATAGACCTGACCAAGCCCCCCTATGTAGCCGTGTAAATGGGGCAAGTACAGAAAGCATAGTGAATGGTGGCTGCCTGAAAGGCAATGGGAATGGCAGGGACAATGCTAAGCAAGCGAAGACTGGGACGCACCGGGTTCCAGGTTACAGCTCTGGGGCTGGGCGGCGCCGGCCTTGCCAGAACGTCGGAAGGCTTTACGGATGACCTGGCCGTGGCGACCGTTCACCACGCCCTGGAACTGGGCATCAATGTCATTGACACGGCCCCCATGTACGGCGAAAGCCAGCGGCGCATCGGCATCGCGCTGCAGGAGTGGTGCCGGCAGGGAGGCTGTCGCAAAGACCTGGTCATCTCCACGAAGACGGGGCGCAACGCGGACGGCACGAAGGGCTACTCGGCGGAATGGACGCGTCGCAGCGTGGAGGAGAGCCTCAGGCTTCTGCGAACCGACTACATTGACATCCTGCTCGTTCACGATCCCGATGGCCTGGACCCTGTCTTCGCCCGCGGCGGGGCGTTGGAGGCTCTACAGGACCTGAAGCAGGAGGGGGTCATTCGCGCGATAGGTCTGGGCGCGCGACCTCACGACTTCCACCGGCGCTGCATCGAAAGTGGGCAGTTTGACCTTTCGCTGACATTCTGCGACTACAACCTGTTGGACCAGAGCGCCGCGCAGGGGGTGATAGAGCCGGCTGCTGGACACGGTGTTGGCGTCTATAATGGCGCGGCGGTCATGCTCGGTTTGCTCGGGGGAGATGACCCCCGGGAGGTAGGCCCAAAGCTAGGTGGCTTTGCCTCGGAGATACGGATGCAGCGCGCCTGCGCGATATGGGATTGGTGTCGTGAGCGGGGCGTTAGCCTGCTGGCGCTCAACTTGCAGCTTTGCCTGCGAGAGCATCGCATCGCGTCAACGCTGGTCGGTGCCGCATCTCCAGCCGAGATTGAGGCCGACATCAGCGCGGCAGCGGAAGACATTCCCGCCGAGATCTGGGAGGGGCTCCACGAGCGCTTCGATGTTGATGTGGAGGCGTAGTAGCAGTTGGGGCACACTCGACGACAAATGAGGCCCGCCGCACGCGCCACGAGGCGGGCCTCATCATTCTGCCGTGATGTCATGTCCTCACTAGCGGCTGGCCTTGTCCAGCGTCGCCATCTCGGCCTTGGTCAGCTTCACTTTGATGGCCCCGACATTGTCCTCCAGATGTTCCAGCTTCGTGACACCGGCGATGACCGACGGAATCTGCGGGTGAGCCAGCAGCCAGGCGATTGAAAGCTGCGCTGCAGAGCACTTCTTCTTTTTCGCCATGCTGGCGACTCTACCGGCCAACTTGAGCTTCTCGTCGGTCAGGAAGCGATCGCGGATGGCCTCGGTCGTTAGCCTGCCCTCCACCTGATCGAGGTTGCTCTTGGTGTACCGGCCCGTCAACAGCCCGCCGGCCAGTGGGAAGTATGGAACGATGCTCAGGTTGTACTCCGTGCAGAAGTCGAGGAACGCCTGCTCATCGGATTCCTCGTCGGACGCGACATTGCCGCGCTCAGCCAGATTGTAGCAGTTTTCCACTGCGATGATGTTGCGGGAAGCGTCTTGCCCACCTGTTTGAGGACATCCACCACGGCTCTGGTCTGTGCTGCGCTGTGATTGGAGACGGCGATGTAGCGAATCTTGCCCTGGGTGATGAGGTCGTCCATAGTGGACCAGGTCTCCTCCAGCGGCGTAATCCAGTCGATATTGCCGGACTGGACGGGCGACCAGGTGTGAGCACTGTGCAGGTAGAGCAGGTCAATGCGGTCCGTGCACAGCTTCTCGAGGCAGCACTCCACCTCTCTCATCAGGTAGATGCGGGATGCCCCGTTCTGGTTGGGAGTGAACTCATCCGGGTTCTGGGGATACGGGCCGAGTTGGTGTTCCTCCCGGTGGTGGTTGCTCACCTTGGTGGCCAGCACGATCTTGTCACGGATGGTGCTGGGACGCCGGGAGAAATACTTACCCAACAGCCGTTCGGAGTTGCCCGACCCCGCGTTGTACGAGTTGGCCGTGTCCCAGTGGAAAACGCCCAACTCCAGCGCACGGTCAAGGATCTGGAATCCGAGATACTCACCCACCCGCGACTTGTCGTACTCCGGGTATCCCCACTTCCACAACCCCAGGCCAACCTCTGAGACCCACAGCCCCGAGTTGCCGACCTGGCGACACGTCATTCCGCGAAATTCCTTGGTCTTAGCCATAGTGTGGCCCCCAATGTCTCTTTGTGACTATCACTCAACTGATAACTCCTTCGCCGCACCACGCGACCATTCCTTCTTTGCGGCTACCTATACGAGACATTCTCAGCAGATCGGCAACATTGACATCGGGCAACTGATGGGATATCATGAACTGTTATGATACTCTGAGTGGACGGCTGATGACGCTGCGTCCACGGGAAACCTTCAACATAGCCGGGCATGTCCTGGGCCAGACACCGTGCGGGACGATTCTGGGAGATTGTCGCGCCCTTTTTGGTTGCCTGGACGTGTGATCCCATGCACCGATCCGTAGGGCTATTGCGAGGATTGGAGATACTGAGTGGAACGTCCATTTCCGATTGAGGACCTAGTGGACCGCATCGGCAACAGATATGCCATCGTGGTCGCAGTGGCAAAGCGCGCCAGGCAGCTTAAGGCGGGCGCTAAGCCGTTCGTGCAGATCGAGAGCAAAAACCCCACCACGATCGCGCTTCACGAGATTGCCGCGGGGTGCGTTCTGATCCAGGACGCGCCGCCGCCCAATGAGCAGGCCGCCAGCGATGGCGCTGAGATGGTCGCGTTGACAGCCGCGGCCATCGCGGCCTGCGGCGCTGATGAGGACAATGGCGACGACGAAGACAGCGACGATGGCGAAGACGCGGATGACGACGCGGACGACAGTGACGATGCCGACGATAGCGACGAAGATGAGGAAGACGACGAAGAAGAATAGCTGGCTTGGTTGTGCCATGCAGTAGGACGCGAATCGGAAGACTTCAATGGACTACTACGAAGTACTCGGCGTAAGCCGAGATGCCGACGCCCAGGAGATTAAGAGAGCCTACCGGCGGCTTGCACGGCAGTGCCATCCGGACGTGAATGGTGGCTCGGCCGAGGCCACGGAGCGCTTCAAGCAGATCAGCGAAGCCTATGCTGTGCTGTCTGATCCGCACAAGCGCCGCCGTCACGATGCCGGCGGCGCTTTTGACTTCGGCTTCAATGGCGGCTTTGGCAGCATCCTTGATATATTCAACCAGGCGTTCGGCTTCGACATGGGCAGGAGACGGTGGGCTAGCCCGGGGCGCGATCTGGAGCAGCAGGTAGACATAGAGCTGGAAGAGGTGCTCACCGGCGCCGAACGCGAGCTGACCTACGAGCGCACCGCCAAGTGCCAGGCGTGCAACGGCAGCGGTGCCGCTTCCGGCAGTCGGCCTGTGACCTGCGCGACATGCGGTGGCCACGGACAGGTGCGCCAGCGGCAGCAGACCATACTCGGCAACATCTTCACGGTAGGGACGTGTCCAGACTGCGGCGGCACAGGCGAGACCATTGATGATCCCTGCCCCGAATGCAGCGGCGCCGGGGTCGCGAGGGTCACAGAGCAGATGCGCGTCGAGATCCCGCCCGGCATTCGCGACGGTCAACATCTGGAGTACCTCAACATGGGCGATGTAAGCCGCGACGGAGGACCGACCGGCAATCTCTATGTGCGGGTCAATGTCGCCGACCACGATGTTTTCACACGCCACAATGACCACCTACATATGCATCTGGACGTGACCATCGCCCAGGCGGCGCTGGGTGATACGGTCACCGTCCCGACGCTGGAGGGCAAGCACGAGCTCGAAATCCCTGGCGGCGTCCAGTCCGGCCAGGAACTGCGCCTGCGTGGCAAGGGGTTACCCTCACTGCGCGATGGCCGTCGCGGCGACCAGGTCATCTCCGTGCGAGTCAACATCCCGGCCGAATTGACCGAGCGCCAAGTGAAGCTTCTGCACGAGTTCGCGCGGGAAGACGGCATGGAATTGCGGCCGCCGACCGGCTCGACGATCTTTGACCGTGTAAGAAGAGCGTTCGGCGGGCAGTAGTGTAGAGAAGTGGTCTTACATACCGTTGGCCACGCCAACCGACGCAGCAGCGAGAGGTGACGCGGGATGCGCTGGCAACGCTTTGCCGTTACGGCACCCCCAGACGCCTCGGAAGCCGTCAGTGCTCTCCTGCAAGAGTTGTTCGGTGGCCTCAGCACCCGCAGCACCCCCGCCGGCATGGTACACGAGGCGTACATTTCCGAGAAAAAGAATGTCACGGAGGCCCATGCTGCGCTGCTGGCCGGGCTGGGCCGGATACCGGCAGAGCTGGCCCTGAGCGTATCCATCACTGTGCAGGTTGACTGGGTAGATGACGAGGACTGGGCGGAGACGTGGAAGCAGCACTACCAGCCCATACGCGTCACTAACCGGCTCGTGATTGTGCCTTCGTGGAGGGACTGGCCTGATCCTCAATGCCCGACCGATGCCCGCTCTGACGACATCATCATCCGCATGGACCCCGGCATGGCGTTTGGCACCGGCGCTCACGCGACCACCCGCATGTGCATGATCGCGTTGGATGACCATTTGCGGCCGAGGGCAGAGATGATTGATTTCGGCTGCGGCTCGGGCGTGTTGAGCATCACGGCCTGTAAGCTGGGCGCGCGTCGCGTGCTCTGCCTCGATAACGACCCGATCTGCGTCGAGGTTACGGCAGAGAATTCTCGAAGCAACGGTGTCAGTGAGCGGTGTGAGGTCCGCCTCGGCGATACACTCGAAGGCATGGGTGGCCTATTCGACTGCATCGTCGCCAACGTGACCCCGCAAGTGGTGTCAGAGCAGGCACCAAATGCCGCCGCATCGCTGAAAGCGGGTGGCTCCTATATACTATCAGGCTTTACACACAGGTCCGAGATGCAGATTGCAGCGGCCCTGGAAGCAGCAAACCTGGGTGCTGTTGCCAAGTACCACGAGGGCGAATGGTGCTGCTGGGTAGCAGCGAAGCTGCCCGGGAGTGCCACATAACGCCGTTGAGGAAGATCTAGGCGGGATGGCTCTACCACGTGTTTTCGCTGATGCGGACCGGATAGCCGGCCAGGAGATCGAGCTGAATGGTGAACCGTTTCACCATCTGGCCGTGGTGCTGCGGCGTACGGTCGGCGACAGGTTCTATGCCATTGATCCCACAAGCGGAGCGGAGCACCTGATCGAGATACTAACCATCAACGACCGCACCATCAGAGGGCGTATTCTCGAGCGTGTGGAGACACGCGAGCAGCCGGCGATGGAGCTGACACTGTACCAGGGCCTGCCCAAAGGCAAACGGTTCCCGCTGATACTGCAGAAGTGCACCGAGTTGGGTGTCGCCAGAATCGTCCCAGTGCTGACCGGCCGCTCGGTCGTGCGGCTGGACGGCCAAGCAGCGGCCGACAAGCTGACGCGCTGGGCGAAGATCGTGCAGGAGGCGGCCCGTCAGTCCATGAGACCGACCCCGCCGCAGGTCACTGAACCGATGCAGTTCGCCGAGGCTGTGGCGGATTGGCGGGCGTCGGGAAAGGTGGGGCTGTTCTTTGATGAAGGTCTGGCAGGAGACCAGGAGCACACGCTGACACATGCCATGGCCGAACTTGGGTTACATCGAGAGTTGGCCGTTTTCGTCGGCCCCGAGGGCGGCTTCACCGCACAGGAAGCACAGACAGCAACCGATGCCGGGCTAGTCTCGGTGAGCCTGGGGAACCGCATATTGCGCACCGAGACCGCGGCCATCGTCGCCTGCGCGATCGTGATGTACGAATGTGGGGAGCTGGGATGAGTCACGGCGGCCCTACAGCGCGTCCCAGACTCCGGTCACATATTTCGCACCGATGACCGCCGCTTCCAGGGCCGGCGCCACCGAAACCTCCAGCGATACCCACCCCTCGTAACGGTCGGCGTGGAGAAGTCGCAGGCTTTCCTGCACTTGAGCCTCTCCATGGCCGATGTGCGCCCCAGCCCAGGCTTTGCCTGCTGGCGTCACTAAGCCCTTCGCCCCGTCAGGAGCTGGCACCCAATCCTTGACGTGCACGTGGACTGTGCGTCCGCGCAGCGGCGGATATGCGTCAGCGGGCATCTCATCCGCGAGCAAAAAGTTGCCGTTGTCCCACGTTACCCTGATCTCCGGGCCGGCTCCTGACACTACCTCAACACATGCGAGGAATGGCATGCGAACTCCGGATAGACACCGAAGTCCTCGATGGTCAATGTCACACCCGAGTCAGCTGTTCGTTGACCGGCCTTGGCCAGCATCGCCGAGTATACCTTGCGGCCCTCCTCGTTGCTCATGCCGGGCGCCGGACGAGTGCCGGGGATCAAGGCTATCGGGCAATCGAGGTCCGCACAAAGATCAACCCCCCGAGCAACCGTATCGAGCGCCGCTGAACGGTCATCCTCGCTCTCACCGATAAGATTCGCGCCGATGTCAAGGCATGAATACGACATGCCAAAATCCGCAGCGGCGGCACGCAGCTCTTCCCATATCTCCGGCGCATCATCTATGTTGCGCAGCATCGGCTCAAGCGCACGCGCGCCGACGCTGTACAGCTTCTCTACGAGTTCAGTCGCCGAGTGAGTGCCTTCCTTCAGGTCATTGTGAAACGGGAACAGCATTACCGAGAGTTTCATCGCTTGCTCCTTTGGTGATGGGGCGGTACGTGCCTTCTGTGTGCTTTTTGGTACACTGCGCCGGCGTGTCAGTCGGCGAATGCAACACTTGCCTGGCCCAAGACGTGCTGCAAGTCGCGTACCGGCAGGTTGCGCGGCGCCAAACTTGCCTCTGCTGCCATAGCTGCTGCGGTGCCCGCCGCCTGGCCGGTAGCCCAGCAGACCTGAATCACGCGCACAGGCTCCAGGGCATCGTCGTCGCAGGAGATGCAGCGGCCACAGGTCAGCAATCCGTCCCTGTCCTCTGGCACCAACACGCCATACGGGATGTCGTAGGCGATGCCTGTGCGCCTGAAGTCATTGCCCCGTCCGACCGCGTCGGGATGCCTGAAATCGTGCTGCGATACGTCGTCCCCACTCAGCCTGTCAATCCCCTGCAAGCGTCGTGAGCGGCGCACGCCGGTCTGGCTCGCCGTATCAATCAGCCATGCATCGGCGAAGCCGGGCATGCGCTTGCGTAGTATGTCAAGAGCCTCGCGGATCTTGACGCGGGCCTGGATGTCTATCTGGGAGAGCTGACGCGGGTCCAGCGCGTCGGCCGCACGCAGGCCGTTGTTGCCCCAAACGACGCCCCTTCCGCCCGGCAGTGCACCCAACTCAAACGGCCCATGCCAGTCGCACAGCTCCCGGGTATCGTGCATGACCTCGGCGCAGGTATCGGAGTCATTCTCGCGGGCGGTCTGCCACCTGGCAACATCCACGCCGCCTATGCGGAAGTCGAGGCCGACGATCTGGTCCGTCTTGTCGAACGTGCAGCCGGCCCAGGCGAAGACATCCCCATCGCCGGTGGCATCAACGACGACCTTGCCCATCGCAGTCGCAGTGCCGGCCTTGGTCTCAAAGACCACTCCGCGCACGCCGTCGCCCTCGACTACAGCGTCGGACAGCCAGGCGTGGTGCAGAATTTCGGCACCGGCGTCGAGGCAGAGCTGAAGGCTAACGTACTTCAGCGCCTCCGGGTCGAAGTAGCAGGCATCCGCCCTGCCTCGGGTGACGGCTTCGCCGGTTGCCAGCATTGCATCGCGGATCTCCAGTCCGATGCCGCCGACGATCTGGCGCCCTTCATCCGTCAGTGGAGGCAGCGCAATGACGAGGCCGCCAGTGGCAAGGCCGCCGAGATGGTTGTACCGCTCGATGATGCAGGTACGTGCACCCATGCGCGCCGAGGCAATCGCCGCCACCGTGCCGGCCGGGCCGCCCCCGCACACGAGCACGTCGGCCTCCAGCATCACCGGGACGTCACGCTCGGGCAGGCGCAGCATACGAGCGCCCGCCCCTGAGTTCAGCTCCATGCCTGTTCACCGCAATCCACTCGCACACGCGGTGCGAAGTATCAGCCGACTATCTTGACCAGTTCGCCCTTGTAGCCCCATAGGAAGCCTTCGGTGGCCCGCACCGTGGCCAGCCTCCCGCCTAGCGCACGTTGGCCGGGGAAGACCATGATCTTGTTCTGACGACTGCGGCCGCGAACACTGCCGTCTGTCTTGGGATCGGGGCCCTCAACAAGCACTTCGAACGCCTTCCCGATACCGGCCCTGTTAGTGTCGCGGGCGATCTCGTTCTGCAGCCTGGTCAATTCGAGCAGGCGGCGCTGCTTCTCCTCCTCGGGTACCTTGTCAGGCATATCAGCGGCCCTGGTGCCGGGGCGGTCGTTGTACTTGAACATGAAAGCCTGGTCGAACCGTACCTGCCGGAATGCCTGCAGCGTATTCTCGAACTGTGCCTCCGTCTCGCCCGGGAACCCGACCATCACGTCGGTGGTAATCGAGATACTGGGCATGAACTCGCGTGCCCTGGCCACGATGTCCAGAAAGTCCGCGAGGCCGTAGTCGCGCCCCATGCGCTGCAGTATCTCGTCGTCGCCCGATTGGATCGGCAGGTGGAGATGCTCGCAGATCGTGTACACCGTTGCCATTGTCTGCAGGACGCGTTCGGATAGGTCCTTGGGATGCGACGTGGTGAAGCGCAGCCGCCACAGACCGGGTAGAGTACCGACTTCCAGCAGCAGATCTGCGAACCGATGTGGCGGCCACAGGTCGTGGCCGTAGCTGTTGACGTTCTGGCCGAGTAATGTTATCTCGCGGTGGCCGAGGCGTAGCACCTCACGGCACTCGGATATGATTTCGGCGGAGACACGGCTCACCTCCGGCCCTCTGGCGCGCGGGACCACGCAGTACGCGCAGTGGTTGTCGCATCCGTAGGTGATGTTGACGAACGCCGATACGCCGGGGCAGCGGTGCGCCGGCAGCGCTTCGGGCAGCAGCTCATTGCTGTCGGTGAGCACGACGGGCTCCGCCGCGGGGGCGTCAAGGCATTGCACGACCGCGTCGCGCAAACGCCCAAGGCTGCGCGGGCCCATGACAATGTCGGCATAGGGGGCACGTCTCAGAACCTCGTCGCCTGCAACCTGGCTTGTGCACCCGCAGACGGCGATGATGCGCTGCGGCTCCCGTTCCTTGAGCAAGCGCCATTCGCCGAGACGTGAGAACATCTTCTGCTCCGGCTTCGCGCGCACCGAGCAGGTATTGATGACTAACACGCGGGCGTCCTCCGGCTGTGGCGCAGGATAAAGGC
>Ga0116202_10002080_pt1 | contig 11847 bp, 11 predicted proteins | sample LakKivw325mmetaG_FD_94479 | JGI IMG/M metagenome (GOLD analysis project Ga0116202, IMG submission 94479) | Anoxic lake water microbial communities from Lake Kivu, Rwanda to study Microbial Dark Matter (Phase II) - Lake Kivu water 325m metaG | ecosystem: Environmental > Aquatic > Freshwater >... | reverse complement strand
TGGTGATCCGAGACGTGAGCTTCTTCCGCTCCGACGCCCTTACCAAGCAACCTTTCCCCTTTCTTTACCTGAACTACATTGGCTGGGTGCCCGTGCTATTGGCCATTGCTGGGATTCGTCTGGTGCCTCGGAGTGGCCGGCGAATCCTGGCGTTCCTCTGCGTCGCGGTCTTGCTAGTATACCTCGCTGGCAGCGCGCTGATCTTCAAGGCTTTGGCCCTCGTCTTGCCAACCGTCGCAGCCGGCGTCCGCAACTCCGTCGTGATCTGCGGGCTGGCGGCCCCCCTCATCCTCGGCCTGGCAGGCTGGGGGCTCGATCTGCTCCTGCAGCTCAAGTGGCCAAGGCTAAGCCTGACTCCCTCTGACCAGGCGGATTCACGGACACCGGCAGGGTTGCGCCTCTCCTGGCTTCTGCTTGTCCCCCTGGCCTGGTCCATCAAGTCCGCCTACGACTTGGGGCACACTTGGGTTGGCTCAACTCTCATCAATGAGACTGATCAGCGGGTGCTTGACGCGCTAAAGACCGACAGCTCTCAGTGGGTAACGCCGCCCTTTGGCGAACACTACTGGATGCCCTTTGCCTATCAGGCTGGCCTCAAGGTGAGCCCCCTCATCCGGCCCTGGCACTGGCACAATAGAGAGCTTCCCTCGGCCTACCTGGAAGCGACGCGCCAGAAGAAAGACTACTCTACTCCGGGCGTCGTCAAGACCTTCGGAGATATCACTCTCCTGGTTCACGAGGAAAACGAGTACGCCGCTGTGGAGACAGAGGCTGGGGCCATCCCTTGCCGGGCGCAGGCCCTCGGCGGCCATATCAGCGTTGACTGCGAATCAGATGTACCCGGCACGCTCGTCGTGCACGAGAGCCAATGGACAGGATGGACTGCGAAGCGCGACGGCCTGCCCCTCAAGCTCAATCCCAGCCAGTGGCTGAGTGTGCCTGCGGTAGAGGGACGTCATCATTATGAGTTCCGCTATCGTCCCTGGGATGTTGCGGTCGGCCTGTTCCTCAGCCTTGTCGGAGTGATCCTGAGCCTCATTCTCGGCGCGAAGCGCTCCCCAGCGCGCGCCGGTGCCCCTCACTGAGCAAACAGCCTGTAGACCGGAGGTCATTCAATGAAAGAGAAGCGGAACTCCAAACCAAGAGCCAAGAGCCAGGAACCGAGACTCCCCCTGCTGGCAAGAGAACTGCATCTCTTGGAGAAAGCCCAAGTGGGGCTTGTGAGCGTGATCGGGCTTATGGATAGGATCATGGAAATGAACGACCTGTACACGGCCGATCACGAGCGTCGCGTGGCAAAACTCGCTATAGCCCTGGCCCGGGAGATGGGCCTCTCCGTAGAACAGACGGTGGGCATCTACGTGGCGGCAGCAATCCACGACATCGGCAACGTCTATACGCCAGACAGCATTCTCAATAAGCCGGAACGCCTGGACCAAGAGGAGATGCGCGTCGCCCGCAATCACGCCGAGGCGAGCTACTATATGCTGGAGGGACTGTCTCTTCCCTGGCCCGTGACCCAGATTGTCCGGCAACACCACGAGCGCATGGATGGCTCAGGCTACCCCGACGGACTGTCTGGCGACGAGATCTTGCTGGAGGCCAGAGTGCTCGCCGTCGCCGATGTCGTGGAGGCCATGACCTCTCCCCGCCCTCAGCGCTCAGCCTTGGAGATCGAGGACGCCCTTAAGGAGCTCTCTGTCAAGCGGGGCAGCCTCTACGATTCCGATGCCGTTGATGCCTGCGCCAGGCTTTTCACTCAAAGGGCCTTCGATCGGTCATGAGTCGCTTCCCGTTGGGTCGGCCGATGCGGATGCCTCTGAGAAAGCTATACGGATGCTCGCCCGCGTCGGCATATGCACCTTGAGGCGGAGGGTAAGGAGCGAGCATGAGACCACGAGAGCGCGTCGTTGCCGCGCTGGGCCACCGTGAGCCAGACCATGTGCCCACAGGCGAGAACGCTGTGGACTATGAGTTGGTAGAGCGCGTTCTGGGTCACCCCACGCTCTACAACGCCCGCTGGCGCGAGCTACAGGCGCTCTGGAATGGCCAGCGCGCCCAGGTGGTCGCTGATTACTGCTCAGCTCACGTCGAGCTGGTCCAGGCACTGGAGTGGGACTATGTGCGTGTGCCCGTCGTGCCTCCTGATGTGCCGTACAATCCCCCCAGAATGATTGGGCCGTATGCCTGGCTGGATGAGGAAGGCCACGAGGTGCACTATCACCCCGACAGCGGCAACGTCGCGGTGCGCAAAGACACGACAGACATGACTCTTGACGACCTCCCCGACCCCGAGGAGCCCTACGTCGTAGATCCGACAGCCCTTGCGGCTGTGCGCCATGTCGTCCGCGAGCTGGGTGCGACGCACTTTGTCATTGGGCGCTCCCCCATTGACGGCACCTTCCCTTGGGAGCAGACCGTGGGTATGGAGGAGTTTCTGCGGCGGATGATCACCGATCCCGAGTTCGTCCGTCGCGCTTGCCAAGTTTATGTTAATCGCTCTATCGCCTGCATCAACGCTCTGCTCGATGCCGGCTGTGACGCCGTCATGACCACCGACGACTACTCTGACAATCATGGCCCAATCATGGGACCCAAGCGTTTCCGCGAGCTTGTCTTGCCCGGGCTTGTACGGCAAGTAGAAGCAGCACACGATCGAGGAGGGTACTTTATCAAGCACACCGACGGCAATGTATGGAGTATCCTGGACTGCTTCGTTGAGGCACGGATTGACGGTTGGCATGGCATTCAGCCCAGCATCGGTATGGATCTATGTTTGCTTAAGGAACGCTATGGCCAGGCTCTTTGCTTTTTCGGCGGCGTCAATTGTGAGACCCTCGTCGCCGGCACGCCCGAAGACGCCCGCGCCGAGGTGCGCTACGCCGTGAGGCACGCTGCGTCAGGTGGCGGCCTAGTGGTCACTTCCGGCAATGTCCTGCAGCCGGGTACAAGGCTGGAGAACTACCTTGCCGCACGTCAGGCCGTGCGCGACTATGGCCGATACCCAATTCGCGCGGCCTGAGGCTTCAGAGGTGGATCCGCGCTGGACACGACGGCAATACCCCCGGAGGCGCAAGCCCAAACGCCACTGGGTTGCATTTTTGTTTTTTCTAGTTCTTATCACTTTCATGCTATGTTTATTTGGACTTCAGCTCTGGGAGCTTTGGTTAATGTTGCTCTTGATAGTATATCTTGGCTGGTGTCTGCGGCGCTAGACCTGCCGCCGCGCCAGGGACGGACGGGATATGCTGCGTTCGGTTACTTTTGACTGTTGGGGCACTCTTGTGGACCTGAGGCACACCAATGCCGCCCAGCGCATTGACTACCTGTGTGCGCGTCTGCCTGGCTGCGCCCCCGAGCGTGTCGCCCAGGCCTATCAGGATTCATGGTCTCTCTTCGGGCAAGTAGAGAGCCTGGGATTCAGTTTGTCGGCGGCGACGATGCTCAGCTTGACTCTGGACAGCTTGGGAGCTACGCTCTCCTGTGATGTTCGGGCAGACACTATAGGCTACTGGGAGGAAGTAGTCGTCTCCTCGCCTCCGCCGTTACTGGAGGGTGTCTCTGAAGCCCTGGGCGCACTGCGCGGACGGGGCCTCAGACTGGCCCTCATCTCTGATACGGGCATGACCCCTGGCCGGGTGATGCGCCGCGTGCTGGAGCGGGCCGGGATTTTGGGCTTCTTCTCCCATTGTATCTTCTCCAATGAGTTGGGGGTCACCAAGCGTTGGCGTCAGCCGTTCACCAGCACTCTGGCCAGCCTGGGCGTATCCCCGGGCGAGGCTCTACACGTGGGAGATTCTCCTGAGGCCGATCTTTGCGGCGCCAAGGCTGTGGGCATGCGCACCGCCCTGCTGTTGCAGAACAACCCCCATCCAGAGGGTATTCCCTTGGCCGATCTGGTGTTGGATAGAATCGTTGACCTGCAGGAATGCTAGACAATCTATATGGAGGCATTTCATGAAGATCACCGACATCAAGCTGCACATCGTCGAGATACCCGGTCACAAGGGCAGCATTCTCAAGCTGATCCAGGTGCCCGGGTTGCGACGCACCCAGTACACTCACAAGGGCGTAGCCAGCGATGATCCTTTCCGCCAGTATGTGATGCGCGTAATGACGGATGACGGCGTGGAAGGGATCTGCACTGGCGAGGGTGGCTCCTTCCGTGGCGACCCGGCCTCAGTTCTCAAGCTGCTGCGCGTTAATGTCCTCGGTGAGGACCCCTTCGACCGCGAACGCCTCTTTCAGAAGCTGCAACTAGGCACACGCTGGCTTTACCAGGAACCGGGATGGTTCGGCGTCTTGGATAACTGCCTGTGGGACATCGCCGGCAAGGTGGCCGGGTTGCCCATCTACAAGCTCCTGGGCAAAGCCCGAGACGGCGTGCCCATCTATCAGACGGCCGGGGATGGTCCCGTGGAGATGTATATCGAGCACATCGAGCAAGGCAGGGAGCTGGGTATCCGTGCCTACAAGCCGCACTCCTACAAAGGCGCGAAGGCAGACATACCCATCATGCGCACGCTGCGCGAATACGTGGGGCCAGACTATGACCTCGTCCTCGACCCCGTTTGCTCTTATACCCTGCGCGAGGCGGTCGAGATCGGGCATGTCCTGGAGGAACTCGATTTTGTCTGGCTGGAGGAGCCTTTCCACGAGCAGAAGATGAACCTCTACCAGCAACTCTGCGCCGAGCTGACCATCCCCATCATGGCTACCGAGATGCTCATGCACGACATGGGCCTCACGGCACAATGGCTCATCCATGGGGCCACCGATCGATTGCGCGCCAATGCCCGCCACGGTACGACCCAGGTTCTCAAGCTGGCCCATTTCGCCGAGTTGTATGGCACCAATGTCGAGCTGAACGGCACCGGTGGCCTTTATGGTCTGGTTCATGCCCATCTTGGCTGCGCCATCCAGAACAACGACTACTATGAGATGGGCGTGGGGGGGGGCGCGCACAAGCTGGGCCTCGAAGTGGGGATGGCCAACCCACCCAAAGTGGTGGACGGTTGCCTAATCCCTCCCGATGGGCCGGGCTGGGGCGCGGAGTGGGATTTGAGCTATCTCCAAAAGCGCACCGTCGCCGTGGTCTAGTGCTCGTGAAACGATGTGGCATGATTGTGAAGAAGTGAGGTGCGGCGGTGAATGCACTCCTCTTCTGCGATGACCCCAACGAGACGGCGATCCTCACTGTGGTTCTGCAACTAGCGGGGTTGACGGTCACTTCCACCGGTGACCTCGACAGGGCTTTGCGCGGGTGGTCGGAGCGCCCCTCTGACCTGGTGTTCCTGGCTTTGCACCATGGGGTGTTGCTCGATCAAGTCCGCCGCATCCGCACGGTGGCTGAGGTTCCCTTGGTGAGCGTCAGCAACGCCACAGATGAGGACTCCGTCTGCCAGACGTACGAGGCGGGAGCTGACTTGGTCAGTTCTCGCCCCTACAGTGCACGCCTGCTGGCGACACAGCTTCGGGCGCTGCTACGTCGCGGTAGAGGCGCTCCTTTATCGCAGATTCCCACTTTCACGATCGGCGGGCTCACACTCGATGCTGCAGCGCGGACGGTCCAGATAGAAAAACGCGACCCTTGCAGGCTGACCCCGCTCGAGTTCCGCCTACTCTACACTCTGATCAGCCACCAGGGACAGACCCTACCCACAGAAACCATCGTCGAGCGCGTGTGGGGTTATAGTGGAGAAGGCAGCGCGGACTTGGTACGGGGACTGGTGGGCCGCTTGCGCGCCAAGGTGGAAACCGACCGCAAGAACCCGCAGTATATCCAGACTGTCCCTGGCGTGGGCTATCGTCTCCTGGCCTCGCAGCTCGGCGCGGTCGGACAGCCCGAGAAGGAGCGGAAGTCTCTCGCCTGAGTAGCAGATTGTATCATGATTCACACATGCAGGCCCGAAATGCGCGCTCCTTTGCACAGCGCTTATACGACATTTGCACAATCACGTACTATACTCTTTCCTTGATAATGAGGTAATGAGGGCGAGGAACGCGTCATGGCGATTGCGACCTGTCCCGGGTGCGATGAAGACATCGAGATAGGCAGCAGAGTAAGATTGGGGCAGACCATCATCTGCAATCGTTGTGGTGCCCGGCTAGAGATTATCGCCGTCAACCCTCCTGAATTGGACTGGGCATTTGATGAGTCAGACGATCTGGAAGACGATTCCGACGACCTTGACTTCGACGAGGAAGAAGAGGACGAAGAGTTCGAAGACCTCGATGACGAAGAAGATGAGGAGTAGAGCACCCACCGATTGGTTGTCATCCATCTTGGTGTCTCTTCCATAAGCCCTGCCCTGTAAGTTACGGGGAAGGGCTTATATAATGCAGTGAATACAGAAGGAGAAACTATGGAAAGTTCACGTAAGGAGCTCGAAGAACCTCCTGGGGAAGGCAAACCTCCCCACCCCTGGCAAAGTGTAACCCCGCAGCAGTGGAGCGACTGGCGTTGGCAACTCAGCCACCGTCTGAACTCCGTCGAAGAGCTATCGCAGGTCATTCACCTAACCCCGGCCGAGGGAGCAGCACTCGCTAGCCCAGGCCACTTCCGAGTTGACATCACACCGTACTTTGCGAGTCTGATGGATCCCGATGATCCAGACTGCCCCATCCGTCGGCAGGTTGTGCCCACCGATCGTGAGTTGGTGCCCTTTGAAGCCGAGATGGCCGACTCGCTGGCCGAGGATGCCCATTCGCCGTTGCCTGGTCTGGTGCATCGCTACCCTGACCGCGTGCTGATGTTGGTCACCACTCAGTGTGCCAGCTATTGCCGTTATTGCACGCGCAGCCGGCTTGTGGGTGACTCTCATGCTCAATTCTCAATGGCCGATTATGAGCGGCAGATCGCCTACATCGCAGCCCACCCTGAGGTAAGGGACGTCCTCCTCTCGGGTGGTGACCCGCTGACCATGCCTCTGAAGGTTCTGGACAAGATCCTGGCTGGGCTGCGGGCCATCCCGCATGTAGAGATCATCCGTATTGGATCGAGGGTGCCGGCGTTCCTGCCCCAGCGCATTGACGCGGAGCTTGTGCAGGTCCTCAGGCGTTATCATCCCTTGTGGATGAACATTCACTTCAACCATCCCAAGGAGATCACGCCCGAGGTCGAGCAGGCGCTCGCCATGCTGGCCGACGCGGGTATACCTCTGGGTAGCCAGACGGTCCTCTTGGCGGGGGTCAACGACTGTCCAAATATCATCAAGGCTTTGGTGCGCAAGTTGGTCAAGAACCGCGTCCGGCCGTACTATCTCTACCAGTGCGATCTGGTACACGGCGCAGGGCACTTCCGCACGCCGGTATCCAAGGGCGTCGAGATCATGGAGGCCTTGCGGGGCCATGTCTCGGGGTTCGCTATCCCAACTTACGTGATTGATGCCCCTGCCGGTGGCGGTAAGGTGCCTATCCTGCCGAGCTACATGCTCAGCATGTCCGAGAGCCGCGTAGTGATCCGCAACTATGAGGGCTTCATCAGCACCTATGCCCAGCCGAGCGACTACAAGTCGCACGACCCCGCGACGTGCTCCTATTGCCGCTCGCACATGACCGAGGGCGGCCAGGAGGGCGTGGCCGGGTTGCTGAGCGGCGAGCATCTGTCTATCACGCCGGAGGGCTGGGAGCGCACTCACCACCGCGAGGTGCCCTTCGCCGTGCCCATCGAGCTGCCTCGACACTCTGAGGTAGTGCGATGAGCAGGTTGCGCATCGCCTTGTTGTATAACCTGAAGAAGCACGTGCCCGTGTCCCCCGATGCGCCGGAGGATGCGCTGGCAGAGTATGACTCCGAGGAGACCGTGCAGGGCCTCAAGGCCGCCCTTGAATCGGGCGGCCACGAGGTAATCCCCCTGGAAGGGGATGAGACCCTCCTGGATACGATCCGTCGGGTCAAGCCTGACATCTGCTTCAATATCTGCGAAGGGCTGAGGGGGGATGCCCGCGAGTCTCACGTGCCCGCCTTGCTGGAGATGCTGGGCATCCCCTACACGGCCTCCAAGGTGCTCACCCACGCCATCTCACTGGATAAGGTGATCGCCAAGCGTATCTGGCGCGATAGCGGGCTGCCGACGGCCCCCTTCCAGGCCTTCCTGCATGGTGCAGAGCCTCTGGCCCTCGATCTGACCTTCCCGCTCTTCGTGAAGCCATCGCGGGAGGGGACCGGGATGGGGATCAACGACCACTCGGTAGTCCAAGATGAGCAGGCACTGCGCGCTCAAGTGGAGTGGGTCATCCACACCTATCACCAGCCGGCCCTCGTCGAATCCTACCTGCCGGGGCGTGAGTTCACCGTGGGGCTTGTGGGCAACAGACTCTTCCCAGGCCAAGCCTCCCCCTCCTCTGATTTCCTTGATACCAGGGGCTTTCACGTCTTCCCTGTCATGGAGATAGACGTGGGCAATCTGGGTGGCGCTGACCGGCTATATACGGGTTACATCAAATCCGTGATCCCGCTGGAGCCCAAGTATCTCTGCCCCGCGCCCATCTTGCCCCGTCTGGCAGGCGAGCTTCAGGAGCTGGCCATTCGGGCTTTTGAGGCCATTGGTGGGCTGGATGTGGCCCGCGTGGACTTTCGCCTTGGCGGCGATAACAGGCCCTACCTCCTGGAGATCAACACTCTCCCTGGCCTTAATCTCAACATCAGCGATATCGTCCTCGCAGCCAGGGGCGAAGGAGTGGAGTATAACCGCCTGATCCTGGAGATCCTCGGTCTGGCTCTCCGCCGCTATGGCATGAGCTGAATCTAGCCATTGTCAAAAGGCCGGCCTCAATCGCTTGCAGTTTCCACAGACACAGGTTATTATCTAGCAGGCTTTGGTCCCATCATGGCTTCTTGGGCACTCAGAGAGGCTGAGACCGATGGCGAAAAAGACTGTGGGCTACATTGACCTGGAATGGACCTGCCCCTCTTGCGGCGCACGAAACCCCGGCACGGTGAAGAGCTGCAAGCAGTGCGGGATGGCCATGCCGCAAGATATGGAATTCGAGCTGCCGGCTGAGCAGAAGCTGGACACCAGTGCTGAGACGGCCGCGCGCGTCGCTGCGGGGCCCGACATTCACTGCCCGTTCTGTGGTGCGCGCAACCGAGGAGATGCCTCTGTCTGTGTTCAATGTGGCGGCGACCTGTCCCAGGGCGCGAGGCGCGCCGAGGGCAAGGTGCTGGGCGCCCTCCAGACTGGCCCCGCGCCCGAAATCATCTGTCCTCATTGCGGACAGAAGAACCCCGCCACACGGGTCAAGTGTTCTTCCTGTGGCGGCACCTTGCCGAAGCCCAAGGCCGAGACCGCGGCTGCCCAGGCAGCGCCTAAGAAGAAAAGCCCGCTCCTGTGGATCATCCTGGCCCTTGTCGCCCTCCTGGGCTGTTGGCTCATTGCCACGCTTTCGCGTGGCTCTCGTGAGACCGAGGCAGTGGTCAAGGATGTCCAGTGGAGCTACATAGTCCAGATCGAGGAGCTCAAACCAGTCGCCTATGAGGACTGGCGCGACCAGGTCCCTGTAGGAGCAAAACTAGGGTACTGCTCACGCAAGGTGCGCCGTACCTTGCCTGAGCCTGTTGCCGGAGCCACCGAGGTGTGCGGCACCCCTTATGTAGAGGACACGGGCACGGGCAAGGGAAAGGTTGTGCAGGATTGCGTCTACCAGGTCACCGATGAGTGGTGCCAGTACACCGTAGAGGAATGGAGGCCGGCGACCCAAGAGGTAGCTTCTGGACGTGACTTTAGCCCCGGTTGGCCGGCTGTGAGGCTCGGAGCCGCCCAACGAGAAGGCTCCCACACCGAGGAATATCAGGTGGAGTTGGATGCCGACGGCAAGCCTATGGTCTACCATCCCCATGACTTGGCCGAGTTCCGCCAATTCACGATCGGCAGCTCGTGGACCGTAACAACCAATGCTTTGGGCGGAGTGACCTCCGTTCAACCCAAATAGACAGTGGCTGGACGGCCACTCCAAAGAGAGCATGTCTGTACTGGATCAGTACCCCCGCATAGTGGTCCTCTACAATCAGACCGAGTACCTGGTGAAGGGTGAGCAAAAAGACCTGAAGGCAGACCAGGGTGTCATTGCCTGCGCCCACGCAGTTGCTGATGCCCTATCTTCGGCCAGTCTATCCTATGTCTCTGTGCCCCTGACGGGCGATGTCGAGAAGGCTCTGGCCCCCTACTCCCCCACAGAATGGGTCATATTCAACCTGGCTGAGGGACTGGCCGGCAAGCTCTTCGAGGAGGTGCGCATCGCCTGGGCCTTGGAGGTCATGGGCTATCGTTTCACTGGCGCAGACGCCATGGCCCTCGCTCTAACCACACACAAAGCCCGTGCCAAGGGAGTGCTGCGCCGGGCGGGCGTGCCCACGCCAGACTGGCGGCTGTTCACTAACTCCCAGCAGGTCACCGAGGAAGCCCTCTCAGGTCTGACCTTTCCAATGATCGTCAAGCCCGTCGCCGAAGACGCCAGCTTGGGAATCAGTGAATGCTCTGTAGTCCAGTCGCTGGAGGCCCTTCGGGACCAGGTGCGAGTCTTGGTGGAGCACTATCGTCAGGCGGCGCTCGTGGAGCAATTCATAGATGGCCGTGAGTTCAACGTCTCCATTTGGGATGACCCTCCGACGGTCTTGCCGCTGTCAGAGGTGCATTTCCCTGCGGCCAAGAGCCCGAGCGAGCGCATCGTCTCCTTTTCTGCCAAGTGGGAAGAGGATTCTATCCCCTACCAGAATACTCCCGTGACCTGTCCTGCCGAGGTCAGTCCCGAGTTGGCAGAGGCCATCACCCAGACGGCGCTCCATGCCTGGCGCGCCCTCGGCTGTAACGGCTATGGGCGCGTGGATATGCGGATTGACCAGCACGACAGGCCCTATGTGATCGAGGTCAACTGCAACCCCGATATCTCGCCCGACGCAGGCTTCTTCCGCTCCGCCTCCCATGCTGTCTACAACTACCAGGAGATGGTGTTACACATTCTGCAACCGATCATGAGGTAGATGGATGACCCTGATAGAGCGTGCCACGCCGGCGGACGGCGAGGCGATCTTGCGGATTGCACATCTTGCCGGGAACTTTACTCAGAAGGACGAGGACTGTGTTCAGGAGCTGTGGGAGGCTTTCGTAGAGAAGGGCTCTCAGGTCACCGGCTATGACTTTATCCTCCTCCGTAACCAAGATCGCGTACTGGGCTTTGCCTGCTTTGGCCCCACGCCCCTGACTGAGGATGTCTTTGACCTCTATTGGCTTGCAGTGCATCCCGAGAGCCGCAGGCAGGGCGTAGGTCGCGCGCTCATCGTCTGGGTCGAGGAAGAGATCAAGAAGCAAGGAGGCCGCCTGCTCTTGGTGGAAACCTCGGGCACTGCCCCCTACGGGGGCACGCGCCGCTTCTACGAGTCCTGTGGCTACCGCTATCAGGCCGTCATCCACGACTTTTACGCCCTGGGAGACGACTTGCTCATCTTTGGCAAGGTCCTGCGCCCGGCGAGTTGATCCTTCCCATCAAATGCTCCTGCCGCAAGCCCGTGACGGCCACACTTAACTGCATTTTGTGCCCATAGGCAATCAGGTTCACCCGCAAGGATACCTCCCGTCGGCTGCTTTGATCTGCTCATGTTGACATGGCTTCATTACATCCCATAATGAACCTGCCTTATCTCTAGCTCATGCCACATGGAGGCCCCCATGATTGTCGAATGGAACGCCCACATGTTCAGTAGCGACATTTCGCGCTACCCCTTCTACACCCACGCTGCTTACATCCCCGAGCGGGAGAGTCTGCTGGCCGATCCCCTGGCCGCCTATCAGCAGCGCATGAAAGAGATGGATATCGCCCGCGCCGTCTTGGTGCAGCCGGAGCCCTATGG
>Ga0116202_10002079_pt1 | contig 11848 bp, 11 predicted proteins | sample LakKivw325mmetaG_FD_94479 | JGI IMG/M metagenome (GOLD analysis project Ga0116202, IMG submission 94479) | Anoxic lake water microbial communities from Lake Kivu, Rwanda to study Microbial Dark Matter (Phase II) - Lake Kivu water 325m metaG | ecosystem: Environmental > Aquatic > Freshwater >... | reverse complement strand
TGCCTTAGTTTCAGCAAGCGAGCCCCTGAGATATCCGATCTTGTTCTCGTTCCTCTGGATCTGGTCCTGCGCCCTTGAGAGCTGGCCTTTTGTCACTTTAAGGTCCCTGTTGATAATGAAAAGCCTGTTTATTACGCTTTCTTCCTGTTGTTTTGTTTCTCTCAGCTTGCGCCTGCTTTGCTCCAGCTTCTTATATATTCCGTCAAGCTGGTCCTGTTTTTCTTTTAAAGAATCCTTTGCGTCTTTGTTCGCATATGCTTGCATCGTCCACGCAGACAAAGCAAAGACAAAAAAAACAACAAGGACAGCGACCGCTCCCGCTTTTGTTTTTGCATGATTAAACATTAGGGATTTTTTAAGATGATAACACACCGGACAGGCCATTTCAATAAAGAAAAAGCCCCCGAACTTGCGGGGGCTTAAATAGAACTAAAGCATTATCCGGTCAGAATAGATAACTGTATCCCACCGCTGCCGACATGGCTTTCAGTGCCGGCTGTGATGATGTGTATTTTATGCCCGCATAACCTATTTCACCGTAGATACAGCCGAAATCCTCTACCACATAGTTCCCCCCAAAGGCTGCCTCTATGCCCCAAGAACCTGCCCGGCCTGCATTCACTTTCCACGGGTAAAGGAAAGAACCGGTGACATACCAGTCGATAGGCATATCCTCGGATTTAAGCATATCCAGGGCATATACAAGTCCCAGCCTGAGGTTTGATATCTTATAACTGTCATTTCCGTTGGGATTTGTGCCCGTAAGATAATCGCCGCCAACCCTGATCTTAGTGCCCGGGATAAATTTTGAGACAGAGTAGTCGAGATCTACGATCATTCCTGTGGCTCCGCCGGATAGCCCAAATTTTACTCCGAGAGACAGGCCCGTGCTTTTGGATGGAGCAGCTGTTTTGGTTGCCTCTGCAGCGGGAGCGACCGGTTTTGGCGCAGGCGGGACCCATGGAGCAGCGGTCTCCGCTTCCTTTTCCATCTTGGCCTTTAGCGCTTCCCACCTTCGCAAAGTCGCCTTTTTTTCATTCTGCATCTGCTTCATCTTCTTGGTGTTGCCTTGTTTTCTGAACTTGATTATCTTGGCATCTACCACCTTAAGATAGTTCCTTACGGCCTGTCTTTCTTCTTCGATGGTCCTGGCAAAGGAGGAAGCTGCGACCGTCAAGGCAAATGCTACCGTCAAAATTACCGCCAATGTCTTTTTCATTCTTTCACCACCTTTCAGATACAACAAAACTTGATTTATGCTAACTCTAAATGCAGCGGTTTGTCAATACCGCAAGATCATATGCCAAGCAGCTTTAGTTTGCCCCAGATCCCCATTTTATCCCCTTTGATGATCAGGACCCCGGAAAGCCCTTTGATCTTTTTAGCGGCCAGGAGCCCCTCTTCGAGATCTTTCCCCGTTTTTACAGCGTTCCCAATGGCTGTTGCGGCCGCATCGGCAAGAGCCGCTGACCTTGCACATACAGCCACCGCATCCGCGCTGCCAAAACTGAGCGAATGCCCCACGGTCCCGGAAGAAGTGCAGATGCCTATCGGAGTATCTTCGGGGCTAATCTCCAGCGCCACCCTGCCGGAAAAAGGCGAACTCCCGGAAAAAACAGACACTCTTCTGCTTAGTGAGGTCCTCATGTAGATGTCGCCCCCGTTCTCGACTATCACCTGCTTAGAATATTTCAGGAGCCTTTTTCCCACATATTCTGCCACTGCCCCGGCAACGGAAGCCATAGGCCCTACCCCTGCCCTTTTTGAATACTTGAGCATCTCAGAAACGATACCGGGAGCTCCAATGTCCGAAGGCAGCGGAACAAAGCTCTTTTCAAAATTAGGGTGCTTGACAATGTATTTTGTAAGCTCTATCCGGGCTTTTTTCACAAGTTCTTTTGCTTTTGGGGCAAGGTCCCTGTCGGCGCAGATAAGAAGGTCTGTTTCGGCCTCAACGACTTCAAAAGAAACCAGGTCCCCGGTTTTTACCAGCGAGCGGTATGTCCTTGGCTCATGCATTTTTTAGAGCGGAAGTGAGCATTTCGAGCTCTTCTTCTGTATTCATCTCCGTGACGCAGAAAAGCATGTGGTCCTTTAGTCCCGGATACAGGTCTTCCAGGGCAAGCCCTCCCGTTATACCCTTTTCCGAAAGAAGTTCATTTATATCCCGTGCGGGTTTTGGTGTTTTTATCACGAATTCTTTAAAAGCGGGCCTGTCAAAAGCAAGGGAGAACCCTTTTACGGATGAGATCCTGCGTTTAAGGTCTTCTGCATTCTTGATGCAGGCTTGTGCAACTTCAAGCAGGCCGCTGTCCCCTTTTGAGGACATATAAACGCACGCAGCAAGAGCACAGAGAGCCTCGTTGCTGCAGATATTGGAGGTGGCCTTCTCTCTTCTTATATGCTGTTCCCTGGTCTGCAGTGTCAGCACATAGCCCGGCTTTCCGGACGAGTCCTGGGTTTTTCCGACAACGCGGCCGGGCATATACCTTAGATACTGCTTCTTGACGGCAAAGATACCAAGATAAGGGCCCCCGAAATTCAAAGGGTTGCCGAGCGGCTGTCCTTCGCCCACCACAATGTCCGCGCCGTATTCCGACGGGCTGTTCAACACCGCAAGGGAAATGGGATCCGCACAAGCCACAAAAAGAGCGCCTTTGTCATGAACTGCTTTTGAAAGGTCAAATACTTCTTCAAGACAGCCGAAAAAATTCGGCTGCTGGACGATCACACAGGCGGTATTCTCGCTTATCATTTCTTTTGCAGCGGAAAGATCGGTGGTCCCGCGCTCAAAAGGGGCCTCTCTGAGCTTTAGTCCGGCCCCCGAAGCATATGTGGAGAGCACCCGGCGGTAAAATGGGTTGACCGTTGAAGAAACTACCACTTCTTTCTTCTTTGTGTACGAAGAGGAAAGCAGCGCAGCTTCTGCCATTGCGGTCGAAGCATCATACATAGAAGCGTTAGCCGCATCCATCCCCGTAAGTCGGCATATCATGGTCTGGTATTCATAGATCGCCTGCAGTATACCCTGGCTTATTTCGGGCTGGTAAGGCGTATAGGCCGTGTAGAATTCGGACCTGGAAACAATATGCTTTACAACGGACGGGATATAGTGGTTATAGGCTCCCGCTCCCAGAAAACTCGGTTTTTTTGAAACCGGCTTGTTGCTGCCGCTAAGCGATCTCAGCTCTCTTGCAAGGTCCATCTCACAAAGAGCCTGCGGGATATCAACTTGCGGGTTCTTAAGCGGCTGCGGCACATCACAAAACAGTTCTTCGACACAGCCCGCCTTACAGGCCTTAAGCATGGACTCTCTGTCGGCGTCAGTGTTTGGGATGTAGCTCATCTAAGTACTTCTGGTACGATGCCGGGTCTAGTAGGCTTTCAAGCTGAGAGGCTTCTTTGATCTTCAATTTTGCGATCCAACCGCTTCCGTAAGGTTCACGGTTAACCAGTTCCGGAGACGAGGACAGGGCGGCATTGACTTCCATAACGCTTCCTGATACAGGACTGTAAACGCTTGACACGGCCTTTACCGATTCCAGGACGCAGAGCTCCTGTCCGGCCTCAAGCGCTTTGCCCGCCTCCGGCAGCTCGACAAAAACCACATCTCCAAGTTCTTTTTGCGCATAGTCGCTGACTCCGACGGTTCCGTCAGGCGCTATCCATTCGTGCTCTTTGGTATATTTTAATTCTTCCGGTTTCAAGTTTTTACCTCCCGCAACTTACCTTGCTAATCAATTTTATCACATCTTCTGTAGAACGGCAGTTTGACCTTTTTTGCGGGATAAAGTTTGCCTCTGATCTGAACGGACACTTTTCCATCCGGTAAAAGAGAGCCCGGCTCGACATATCCCATAAAGAGCGGCTTTTTCAGCGTAGGGGAAAATGTGCCGGAGGTAACACTGCCAATTTTTTTTCCTTCCGAGAACAAAACGCATCCCTGTCTGGCTATAGCCTTGTCCAGCACTTCAAATCCGGAGAGCGTTTTATTTATGCCCGAGGCCCTCTGCTCCTCCAGAGCTTTTTTCCCGGTAAATTCGCTTTTTCCAAGGTCAACGGCAAAAGAGAGGCCTGCCTCAAGAGGAGTGGTGTTCTCATCAAGTTCATGCCCGTACAGGGGAAGCCCTGCTTCAAGCCGCAGGCTGTCCCGGGCCCCCAGACCACAGGCCTTGGCGCCTTCAGAAAGAAATCCTTCCCACAAACGTTCGGCGTAAGATCTGTCAAAAAAGAATTCGAAGCCGTCCTCTCCGGTATACCCGGACCTTGATGCAAAAACCCTCACGCCCAAGAGCTCCATCGGCCCGCAATCCCTGTGCCTAAAAGAAGAAATATCCGTTTTTGTCATCCTTTGGACCATCGAAGCGGCTTTCGGCCCCTGGATAGCAACGGCAGTATTTGAATCGTAGAGAAGGCGGAATTTTTTTGAACTGTCGCAAAAATGTGAAAACACCTTTTGCGCGTTCGAGGCATTCGCTATGACCAGAAATTCTTTTCCGGTCCTATAGACAAGAATGTCATCAAGGATGCCTCCCTTTTCGTTCAGGACAAAAGAATACTGGGCGCGGTTATCCTTTAATTTGGCAAGGTCATTGGATGTAAGCCTCTGAAGAGTATCAAAGTCATCGGTCTTTATCTGCCCCATATGTCCGATGTCAAAAAGCCCGCAGCTCTGTCTGGTGGAGTTGTGCTCTTCGATTATGCCCGTATACTGTACCGGCATCAGCCATGAGGCAAAGTCCACAATTTTGGCCCCAAGCCTTAAGTGCGCTTCGTAAAGCGCTGTTATCTTTGGCTCGGGCATCCTACAGTATTTCCTTTAAAGACTTAATGAATTCTTTATTCTGAAAAGGCTTGCCTATGGTGACCCTTATCGCCATGGGAAGGCCGAACGAGTTTAGAGGCCTTATTATTATCCCCCGCTGCATCAGTTTGACAAAGACCTCTTCTGCACTCCTTTTGAGATCTATATAAATAAAATTTGCCTGGGTCTTTAGAAAGCTGAGCCCCAGTTTGGACAGTTCTTTATACAGGTATTTTTTGCCTAGGGAATTGTTCTTAATGCTTTTTTTGACGAATTCCGCGTCGTCAAGCGCTGCCAGTGCGGCGATCTGGCCTGTCCGGTTCACATTGAACGGCATTTTGACCAGGTTAAGGCACTCTATCAGTTTTCTGCTGGCAACTCCGTACCCCACGCGCAACGCGGCAAGCCCGTATATTTTTGAAAAGGTCTTAAGAACGATCAGATTATCATATTTGCCTATCAATGTGGCAGCAGAAGTAAATTCTTCTCTCTCGCAATAGTCGCCGTAAGCCTCGTCAACGACCACTACTGTGTCTTTAGAGGCTTTAGACAATAGATTTTCTATCTTTCCTGTGGCTACTATCGTTCCGGTTGGATTGTTGGGGTTGCATAGAAATACCAGCTTTGTTTTAGGATTGATCTTTTCTATAAATCCGTCAATATCGCAAGCATGGTCTTTTAAGTCTACATGAAGCAGCCGGCCGTCCATAAGTTTGGCAACAAATTCGTAAACACTGAATGTATTTCTGGACAAAATAACTTCCTGACCGGAGCTGAGAAATGCCTGCGCTATCAAAAGCATTATTTCATCCGAGCCGTTGCCCACCACAAAGTTGTCCGGAGAAAGCCCGAATTTGACTGCAAGCGCGCTTCTTAGAGGAACATGGTGCTGGTCGGGATATTTTGAGGACTCTTTGAGAGCCTTTTTAGCTGCCCTTAAAGCCCTGGGGCTGGGGCCGAGGGGGTTTTCGTTTGAGGCAAGCTTGATCACACTGCTTAAGCCAAATTCTTCTTTGACATCCTCTTCCTGTTTGCCGGGGATATATTTTGAAAGGTTCTTCAGGCAGTCTCTTGCCAGCTGGCTCATGACAAAAAGATTATATCACATCCTCATCTTGGCTCCCGTCTTCTTATTTTCACTTTCTTTTTGTCGCCGTGAAGTTTGTAGTAGCTCTTGATGGTCTCCTTCTTTATTGGCGCCCCGTTCTTCTTGACGGTCCTTGTCACCGTGGTCCAGAACGCTCCTGTGGGCACCAGTTTTTCCTCACGAACTTCAGAAGTCGGATCTTTTGTTGCAGCTGTCTCATATCTGTATCTTATTGACGCAGGAGAAAAGGAAACTGTCTTGCCCGAGGGAGCCCCTATGATCCTGAAGGTCAGCCCTTTCTTGAAAGGAACAGCCTGTATCACGACAGGATGCCCGGTATTGTTCCTGAGCTTTAGGTCCGTGGAAGGAGGATAGATCGTAGCGTCCCTTCCCAGAGGGTAGATGGAAAAATACATGCCGTGGTTCCTTCTGTTTACTATCTCAAGGTCCGCCATGAGGGCGCTGTTATAGAGAGTGGTCGCAATCTGGCAAGCCCCTCCCCCGTATTCCGGGACAAGTTCTTCACCTATGATGACATAAGCCTCCTTGAATCCTCTTTCTCCGGTGAATTCACCGATAAGAGGAAGGAGAGAAAAGACCTCTCCGGAGGCCAGAAAGGTATTATCGACAAAGGACGAGACCAGATAGATATTGGAGATCCTGTTGGGGGAATCATGTGTCCCGTAGTAGGTCGTGTAACTTCCGATGACCTCCGGGCTTGGTATGCTGCGCAGCATCTCCTCACTTATCATGGGATGCCTAAGGTCGAGCACTATCGCGGATTCCCCGGCCCCTTTTTCGAGAGAACTCTTGAGCAACAATCTGGTCTCTTCTCTTTTTAGCTGTCTTCCTGTAGTATGCGGTTTTATGGAGACCCTGGTCCTGCCCGACGGGTCCTTCTCTACCAAGAACTTCGCGTTTTCCACGCCCCGGTCCACATAAGCGGACACCTGGGCAACAAGGGCCTTTAAATGCAGCTCATTTGCCACCTTCATTACAGGAGGGACCTCGCTCCTTTTCCTGCCAAGCCCGTAAGAAAGCCTGCCCAGATAGCCCTCTCTCTGAGAGATTTGCATAACCCTGTCCACGGATTCTTCCGGAAGCAGCACCAGCCCGGCCTGCGACGGCTTGAACTCATATCTTATCTGGCGCCTGTCCTCTTCAAGAACAAGAGCGGGAAGCCTGTCCAGTATCTCGTCAGCCTCAAAGGTGGACAGCCTCAGGACAGCCTCCTGCCTGGTAAGACCGCCTACAGGGACCTTCCCGATAAAGAAGCCTTGATTGATCCTTTCTTCCATATAGAGCCGATTGCCGAAGTAGGCGCCAAAAACGACCGCAGCAATGATAAGGACAAGCAACGCTGCTTTTATGAGAGGATGTTTCTTCATGCCCTGCTATTTCCCATATAAATAAAAAACCCCGAACTGCTCCGGGGTTTTTTTATCATCTGTTAGACGACCTACTCAATTATTTTGGAAACTACGCCTGCCCCTACCGTGTGTCCGCCTTCCCTGATAGCAAAACGCAGGCCCTCTTCTATGGCTATGTCTGTTATCAGTTCCACTTTCATGACGATGTTGTCGCCCGGCATGACCATCTCCACTTTATCGGGAAGCTGGATAGCCCCGGTAACATCGGTCGTTCCAACATAAAACTGCGGCCTGTAGCCTGGGAAGAAAGGAGTATGGCGTCCGCCTTCTTCCTTGGTAAGAACATATATCTGGGCTTCGAACTTTTTGTGCGGTTTGATGGAGCCCGGCTTTGCAAGGACCATTCCTCTCTGGATGTCATCTTTTTCTATACCCCTGAGAAGGATGCCTACATTGTCCCCTGCCAGACCTTCGTCCAGGGTTTTTCTGAACATTTCAATCCCGGTAACAGTGCTCTTTTTGTGGCTTCCGAGCCCGATTATCTCGACTTCATCTCCTACCTTGACCTTGCCTCTGCCTATCCTTCCTGTTCCCACAGTGCCTCTGCCGGTGATCGTAAAGACATCTTCTATCGGCATAAGGAAGGGCTTGTCAAGATCTCTCTTCGGGTCGGGGATGTAGGAATCAAGAGCATCCATCAGTTCATAGATGGATTTGCACCACTGACAGTCGCCTTTTCCGCAGCCGCATTCAAGGGCCTTTAACGCGGAACCTTTGACGAACGGTATTTTGTCTCCGTCAAATTCATATTTTTTCAGGAGTTCCCTTGTTTCCACTTCCACCAGTTCCACCAGTTCCTTGTCGTCGACCATGTCCACTTTGTTCAGATACACGACCATGGAAGGAACGTTGACCTGTTTGGCAAGAAGTATATGCTCCCTTGTCTGGGGCATGGGGCCGTCGGCGGCGCTTACCACAAGTATGGCCCCGTCCATCTGGGCTGCTCCGATGACCATGTTCTTAACATAGTCGGCGTGTCCGGGGCAGTCTATATGAGCATAATGTCTTTTATCCGTTTCATATTCCACATGGGCAATGGCGATAGTAATACCTCTGGCCTTTTCCTCCGGTGCGCTGTCGATCTCGTCAAAAGCTTTTGCTTTTGCAAGACCTTTTGCAGCCATCGTTTTTGTGATGGCCGCCGTCAGCGTGGTCTTCCCGTGGTCGACATGTCCGATAGTTCCCACATTGATGTGGGGCTTTTTCCTTTCAAACTTTTCTCTTGCCATTTTGTTTCCTCCTTGATTTTAATATTGAAATTATATTATACCATACTGCCAGCGTCAATGGCCCTGCGCAACAGCCCGCGATCGGGATTGAACCGATGACCTCGTCATTACCAATGACGTGCTCTACCAACTGAGCTACACGGGCACCTCGACTCCTCGCTTACGCTCGTCGCTCGGTACAAGCCTGCCCTGAGCGAGCGCTAGCGAGTCGAAGGGCAAGTTGTCCGCAAGCGGCATTAATATCGCCGCCGGCGCTCTTTCTAATTGTAGCATTTGTGCCGCTCCGCACCAACATGTTGCGGAAGAATTGCAGTCTCTGAGGGGAAGAAGGCATAAGATCACTGCTTTCGTGGGCATTGAAGGGAATAAGGTTGACATGGCAGAGCATGTCCTTGAGCATAAGAGAGAGGTCTTTGGCATCTTTTATAGAATCATTGACCCCCATTATCATTACATATTCAAATGAGACCCTTCTGTTGGTCCTGCTGATGTAGTGATCGATCGACGCTATCACGCTTAAAAGCGGGTGTTTCTTGTTGACAGGCATCAAAAAAGACCTCAAAGCGTCGTTTGCGGCATTTAGGGACACCGAAAGGTTCAACTGGACCTTTTCATTTGCCAATTTCCTTATCTGCGAGGGAAGTCCGCAGGTCGAGATAGTTATCCTCCTGGCCCCAATGTTCATACAGTTGGGTGAATTTATCAGGCGGACCGCTTTCATAAGGTTATCGTAGTTGAGGAGCGGCTCGCCCATTCCCATAAAAACGATATTCGGGGACCCTTCTATCTCCTTTTTTATCTGGATGACCTGGTCGGCGATCTCGGAGGGCGACAGGTTCCTTTTATAGCCGCTGCCTCCTGTGGCGCAGAAGACACAGCCCATGGGACAACCCGCCTGCGTGGAAACGCAGATGGTGTCCCCTATTTTAACGCTCTCTATCTTATATCCGTCTGCCAATTGGAAGAGGTATTTGACAACCCCGCCGCCGCTTGCCACAGATCGTTTAACCGATCCCAATTTTCCGACCTTAGAAACAGCTTTCAGTTTTTCGCGGAGGTCTTTTGACAGGTTGGTCATTTCGTCAAAGGAAGGCGCGCCTTTTTTGTAGATCCAGTCGCATAGCTGCTTAGCGCGGAATTTTTCGAGTCCGCTATCGCTGACGAATTTATTTATCTCTTCCGCGTCAAAGCCAAGGAGGTCAATTCTGGAATGATTCATTAAAGATCTTGCGCGCAAGCCCTGCATCGACATCAGCCCTGACCGCTACCACTTCTTTCATCAGCCTTCCGATCTCTTTTGCAGAGGTGATACTCAGCGAGGCTATCGCGTCCTTTATTAGTTTTGTGGTTTCCGCCTCGGAAAGCATCTTTGGCAGGTAATCTTCCACTATCGCAAGCTCCTTCTTTGCCTGGTCTGCTTCCGCCTGCCTTGCGTGCTGCGTCATGATGTCGACGGTCTCTTTGACGCTTTTAGCATAGGTCAAAAGGATCTTGACCACTTCCTTGTCCGAAAGGTCGCCTCTTGCGTTCACCAGAAGCACCTTGGACTTCATCATTCGAAGGGTCTCAAGACGGGTCTTATCGCCGGACTTCATGGCCGCCGCTATGTCAGTGTTGATCCGGGCAAAGAGCTTATCCATGTTTTAATTATACCACAGCCAAAAATATGGTATAATTTTTCCGAGTAAAGGTCGAGGCTTGGCGGCCGCATATGAGCCGCAAAGTCAGAGAAGATATCAAGGGAGAGATTCATGGCAAAGACGATATTTGTTGGAAATCTGCCGTGGTCCGTTACGGACGCCGATCTACAGACCAAGTTCAGCGAATTTGGCAATGTGATCTCGGCCAGGGTCGTAATGGAAAAGTTTTCGGGCCGTTCACGGGGATTCGGGTTCGTTGACATGGATGATGCCGATGCCGATAAGGCCATTTCGGCCCTCACGGGCTACAAATGGGACGGCAGAGAGATCACCATTAACGAGGCCAAACCAAAGAGCGAAGGCGCTCCAAGAAGAGACAGAGATTACAACAGAATGTAATTCTGCTTTTTAATGAAGGGCCCTGTATATCCAGGCGGTATGCAGGGCCTTTTTCTATCTCCAATGTTATAATGAATGCTATAAGACATTGGCCATAGGCTGATACGGGCGCGTAGTTTAGTGGTAGAATGCCTCGTTTACACCGAGGAGGTCGTAGGTTCGATCCCTACCGCGCCCACCATCTCGGGCGGTTAGTTCAGTGGTAGAATGCCTGCTTCACACGCAGGAGCTCGCTGGTTCGATCCCAGCACCGCCCACCATTTTTTCATCGTGATGCCCAAAATTTAATACCTTCTAAAGTCTCCAAAAAAACCTGTTCTGCGGGCACTCTGGAAACATCTCCAACTCTTGATACGACCGGGCGGACTCTTATCCCGGGTTCATCGCAAAGCCATGATTCCATCCATTGAACATCCCGGTAGATTATTGTACCTGGAATATCCAGCGCTTGTAAAAAATGGGCGAATCCGGTCTCGGGAGATACTGCGTAAGACCATTTTCCCGCAAATTCAGCAGTGGTTCCTAAATCGTTAGCCGGGTGAGCCGGAATTACGCAGGCATCAACACCCAGCAGCTTAAGGGTTGACGCCAGATTAGTGTACAAAAACAATTCCTCCCCAGTAAAGTTCGCAAAATACTTGATCTTTCTTCCGTATATCTGTCCATGAAAGCGCTCTTCCATCATTTGTATAAAGCGTGAAAATTCACCTGCAGGCCAAATATTATTCCTTCCCCCAAGATGCAGTCCAATCAAAAAGTCTCCGCTCTCTACTCCGTTTTCTTTCAAATAGCCATCAACAAATCGCTTATCTTCTTCTTTTGAAAACACTTCCGGCCGTACATTTCCACTTTCAATCCCAAGCGGCACAAGAAAATCCATCAGCAAACGCCCAATGTAACCTCTGTGAGTATATGGATAGGTCACGTTGACATCATGAGTGAATGCTACTCTTGCCAAATATTGCTCTCTATACTCAGCCTGCAAGAAAGGGAAAGCCCAGGGATCATTTCCTACAATTAAATCTAAACGGCTTGAATTCCCCTCTCTGATCTTGAACGAAGGCATGCTATAACTATGAATTAGCTCCGCATATAAGCGCTCGGAACCGCTTAGTACAATTGCGGTATCGTATCGTTCTTGTTGCAGCCTTCTGGCAAGATCGTAATTCAGTTCTACGGATCGGGGTGTTCGGCTTCCGTTATCGCTTAGGCTCTCCAGTTCAAACATTTGATCAATATATGGAACAGAATTAAAGAAC
>Ga0116202_10002078_pt1 | contig 11851 bp, 10 predicted proteins | sample LakKivw325mmetaG_FD_94479 | JGI IMG/M metagenome (GOLD analysis project Ga0116202, IMG submission 94479) | Anoxic lake water microbial communities from Lake Kivu, Rwanda to study Microbial Dark Matter (Phase II) - Lake Kivu water 325m metaG | ecosystem: Environmental > Aquatic > Freshwater >... | reverse complement strand
TTTTCGGGTGGGGAACGGTCACACGCCCGGGTTTTTCTGGGTGCTTGAAATGATGATGGCTGCCGCGGATATGTACCAAACCCATCCGTTTTCTTTGAGCCGGGCAATGATCTCTCGGCTGTTCATAGATCTATTATACACATCCTACACACAGCGTCAATCCCTGTGTCGGTGAAAAGGCGCAAATCGAAGATTGTGGCACGGCATCCCCTCTTCAGTGTGCTACAATAATGGTTGCTAAAACTGTGCAACCATAAAGCCAGATCACGCGACCACCTGACCACTCAACTATCAGACCATGCGACTGATCCTGACCCACGAGCAAGCCGACTTCGATGCCCTGGCATCCTTGCTGGGCGCGTACCTTTTGGATGAGGGTACGCTGCCGGTCTTGCCGCGCAAGATGAACCGCAACGTGCGCTCGTTCGTCACGCTCTACGGCGCGGAACTGCCCTTCGTAGACCCGCGCGACCTGCCTTCCGAGCCTGTCGAGGCGGTTACGCTGGTGGATACTCAGTCGCTGGTCACGATCAAAGGTATGGGTGCGGAGACGAGCGTCCGCGTGATAGACCATCATCCACCGCGCCGCAGCCTGCCGCCGGAATGGGAGGTCGTCACCAGCCAGACCGGGGCCACGACTACCATACTGGTCGAAGCAGTGGAGGCGCACAACGGTCCGCTCGGAGCCATTCAAGCGACCCTGCTCCTGCTGGGCGTCTACGAGGATACCGGCTCGCTGACCTACGCCGGCACCACGCCGCGCGATATCCGCGCCGCGGCTCATCTCGTGGAGCAAGGCGCCAGTCTGCAGATCGCGGCCAATTTCCTAAACCCACCGCTCTCAGCGGAACAGCGTCAGATTTATGATCAGCTGGCTGCCGAGGCGCAGACGTATAACATTCAGGGCCATCGTGTAATCATCACCTGCGGCGAGGCAGGTGAGATGAGCGAAGAGATCTCTTCCCTGGCGCACAAATTGCGCGACTTGCTCGACCCGGACGCCATCTTCGTCTTGGTGACCACCTCCGAAGGCATCCGCATGGTGGCGCGTTCGACCACGGATGGTATTGACGTGGCAGCCGTCGCAGCCCACTTCGGCGGCGGTGGGCACGAACGGGCGGCTGCTGCACTCATTAAAAACCCCCCTCTCCCTGTAGGAGAGGGGCCGGGGCCTGCCCTGCCGTCTCGCACCGGCGTGCCGCCGTTGCTCGCGGCACGAACGGTGGCGGTCGGACCAGGGGGCGCAGCCGAAGGGGTGAGGTCCATTTGCCAGGAATTACTCGAAATCCTGCCGCGTCACGTGCGGCCATCCGTGACCGCCGCGCAGATCATGTCCCACCGACCGCACGTTTTGGCACCCGAGGCCTCCCTCCAGGAGGCTGCCCGGCTGATGCAGAAGTACGGTTACGAGGGCTTTCCGGTCGTGCAGGAGGGACGAGTCGTCGGCTTGCTGACGCGCCGCGCCGTGGATCGGGCGCTGGCGCACAAGCTCAACCTGACCGCTGCCAGCCTGATGGAGGCCGGGGAAGTAACCGTCCGCCCGGACGATTCAATCCAATACCTTCAGGCGCGCATGACCGATAGCGGTTGGGGGCAGGTGCCAGTGGTGGATCCGAAGAGCAATGCCATCGTCGGAATTGTCACCCGCACTGATCTCTTGAAAACCCTTGCGCCGAAACCGCATCCGGCCTCGCGTCTCGATCTGGCCGATAAGCTGGAAAAAGCGCTGCCGCCCGAACGTTTGGCGCTCATCCAGGCCGTAGCCGATGAAGCGACCGTCCAGAAGCTGCCGCTCTACGTGGTCGGCGGCTTCGTGCGCGACCTTTTGCTCGAACGCCCCAGCCTGGACTTCGACATGGTCGTGGAGGGCGACGCCATTGCCCTGGCGCGTTCGCTCGCAAAACGCTATGGCGGCAAAGTCACCAGTCATTCCCGCTTCGGCACCGCGAAGTGGTTCTTGGCCTCGCAGATTACACCTCCCTCCTCGCTCCTCGCTCCTCACTCATCACGCATCACGTATCAGGAATCTTTACCCTCTACACCTCCCTCCCTCGATTTCATCTCTGCCCGCCAGGAGTTCTACGACCATCCTTCCGCCCTGCCTTCGGTCGAGCGCGGCAGCATCAAGCTGGACCTGCACCGCCGTGATTTCACGATCAATACGATGGCCTTGCGTTTGGATGGGCATCATTATGGCGAGCTGCTCGATCCTTGGGGCGGGTTGAGCGACCTGCAGGATGGCCTGGTGCGGGTTCTGCACTCCCTTTCCTTCGTAGACGATCCCACCCGGCTGTTGCGCGCTGTCCGCTTCGAGCAGCGTTTTGGCTTCCGCATCGAGACCCGCACCCTGCAACTGATGGTCGAGGCGCGCTCGCTACTCGAGAAGCTCAGCGGCGACCGTATCCGTCACGAGCTGAACCTGATCTTGTCCGAGGCGCGTGCAGCCAATATACTGGCCCGCCTGGCTGAATTGAAATTATTGATTGCCATCCACCCTTCGTTGCTATGGAACGATGGCCTGCGCCGGCTGCTGGCTTCTGGCGTGGATCAGCCTCCGCCAGAAGACTGGGGCCGCTTGCCGGACCTCGGACCTGTGCCGCGCCGACTGGCACTGGGCTACCTCCTGTGGCTGTCGCGCCTGAATCCCTCTGAAGTGGATGCCGTATCTACCCGATTGCGATTTCCTGTGACACTGAGGCGCAATCTCCGGGCCGCCAGTGAGCTCAGGCAGGATTTGCCTGCTGTAAAAAAGGCGAAACCGAGCGCCATCTTTACCCGCCTCGAAGACGTTCCCTTGTTGGCAGTTTATGCGGTTTATCTTGGAACAACCGGGAAGGGCCGTGAGGTTCTCGATAACTTTGTGGTGCGATGGCGGCGAGTCCGCCCAAAGACGACCGGCCACGATCTCAAATCGCGCGGCCTTCCTCCTGGCCGCGTCTACCAGAACATCTTAAACCGTCTGCGCGCTTCCTGGCTGGATGGGGAAGTCAAAACCGAGGTCGAAGAGATGGCTTTGCTTGAGACGTTGCTTGTTGCTCGATAGCAGCGGGCATAGAATTCGTATCATGGCTTTGTCCGCAGGATTGAAATGAACAGCCATACCACCAATCCAACCGCGCTGATAAAGCCGATCACAATTACCCACTGTATCAGGCTGCCAGGGGCGGTAAGCGGTACCAGCATTGCCAATCCGATAATGAGTGCAGCGACAAGCACACTGAGCGTCAGCCGCGTAGCCAGCCGATCCAACCTGCCCATAATGCGGTCGGCACCCTTGATGTTCAATTGGAATAATTCATTGCGCTCGAGACGTTCCAGCATTAGGCTTCCAACACGAGGCAACCGCTTGAATAGCTCACCCCAATTTGCTCCATCAAGCAGGACTGCCCGCCCCCACCCCTCGTTAGGCATTACAAGGTGCAATGTCAGACGCTTTATAAAGGGTTGGGCTACTTCAAACATATCGAATTCTGGATCCAGTAGCAGCCCGACGCCCTCCATCATTGTCAGCGTTTTCCCCAAAAGCCACAACTCACGCGGCAGGCGCAGATGATAGCGAAAGGCGACGGGCATGATTTCCTCGATCACCTCGCTGGCACGGATGTCTTTTAGGGGAAGGGCATAAAATCTATTTAGAAGCCGGCTGATATCGCGTGCTAATCCGATTCGATCAAACTCAGCGCCTACTGCTCCTATTCGGACCAACTGCTCCACGATGCCATCAGCATCCAAAGCAACTGCGAAGAGATAGAATCGAATAAGATCGAGGCGCTCACGATTCCTCAGGTAGCCAACCATCCCAAAATCCATAGCGCCGATCACTTCGCCTGGCAGCACATTGTAGTTACCCGGATGGGGGTCGGCGTGGAAAAATCCGTCCTCCAATGTTTCCTTGATAATGATGCGAGCGCTGTGCAATGCCACCTGATGGCGGTCGTAGCCGGCAGCCTCCAGGGCGGGTATATCGTTAATCTTGATTCCGTGGATGCGTTCCAGCACCAGCACGCGCCGCGTGCTGAAATCCCAATACACTTGCGGGATATAGAGATGAGGCTCGCCAGCAAAGTTCTCACGAAAACGGTCGGCGTTACGGCCTTCGCGGTGGTAATCCAGTTCATTCCGCAACGTGAAAGCAAATTCATCCGCTATGCTGGCGAAGTCATACACCTTCCCCAGTGGGGTGGCCTGTGCACGTACCGCCAGGAATGACAGGATTTCGAGATCGGTGTCAATCATGGTGGTGATGCCTGGCCGTTGAACCTTGATCACAACCTCCTGACCACCTGGCAACGTGGCGGCATGAACCTGGGCCAGGGAGGCCGCGGCCATCGGCTGCGGGTCAATCGTGGCAAATACCTTTTCCGGCTCACGCCCAAGTTCCTGGGTCAGTAGATCACGGATTGCCTCCCAGGGCTCTGGCGGAACGGCGTCCTGCAATTTACTCAGCTCGGCAATGTAGGCAAGAGGAAGCAGGTCGGGACGGGTGGATAGGATCTGTCCAAATTTGACGAAGGTTGGTCCCAGTTCTTCCAACGCCAGCCGGAAGTGGATTGCCAGGTCTTCGGGCAGCGTTGAAACACTCCTTCGGATTGGAAGCCGCAGTACTTGCCGCAAGGACTGCCACTGCGGTCCCAACTGGTCAAACAAAAAACCAAAGCCGTGGCGCACAAAGGCAGCCGTGATTTCACGGTAACGACGCAGGTGACGAATGGTACGCGGGGAGGGGAACATCAATTCTCAATTCCCGTCCGAAGGCCACTGCCTGCGCGGAAGCAAGAGCGACTTAATTTCGGACAGATGAGCCTCTGCCGCGCGTTCACCGAGGGCGATCAACTCGGCCGCTCGGTCGTATCCAGCAAGCACATTGACACCCGTAGGGATGTCTGGCTGGATCAATACATTGGGCGGAAATTGGCGCAATTTGTTTTCCTGGGCGGCGGTCATAAGGGCACCCAAGGTATCATTGAGAACCTCAAAGGTCGCCAACAAGCCTTCCGGAAACCAGCGGCGATTGCCGATCCAGGGGCCGATCCCGAAATCGCGGGTTGGCCAGATATCCACCGCGATCACTACTTCCGCATCCATTTCTCGTATTGTGTCTACCGGCAGATTATTGAGCACTCCACCGTCCACCATCTGCCTGCCGTTCGTTTCCACTGGCATAAACACGCCGGGGACGGCTGTGGTGGCCCGTAACGCCAGCGCTACCGAACCTTCTCGCAAGACAATTTCCTGGCGAGAATTCAGAACCACAGCAACCAGGGCCAGCGGCAGGTGCAGATCGGCAAATTCTTGTTGACCAAAGATCTGCTCGAAGTAAGCCAGCAGCCGCTGGCCGCGCATCAAGCCACCGTTTGGAAAGGCGGGGTCCATCAGCCTGAGCAGGCGGCGCGTGCGCCCCATGAGCAGTGCTTCCCGCTCTAGCTCGGCAGAACTCATGCCCGCGGCATAACCAGCCGCGATCACTCCACCCATGCTCGTTCCGGCCAAATAGTCAACTGGAATATCCTCGCGTTCCAGCACTCTCAACACGCCGATATGGGCAAGGCCGGACGCCCCTCCGCCGCTGAGTGCCAACCCAATACGCGGCCTGCGATCGGATTTAGCTGTTATGCTTTCCGTTTTCATCTTTTGAAATTGGCCTTTCCGACGATATTTTGCCGTGACAGTTGCTTAGCCTTCCAGATTGAAGGTAATCTTTCTGCCATAAGGGTTCTGAGAGCGTCTGGTAGACAATGCCATATTCTTCCATTCCACGAGCGTAGTCAGGATCCAACAGGGCCTTGCGAGCCTCCTCATCACTTGGCTCTGGCTCATGCCGCGCAATCAACCGGCGAAGCTCCGCGTAGTGGTCGCGGATGAGACAGGGAGCAAGCCAATTGCCCTTCCGTTGCCAATAGCCCTCCTGCCAGCTACGGATACCGCCAAAGAAGGGATTAGCCCAAACGTCGTCCAACGTTCCGCCCTGCGCATACACCTGGTTGATATTGACAGGCGAGTATGGCACGAATACGCAAGGTGCAACAGCTCCATTCCAGTTAATGTACAAGTAGCCGCCACCACGAGCACGCCCGCCAGCAATGCAACCGTCCGATAGAGTGGCGTGATTCCAAAAATCCGCCAGGAAAATATTGCGCTGGCGAATGATCTCCCAAACTCTTCTCTGCATCCACAGGCGCTGTTCGGGAGTGGGCATCAAGTCCAACGTGAACGAGCGACCAATCGGCATGTACTGGAAAAGCCATCCATACAGTGCGCCTTGTTGTTCAAATAAAAAGTCCATGAATTCGTCTGACAGTATCTCCTCCGCATTATGAGAGGTTGCTGTGAGCGAGATACCGAAGGGCACCCCCACGAGCCGTAACCACTCCATCGCGGCCAATACTTTTTCGAACACTCCTGCGCCGCGCCGCTCGTCGGTGCGTTCCCGCCAACCCTCCAATGAAAAGGCCGGGCTGATGTTCCCCAAGGTTGCCATCCGTTTTGCCACCTGGTCATCGATGAGCGTACCGTTGGTGTACATCATAAAAAAGACATCGGGGTGCTTCTCGGCGGCATCCAGAATTCCTTTTCCTTCAGAGCGGTATCCCATTGGCTCTCCACCGCTGATGACCAGGAAGCGTATTCCCCACAGGTTTTTGGCCTCGGTAATGATGCGATCGAAGGTATCCCAATCCAATTTCTCGGCTGTAGGTCCGGCGTTGGCGTAGCAACCTATGCAACGCAGGTTACAACTTTTCCCTGGAGACAGTGTTAGGAAACCCGGAGGATAGGTTCCATGCTGCTCGAAGAACCGGTCAATGGCAGAACGATTGCCTCCTAGCATGATCCCGTCAACAAAGTTCTCTAACAGGCGGCGCAAGACATTGGGAGACAGCCGCTTGGTGAATGCTCGGTCTGCTGTGTGCAGGATTGCCCGCCCAAACTCAGTGAGATCTGCTGTGACGCCAGGTGGCCGGGACGCATCCAGGCCTATTCCATTGCTGGCAAAACGAATGTACCGTTCTCCAGCCCAAACAGCCGCATGGCGCATAGGACCGACATGAGCCAATAGCGGTGCTGCGCGTACCACCACCTCCATGCTTGCATTAAGGTTAAAATCTCGTACAGTTTTTATTGTAAACATGGAGATCTCCTGTTCTTATAGGTTGTGAAACGATGAGATGATCAAATCCCAGCGCCCAGCGACCACAAAAAGCGACAACATCAGAAGAACGACGTTCAAGGGAAGAGCTTTGTACTCTCTGTGAGGGATGTGAACTGTAAGAATGGATAAAGGCTGGATGAGCGCTAATCCCATGCCAGCCAAGGGAACCGGCCAGGGTAAGATGCCTGTCGGCAAGGGAAGAATCATACCTGCTGCGCCAAGCAGTTCACCTGTGCCTGCAAAACGAAGACAGCCTGTCGTTTCTTCCCTTGCCCACCTCGCTTGCTCGCGCAATTTCTCAGTCTGGAAGACTTCTCTGAAACCAACGATTCCATTGTGGCTGCCAGCAATACCTGGGCAATCCATAAAGTAACGTTCATTTTGACTTGACTCTCCGGTGTTAGCGGTATCTTTGACATACGCGCTGCCTAGCCTTGTTATTGCCCCGGCGTTATTCTTCGGGCTGAGAATGAGACGATTCATCTAAGGACGTTTAATTTCGGTGCTCTGGCGGTCCACTGCGCACTTGTTTGACAGCCGGCACTAATGCCTTTCCAGCCCATTGCTGGAGGGCCTTACTGATTTCCCAGAATCTCTCCACGCCAGCATCTTTCAGAGCCTGGACCTCCGCGTAAAAAGATGACCATGCCAAGGCCGGATCGAGTTTTTTGGGGATGCGGGATAGAAGCGGAGGCGGTGCCTGGAGGATGACCTGCTGATATAAATTCTCGTAAGCCTTGGCTACAACCGGGAGGCTATGCTCCAAAGTCAGGCGGCGTGAAGCCTCCCCCATGTCCTGGCGTAGATCTGCGGCGGAGAGCAAACGTACTGCAGCCTGGGAGAGGGCGTGTTCGTCATCTGGAGAGACTAGCAAACCGTTGACCTCATGATGGATTAACTCCGGCAGCGCCAGGGCGTCTATCCCGACTACAGGCAACCCACAAGCCATGGCTTCCAGCACCACCAGACCTTGTGTTTCGATAGGCGATGCGGTGATGAAGATATCAGCCTGTTGGTAGACAGCAGGCAAATCGGCATGGGGGACAAAGCCATCGAATATCACGCGGTTGGAAATGCCGAGTTCGACCGCAAGTTGTCGAAGTACCGATTCTTCAGGGCCTTCTCCAACGATGCGCAGGTGCGCAGACGGAAACTGGCGGGCCGCAATTGCAAACGCGCCTAGCACCTGGTCAACCCGTTTTTCGTATCCCAGACGGCCTACATGCAACAGCGTCAATGTGCGTCGGGCGTTTGTGCCTTTGTGTGGAGGCGGTGTAAACAGATCAGTATCAATCCCGTTGGAAACTGCTGCCGCAGGAGAACGCAATCCGCGCGCTATCAGTTCGCGCCGCATGACCTCCGAGGGCGTAGTGACCAGCGGGAAACGGTTGAAGAAGGCGCTTGTATAAAGCCAGGCAATATCCTCGGTGAAGGGGACACCTTCCAGCGATACAGGAGCATATTCGAGGAAACCGGCCAGAAATACATGACAGGTTCCCAGAATAGGGATACCGAACAAGCGCGCCGCCGCCAGAGCCTGAAGGCCCATCGCACTCATCGAGTGATTGTGAATGACATCGGGGCGAAAATCAGCCAATTCTTGCATCAAAGTAATCGGGGCTATCGGCATTCGCCCGCCGGGGAAGCGTTCATAACGCAAAGCGCGCAGACCGACCACATCCAGATCACTGTCCACATGCGAGGGGTCCGCAGCAGTATAGACCATCACCTCGTGGCCGCGGCAACGCAGGTGACGAGCCAGAGTGGCCACTGCTGTCGAGACCCCTCCCTGGCCTTCGATGAAAGAATCGGTGGTCAAGGCAATTTTCATGCTTCGGAATCCTTTGGATGGTACCGATCTCCGGGAGACACGAAAACGGTCAGGAAATCCAGCTCGCTCAGGGGAAACTCACGCGCGGCTAAGGGCAACAGCCCGTTCATCAAGGCAGCGCGTTCTTCACGGCTCAAGCCCTCCAACACGATTCCCAAGATGTCTTCGATGGCGCTTCTCAGAAAGTCCACCCGCCGTTCTGACGGGACATGCTCCCATACGTGTGGCCAAACATCCATTGCCAAATCAACCAATTGCTGGGGAGCTAATTTCCGTGCCAATATTCGGCTCAACCAAAGTGTCCATTTCATAACACCAATATCCTTAAATTACTTGTGGTTTCTCTTCCACCATTCCAGATACCATGCCAGAAAAATAATTAACCCACAAAGGAACAATACATATCCATGCAGAATCGGATCAAGAAGGATGCGATTCATGGGTGACCCGTATAAACACAAAGGTTTTGCTGGCTGTTAGAAAGCATCTACCAATCGCGCCGCGGTTTATGGAAGGGCCAATGGTATTCAGAATAGGCATACCACAAGTAGGTGATGCAAGTGCTGACTAATAATGCAACCAGGATGAGCCAGGAATGGGCAAGAAGGAAAGCCATGGTTTCTTTATTTGTTAGAGTTGGCCTTCCTTGTTCCGAGCCTTTCCTTTAGTCGCCAACCCCTGAATGTCCTCTTTGGTAGCCAGGCCCAACTCGTCCAAGACGCTTTTCACCTCGTCATGGATCAGTTTGCGGACAGCGAGGCGTTCTTCTTCGCCCCGGTGTACCAATTGTTCGATCCACTCCTTCGCCTCACCCTTTTGAACCTCGCCTCGCTGGCTTAGTTCATCCACGATCTTTTGGGCCTTTTCGTGGGTCATGGAGAGCAGGCCAATCCCTGCAAGGAAACTTTTTTCGAGCAATGTAAGCATGTCAGACTCCTTTCTGGTCAAACATTTTCAGTATAGAGAGCAATCCCAATCGTTCCCGGCCCGACGTGAACACCGATGACCGGGCTGAACTCTACGGTGAAGATTTCCTTGCAATTTAGGCGCTGTACCACATCCTTTCGAAATTCTTGAGCGATCTGGGGCACATTCGCATGGGCGATTCCTACACGAACGGGACGTCCATTGGCCTGTTCTTCGGCAAGTTCGATCAAGCGTTGTAAAGCCTTCCTTTTTGTGCGAACGCGTTCCAGGGCATCAATTTTTCCTTCTGAATTAAAAAACAAGATAGGCTTGATATTGAGAGCTGTGCCCAGAAAGCGGGAAGCGCCGCCTATCCGCCCGCCGCGATGTAAATACTCCAATGTATCCACAGCAAAGAACACGTGCAAGCGCCGGGCCACATCCTCGGCGATCTGCTTGACTTCTTGCAGAGATTTTCTCTGTTCTATCGCCTGAGCAGTCGCAAGGATAATCAGCACCAATCCCATCGAAGTGATGTGGGTATCCACAATCTCCACTGGCAGGTGGGAAAATTCACGTGCGGCTGCCTGAGCCGAAGCCACCGTCCCGCTGATGCCGGAGGAAATGAGTGGGACGACAATTCCATCCACTTGACTGACCAGACTTTCGAAAACCTGGAGAAAATCTTGCACGGAGGGCTGTGAGGTGGTGGGAAGGATCTTGCTGTGGGACAATCGCGTGTAAAACTCGTGGGGTGTGATATCGACGCCGTCGAGGAAGGTCTCGATTCCCCAATGAATCTTGAGCGGGATCACCCGTATATCGTATTGGCGAACCCACTCCATCGCGAGATTGGCAGTGCTGTCCGTCACAATAGCAATTTTTGACATTGAGACCTCCTGTCGAAAATAACGAAAATATTAGGTAAAAAAATTAGCCGTAGAGGATTTGGGTCACTTCCCGCGCGAACTCGCCCAGGCGACGCCGATTTTCCTCGCTCATTTGCATAAGAAAGTCTTCGTACTTTCCAATTTGGGCAAGCAGAATGGTCGCAGTACGGCGGTTGATTCGCTCCAGCGCAGAGAGAGCCAGCCCGATCCCGCTCAATGTGCTCAAGCCAATTTCCTGAGGCAATCCAATGCGGCGCAGCCGTTCCAATATGGCGCGGACTTTCGGCGCGTCCGGGATCGTCACCAGGGTTATGATCATGGCCGTGATTAGCTCGGTAACAAAAATCAGCGGCGAGTGTCGCTCTGGGATACGCGACAATAAATCCCTTAGCAACTCTTCATAGCCACCCGCTTTTCCTTCACGTAACTTCTGTAAGATACGCTCTTTGGCTACCTGCCAATCTCCTAGATCAGCAGAATCGCCTGCTAATTGGTAAATCAAGCGCCGGGCCTCCTCCGTTGGTTGGAAAAGAACAGTAGGACGACCCGGGCCATGAGAACCCGCGTCCATATCATATTCAGCGCGCACCAGACTGCGTTCTTCAAGGAGTCGCAACATTTCATAGACAGTCACTTTTCCGAGGTGCAGGCGCTCCGCAAGTGTAACATAATGCACGGGATGATCCATTTCCCGGTAGATATCCAGGAACTGGCTCAAAAAATGTTGCTGACGGTAGGTAAGCTTCTTTTTCATAAACATCCGAAAATTCCGAAAATATTTTACTTCAACCCTACCAACTTGTCAACCGTCAGTTGAAACTCTCCCCCCTCGCGCAGCAAGAGAGATTGAACAGGCGTCATGACATCCCGTTGCCGATCTCGCTGAGCAAGGATGCTTTGGCACGCTGGATGTGTGCAATCAGGATGGCTTTCGCCTGCACATGGCGTGAGTATGTATTCTGTCAGAATACTGGAGATTGTCCTCTCCTGAAGGCCGTGCTATGTTTTGAGTAAATGAAGAGAAGAACGCCTTGGCGTTCGGATAGCGCTTACGAGTGGCGATGTACCAGGCTCGGA
>Ga0116202_10002077_pt1 | contig 11851 bp, 7 predicted proteins | sample LakKivw325mmetaG_FD_94479 | JGI IMG/M metagenome (GOLD analysis project Ga0116202, IMG submission 94479) | Anoxic lake water microbial communities from Lake Kivu, Rwanda to study Microbial Dark Matter (Phase II) - Lake Kivu water 325m metaG | ecosystem: Environmental > Aquatic > Freshwater >... | reverse complement strand
TCGGAGATCGCGCCCTACCCCGAAATCATCGCCAAACGGGGAGTCTACGAGGTAGGGCGGGCTCTCCGAGCACGCCGCTCCGTATGAAAAGCGGCCATATTGCGAATTGCTGTTCAATGGGGCCGCGCCGATGAAGGCGCGGAAACTCAGATGATGGCTCTGACCATCGTTGCGAAACAGTAGCTTCAATGGGGCCGCGCCGATGAAGGCGCGGAAACCCGTCATCTCGTCGCTTGGCGGGCCGGCGACTGCAGCATGCTTCAATGGGGCCGCGCCGATGAAGGCGCGGAAACGACGCAGGTGCGCCGGTCAAGCCGCTGGAGTCCATGCTTCAATGGGGCCGCGCCGATGAAGGCGCGGAAACCAGCCTCGACGGGTTCACCGACGCCTCGGGTACGCTGCTTCAATGGGGCCGCGCCGATGAAGGCGCGGAAACGCGAACGCGGCATCGGAGTGCGTCACCCGCGGCACCTAGCTTCAATGGGGCCGCGCCGATGAAGGCGCGGAAACATGCCCTTCCAGGCCGCCGCTACAACGGTCTTCGCGCTTCAATGGGGCCGCGCCGATGAAGGCGCGGAAACTTTGTACTCCCGCGCCATATCATAGACGGCGAGCATAGCTTCAATGGGGCCGCGCCGATGAAGGCGCGGAAACCCTGTCCCCTTGATCGCGCCAAGGACGGCGGCATCGCTTCAATGGGGCCGCGCCGATGAAGGCGCGGAAACAGCCACGCGCAGGGGGGCAACACCACGGCCAGCGGGCTTCAATGGGGCCGCGCCGATGAAGGCGCGGAAACGGTGGGACAAGCAACAGATTAAGGGAGAGGAACTTGGATGACGCTTTTCGAGCGGTGTCCAAGACCCTAGCGAAAACAGGTCGAAAAGTCAATCATCGGATGCCGATTCAGGTGTCAAATATTCGATTGTCAAGGATCATCGAGCGGTGATGGGCTTTTCAGCACCACCGGACCGCTCGAACAGTCGGCGACGACAAAAAAATCAAACGACCTGCGAACGCTGCTCCGGTCGCCACACCTTGCCGACGTACGCGATCTCGGGGATCGGACGCTCCCCCTCCACCGCCCCGGCGTCGAGCAGCAGCGTCTGGTCCTCGTCCTGGTTCATCAGCCGCTTCATCTCCTCGACGAGCTGCAGGCGTTCGCGCGGATTGAACAGCCTGGGGCAGTAGGCGTACTCGTTGACCATGCGCACGGGCATCTGGGCGGGGATGTCGTTCATGGGGAGCGATCTCCCGAGGCGGGTGTCGGGTTGATGTGCTCTTCGATCCGCACGAGGCGGGACAGGCGCTCCTGCAGCAGGCGGGGCAGATCGGACTTTTCGTGGCGGTGGAAGGATAGCAGCCGCTTCCCTGCCTGCTGGTAGAGTTTTTTCTTTTCGAGCATGCCGATCTCGTAATCGAGGTTGCCCTCCATGCCCCAGTATTCGATGTAGAGATCGAGTTCGGGCAGATAGAAATCGGGGCGGATGGCATAGCCTTTCACGATGCGGAAACGATTGTCGTAGCGGAAGGCGATGGCATGGGCCGCGAGCCATTCGGCGATGATCCGTTCGCCGTCCGACTGCACGAGCGTGCCGTCGGCGGCCGCGATGGTCTTGTTGAGTTCGACCCGCGTCTCCCAGTTGCGCCGCGTCAGGAATACCTCGTCGAAGCAGTGATCGCAATAGGCGCGCTGGAAGGCCTTCTGCGATCGGTCGTATTCATCGGGGGCGATGTCGCGTCCGCACTTGATGCAGCGGTGCATGGCGGCGTCCGCCGTTTCGCGGGCCGCGGCCTCGATGGCCTCGAGAGCCGAATGGGCGGCCATGCGCACGTAGTCCTTCGCGCCCGGACTGTCCGCGAGGTCGCGCAAATCGGGCAGCAATCCCTCTGCGGCCGCGCCATACGCCTTGAGGGCCTTGAGGGCGTACTGGCGGGCCTGCGGATGCGGGTCTCGCAGCGCCAGCGGGGCCAGTGCGCACACGGCCGCGGCGGCGTCGGCCCCGAAGCCGGCGAGCTTCCCGATGGCCGAGGCGGCGAGCCGGCGCACCTCCGCCGAGGGCGAACCGCAGAGCCGGTTCAGCTCGGGCAGACCGGCTGGGTCGCACGTGCGACCCAGCGCGAGCGCGCGTTGCACATCGACGTGGTGCCGGTCTCGATCCATGTTGCTTTGCACGGCGGATTCCTTTCACATCGTCTGACTCGTTGCACTCGCCAACGCCCGACGTCGGCGAGCGTAGCGAGTCAGCGCTCTCTACCCCTCGCCATGATCGCCGCAGGCGGCGAAGAGGCCCAGGCCGAAGTGGCTGGAATGCCCGAGGCAGAGCGGGCCGCGCACGGGCTCGGCGAACGTGAGGCGGAGACGGTAAGCCCGTTTGTCATCATTGGTTGGACGGTTATCTCGAACGCGATGAGGTCGGTGGACTTTCACCCATTGCACCGGAGTGCCGGGTTCATCGAGGATCTCGATCTTTTTGGCAGGAGGTAATGCTTGTTCAACAAGATGGTTTTGGATTTGCGTAGCAATGTCTGTTCCGTTCTTGGGTTTGCCGTTACGCGTGAAGGTGTGGAGCGGCGGAACAAAGGGACAAAGAGATTTCCAGACGACAGCGGTGGCAAAGATGTCTTTATCGGGAGGAACCGGTGTTTCCATTGGCAACGGCACGAGGCGAAGCTGCCAATCATCTTTGTCGTACTCCCAATTGAGCGGGGCTTCGGCTGCGGAGAGCATGGCGCGTTGTTCTTCATCGGTGAACGGTTCTTTGCGCCAGCAAACAAGCCGCGAAGGTTTGCCGCTGGAATCAGGAACAAGTAGGAAAGCGGCGTGGCGGTGTCCGGCAAGCACTGAGCCGTCGGCATGCTTGCCCGTAAAAAGCGACAGTCCATCATAGGAGCCGCCGTTTCGTTCCTTGAGGATGCAAATGACCCGCCCGCGGAAGCGCTCCGTGATGCGGATCCAGACGGGCAAAGGCGGAAAGACACGTCCGCCGACAGCGAATTGGACGATTTGAGCGGGCGGGAGCGCTTGGCGTGGGCTTTGTTTTACCGTAGGTTTTGCCCGGGCAGGGCGCTCGGCGAATTTCCAGACCGCGCCGGGCGGCATGGTCGAATTGGCGACCGCGTCATCGTGCGTCTGACAGGTGATCTGTTCCAACGTGGCATCATGATGCGGACACAATACAGGGACGGCGGTCGCGCTGCGCGTATCGGACAGCACAATCACAGCGCTGGCAGGCGGTGCAGCGAATCGGGATTCATCTATCCGTTCCATTTCCGTGACGGATTCGGCGCGGCCGAAGTAGGTCATACGGGAGAGGCAATCGTCAAGATGCGCGAGCAGTTCATCCGTCCATTCCTCACCATCGAGAATCCAATAGAGTGCGTCATGTTCGCGCGGAACAAGCCAGAAGTTGTCTTTGTTTTTGGTAGTGTTGTAGGTCTTCTCGCCGGGCTTGTTGGCGGCGGCAGGTGTTTTTTTGAATTCGGAAGGCTGGTATTGCTGTAGACCGGGACCGCGCCATGAATCCGTCGGGAGATTCCACGAGACGAGGCTTCGGCAAAATGCGCGGACGAATTGCTCGCGCAGGGTATCGGCGTTCGGTAGCTCTCGTTCGCGGTCAAGCTGGAAACTGCGGGCGAGGAGGGCGCGGAGAAGCCGCCACGGCGAGGGTGGCCACTCGCCGTGGGGGTCGTCGTAAGGGAAGGCGCGCCACGGATTGGCGTGGTAGCGCCCCAGAGGGAAGGTTTGTCTCAAGATGACGCGCATGGCGGATCACTCCTCATCGGCGTTTTCGTCACTGCTTTCCTCATCGCCGTCAGAATTGCCTTCGGCGCCAGATGCCTTCTCGTCTTTGGCGGGTTTAAAGAGGTCGGCAGCCTCCCAATAGACTCTTGTGATGCGCTGAGCGGCGTCGACCTCCTTGTAGGCGGCTGCGATGAGACCGCCGATTGCGATGTTTAGCGAGGAGATGTCGTGTTCAGCACCGTCAATCGTGAGTTTGTCGAGTTCCAAGTCGCATTCCGAGCGGAAACGGAAAGACGAGCCGAGCAACCGACCGATTTTCCAGAGCGCGAGACCGAGCAGAAGTTCCTTTTGCCTGTCATTGAGACCTTTGTCATCACCGCGCCCGAAGGAGCGAATGAGCGACAGGTCAACAACGAAAGTGGCACGGATGTCGGACGCGGTTTCCTCGTCCTTGGCGAAAATGGGTTGGCCGGAATTGGTCTTGCCGAGTTTGTCGAATTTCACGCCGGCGGTTCCGACACGGGCGGCGTCAAAAGCGTCGAGCGTGGCGGTGAGGACGCGCGGCAGCTTGATGCCGAGCGCGGGGAACAGGATGCCGTGAACCAGCGAGTTCGGGTCGTAGCGGAATATCGTGCGGAAAATTTTCCACCACTGGGCGGGAAGCGGGTGGGTCTTTTTTTCAAGATTGCGCAACCCGAATTTATCGGTGTCGTCGCGCAGTTCATCTTTAAAAGGTTTTCCTGCGAGTTTATCGCCATCTAGACGTTTTCCTTCGAGGAAATAGGACGATGCGAGACGGTGGCCTTCGGAAAGCGATGTTACGACGAGTTCGTCTTTTTTGTCGCCGGCGACGCATTGCATGTACGGCAATCCGGCAAGGTCGTCCACAAGCGTCTGGTCGAAGGCGTTGACGCAGACGGTCTCGAGGTGGTTTGCCATGCTCGCGGCGCTGTCCACGATGCAGACCTTGCGTCCGCCGGGCGCGTCGTAGATGACGTGGCCGATTTCGGGGAAGCCGGCGGGTTGGAAGCGCGTTTTGCCGGCGACAGGTTTGAGCGTCGCCTGGATGACGAGGCGGTTCGCTTTGTCTTTCAGGAGTGCGGCTGTGTCGAGTGTACTCATTTGGTTTGTTCCTTTTTTGTGAGTTGTGGATGTTGGAAACGGGTGAAACGCCAGGCGATGCCAGAGGGCGATGCCGGCAGAAGCAGTGCGGCGAGCAGGCGGCGCGGGTCGGCGGATGCTAAGGTGTTTTCGCCGAAATCCGCCAGTTCTACGAGCAGGGCTTTGTAGCGGTTCTGTGCAGCGGAGAACGCGGCGGCAGTGTCGCCGCGTTCAAGGTGTGCCATGATGGAACGCAACATGCCCGAGGTGGGCTGGGCTGTATCGGAGAGCTTGGAAAACGTGCCGGCGTGGAAGAGCGGGCGGAAGAAGGCGTATAGCATCGACGCCGAATCGGTGTGGAAGTCGTCGAAACGACGGGTAACGACTTTGCACAATGCTTCATGAGTTTCAGACGAGAGAAAGGACCAGTCAAAGAGCAGGAAGCGATCAAGCCATATGGAGATGAGTGAATCGTCGGTTTCGCCGTGAAGGAAGACGTCTGCATCGGCGAGCGGGAGCGCGAGGCGGGTATTGAAGGGCGGCGGGTTGTGAGATTCGGCCTCGACTGCAACGCGGCGACGGATAACGGCCGCGAGGTTGTCCGCAAGCGGGCGGTTGCTCCATTCGACGCGCAAGGGAGTGTTCTTGGCTATTTTCAGTTTATGCCAGGTGTTTTTCAACGACGGCACCACGCCGACGCGGTAGGCGAGCAGCGGCGCAATGGTTTTGTCAAAAAGCGTGTCTTCCTTCGCGTCGGCGCGGAGCGTGGTGAGTGCCAGTGCGATGCGGATTTCGGGAGTGATCGCGGCTTCCTTTTGGAGGAGCGAGACCGCCCAGGAAACGGGCAGCAACGCGAGTGCGGGTTCATGTTTGCGGTAGGTTTTGTTGTTTGCGGTACGTTCGAGGGAGGCGAAGACGGCGTCGAGCAACGCCCATGCGTTCTCGTTTCCGTTAGAGGAGGCAAGACGGACAAGCGCCTTGTCGATGGGACCCTGCAAACCGCGGAACTCCCACCTTTTGCCTTTCTTGAATTCACGGGGAAGCGCATCTCGGAAGCGGAGGATATTGGAGACGGCATCGGCCTGGCATGCTTCGGATGCAGAACAGACACTCCTCCCTTCAAGCGGGTGGACAGAGGCAAGGCGCGACTCGAAGGTCTTTGCGCTGGTGGTGCGCAGGAGCGTAAAGCGGCGGAATTCGGCAAGTCCCGCATCCGTACCGCGTTGGATGATGGCCCCGGCGAAAGCGGCGGATGTGATCGCACCGCGCCCGTTCACCTCGGCGCGTCCGCGTTTATAGAGCGCGGAAACCTCGGCGACGCAAAGCGGCTTGCTCCAAACCGGCGCCCAGAATTCACCGGTCAGCGTTTCGACTTCTTTCTCGTTCTCGGGAGCGGTGCCTTGCGTGACGAAAGGGAATGCACCCGTGCCTTTGCGTGCGGAACCGAGCTGGCGGGAAGTCGCACCGACCAGAAGCGGGAAAGCCTCGCAGGCCAGCAGCATCGCCCACGGCGTGATCTGGCCTTTGCAATAGGGTTTGTCCGGAGAAAAGTTGTATTTCTTGTTGGCTTCGCTGAACCAGCACGCCGCGCCGTAGTCCGAGAGTAGCGAACAGGCTTCGCCTTTGAGAAATGCGGACAGGTCTTGCCTGGCGGTGGCTATGATTTGTTTTCGTTTGGCGGATGGCTTTGGCTCGTTGAGAATCGCGTCTTTTGCCTTTTTCCAGCCCGCCGCGAAGAGGCGATTCCCAGTTTTGCCGCCGTTGCCGAAGACAGGATTGAAGGCGCGATGTGTTCCTGTAGCGACATGTGATAGAGCCAACACCGCCTCGGCCTCTTTCGTTTCCATAGCGAGCCAGAGCGCAAGGTCGCGCACCTTCTGTTCAGGTGTGGAGGACGTCGTGCTCTTGGGCAGGTTGACCGCGTACGGCGTCCACTCGCCCTTCTCGCCCACAGAGAGAACGAATGCCTCAAGTTCGGAGATGTTGTCGGGGCCGCCGATGAGGCAAAACACGCCATCGCGCCAGCTGCCTTTGACGGCTGGCCAACGGTGAGCGGCGAGGCGCAGCAGACCGAGCGCAGCGAAGTAGTTCCCGAGCGTATCGAGGTGCAGTCCGGCGAGGCGGAGAACGGGGAGCGACGGAACGGGTTGTGTCATAGCGGAAGATTCTCCTTGTTTGTGTCTGCCGAAGCGCGAGCATCGGCCGCGCGGAGGAGGGTTTCGAGGTAGGCGAGGACGAAAGGGTTCAGCGAATGCGGTTCGTTGGCAGCGACTGCTCCGGAGGTGGGGTGCCGGCTGTCGGCTTCCCAACCGCCGAGGAGGTCGGCGACGAGCGCGGTCCAACCTGGGGTTCCGGGTGTGAAAGTGGAGCCATCGGCGGAGAAGGTGCCGCTCCCGCCGTCGGTGGCGGGGGTGAAATCGAGTTGCCAGTTATTGAAGGGAAGTGCGGGAGGCGGGTCGTCGATAGGAATGCCCGCGACATTGGGTTGTTTCGCGGGTGCGGTGCGCGAATTCAAGACCGTTCGGACGAGACCGTGGTGCGCGGCGATGAGGTAAATCACTAGCGCGGATAACTCGGAAGCGTGTCCATGATAGTACTGGTGCCAAGCGGCGAGTGCGGAGGCGGCTTCGTGCCGCATTCCGGGGCGCTTCGCGAATGATGGCGCTTTCGCCCAGAGAGTGGTGTCGTCAGGTCGCGGCGTTGGAAGCGCAACTTGCCATTGCGGGATGCTTTTGCCGATGTCGTGCAGCTCGGCGGAGTGGACGAGGGCGTGCGTGTAATGATCAGGCAGCGCGAGGATCTCGGTGATTTCTGTTGCTTTGGCGGCGACAGCGGCGAGGTGCGCGTCAAGCGAGAGCCATTGGCCTTGGGAAGTCGTTTGCGTGTCGTTGTTCTCGCCTTCGGCGTCGAACGGGCCCGGGGGCGGCGTGTTCAAAGGTGCGTCATCCTTGCTTCCTGTCCAGCCTTTCATGGCGCCATAACCGCCGCCGCTTGCGGGCAGTAGTACAACCATTCCGGGGCAGAGGTCTGCAACTTTTAGAGAGATCCACTTTTCTGAGCGGTCGTTCCAAATGAAAGCCGTTTTGACTTTCTTCAAGAAATCGCGGACACGGTAGACGGCGACCGCACAACCTTCGTCGCGTTGGAATGCGGGGCCGGCATATTTGGCGGAGTTCGGCGACTTCTTTGCGGCATCCCAATCGCGCCAGAAGACGGTGACATCGGCATTCTTGTCAGTGCCGCGCACCCAAGCGCTGACATCGGTGAAACCGCCGAAGATATCCGGCTCAGTCGAGAAAAGTCCGTGGACGTCGAAGGCGCGTGGAAATGGCGCCGGTTTCGCTTCCAGCGTCTTTCCGGTATCCAGCGTGGCGATGATTTCGCGAATGGGCTTGGTCGATGCGTCTCCGCACTTTTTGACCAGGTCTTTGATGATTTTCTTTGCCGCCTTCAAATCATCCGGATCGTAGGGTGCGACTGCGTTTTTATCGGCGGGCATTTCAAAGAGATGGGCTGCGGCATCGGCATTGTGATTGCCGTCCCGGTTTAGCCGTCCGAGGCGTTGCAGGATGGACGGCCACGGCGCAAACTCTGTCCAGAGGCGGCGGGCGGAAACGTCAACACCCGCTTCGACGACCTGCGTGGCGACGCAAATCAAACCCTCGTGCAGGCATTCTGATCCTCCCTTCAACGCTTTTTTGCGAGCCTTTTCGAACGCGAGCAATTTGCCGAGGGTTGCCTCGCGGTCGGATCGACGGAAACGCGAGGTGAGCAAGATGGCGTTGTCAGAGCCAAGTGCGGTGAAAATGTCTTGTGCGGCAAGGACGGTATTGCAGACAACGAGCGAGAGCGTGTGTTCGGCGTGCTCGGAACGTATTGCCTTGGCAAGCGCGGCGATATAGGCGGCGCGTTCCTTTTGTTCTTCAACTTTGCTTGGTCGCCAATTGGAAACAGGGCGAACTGCCTTGATAATGTCAGCTTCTTCAAGTTTTTCCGGATCGCACACTCGGGAATCCATCCGGTCTTTTGTTTTGAGAAATGCAGCGCCGATGGTCGCGCTCATCCACCAAGTGTAACACGGGCGGGCGGGTTTGAATCGGTCTTGGCGTAGCCAGTCGAGTTGGGCTGAGGTCCAGAGTCCAGGACCCATCAACTGCACCTCGTCCATCACCCAGAGGCAGTCGTTGTTGAGGAGGGCGAAGTGCATGGGCCAGCGGGCGCGGGACATGCCGTAGCCGCGGTTCAGGGCGCGGGAGAGGAGCATGTCCTGCGTGCCGATGAGGATGGCGGGCTTTTCGGGATAGATGTCCCATTCGCGGCGGCAGTCATCATTATCCTCTCCGCCCATGAGGACAACGGGGGAGCGCTCGGCGAGCCATTTGAGGCCGGCGTTGTCAGGGAAGGCAAGCGAGAGTTTTTGAAGCCAGTTGTTGATTTCGCCGCTCGTTTGTTCCACAAGCGTTCGCATGGGCAGACAGTAGACGAGGCGACGCGGCCATTTGTCATTGCCTAACACGACGCGGTTCCAGATCCATGCCAGCGTCACAGCGGCGGTTTTTCCCATTCCAGTCGGTATTGAAATCAGCCGTGAGGTGCATTCCGTGCCGCTGCAAAGCCATTCGGCATCGGACTTGTCTTCGCGTTCGCCGCAGGCGAGCCGACGCTGGTAGTCGTGCGGATGATCGTGATCGGTGGCGACCTTAAAAAACGCTGCGAATTCCTGCTGCTGCATGTCATGCTCCAGTGCTCGATTCGATGCGCGCGCTTTCAGAGTAAAGCGTTTTCCCATTTCAGCTCCATATCAAATCACATCATGAATCTATTGTCAACTTGTAAATTTCACTTTTTTGTTCTGATATCACTTTGAAATTTCATTAACACAATGTGCAAAGAATCTTGCGTCATGATCACAGGCGCAAAAGATCATGCCATTGCCTGCCCGAGCTCAACCCTGTATGGCGACGGAATCGGAATCGGTTCAGAGGTTCGGCGGTATGCTGATCAGATCCGTGGCGGCGTGGGGACGCTGGCGCGATCAGCTCCGCACGGTAGGACACAGGCCCAGACCACCCAGTTCGCCCACGGCCCGAAGCGCTCCCGGATTGCGAGGAATGTCGATCTTGGAATCTTGCCCGCATCGCATCACATCCGAAGTGCGTGAGTGGGAGTGCGTGACAGGGGAGTGCGTGAGAGCGTGAGTGCGTGAGTTTGGAAACACTAGCGACTAGCGACTCAATCGGGCAGGCGACGGGGTTTGCCTCAGAATCGTCCAACGAGTCTCAAGGCGCCAACCCCCGGCGCCTGGCCGATTTCGTTCCCAGCCCGTGCTTCCCGCTTCCCCACGACGGCGTCATGGGGTATAATCCCAGCCCGATGACTGGGTTCACACTTCGCAAGGCGATTGCGTTTGGAATCCATCAAGCTCATTCCCCAACCCTTGCCCCAGGATCACCATGCGCTACGTATTCACAACTGAGATGCGCGCGATCGACGCGAAACTCCTGGAGACGGCCTGTCATTTTCCCGGAGTCCCCGCCTCCGACCGTCTGATCAAGCTCGCCTCCCAGGGCCTCGCCAACCTCGTTCTCGAGATGCAGGGCGACAGCGCCGTCCGTCCGGTCGTCCACATCGTGTTCGGCAACGGCAACAACGGCGCCGACGCCGTCCATGCCGGCCTCGAACTCGCGGCGCGAGGCTTCCCGGTGCGCTACTACGCCGCGTTGGGTTCTGGAGAGGCGAGGGGAGCCCTCAAGACGCTTCTCGAAACCGGCCGGCTGCCCGACGTCGTCTGGTTCGAGCCCGAACGTCCCTGGACCGCGATGCCGCCTTCCGCCATCGCGCCCGGCGACGTGGTGCTGGACGGCATCCTGGGCATCGGCGTGAAGGGTCCGCCACGCGAACCCGCCGCCGCCGCCATCCGCTTCGTCAACCGCCTCAAGGGCCGCGCGCACATCGTCGCGGTCGACGTCCCGTCCGGCCTCGATGCGGACGCCGGCGCCGCCGCAGGCGAGGTCGTCCGTGCCGATCTGACGCTGTGCATGGGCATGCCCAAGACCGGTCTGTCGTCGCCCTTCGCGCTCGAGCACGCCGGTTCCATCCAGGTGAACGATCTCGAAATCCCCGACGCGTTGCTGCGCGCCGCCGCCGATGCCGACGAGCTCGTGACCGCGCGCGACGTGGCGGGGTGCAGACCCCGCCGCCGATGGGACGCGCACAAGGGCGACTTCGGGCATGTGTGCATCGTCGGCGGCTGCGCGCGCTATCGCGGCGCGCCGGCGCTGGCCGCGCTGGGCGCGCTGCGCGCCGGTGCGGGACTGGTCACGGCCGTCGTTCCGGCTGGCATCGCCGACGCGGTCGCGTCCCATGCGCCCGAGATGATGATCCTGCCGCTCGATTCGGAGGTCGCGACCCGACGCGCGCTCGAAGCATCCGGGTTCTCCTTCGTTGGCAAGACGGCCGTCGTCGGGCCCGGAATGTCGCAGCAGGCGGGCGTTCTGGACGCCCTGATCTGGCTCCTCGGCTCCAGCGGAGCGGCGGGGATCGTGCTCGACGCCGACGCGCTCAACATCGTCGGAGGCGAGGCCGTTGCGCTGGCGGAGTGCGGCATGCCGATGATCCTCACGCCGCATCCGGGGGAGGCGGCGCGCTTGCTGGCCTGCAGCGCGGCGGAGGTCCAGGCGGACCGCGTCGGCGCGTTGCGACGGCTGGTGGACATCACGCGCAAAGCGGTGATCCTGAAAGGGGCGGGGACCCTCGTCTCCGCGCCCGGCCGCGGCGTGCATCTCGTGGCCGGCGTCAATCCGGGCATGGCCCGTGGCGGCATGGGCGACGTGCTCGCCGGCGTCGCCGGGGCGATGCTCGCGCGCGGGCTCGATCCCTTCGACGCCGCGCGCGCCGCGGCCTGGCTGCATGCCCGCGCCGGCGACGTGGCGGCGTGGCGACGCGGCCACGAAACCATGCTCGCCACGGATGTTGTCGGGTGTCTCGGAAAATAGTATACTGATTGTC
>Ga0116202_10002076_pt1 | contig 11854 bp, 8 predicted proteins | sample LakKivw325mmetaG_FD_94479 | JGI IMG/M metagenome (GOLD analysis project Ga0116202, IMG submission 94479) | Anoxic lake water microbial communities from Lake Kivu, Rwanda to study Microbial Dark Matter (Phase II) - Lake Kivu water 325m metaG | ecosystem: Environmental > Aquatic > Freshwater >... | reverse complement strand
CGGATGCTGCACATGCGCACCATCTGCTTGTCCGGATTGGCGGCCATGATGTTGTCCGCCATGCTGCACTCCGTGAGCAGCAGATAGCAGGGCGCGCTCGACTCGCGCACGGCCGCCGTCATCCGCGACGTGCTGCTGGCGAAGTCGGCGGCGGCGACGACCTCCGGGCTGCACTCCGGGTGCGCCAGGACCATCACGCCGGGAAACTGGGCGCGCGCCCGCTCGATGTCCGCCACCGTGAACCGCTCGTGGACCTCGCAGCGGCCGCGCCAGCCGACTATCTGGTACGGGCGGTCTGCCGCAGCCGCGTCCACGCCGGCGCGCGAGGCGAAGATGATCGTCCTGCCGGTCTCGGCAGCGGTGTTCGCGGCCAGGTACTCGTCCGGCACGAAGACCACCACCTCGCTGTCCAGCGACTGCACCACGCGCGCCGCGTTGCTGGAGGTGCAGCAGACGTCGCACTCCGCCTTCACGTCGGCGTAGGTGTTGATGTAGGTGACGATGGGCGCACCGGGGAACCAGCGGCGCAACTGGCGGATGTCGGCCGCCGTGATGCTCTCGGCCAGCGAGCAGCCGGCCCGCCGGGCCGGCAGCAGCACGGTCCGCTCGGGATTGAGAATCTTGGCGGTCTCCGCCATGAAGCGCACCCCGCAGAACACGATGGGATCGCATCGGGTGGCCGCCGCCTTGCGGCTGAGTTCCAGCGAGTCGCCCACCTCGTCGGCCACGGTGTGGAAAAGCGCGGGCTCCATATAGTTATGACCCAAGATGATCGCCCCGCGCTCTTTCTTGAGCCGGTTGATCTCGAACACGAGCTCCGCCTTGTAGCGCAGCTCGATGTCGGGCACGATTCCCCGGAGCCGGCGCTCCATCTGCGCCAGGGTTGCGGCCACGCTGTCGGCTTCGATCGGCATCTGTTCGCCCTCCGTGAACCTGGCTGCGGCCGCCACCTGCCTCTGGGCGCCGGCTGGCGCGGCAGCCCGGTGGGCCCACCAGCGAGGCAGGCGCGCCCGGTGAAGACACGTCTCGAATGTACGAGGGGACGGCCGCGACTCAAGGCCCGGCCGCACGCCGCCGCCGCCGAGCCCGGCGGCCCGGGGAGTACGGAGCGGGCGTCGAGCATCGCCGCTTGGCCTGGCGAGCGTCGACCGGTATCGTTGCGGCGTGCGGCCGCATTCGCGACCGCTGGCGCGCCACCGCTGGCGCGCGACCGCTGGCGCCGCGCGCCCCGCGTCCCGCCAGCGATGCTGCCCGTCCCGCAACGGAGGAGGCCCCCATGAAACTGCTCTTCACCGGCCCCGAGGACTGCCACGACGTGTTCGGCCGCCTCCACTTCGGCGCCGAGAGCCTGCGCGTCGTCGGCCCGGCAACGGGCCTGCCGCCCATGCGGCCGCGCTGCGCCGTGCCGGAGCCGGACGGCTCCTGGCTGCTGTATGGCGGCAGCGGCGGTCACGACGAGCCCTGGCGTATCTGGCGTGCCCGCACCTTCGACGGGCTCCACTACGAGGGCGCCGAGTGCGTCTTTCAGAGCGAGCCGGGCGGCTGGCTCGGCGAGCTGGATATCGCCCACAATGCCGGCGACGGCAGTCTGCTGTGCCTGAAGTGGCACCGCGGCCGGACCGGCCACGCCGTTCTCGCGTTCGGCAGCGAGGATGGATCTGCCTGGCGGCCGCTGGCAGCCGGTCCCGTGTACGTCGATCACGATGCCTTCGGCCTGATGTGGGAGCCGCGCAACCGGCGCTACGTGTGCTACCAGACCACGTACCAGCGCTGGGCGAAGCGGTACGAGGACAACATCGGCCGCGACACGCGCCGCGTCCTGCACGTGCGCACCAGCGCGGACGGCGTGGCCTGGGAGCCGGCCGCCGACGTGCCGTGGGCCGGGCCGTACATGCCTGCCGAGCGCCTCGTCACGCCCGATGCGGACGACCCCGAGGACATCGAATTCTACCGCTTCTGCGGCTTCCCCTATGCGGATCGCTACGCCGGCATGATGCTCATCTACTGCCCGAGCCCTCACGCCGCCAATCCTCGCTACCCCTGGACCAAGCACGGTCCCCACCTGGGCGGCGAGTGGTGGATCAGTGCCGACGGGGCACGCTGGCGCCGTCCCTACCGCGCGGTGTTCGCGCCGGGGCGCGCGCCCGGCGTGATCGAGCACGGCCCCATGGACCTGGGCGGTCGTCACCTGTGGGTCATCGGCGGCACGGTCTGCGGGCTGCCCGCCAGCCGGCTGTTTTTCGTGGCCAGCCGCGCCAATGCCGAGTTCTCGACCCGGCCCTTCGTCATGCCGTCGGGCCCGCTGGCGGTCCATGCCGCGCTGGGCTTCGACGGCGACGACCAGCGCGGCATGATGGGCCAGGGCTACGTCATGGCGGAGCTGTGCCAGGAACATGGCTCCGTGATCGCCGGGTACGAACGAGAGCGTTGTGTCCTGCGGCATCTGGACGGCGACGCGGTGCGCCTGCTGTGGGGCGCCGCGGACGGCTCGGCGCTGGCGGGCCAGGTGGTGCGCCTGCGGCTGTGCTGCCGGGATGCGCGCATCTACGCCGTGACCGCCTAGCGAGCATGGCGCAGCCAGCATGGCGCGAGGAGCGCGTGCCCGCGCGGGCGCACCGGCGCCGCGGGCCACGGCGGCTGCGGGCCACGGCGGCCGGACCTCAGCGCGATCCGGCGCAGGGCGCGATCTGCGGCACCGCTTCCCCCGCTGCCGCCATGCGCGCCTGCAGGCGCACGGCCAGTGCGGCGCGCACGGACGCCAGCGACGGCTCGGCCACCAGATTGACTCGTTCGTGCGGATCGGCGTCCAGGTTGTACAGGTACTGCTCCACGTAGCAGGCGGCGTCCGGATCCCGCCCGCCGTCCCTGTCCGGCGCGCACACCGAGTATTTCCAGCGCCCCGTGCGGATGGCCCTGCCCACCTGGCTCTCGCTGATCTGCAGGAAGACCTCCGCGGGCCAGTCGCGAGCCGTCCCCGCGGCCACCGGCTGGAGCGGCCGGCCGCGCATGAAGGCCGGCGGCGCCAGGCCCGCGGCGGCCAGCAGCGTCGGCGGCAGGTCGATCAGACTGACGAGTTCGCGCACCACGCGCTCGCCGCGGAACTGCGGCCCGCAGATCACCAGCGGAATCCGGATGCACGCGTCGTGACAGGAGCGCTTGTACTCGCCGTTGCGCGTGCGGAAGTGGCTGCCGTGGTCGCTGGCGTACACGACGAGCGTGTTCGCGGCCAGGCCACACTCGTCCAGCGTGCCCCGCAGGCGCCCCAGAGCGCCGTCCAGGGCATGGCAGCACCCGAGATAGTCCGGGTAGTTCTCGCGCCAGTCCCCCGCGGTGTCCACCAGGTCCCCGGGCACCTCGTAGTCGCGCCAGCGTTCGCGCGAACCGTGCGGTCCCTCGTACCGCTGGTGGTCGTTCTGATGATGCGGCTCGATATAGGAGACGAACAGGAACCACGGCCGCTCTCCGCGGCGCGCACGCAGGAACTCCTCCGCGAAGTCCGTGACGCAGTCCACGCGGTACCGCCCGGCGGGGAACTCCACGCGCTGGCCGGCGGCGTCGAACATGTGACCGTCGTAGCTGTGCGAGGTGAACTCGAGCACGTCCGCGGCCACCCAGTAGTCCCGGTACCCGCCGCGGAGGCCAGGCGGCACGGCCCGCTCGCGGAAATCGTCCGGCCCGCCCCTGGGCCCGCACGAGGCCAGATGCCACTTGCCCACGTACCCGGTCTGGTAGCCAGCGGCGGCGAGCTGGCGTGCGATCGTGACTTCCTCGGCAGGCAGGCGCCGGTGGTTGGTGAAGCAGCCCACCTCGGTCGCGTACTTGCCGGTCTGCAGGCAGGCGCGCGCCGGACCGCACACGGGCTGGCAGGTGAAGGCATGCTCGAACAGCACCCCCTCGGCCGCCATGCGGTCGAGATTCGGGGTGATCGGCAGGCGCTGGCCGTAGCAGCCGCACGTGTCCCAACGCTGCTGGTCCGAAAAGACGAAGAGGATGTTGGGGGGCGACGCATCGGCGGTGGCCATCGGGCTCTCCCGGTTGCTGCAGATGGGCGCTCGTGCCGCGCGCCTGAGGCGCGCCTCCGCGTCGGTCGAGCACGAGCGCGGGCATGGACCACGGCGGCGCCGGGCTGCCTGGCTGCCGGGCACCTGCCCCCGTTGACAGCCACGACCCGAGGACTGCTAGATCCTCCCCGGGTACGGGAAGTGGCCGCCGGGCACGAGCGCGAGGCGGCGCCGGTCAGCAGGCCGCACCGCGGGGAGCATGATGGGTCACGCGCGGCCCGGGGTCAAACAGCAGGAGCAGCGCCGATGAGCAGTGCCAGCCACGACCAGGGCGAGGTGATCACCGTGGCCGGCGTCATCCGGCCGGCCGACATGGGCATCACCTACCCTCACGAGCACCTGTTCCTGGACGCCATGGACCACTACCGCGGCTCCGGCTACCAGATGGTCATCGACGACGAGGACCTGATGGTCGAGGAGATCCGCCAGTTCACCCGGCACGGCGGCCGCACGATCTGCGACCCGACGGTGGACGAGATCGGCCGCGATCCGCTGCGGCTGGCCCGTTTCGCCCGGCGGGCGGGGGTCCAGGTGCTGATGGGCTGCGGCTGGTATCGCGACTTCGGCTACCCGCCGATCGTGGCCGAGCGGACGAGCCGCGAGCTGGCCGAGGTGCTGATCCGCGAGATCGAGCTCGGGGTCGGCGCCACCGGCGTCCGCGCGGGCTTCATCGGCGAGATCGGCACCGGGCGGCATGCGATCAGCCCGGCGGAGGAGCGCGTCTTCCGCGCCGCCGCGCTGGCGCAGGCCGCCACCGGCGTGGCCATCGTCACGCACACCACGCGCTGGGGCACGCTCGCCCAGGAGCAGATCGCCATGCTGGCCGAGTTCGGCGCGGACCTGCGCCATGTGGTCATCGGGCATCTCGGCGACCGGATCGGGCTGGCGCACCTGCTGCCCATCGCCGCGAGCGGGGTCTATCTCTCCATCGACAACATCGGTTACCTGGACTACCAGCCGGAGCGGGTCCGCGCCGACAACGTGGCCGCGCTGGTCGCGGCGGGCTTCGCCGACCGCGTGCTGCTGTCGGGGGATATCTGCATGCTCAGCCAGCTCGCCTACCAGGGCGGCAAGGGCTATGGCTACGTGCTGGAGGTGTTCGTGCCCATGCTGCGCGAGCGGGGCGTCCGCGACGAACACATCCAGCGCATGCTCGTCACCAACCCGGCGACGGTCTTCGCGCGGACGCGCCCCGCCGGGCAACCAGAGGCACAGGCTGGCGTGCCAGGCGCTGGCGAGCGCTGAGGGCGCCTGCGTGCGGGCACCACGGCCAGGAGTCGAGACCATGGACACAGAGCTGCGCGAGCTGCTGGAAAGCACCCACGATGTGCATGTCCCGCTCCCCGTGGACCTGACGGCATCCGCCGATGCGCGTCTGGCCGCCAAGCCGGTGCTGGCGAGCCGGCTGCTGGACGACATGCAGTCGCTGGCGCGCTGGAGCGCGCTGACCGACCACATCGAGCTGTCGCTGTCGGCCGAGCACACGCTGCACGGCCCCGTGAGCCTGAAGGCGGTGATGCCCACGAACCTGCCGGACTGGCTGCCGGGACGCGCCCGCGGGCGCATTTACGCCGAGCCCGGCGCGCTGCGGGTGATCGACCGCGAGGACTGGACGGCCTGGAACCGCCTCTCCGTCTGGATCTTCCCCGACGTTCCCGGCATGAAGTCCGTGGTCCTGCGCCTGCAGCTCTACAACGACGGCGCGCACAAGGTGCCCGACATCCATCTGCGGGAGGGCGCCCACAACGTGTCGCTGGTCAACGGCCAGTGGAACCACGTGACCGTGGAGATCGCCTACGAGTACCGCGACTGCGTCACCGGCGTGGCCATCGAGTACGACATGTGCGGCCACGAGCCGGACGCGGCCGATCGGTTCGTGTGGTACGCGGACCGTCTGGAACTCCAGAAGGTGGAGGCCGAGGTCCTCGAGGGCTGGGCGCCGGGGCCCGGCCGCATCGCCTTCTCGGGGAGCGGGTACCAGCCGGGCCAGCGCAAGCTGGCCATCGCCGCCGGGCTGCCGGCCGCCACGTTCCGGGTGCTCGCGCTGCCCACCGGCAAGGTGGTGCTGGAGAAGCCCATTCGGACGGTGAGGGGCCGCACGGGCGAGCTCCAGGTGCTCGACTTCTCCGAGCTGACGACCGCAGGCCGCTACCTGCTGGCTGCCGGCGAGGCGACGACCGGCGCCTTCGCCATCGACGCGCACGTCTGGGAGCCCTCGATCTGGAAGACGCTCAACTTCTTCCTGTGCCAGCGCTGCGGTCACGAGGTGCCGGGCAAGCACCGCGCCTGTCATGCCGACGTACTGCTCCGGCACGAGGGCCGGGCCATCGTCGCCAACGGCGGCTGGCACGACGCCGCCGACCTGGCGCAGGGCATGGACAACACGGCCGACGCCACGGCCGCCTTGCTGCGGCTGGCCGAGTCCCTGCGGGATCGCCATCCGCGGCTGCACGCCCGCGTGCTGGAGGAGGCCAAGTGGGGCCTGGACTACACGCTGCGCATGCGCTTCGGCGACGGCTTCCGCTCGGCCTATTCGTCGTCGTCCATCTGGACCGACGGGGTGATCGGCACGGCCGACGACATCGTGTCCACGCCGGCCAACAGCCCCTACACCAACTTCGTGAGCGCCCATGCCGAGGCGCTCGGCGCCCTCGCGTTCGCCGACACCGACCGCGCGTACGCCGCGCACTGCCGGCGGATCGCGGCCGAGGACTATGCGCTGGCCCGCGCTGTCTGGGACGGCCAGCCGGCCGCGGGCCACCTCGGCGGCAGGCGGCCGGTGCCGGCCGTGGCCCTGGCCGCCGTGGCGGCCGCCGCCGCCGCCGAGCTCCATCGCGCCGGCGCTGGACCGCAGTACCGGGAAGACGCGGTCCGCTTCGCCCGGCTGCTGGTGTCCTGCCAGCAGCGCCGGCTGCCGGACTGGGACGTGCCGCTGCGCGGCTTCTTCTACCAGGACCCCGAACATACGGTGGTCTGGCACCACAATCACCTGTCGCAGGCGCAGTATCCGCTGGTCGCCCTCGAATCGCTGATCGAGCAATGCCCGGACCACCCGGACTGCCCGTTGTGGTACTCGGCCGTGCTGCTCAACGGCGAATTCCATCGGCGCGCGGCCGCGCACACGGCGCCCTACGGCATGGTCCCGGAGGGCGTGTACCATGTCGAGGAGGCGGAGCGCTGGGCGGATCGCGTCCTGCCCCTGCATCCGCTCCTCGCGAAAGACGACTCGCTGGTGACCGGGTACCGGCGCCAGGTCGAACAGGGCGTGCCCCTGGGCAAGGGGTGGTACCTGCGCGCCTTTCCGGTGTGGTTCAGCTTCCGCGGCAACCTCAACGTGCAGTTGTCGCAGGGAATCGGCATCGGCATCGCCGCTCGCCTGGGGCGCGATCTGGGTCTGTACACGCTCGCGCAGGAACAGCTCGAGTGGGTCGTGGGCAAGAACCCCTTCGCCTCCTCGCTGATGTGCGGCGAGGGGCACGACTGGATCCCGCTGTACGCGGTCCAGTGCGGGCAGACCGTCGGCCAGCTGCCCGTGGGCATCCAGTCCTTCTTCGAGCGCGACGCTCCCTACTTCCCCCAGGTCTGCACCGCCACCTACAAGGAGGTATGGATCTTCCCGGCCACCAAGTGGGTCTGGAACATGGTGTACGCGCATCTGCCGGCCGTGGTCGCCGGCCTGCTCCCCGGTGCGCCTGGAGAGCCGGTGGTGTTCCGGCGCGCCGACGGCAGTGTGGCGGCCAGCGCCGCCGGCTGCGGCTGGTGCCCGGCATCACCCACGAGACGGACGCGCCGCTGAAGGAGATCGCCGCGGTCGCCAGCGCGGGCCCGGACGGCGCGGACGGCGCGCACGTGGTCGTGCGGCTGCAGGGCGATCCACGGCAGGCCACTGCCGTGTCGCTGCGCGCGCTCAACCTGGCGGGCCTGCCGGAGCGTGTCGAGCTGGCGGCCGGGCAGCGGCTGGAGGTGAAGGCCGCGATCCAGAGCCCCGGCGAGCCCTGGCTCGTGCTGGCAAGGCCGGAAGGCCGGGTGCAGGACACGTCGATCTGCATGGGCTAGGCTGGCTCGGACAGACCCGATCCGCACCGCTGCGGCAGACCGGTACCCTCGCTGCCCGGCGCGCCGGCGGGCTTGACGCTGCCGCGGCCCACCGCTAGATTCGGCCTGCGCCGCGGCTCGCCGCGCAGCCCGCAACGGGCGCGGTCGAGGGCCCCTTGGCACCCACGCCAAGGCTATCGGGGTGCCGTCAGACGGATCGACATCAGCCAGAAAGACGACCTGGATGGCGAAGCCTCTCACGGACCTGACGAAGGACGAAGAGGGGATCGTCGTCGCTATCCAGGGCGGGGCCGAGATGAAGCGGCGTCTCCGTCTGCTCGGCGTGGCCGAAGGGCGCCGGGTCCGCAAGCTCTCCGGTCTGGCCTTCGGCGGGCCGGTCGTCATCCTCGTCGACCGCGCGCAGGTGGCCGTCGGCCGCGGCATGGCCGCGAGGATCCTCGTGAACACCGACAACGCGGCACCCGGGTGAGGTCGAGCAGATGGCCAGTGCCGCGCCCGGATCGTCGCCGGCCGCCGATATCCTCCTGATGGGGCAGCCCAATGTCGGCAAGAGCGTGCTGTTTTCGCGTCTGACCGGCGTCCGCACCATTGCCTCGAACTACCCGGGTACCACGGTCTCCCTCAGCGTCGGCCGGCTGTCCGCCGCCGGCAGCGATCATCTGGTGGTGGACGCTCCGGGCACCTACTCCCTGGAGCCGCTGGACGACGCCGCGCGCGTGGCCGTCGAGCTGCTGGGGGCCGCCCGCCGGATCATCAACGTGGTCGACGCGACGCGCCTGGAGCGGCACCTGCCGTTGACCCTCGAGCTCCTCGCTCAGGGCAGGCCCATGGCCATCGCCCTGAACATGAGCGACGAGGCCCGCCATCACGGCATCAGCATCGACGCCGGACGGCTGGCCGAGCGCCTGGGAGTGCCCGTCATCCCGGTGGTGGCGCGCAGCGGCGAGGGCATCAAGGCACTCGTCGAGGCCGTGCTGTCGCTGCCCGCGCCGCCCCCGGACCAGCAGGGCCCGGGGGCTGTCCAGCACCCCTCGCCGCACCTGCACAGACCGGGACGCGCCGTTCAGGATCCCGCCCTGGAGCACCTGCATCTGGACCGCGACGAGATCTGGCAGCGGATCGGGGCGCTGGTCGACGAGGTCCAGACCATCGTCCACCACCACCACAGCTTTGGCCAGCGGCTCGAGGGCTGGAGCATTCACCCGCTGTGGGGCAGCCTCGTCGTGCTGCTGGTCCTCGCTGCCTCCTTCGCCCTGGTGCGTCTGCTGGGCGAGTTCCTCGTCAGCGGCGCCATCGGTCTGGGCGGCGCGCCGTGGCTCCAGGTGCCGTTCGGCATGCAGGCGCTGTTCGATCGCGCGCTCGAGCCGCTCCTGCTGCGGCTCTCCGCCGCCCTCGGCGCCGACTCGCTCCTGCACCGGCTGCTGATCGGTTCGCTGGTGGACGGGCGCATCTCGTTCGAGCGGTCGTTCGGGCTGCTCACCTCGGGCCTGTTCATCCCCCTGGGTCTGGTGCTGCCGTACCTGCTGGCGTTCTACTTCGTCCTGGCCCTGCTCGAGGACAGCGGCTATCTGCCGCGGCTGGCCGTCTTCCTCGACAACATCGTGCATCGGCTGGGGCTGCACGGCTACGCCATCATTCCGACCCTGCTGGGCCTGGGCTGCAACGTCCCCGGCATCATGGCGACCCGCATCCTGGAGACGCGCCGCCAGCGCTTCGTCACGGCCACGCTGATCTCCATCGCCGTGCCCTGTGCGGCGCTGCAGGCCACCATCGTCGGCCTGGTGGGCAGCCGGGGCTCCGGCCTGGTGCTGCTGGTATACGCCACGCTGTTCGTCGTCTGGATCGCCGTCAGCCTGATCCTGCGGGCCGTCGCGCCTGGCTTCCAGCCCGAGCTGCTGGTCGAGATACCTCCCTACCGCCTGCCCACGGCGCGCGCGGTCTTCACCAAGCTGCAGATCCGCATCGGCGGTTTCCTGCGCGAGGCGCTGCCGGTGGTGTTCGCCACGGTGCTGGCCGTCAATCTCCTGTACCAGCTCAACGCGTTCGCGACGCTGGCGCGCCTGGCCAGTCCCGTGATCACGCGGTTGTGGGGGATGCCCGAGGAGTCCATCGTTCCCCTCATGGTGGGCATCCTGCGCAAGGACGTGGCCCTGGGTCTTTTCGTGCCTCTGCAGCTGGCCGCCAAGCAGCTGGTGATCGGCAGCGTGGTGCTGGCGATGTTCTTCCCCTGCCTGGCCACCTGGGTAGTCCTGTTCCGCGAGCTGGGTCTGGGCGACGGGCTGAAGTCCTTGGGGGTGATGATGCTGGCAGTCCTGGGGACGGGCACGCTGCTCAACGTGGTGCTGTGACGTAGCATCCAACGGAGCGGACCGAGTCGCTCTTGGGGCAGGTCACCGGCATCGATGGCCGGCGATGGTGCCTGATCACGGTAGGCGCGGACGAGATCCGCCAGCCGCACTGCCCGAGCCTCTCGGACGACGAGCAGCTGTGCCGCCAGGCGGAACCGGTGCTCCGCGACCGGGGCATCCGGATTGTCGCCGTCGGGGCCGATATGTCCGGCCCGGTGCGGGAGAATTCGGCCCCCGTGGGCGGAGGTAGTGCCATGATCGTGTTCGGACCCGTCCCCTCCAGACGCCTGGGGCGCAGCCTGGGCATCAACAACATCCCGCCCAAGGTCTGCTCGTATGCCTGCGCCTACTGCCAACTGGGTCGCACCATCAGGCTGCGTGCCGCGCCGCAGGCATTCCACGCGCCGGACGAGCTGGTCCGCCAGGTCGAGGCCAAGCTGGTTGCGGCAACGGCGACCGGTGCGCCGGTGGATTACCTGTCGTTCGTGCCCGATGGGGAACCGACGCTGGACGCCAACCTGGGGCGGCACATCGAGCTGCTGCGTCCCCTCGGGGTGCGGATCGCGGTGATCACCAACGGCTCGCTGCTGGCCTCGGCTGCGGTGCGGGCGGCGCTGCGAGCGGCGGACTGGGTTTCGGTGAAGGTGGACGCCGTGCGCCAGGACGCGTGGCGGCGACTGGACCGACCGCACAAGGCGTTGCGGCTGGACGCCATCCAGGCCGGCGTCCAGGAGTTCGCGGCTGAGTATCCCGGGCACTTGGTCACGGAGACGATGCTGATCGAGCGCATCAACGACGACGAGCAGCACCTGGGGGAGTTGGCCGAGTTCCTGGGCTCGCTGCGGCCCGCGGCCGCCTACCTGTCGGTTCCCACCCGTCCCCCCGCCGAGCCATGGGCGCGAGCGCCCGGCGAGCCGGCGGTGAACCGCGCCTATCAGATCGTCGCGCGCTCCGTGGGGCGGGTGGAGTGCCTGACCGGCTACGAGGGAAACGCCTTCGCCTCCACCGGGGACGCCGAACAGGATCTGCTGAGCATCACCGCCGTGCACCCCATGCGCGAGGACGCCGTGGACGAGTTCCTGGCGCGGGCCGGCGCCGACCGGGCCCTGCTGCGACGGCTGGTGGACGAAAGGCGGCTCGTCGAGATGGAGTTCGCCGGTCATCGCTTCTACCTGAGGAGACTGAGGCCTGCGGGCCCGGGGGGCCACGCGGGTGCCTGAACCTGGCCGGCGCGCTCCGGGGCGGCGAAGGCGGCGCGTACCGGCCTGCCGCCCATCAGGGAAGCGCTCGTTGAAACAGGCAGGCACCCCGCAGCGTTCGAGATGGCACCGATGACTAGTCCAGAAGAACCTCGACCGCATCGTGCCGCGATCGCCGCGCAGCTGCGCG
>Ga0116202_10002074_pt1 | contig 11860 bp, 7 predicted proteins | sample LakKivw325mmetaG_FD_94479 | JGI IMG/M metagenome (GOLD analysis project Ga0116202, IMG submission 94479) | Anoxic lake water microbial communities from Lake Kivu, Rwanda to study Microbial Dark Matter (Phase II) - Lake Kivu water 325m metaG | ecosystem: Environmental > Aquatic > Freshwater >... | reverse complement strand
GTTCCGGGGTCAGGGGCCCGATTCGTCGGCAATCCAAAACCCAAAACCCAAAACCCGAAATCTGCCCTCGTCGGTCGGCCTTTCCTGCTTGCTCCCGGTGTGGCCGGCGCGTACCGGGTCCGGGTCTATGACGCGGCCGGCCGGGTGCGGCGGTTGCTCTATTCCGGCCCGCTCTCAGCCGGCGGCCGGGAGTTCACCTGGGACGGGAACAATGATGACGGACAGCCGGTCGGGTGCGGAACGTACATGGTCGTCGCGACCGGGCCGGCGACCGCAAGCGTGAAGGTCGTTGCCGGGCACTGAAGATGCTGTACGCCATACGCCTTGCGCTGTACGCCGGACTGAAGGAGTTCGCGCGTGGAGCGCGCATCGTGCTGCGTCCCGGGCTTGCGCTTGTGCTTGGGCTTGTGCTGTTCGCCGCCTGCGACGGCCTTTTTCCCGGCCCGGACGATTTCGAGCCCTCGGGAACACCTTTCTACCTGAACAGCAACATCGAGCTTGTGGCGGTTTCCGGCAAAGACCAGGGCTTTCCCGGAACCGGCACTTTCCCCTTGAGCTTCAACTGCCGGTCCCGAACCGGCAGTACGGAAACCGACCTCTTGCCTGCCGGCCTCCTGTTCGCGTCCACCAAGAACCGCACCCAGCACATGCTGCTCTTGAAGCCCCAGGCCGTGTCCGCGCCGGCCGGCGGCGGGACGACCGAGCTCGGCGCGTTCTGCTGCAATGAGTTCCGCGAAGTCCCGCGCTCCGGCGACACGTTCGAGCTCGGGCCGGTCACCGACAATTCCGGCCTCGTCGAGATCGCGAACCTGGTACAGGGCAAGGATATTTCCGGCTCGCTCTGGATGGTGCAGCGCGCGGTGTGGCTGGTGACCGATTCGACCGGGTTGACCCAGGCGTACCGCGATTCGCTGGCGTCGCTGCCGTCGGACGTCAGGCTGAGAGAATAGTGAATTGTGAATAGCAAAAGGTGAAAGGGGAAACGGGCTTCTTATCACCACTTGCCATTCACTATTCTCCTGAGCCGAATGCCGGGCGAAGCCGAACCTGGCCGGACGGTAGTCTAAGGAAAGTGCGAACTCCGAAGTCCAAATCCCGAATTCGGCATTTGACATCGGAACTGCGTCGGACGCAGCACGTCATTCGTACTTTTACCGTAACGTTATATCGTCGCCGCCTCTGCGGCTGAGGAGGTCAACAATGCCCAAAGCTCCGCGCTCCAGTATCGAAAACCGGCTGAAGGTCGGGCCGGACAAGCTGCGCTGGACGTGCCCGAAAGAGTGCCTTGACTTCAAGACCACCGCGGACCTGACCCCCCCGGCCCGCGCCAGGGCCCACGCGGCCGACATCGTCGGCCAGCGCCGGGCGGTCGAGGCGCTCCGGCTCGGCATGGAAATCGAGGTCGAAGGATACAACATGTTCGTCACCGGCCCGGTCGGCACCGGCCGGACCACGACCGTGTCCGCGCTGCTCGAAGGCTACCGCACCCGGCCGCGCGAGCTCGACGACAAGTGCTACGTCAACAACTTCAAAGACCCGGACCAGCCGCGCATCCTGAGGTTCCGGCCCGGCGACGGCCGCCGGTTCTCGCGCGACATGGACGAACTCATCGAATACCTGGCGACCAACATTCCGACCCAGTTCGAGTCCGAATCGTATACCCGGAGCCGCAATGACATCGTCGAGATGTTCAAGGAGCGGGGCAGCGCCCGGGCGCGGGAGTTCGAGAAGCGGGTCGCGGCCGACGGCTTCGCGATGGTCCAGACTGCGCCGCTCGCCCGGCCCGAGCTCGCGCCGATTGTCGAGAAGGAGCCGGTCAGCATCGAGCGGCTGGCCGGGCTGGTCGAGGAAGGCAAGCTGACCGCGGCCCAGGCGGACGAGACGAAGGCCCGGTACCGGAAGCTGTCCGAGGAGCTGGCGGCGATTTTCAAGGACATGCGCGAGCAGGAGCGGGCCGCGCGCACCGCTCTGGCCGAACTGGACGCAAACATCGTCCGGCCGGTGCTCGCGGAGCGGCTGGGCGAGCTCGGGGAGCGGTATGACGGCGAGAAGCTGCGCGAGTATCTGAAGGAGGTCGAGGAGTCGGTGCTCGCGAGCATCGACCTGTTCCGGGAAAAGCCCAAGGAGGCCGAAGCCGCGGGCATTGACCCGTACCTCGAATACCGGGTGAACGTGCTGGTGGACAACGGCGAGACCAAGGGCGCGCCGGTGGTGTTCGAGACCAACCCCAACTACAAGAACCTCTTCGGCGGCATCGAGCGCACGCTCGACCGCACCGGCCAGTGGCGCACCGACTTCACCAAGGTCAAGGCCGGTTCGATTCTGCGCGCGGACCGCGGGTTCCTGGTGTTGAACGCCCTGGACGTGCTGGTCGAGCCGGGCGTGTGGCCGGCGCTCAAGCGCACGCTGCGCAACCGCCGCCTGGAGGTCACCGCGTTCGACCCGTTCTTCTCGATGCTCTCGACTTCGACGCTCAAGCCCGAGCGGATTGCGATTGACCTGAAGGTGGTGATGATCGGCGACCCGTGGGTGTATTCGCTCTTGTCCGCGTACGACGAGGACTTCAAGAAGGTGTTCAAGGTCCGGGCCGATTTCGACTGGGAGATGAAGCTCGACAAGGACGCGGTGCGCCAGTATTGCGCGGTGGTGAAGACTTTGTCCGAGAAGCAGGGGCTCTTGCCCTTCGAGCGCACCGGGGTCGAGCGGGTCATCGAATACGGGGTCCGGCTCGCGGGCCGGCGCAACCGGCTCTCGACCCGGTTCAACGTCATCTCCGACATCCTGAAAGAGGCGAGCTACTGGGCCGCGGCGGCCGGCGCGAAGACGGTCAAGGCCGGCCACGTGGACGAGGCGCTCGAGAAGCGGCGCGACCGGGTGCGGATGTACGACGAGAAACTCCAGGAGCGGATTGACGAAGGGACTATCTACATAGACACCCAGGGCAGGGTCAAGGGCCAGGTCAACGGCCTGGCGGTGTACGACTCCGGGGAATACCTGTTCGGCAAGCCGGCCCGGATTACGGCCAAGACCGGCGTCGGCTCGGCCGGCATCATCTCGATTGACCGCGAGGCCCAGCTCTCGGGGCCCACACACGATAAGGGCATCTATACCATCGCCGGGTTCCTGCGCAGCCGCTTCGCCCGCAACCGGCCGATCGTCATGTCCGCCTCGATTACCTTCGAGCAGTCCTACGGCGGCGTGGACGGCGACTCGGCGTCGTCAACCGAGATTTACGCGCTGCTCTCGGATTTGTCGGGCCTCGGTGTCAGGCAGGACCTCGCGGTCACCGGCTCGGTGAACCAGCACGGCCGGATACAGCCCATCGGCGGCGTGAACCAGAAGGTCGAAGGGTTCTTCGCCACCTGCAAGGCGCGCGGGCTCACCGGCCGGCAGGGCGTGCTCGTGCCCAGGACGAACCTTGACGACCTGATGCTCCGGCGCGAAGTGGTCCAGGCGGTGGAGAAGGACCGGTTCCACCTCTACGCGGTCGAGACCATCGAGCAGGGCATCGAGCTCTTGACCGGCGTGCCCGCGGGCGAGCCGGACAGGAAGGGCGAATACCCGAAGGGTACGGTCTACGGCCGGGTGCAGGAGCGGCTCGTCGAGCTCGCGGACATCTACCGGGACTTCAAAGCGGACGGGGAAGAGCCGGGCGGAAAGGACAAGAGGAAAAAGCAGAAGGCGGAAACCGGGTAGGGGATTGCCGGTCTATCCGGGGCTCGGCGCTCTTGATTCTCCTGCCCCGAGGTGTAGTCTAAAGCGATGGCGGTGTCGTGTGGCCAGGGATGGGCGCCCTGGCCAGCGCCGCAACATAAGGGAGGTTCTATGAAGTCCTTCGCAGTGTTCGTGCTCGTGGCCGCGGCAATCACGCTGACGGCCAAGGAACTGCCCGGCATGGTCCGGCAGACCGGGCAATCACCGACAATCACCGCACCCGCGCGACTCGACCCGCGGATAGCAGCGCTGCAACAGCAGATGGCGGCCGCGCGCGGCGACGTGGCGGCAGTAAAGCGACTGGGCGAGCAGGTGCAGGCGATTCTGCTTGCGTCCCAGGCCGACAACCAGGGCAGCGCGGGCGGCCTGGTCACGCCGATAACGCGCGGCGCGAAGACGGCCCGGCTCGACGGCCCGGACATCCTCATCTACCCCGGTTCGGTCGAGGCGCTCGCCGCTGACTGGCAGATGGACGGCACGATGTGGGTGGCCCTGTCTCAGAACGTTGACTCGGGCGTCAGGGTGTACCGGTCCACCGACCATGGCACGACCTGGGCGTTCCACTCCGGGTTCTACATGAACCCGAGGACTCTGGTCAACCGGCTTGAGCTCGTGGTTGGTGAGGGCGAATCGGCCTTTGTCTATACGTTCGCCATCCACCCCAACGAGAACGGCGATTTGATAGCGGTACGGGTCCCGCTTGCCGGCGGCTCGCTCCTCGGGTTCGATGTCCATTCTGGACCGGACACGGTGACCGACTTCACCGCGGGCCGGGACTTCACCGGCTCGAACTACTGGCTCTACGCCGTCAGCCACAACGGACTGCGCGCCGGGCAGTACCCCCCGTCCCTGCTCCTGCGCTCGACCAACTACTCCAAGAACTGGGCGGTAACCGATACCGCGTACAACTTCGCGCGGCCGATGTTCCAGGCCGGCGCCGGCACGTACATCTACACCGCGTCGGTCCCGAACCAGACCTACTGGCCCGGCTGGGTCGGCGGCATGTACTCGACGCTCTTCGGTAACCCGGGCACCTGGAATTCGCTGGCGTTCCAGGGCGACACCTTTGACATATTCGACGCCTCGGTCGCGCCGGCCTTCACCCAGCCTGACTCCGAGGCGACGGTCTGGGCGGTCTACAGCCACAACTACCAGAACACCGGCGACTGGGACATGCTCGCCAACGCGCGGCTCGGCATGAGCAACCCCTGGCTCGGGCCGGTTTTCATCACGGGCTCAAGCGCGGCCGACGAAGCCTATGCGGACCTCCGGCCCTACACCGACCCGGGAAATCCGTGGATAAACGTCTCCTACGAATACATCGTCGACTCCTCGGGCTTCACGTGGGTCCACCGCCGCTACGCCAACGCGACCACGCCCAACGACTGGTCCGACCCGCCGGATGTCATCAACAGCAACGACGCCGGATTCGGGCTCAACGTCAGACCCCGGCTCAGCTACTCGCCCGGCGCGCCCGGCACCGGCGCCGGCGCGGCATTCCTCGGCAAGAACTGGCTGAACGCCTACTTCAACGCGCCCTGGGCCAGCGCGGTTGAAGAACCGGCGATGCAGCCGGCGGCCGGTCCTCGCTTCGGCGTGCTGCCGACCGTCGTCGGCACGCAGGCGGCATTCTACTGGCAGGGCCCGGCTCTGGCCCTGGACATCTACGACGCGACCGGCCGGCTGGTCAGAGGCTTCGCGCAACCGGCTGGCCAGGGTCTCGTCTGGGACCGGCTCGACGCCCGCGGCCGGACACTCGCCCCGGGCATCTATCTCGCCCGGGCAACGCTCGCCGCCGGCACGAGCGCCGTGGCCTTGATACTCAAGTAGCCGTGGCAGGAAGGGCAGGGGCGCGGACGGCCCGCGCCCCTGCCGCTCCTATCCGGCTGCACTCTCCCTAACGCAATCCCGGCCGGGCGGCCGTCTCGGGTTTCTGGCCTCCGGTTGCTGCTCTGCCCGACGCCCGCTGCCCGGTCCAGTTCTCAAAGCTCTCCGGCCTTATCACTCCGCCGGACACGACGAGCTTCAGCCCGTCATCAATTGACATCCCGGTCGCGGTGATGTCCGCCTCGGGGATGAGCGCCAGCCACCCGGACGTCGGGTTGGGCGCGGTCGGAAAGAACACGAACAGCGCCGGCCGGCCGTCAGGCAGCGGCACGCACTCATCCGAGGTGAGAAACCCGACCGCCCACATGCCGGGCCGCGGATACTCGGCGATGACCGTCTTGCGCAGCGAGCTGCGCTTCACGAACACCGCGTCGGTCATCTCCCGCGCCGACCCGTAAATCGCCCGGATGAACGGCAGCCGGCGCATGAACCGGTCGACGTTGTGCAGAAACCACCGGCCGAAAATCCCGGACGCCAGCGCGCCGACGACGAGGACCACGATGACCAGGAACACGAACCCGGCGAGCGTCGTCAGCCAGCCGGGCAGCCGGGAAAGCCAGATTGAATTGGAGACCAGCGGCCGGAAGATGCTGCCCAGGTTCGATACCAGGAACCAGAACACGAACACCGTCAGCCCGATGGGCAGCACCGTGACCACCCCGGAAATCAGGTACTTGCGCAAATGGCCCATGGGACAAGTCTAGCCGGGTTCTCCGCGCGGTGTCAAATCAGCCTGAGACGCGGGAGCCCGAGACGCGGAGAGCCGGACCGGACGGCCTCCGGCTGTCAGACCGCGCCTTGTCCGGCTTTCCGGCTATCCTACCTGGCCAGGATGACCTTGAACCCCGGCCCGGCGGCGGGCGCTGCCGGCTCGACGAAGTACACGCCCGGCGCGAACCCGCTCAGGTCGTTGAGCCCCGCGCCGAGGTCGCTGACCTTCCGGCCCGATGCGTCGCGCAGCACTCCGGCCGACGCTCCTTTGAGCTCAATGGCGCCGCGCACGACGCTCGCCGCCCTGCGGCCGGCGACCGGCAGTCCGGGCCTGGGCTCGGTGATGCCGGTCCAGTCGTTGCGGTTGAAGAGGGCGATGCCGTTCGCCACCCCGCGATAGAACACCGCGCCGTAAGTGCCGGGCGCGATGCGCTCCAGCGCCGGCACCCGGGTGCTGAACGTATTCAGCGTCCCCTGGATGCTGACCGGCGTGCTCCAGGCGGTGTAGTAGCCGCGCCAGCGATAGGACTGGCCGTCGGGAATCTGCGGGTACTGCCAGTAGGTGACGGCGATGCCGTCACCCCGGCGGGCCGTGATTGCGGCGTTGTGTGAGAACCCGGGCACGGTGTCGCCGATGCCGCCCTGATACCAGGCGGTGCCGTCGCCGTACTGAATCAGATAGCGCACCTGGTCGGTCGCGGTCCGCTCCTGGTCGAACGCGACGACAACGGTGTCCTTCCACGCCGCGAGCGCGGTGTAGGAGTTGTTGGAGAGCTGGCCGCCGTTGTAGAGCGTGTCAATGGCGGAGGTCATGTCGTAGCCGTAAACCCGGACGTTGCCGGCGGGGTTCACGAAGCTGAACACCAGCGGATGGCCGGACGGGTAGTAGTTCCACTCGACGTCCAGCCCTTTGTCAACCTCGGCCGGCTCGTTATTGAAGTCGAACGTGTCGAAGTTGTCGGTCGCGAACCCGACCACGCGCGAGATGTCGCTCCGGGTATTGTAGAAGGCGTAGATGCGGTTGTTGAGCGGGTCGGCATTCGCGGCCAGCGCGATTTCCATGATGGTGTCCGGATTGGTGGTCGTGCCGATGGTGAAGAAGGCCCCGCCCGAAGGGAAATTGACGCTCGCGCCGTCCGCGGTCCGGAACCGGCGCATGGCGACCTGCTCGGCACCGGTCCGGCAGTAACCGACGAAGGCGTAGTCGGCCACCACCACGGTCGCAATACTGGGGATGACGTAGCCGGCGAACCATTCATAGGTCTCGGCCCAGTTCGTACCGCCGTCGGTCGAGATGTTGATGCTCCAGTAGTAGCTGCTGCCGCTGAAGTAGCGCAGCGTGCAGAACAGGTGGCCGGTCACGGTATCGGCGTCAAGTTCGACCTCGAGCACCGAGTCTCGGGCCGAAACCTGCACCGGCTGGCCCCAATCGGTCTCCGGCGCCCGAATCGGCTCCCGCCAACTGATGCCGAGCTCTCTTGGGTCGAGCTGCCGCAGCCGCGCGAGCGCGTCGTCGTACCGGCCGCCGCTCCACAACGCCTCGATGAGCCGGGCCGCTTCGCCCGGGCGCTCGAGCTGGATGACGGCGTTGGCCCGCTCGGCCGGGCTCATTGCTTCGAGCCGCTGCCAGACCGGGGCCGGGCTTGCTATCGGCGGGTTGATGCTTGATGGACTTGTGCCCTGGCCGCCCTGATACCCGAGGTCGGCCGGCATCTCGGCCGGCAGGAAAGCGGTCAGGGTGGCGAGCACGGACAGGACGGTTACGGTCATCGCTCCTCCTTGATTGTTACTGCTTGTAAATTATACCGACAGAGCCATTTAGGTCAAGGCCGGCGGGCGGCTTGACTGACCTCTGCGCGCCGGTAGGATTAGTTGCCAAGGAAAGAGTGAATTGTGGATAGTAAAGGGTGAAAGAGAGAGGCGTCTTTTCTACTATTCACCGTTCACCGTTCACTGTTTCCCAAGACCATAAGGAGATGTAACGTGAAGAAAGCATTGTTTGTTCTCGTTCTCGCCGGCTTGGCCGTCGCCGGCCCGACCTGGCTGGCCCGCGTGGACCTGTCGGACGGCCGCACCGGCCGGGACCTTTTCGATTCCGGACTGACCGTGGTGCGTGACTACGGCGGCTACTGCCTGGTGCTGGCCGCGTCCGAACAGCTCGGCCGGCCCGAACTGGCCCCGCTCGACGCGATGGCGCCGGGCCGCGTCTGGGTCTGGGTCCTCACCCGGCCCGACTTCGACCGCACCCGCCTGACCGGGCTCGGCCGGATAATCCTCGAAGACGGCCCGAGCGTGCTGCTCGCCACCACCGAAAGCCGGGTCCCCGAGCTCAACCGCCTGCCGGTCGAACTCGCGCGGGTCGGCGCCGAACCGCTGGTCTATTCCGGGCTGCCCGCCGGCCCGCCGCCGCTGCCCGCGGTTGACGACTCTTTGATCTGGGCCCTGGTCAATAAGGTGAACGAAGACTCAGTGCTCGGCACCATCCGGCGGTTGCAGAACTTCTATACCCGTTACTCGACCACCGACTCTTGCCGGGTCGCGGGCCAGTGGGGCCGGAACAAGTTTATCGCTTACGGCTGCGACTCGACCGCCACCCACCAGTTCCGCACCTCCTACGCTCCCAACGTCATCGGCGTCAAGAAGGGCAAACTCGACCCAACTAAAATCTACATCTTCGACGGACACCTCGACAACACCTCTGACTACGAGCCTGACCGCTGCCCGGGCTCGGACGACAATGCGTCCGGCTCCACGGCCGTGCTTGAGGCCTGCCGGGTGTTTGCGGGCATTGACTTCGACTATACGGTTTACTTCATCCTGTTCACCGGCGAGGAACAGGGGCTGTACGGCTCGACCGCGTTCGCAGAAAGCTGCTATCGCCGGCACGACTCGGTCCGCGCGGTGCTGAACTTCGACATGATTTCCTACGGCCGCCAGAACCGTGACTCGCTCGAAGTCATCGGCAAGACCAGCCCCAACTGCACCTGGCTCGTGGACGCCTACCGGGCCAACTGCGACACCTTTGCCCAGCTCAAGACCAAGAAGACGATGACCTCGGGCAACCAGTACGACTACTCGGACCACGCGCCGTTCTGGAACCGGGGCTACTTCGCCTTCTGCGGCATCGAGCGCGACTTCACCCCCAAGTACCACACCATCGGCGACACCATCGGCACGCTTTACTACGTGAACTGCGGGACGAACAACTGGCCGATGGCGACCAAGGCGATAAAGGCCGGGGTCGCGACGCTCGCCAAGCTGGCCGGCGCGCGCGTGCCGACCGGCATCGGCGAAGGCGCGGAGACGCCGCTGCCGGCAGAGCTGATTGCGGCCCGGCCCGCGCTCGGTCCCGGCCCGGTGAATCTCTTCTTTTCGGCACCGGCCCGGCCCGGCGCGCGGGTCGAAGTGTACGACGCCCTCGGCCGCCAGGTCGGCCTCTTCGGCGTCGGCGGGCTTCGGTCCGCAGTAAGCCCCGAGACTCAGCCCGGCATCTACCTGTTCCGGCTGGTTGACGGCGGCCTGACCTCGACCGCCAAAGCGATAGTAACCGAATAGAGAAGACCGGAAAGGACGAAGTAGTAAGGACAAAGGACAAATCAACGGGAAAGCGAAAAGGCCAAAGTCGGACCTGCGGCTTTCCTTTTTGTACTCGCTTTGTCCTTTGTACTTTGTCCTTCTCCGTGGTCCTCGCCCAGTCTCCTCTCGAATCCGACCTGGGGCTGCTGGACTCTTCGCTCCGGGTCGAACGCGGCCGGGCCGAGGTGGCGTTCGAGTTGCCGGCCGACCATCCGCGTACCGGGTTCTGGCTGGAGCTTTCCGGCCTTGACCGCTTCTCGCTTGAACTCAACGGCACGCGCCTCGCGCCACCGGGCAAGGCGACGTTCGACCTCTCAGCCGCGCTCGGCCTGCTTGCGCCGGGCGCGAACCGGCTGGTCTTCCTTTCGCCCGACACCGGTTCGTTCCGCGCGACCCTGTGGCTGTCGCGCCGGGCCTGGTTCACCGGTTCCTGCCACAGCCACACGACATACTCCGACGGCTGCGGGACCGTGAGTGCCGCGCTGCGCTCGGCCGCGTCCGCGGGCGCTCAGTTCTACGGCCTGACCGACCACAATACGTTCGCGCAGTGCGCGGATTCGGGGTTTCATCCTGCCGGCGGGCTCGAACCGGTGCGCGGCCTGGAATGGACCTCAGGCCAGGGCCACGCGACCGTGCTCGGCATCGAGGGCCAGGAGCGGCTGGCGGTGGAGTCCGTGCCGCAGATGATTGACGACGCCACCTGGCGCGGCGGGCTGGTAGTGGTCAACCATCCGCTCGACCCTTTGGGCCACCGCTGGGAACGCGCGCCGGGCCTGGACCCCGGGCTTGACGCTATCGAGGTGATGAACTCGCTGGCCTGGTTCCCGCCGCCGGCAATCGGCGACCGGGCCGCGCTCGACTGGTGGCATGACCTTTTGTCAAGCGGCCGCGTCGTCACCGCGGTCGGTAATGACGACTTTCACGGCAAGTACCCGTTCGAGAAGCGGCTGACCTCCTGCTCCCGGGTCTTCGCCGGCTCGCACCACCCGGATTCGATGCTGTCGGCCATGAAGCTCGGCCGGGTGATGGCCTGCAGCCGGAACGACGGCCGCCGGCTGTATCTCTACGCCGACACGAACGACAACGGCCGCTTCGACCTCGTGACCGGCGAGCATATCCGGGTCGCTGACGAACCGCGGCCGGTCCGGTTCCGGCTCGACGTCGCGGGCGCGCGGCCCGGGGACCGGCTGCGGGTGCGCACTGCTCGTGGCGACCTGCCGCTGCCGCGCCGGGTCGCAAGCCGCGAGCGGTTCGAATGGCATACCCTGGTCCGGCCCGGCGAGCAGGGGTTTGTCTACGCCGAGCTTTCGGACCGCTGCGGCCTGGCGCGGGTGGTGACCAACCCGGTATACGTCAACTACCCTGATTACGAGGCCGGGCCGTTCGGCGTGATGACGATGCCCGTGCTCTGGCCGGACACGGTCGAGTCGGGCGATTCGGTCCCGCTCTGGTTCGAGGCGCGCAACTACGGCCGGGCCAGCCCGTACCGGCTCGGGCTCTTGTTCGCCGTTGACTCAAGCCTCGCCGAAATCGGGGACTGGTGGTTCCCGGACTATGGCGAGGCGTTCCAGCGCCAGGCCGGCAACTGGACCGTGCTCGTCTGGCGAGCCGGTTATCCGTTCTGCCGGCTTTCGCCCGGCGGCTCGTTCGCCGGGTTCGTGACCGTCCGGCCCCGAAAGCCCGGCCCGGTGCCGGTGCATTACAACTCCTGGGCCGCGGAGCGGCTCCTGCCCGCCGGGCCCGAGTACGGACCGGAGTCCTGGCCTTCGCAGGCGGTCTTCGCCCGGTAGCCGCGCTCCGGCCCCCCAAGAACCGACATAGAGCGTGGTTGTCACCCTGCGCGAGCGGAGCGAGTCGAAGGGTCTCTCCGGCGAGATTCTTCGACTCCGGCGAGGACGCCTGCGCTCAGAATGACAGCACCTGTCAGGTGGTGGCGCCGGTGGTGGCGGTTCAGGCAAGAACTTGGACTTGG
>Ga0116202_10002072_pt1 | contig 11860 bp, 11 predicted proteins | sample LakKivw325mmetaG_FD_94479 | JGI IMG/M metagenome (GOLD analysis project Ga0116202, IMG submission 94479) | Anoxic lake water microbial communities from Lake Kivu, Rwanda to study Microbial Dark Matter (Phase II) - Lake Kivu water 325m metaG | ecosystem: Environmental > Aquatic > Freshwater >... | reverse complement strand
GGCCTCAAAGTAGCTTTCAAACCAGTCACGATACAAGCCAGAGCAGCGGCAGACGTCGTAATTGAAGATGACGACATCCGAGCGGTTGCCGACCACATCTTCCAATAGCTCTCCCGGAAATGCAGTTCTACACCTTCTCGGCAAGTGTCATATCATCGCTGTTGCGAGTAGTGAGGCGAGACTCGCACAGGCTGGTTGGGAGGGCAAGGAAGAGTGTCCGCTGAATGCAGTGGCGTCAACTATGCTCTCCGTTTTCGTGAAAGGGCCATTCAGGTCCGGGCTAGACCATTCAGAAGCATAACTGTGGCCATCGAGATGGACAGAATCAAATCGATCGAATTGCTGAGAAAGAGCGTGATGCCTCCAGCGATGATTGGCGTCGTTTGTCTTTCATTAGGTCTGATTCTTGGAATTGCGGAAGAAGAGTTTGTCGCAATTGTGCCAATTGGGCTCCGCAGTCCCCTGCAGTATCTGTCGATAGGAGCCGCTGCCATCTGCCTCGCAATTCTGCTCTCCAGATGGTTCTTCAGCAACATGATCTTGAAGCGAGTCGATGCCCCACCGATCACTGTAAGGATGGTCCCGACCGGCAGCGCAAGGCGTTTCGTTATGCTGATCCAGGGCGAGACCCGCGGCGCCGAAGTGACTTAGCGAGGAATTGAGCAAGAAACCCCACAGCCCTTTAGAGGTGGGATGAATTGCGTGTCAGCCTTCAGGGTGACCAATTCCGCGAGCACCACCCTCCACGGTTTATAACCGATCAGTAGATCGAGAGAGGTAGAAGGGAGCGTGATGCTTGTCGTCAAGACTGTGAAGATTCCAGTCCACCACAGCATCACGACGCATAAGCTCTCAATTCTCGATTCCCTAACAGCACGAACCACGTATGGGATCTGGGCATGGTCGGAACTATTCAAAAAGCATGGGCTGAAGGGCTCCTATGCGGATAGGCGGTTGTTTCATGCGGGCGTTAAGGAGCAAGTGAAACTCAGTGGTGCCGTGACTCAATGCTGCTTCGATACGGCTGCTTGGATGTGGTGGAGTTACCGTGAAGCGCATGAGGCTTGGCGTAGAGAAGTCGCAATCGCTAGACGGGAAGGCGAGAAGAAGTGGTTTCGGAAGCTTCTGGGGAGGGAACCGCAAGAACCGTTCAGAAACGGATTGAAAGGCAAAGCTGCAATATGGTTTGATGTTCGAATAGGTTCGATTGAAGGAGCGAAGCATCTGAAGCTTTGCCCGTATGTGGCGCGTGTCTCAACTCTTCGCAGAGGAGTCAAGCTTACGATCCCGCTGAATCCTGCCAAGCACCATCTTGACGTACTAGGGCACGGCACTGTGAAAAGTTTCCAGCTTGTGAAGCGGTGTGGAAAATATTACGTTCATGTGAAGGTGGAATATGAGGTTCCAACTCAACCCGTCTATGCTGTGCGTGGAATCGACCTTGGAGTGAAGCGGTCAATGGCATCCGTGATGTTAAGGCCGAATCAGCCTCTAAGGTCAAACGACTTCTCAATCCAGACGGATGGGTTGAAGCGGGATCAACTGAACCGCCTAGAGAAGCGAGTAGCAGAACTACGACGTGCGAAGAAGTGGGCGCCACTGAAACGCATCCGGCACAAGCGATTGAACGTCAGCGAATACTATGACAGACTAGCAGCGAAACAAATCGCCACAACATCCCAAAACAGCCTCGTGGTGGTCGGCTATCCGAAGGGCATCAAGTATGAGAACTTCAAAGGCAACGATAAGGCAGGGCTTCGCAAAACACTCGCCCGTTGGGCGTATGGGCGAGAAATCCGCTACATCCAAGAAGAATGCGCGAAGCTAGGCGTTCCAACAGAAGCAGCGGATGAACGCTGGTCCAGTCGAACATGTCACCGCTGCGGCTCACGCAATACCGAACGCACCACGCAGAGCATCTTCCACTGCTGGAACTGTGAACTCATCTACAATGCCGACTATAACGCCGCGATCAATATCGGGTCGCGTTTCTTGCCAAAGGCCACGACTCGACAGGCCACAGATGATTTGGCCTATACTGGGGATGAACAGACAAGAGAAATAGTAGCCTGTGAGCCCAGAAGCCCACACCCATTCATGGGTGGGAGCTAATCACTTTGGAGGATTGCTGTTGAGTCGAGAGTCGGAGAGAATCAAGGAAGGCGACAAGATTCTCCTATTCTGGGATCAACGGAGACAATGGCTTCTGAACGTGGAGAAGGAGAGACAGTTTCACACGCACAAAGGTGTCGTGAAACTGAGCGACGTGGTTGGAAAGAGGTACGGAGAGGTCGTGCTGAGTTCGCTCGGGCTGGTTTTTCTGATCTTACGGCCGACCACGTATGACTTTCTCGGTCACGTTGCACGTCCGACCCAAATCATGTACCCAAAGGACATTGGTCTCGTCCTACTCAAACTCGGTCTCTCGTCCGGCAAGATTGTCATCGAAGCAGGAACCGGTAGCGGTGCGATGACTCTTGCAATGGCGAGCGCAATCAAGCCGGAGGGACATGTCTACTCCTACGAGATCCGCCCGAGTTTCTTGGAGTCAGCTAGACGGGGCCTGAGGAGGGCCGGTCTTGACGAGTACGTGACGCTGATACAGCGCGATGCAAAGGAAGGGTTCGAGCAGCGGGAGGTCGATGCAGCGCTCATCGACCTCGGGGAACCTTGGGCCGTGATTCCGCATGCCTGGGAGGCCCTGCGAGGAGGATCCCCAATCGGATCGTTCAGTCCGACGACGAACCAAGTGGAGCGAACAGTGGTCAGTATGCGTGGGAAATTCGCTAACATTCAGAGCCTCGAATGTTTCCTCCGCGAAATCCGTGCAGAAGAAGGCAAGACAAGGCCTGCGACCGTAATGACCGGACACACGGGTTACTTGACGTTCGCGAACAAGATCTATCCGTCAGAGCAGGAACGAGCTTCATCTGCAGCGGAGCATGCGTAAACGTTTAATCAGGGTCCCGCCTCCAGCTTGCGCCTCTAGGCGAAAAGGGATGAGCGCCGATGTTAGACGTCGACCACTGAGTGCGATCATGCGGTTAGTCCTCACGATCGTCGGAGCGTTGCTGATGGTGGCACCGTCCTTTGCGTTGGAGGAGCTGAACCTGATCAGTCGTCTTCAAAGCACAATGGTCGCAGCAATAATGCTGGTTTCTCTTGTTGTTGGACTCGTGCTGCTCTATCTTGCGTTCAGGGGACAAGAATCTTCAAGCTGACCAAAGCTAGCACGCATCGATTTGGCCTTCACCGAGCGGAGTTACCCGGCGTCTTCTACATCTGCAACGACAAGTATGACAATCCCGTCAACAGCGCAGCCAGCGCAAGGAGGACAAGCCAAACCTGCTTGTTCCATCTGAACACCTTGAGACCATCGAAAACGCCGAACGGAATCAGGTTAAACAATGCCATGAATGCATTGATTGCTGCCCCAGCCAACATGGCCTCCAAGAGCCCAATCGGATGCAGCACCTCGGCTAGCCCGAGAAGCAAACTTGCGATCAGAATGTTCACGGCCGGACCGGCCGCAGCTGTTCTGCCAACCCGATCGGGAGTAGTGTTCCCGGCGATCACGACAGCGCCTGGCGCGATGATCTTCAGAGGTGACACCGCAGACAGCAACGTCAAGGCCGCGCCGAACATGTCCAGCCTGAATTCTGCCCACATCCCGTAACGTTGAGCCATGGCCTTGTGCGTTAGCTCGTGAATGATGAAGCCGGCCGTGAAGAAGAAGACCGCCGCCGCGATTGCTAGCCAGTTCGAGAAGACCTGAGGCGCGAAGAAGGAAAGCCCAACTCCTGAAACGAGAATGATTCCGATCAGAATGTGCCTAACCTCTGTTGGACTGAACCTGAACGCCGATCTAGTCAAGCGCACAGACGGTGCTCCGTAGGCGCGAATATCGGGAGGCGTCATGGTGCTGAACAAGGACTGCCTGTGAGCACGCACCCTCCAGTACTCTGAGCAGTTGTGGGTCTCGGGCAGCCTGTGTTGAGGACAGAAAGCCCCGCCGCAGAAGGAGCAGATGAACGGCATCTCAACTTCTGCAGAGCATGTCTGGCACTTCAATTTGACCACTAGATCTCTGCATGGCAGGTCCGCTGGCTCTTATTGATTCCTGCCCCAGTGACGACTAGTTCGAACATTGACGTGCAACATGATTTTCACTTCACTATTCGCGTCAGTGTCGGCCCTCGTCAATCATTTCTCCGAGAATAACTTGTCACAATCGTTTGGGCGGCACAGATAATAACCAAGTTAGCCGGTAGTGCGGTGCGACATAGCTAGACAGGGAACGGCGTCGATGTGGACAGCGCTGAAGCATATGGTTCTGGGTCCCCCACTACATCCGGAGCATTCCGAGCATAAGAGACTGAACAAACTTCGAGCGTTAGCCGTATTCTCACCGGATGCCCTATCGTCGATAGGCTAAGCTAACCAGGAGATCTATCTAGGGCTGGTCGTCGCGGGTGCCGCAGGGTTGTCATTTGCGTTTCCGATAGCCCTAGTGATCACCGGTCTGCTGATGCTTCTCGCATTGTCATACTACCAGATCATTCAGGGATACCCATGTGGCGGAGGCTCGTACGCCGTCGCCCGATCAACACTGGGCACAGTGCCGGGTCTGATAGCGGCAGCTGCACTGATAACAAACTACTTGTTGTGCGTAGCCGTCAGTCTGACTACAGGCGTGGACGCAATCGCTTCAGCGTTCCAGCAATTGTGGCCCTATCGCGTGTACTTGTCACTCTTGCTCCTGGTCGCTATAACTTTGCTCAATCTCAGAGGCCTACATGAGACTGGGACAGTGATGGCGATTCCGGTCTATCTGTTTCTGTTTGTGTATCTTGGAATGCTGGCCTATGGAGTGTTTCGTCTTTCTGTAGATGGGCCGGTCTCTCTCGTCACGGTCACTACGCGGGCAACCCAATCTGTCACGTTGTTCCTCTTGTTGCACACTTTCTCGACTGGATGCACTGCGATGACTGGGATCGAAGCCATAAGCAATGGGGTTCCTTCGTTCAGGCCCCCGGAGACGAAAAACGCCGGCAGAACCATGATCGTCATGGCGTTGTTGATGGGTGTCCTGTTTCTCGGTAGCATTGGGCTGACACAAGTTCTTGGTATCGTCGCGGGCCCGGAGGAGACAATACTCTCAGCACTGGCACGACACCTACTGGGCAGCGGACCGGCATACCTGCTAATCCAAGCTAGTACAATGGTGATCCTCGCGCTCGGGGCGAATACTAGTTTCGCTGGCTTGCCCCGTCTCATGAGTGTCATGGCAGGTGACGGATTCCTCCCGAAACAACTCACTAAGGTGAGCAGCCGCATGGTGCTGTCCAATGGGATCCTGCTTCTGGCTTTGTCGGCTGGCGTGCTAATCGTTGTCTTCTCAGGCAGCAGTCATGCATTGATTCCTCTATTTGCCGTTGGAGTGTTCTTGGCCTACACACTCTCTCAGACCGGTATGCTATCCCACTGGTGGCGCGAACGCGGCAAAGGATGGAAGGCGAAGGCAGCATTGAACGGCGCAGGAGCTTTGGCTACTGGTATCACGTTCGTCATAGTTGGAGCAAACAAGTTCTTTGAGGGAGCATGGGTTGCCATTTTGCTGGTTCCGATTCTTGTCATCCTCTTTCTCCAAGTCCACGCCCGCCACTCGCTGTCCGATCGAGGATCATCACATCACTTGTCGTTGTCCGAACTCGAACCGTTCTAGTCTCCGCGGGATGTCGTTCCTCTCACCGATCTTGGGCTACATGTCTGCGTCCACATTCCACATTCGGTCGGCGTCTAGCGGTGCAGTCTTGGGATTGGTTTCTGCTGCCAAGAATCTTGATAGGTAGTGCCATGACCAGACAATTTCACAGACTCCGCCCTTTGGAACTTGTCAAGTCAGTTACCCACAGGACAAAGAGGGTCTACTGGAAAGGAGAATCTCGAGAATGCATCCGCGTGCTCGAGTTCAGAACAGTTCGCGTTCTTTGATTTTCGCCGCAAGTTTCGGCGGGGCCCGGATAGGTTTCAACTCTTCTTGAGGCTTGGCCACAAGAATCTTCGTTTTCACGGTGAACGCACAAGTGCCGTTTGGTAGCAATTTCCCTTTCACGCACTGTGTGAATTTGCAGTTCTCTGGCGTACACTTGTCATCGACCAGGCGACACCAACCGGTGTTCTCTCTGACGCTGAAGTGTCCTTGAGAACACTTGAAGAATGTGCACCCATCGAAGCACGGTTCAGGCGCGGGGGCGTCATAGTGAGGAGGACCATGCATCATCGAAATCAACTCCAAGAACCAAGAGAAGCGAAAATTGTAGGCCCGTGGTTTCGCATTCATCACGTGTCCCAAGGCCTTATTACCCTTTCCTTCGAGAGCCGACCTATCGAAAGAACAATCGGGAGCGACCACTTGAGACTAGGCTATATATCCGAGCCGACAAGCAAGGTGACGAGGCAGCATAGTAGTGTCGAAGCATCAGAAGGAATCTGCGCCGGTGATCGTGAAGCACAAACACTGTCTTATCTGCGCAACCCCGATCCCCATGAGTAAGGACTTCTGCAGCACGACGTGCGAAGATGAGAACAAGCGACTAGGTCGACGACGCAAGTACACGTTCCTTTTGACTCTGGCGATGTTTCCTGTGCTCTTCCTTCTGCTCTTCGTGTTGCGCAGATAGTGAGTTCGCCCTGCAAGCGAATCCTTATTGACACGTTCGCGAACTAGGCTCGATGGCGCCGCGCCAAGCGAAGAAGTTCTTAAAGCGTTCGATGGTTGCGTGCGAGATCGTCATAAGTCTAATATACATTACGGGCCGTCATTCATCTCTACTAGGGTCACATCGACCCTAAAACAAATAGAGGAAAAATGAAAATTGGCAACCGAAAAGAAAGTCTTCGTTAGAAAGGCTACAGGGCTCGTCAGAGAAATCGGATTCTGGACCGCAGCGATTATCGTATTCTGCAACGTCGTTGGTCTGGGCTGGCAGAAAAGAGTCTTCCAGTTCACAGGACCCGCGATAGTACCCGAAAGCAGCTGGGTAATGGGAATACCGCCGGTAACGATGTCATTCCTTATCGTTGGAATCATCGTGCTATTGACGGTCTTCATGTTCTCAGTGCTTTCAGCTGCAATGCCGAGGTCTGGGGGCGGCTACGTGTACATCTCGAGAATTACTCACCCGGTCGTCGGATTCTTGGCATCGTGGCTTGAGTACTTCAGCATCACAGTCTCTTGGGGTCAGATAGGAACTGCAGTCTTTGAGGCTATCACCATATACTCGTGGCTTGCAGGCTGGTCAGCAAACTGGTACTCTCCCGAGGTAGGGTTGATCGGCGGCATGATCATTGTCGTAGTCTTCGCCGGTATTGCATACTTCGGCGCTTCAATGACTGGAAGGCTCCTGTCTGTGATGTTCTGGATCCCCGCAATAATCACAATAGTTCTCTACGGTATCATGTTGTCGGCAACTCCGGCAATTATGGAGGCGGGAGTTAAGACATTGACCGGTCTTTCGCCCACACAGTTCACGCAGATGGCTCTGGATCAGGGCATGGCAACCTCGTACAGCGGCGACTACTGGGGAGCAATGGCTGCCGCCACAATAGGCACATACTGGGCATTCATCGGATTCGCAGCATCAACATTTGTAGGCGGCGAGGTCAAGGAAGCAGGCAAAGCGCTTCCACGAACCCTCTTCGCGGCAAACATAGTCATCATCACGTTGTACGTCACCATATCTTACGTGTCATCGCACGCCGCGATGCTTGTCGGCAAGATCGGTGACTACTCGTTCTTCAGCGCATACGCTTTCCTATCGTACGGAGGAGGAACACTCCCAGCGGGAGTCGGCAGAGCTTGGATGCCGTCCATTGCAGGATTCGCTGCAAGTGGAATGGGAATGAATTGGTTCTTGGCCATCATCCCGATCTTCGCAGTGCTATGGGTCGCAAACGACATTCCACCGTTCATCATCACATCATCAAGAATCATCTTCGCTATGTCATTTGACAGAGTACTTCCAGAGAAACTCTCAGAAGTCAACGAGAGATGGCATTCTCCCACTAACGCAATACTTGTCACAATGATAGTCGCATTCATCGGATGCATGGGTGAGTCTGACATCTTCGTCAAGTATCTGCCCGGGAACTTCATAACGGCATACATCAACTCAGGCGGAGGAGTCGCAGCAACCGACATTTGGGATACTATCTTCTTCCTACTCTCCTCGTTTGCAGGAATGCTCTTGGTCTTCAGGCGCAACGACATCTACGAGAAATCGCCGTTCAAGCCCGGCAGATGGTTGGTCGGAGGCATCGGCCTCATCGCCACGGTAGCGAACATCTACCTACTCTACCTTGTCGGAAGTGGATACGGCAGCGCAATGGAACCATGGTACTTCACCCTCTTCCTACTAGTGGTGGGCTTCATCATCTACTACTACTACAGATCCAAGGGCAGCAGAGTCGGAGTCGACTACGCCACAATCTACGCAGAGATACCTCCAGAATAAGCCCCCTCCCATCTTTTTTTTCCACCCTTTTTCTATCCTAGCGCCTTGACGTGCAAGTCTGTCGGATTCGTGCGGTGGCGACACGTTCAACTTATAATGGTCCTCTGCATGTGACACGACCGGACATTCCCGGATGTGCTTCGCCTTGCCTGCCACAAATGACACTATGATGCGACTCGAGAAGGAGATGATGACGGGGCAGGCCCGCTGGGTCGCGGACTTCAACGAGTCCTTCCTGAACTATCATGTGGGAGACGTAGCATTCGACTTGTTCATTGCTGGAAATACGCGATCAAAGGGTTTCGTCCTATCTCGCTTGTTCTCGTTCCTGTTGAATCCAAACTACGATGTAGGATTCTTCGCGATTTCGCTAGATGAAGAAAGTGAACCTAATGATCGAAGACTGAGGAAGTGGATCCTCGCCGTCAAGTCGTGTATGCAGAAGCATGAGATGAAATGGGCTTGGCTCATGCTCGTCGGCCAATCTCCAAGCGAGTCGGTCAAGAAGCTCATTAAGGAGGCACAGGATCGCACCGTCGGAATTGCGTACGCTGATGCCAGCTCACGGCAGGTCATTTCTGCTGACGCATATCTCGGAAGACAACTGAAGAAGTACGTCAAGATCAAGTGATGAGAAATGGAGCATAAGCGCTCACCAATTCAAGTGTACAACCTCTTCAAGTCCTTCGTGGCAATGTTCATGATTCAGGCCGTTATGGTTCTCATCCTGCCAAGTGGGCTTGTCGCTCCAATATGGTATCAGGTATTCGCCGTGAACCTGATCGTCGCAGGTGTCCTTGGCTGGTACCTATACAAGCAGTGGTACCACATCGTGTTCTCCTACGATGATGCTGGATTCAAGCTGAGGAAAGGCAAGAATCCACCGGTGGCCCATCAGTGGAGTGAATTCTCGAAAGTGTCGCTCGCTCGAAGCGAGTATAATGAGTTCAAGGTCAAACTCTACAGCAACGGAGACGCTGTTGAGATCCCTACGTCGAAGCTCAAGCTTGACCCATTCAAGTTCAGGCTTCAGGTCATAGATCTTGTGACGAAGGCGTCGTCGCCTGGCTCTTGATCAGCCTTCAACTCGCTGCAGCCGCGTTATCTTCGCCCCATCCAGTTCAACCAGGTATGCCCGCAGTATGCCCTCACCGTATTCGCTGCCTGGATTGACACACTGAGTTCGTCCGATCTTGAGATAGCCTGAGCTTTCGTGAATGTGTCCGTGAAGTCCTATGAGCGGCTGGTACTTCTCGATGATCGCTCTTACAGATTTGGACCCCACCGGAATCATCAAAGGCCTGCCATGTGCGTAGACGGGTGACAAGTCAGGATTCAGTTTTGGAGCCAAGTCGATTTGAGAATCATATGGTGGGCAGTGGAAACAGAAAACCGCGGTTTCGAGGTTCTTCACCTTGGCAACCGTCCTCTCGAGCTTCTGCATCATTACTTCCTCAGAACACTCTCGCGGCGTATGCCATGGTGTCGGATTGCTCCACCCACAACAAGCGACTTCGTGTTCGTTGTCTAGTGAGACAACTTCCTCCTCGCCATACGTGACGTTCTTGTCGGCTCGTATCACATCATCAATGGCAAGGACATCATCGTTTCCCGGAGTCAGGATGACCCGGCATTTCTGGGGCACCTTCTCCGGTACCAGTTTCAGCCATTCCTTAATCACGTTAATCTGAAGGCCCTCGAAGACTTTCTCTCTCAAGTCCTCATCTTCCGCAATCTTCGCCGCTTCTTCAGATGTCGTTCGATATGGCAGGTAGCTGAGCTTGCGTATCTTCTTCTCATACTCGGGAAGGTCGCTTTCCTTGAGGAGACTCTCCTCACCGAACAGTGTGGCCCTGTAGTTCCCGTCCGTCTTCTTGAATATTGGGATGATCATTTTCCCAGTCATGTCGCCGCTAATGACGAGTGCGTCAAGGTTGAAGATCTTTCCTGAGTTCAGGAATTTTCTCCACACTACCTCTGATCCGTGGAGGTCTGTAGAGAATAGGAATCTCACTTTAGCCAAGTCTCAGGGTCTCCGTTGTCGCCGTCTACCTTTCGTGCCTATGCGCCCTAGGATGGTCCAGATAAGGTATCCCTTTGGACTTCCTCAACGACGTTGTACCATTTCTTGGCGGTGCCGACTTTGGCCCTCATCTTCCATTTCAGAGTCTTAGGCTCTTTCTCTATCGCATCACTAATCGCGGAGATCCTGCCTTCAATGTTCTTGCGGTCATCACTTGACAGCCCCGGGCATTGGCCGACATAGTCGTGCAGCTTCTTCATGTTCGTCGAGACAGTATAATAGAACCCCCAATCGTCTGCAATGGCCTTGGCGACGATGTTGAGGTTAATCGTGTCCTTGTCGACATTCCCTACTGGGTGTTCGCGTAGGAGGATGCATATGTCCGCCCAGTCCTTCTCGTTCATGTCGCAGATCTGCGCTTTCAGAAGGAATAGCTCAGCTGGCGGGACCGTCGGGTTATCGACCTCGAGCCTTCGTCTGAAATCTATGACGTGGCACATTGGCAATACGTCGAGGAATACGTCGATTGCCTTGTTTCCGTCCGCGTCATTGAATATCTGTCTGTGTCGCCCAGCCCCACTTGTCATTGCGAGTGTGACGTATGGAGTGTAGCCAAGGTCTTTCATGAGCTGCCTAGTCAGCGGCCTGTACTTACTGTAGCTGACAAAGTCCATATCGTGTTTCGGTGCTCGCTTCAGCAACTCGTACATGCGGTCTGACCCGGGGCAGTGCATCCGGATAGCGGCTCCTCCGAGGATGCGAAGGAGGATCCCTTTCTGGGCTCCTTGGTCTATGATGCGGAGTATCTCTGCGCGGAAGTCAGCGAATGTCTTGAATTCACCCATTCTGGTTACACTTCTGGTTTGTTTTGGAGACTACTACCATCTCTCCTCGGGATAGGGGCTCCCACGTGTATATAGAGGGAACGGATGATCTCCGACCCATCATGTCGTGGCGCGTGTTCAGCCCTTTGCGATTTCGTGGTTTGGCTGGGTTCCAACAACGAGTTTCTGCGTTTAAAGGGTAACTTTGCGGTTACCTTCTCGTATTCAACAGACTCTCTTGTCGAAGACTGAACCGTTACGCGTCATGAGATGACTTTTCCCGAATCCGGATGAATGTCATCATTCGATACGATGGCTTTGGAGCCAGACGCTCGGCAAGGTTCCGGAACTTCGAGGATTTTCCCAGACATGTTTTACATGCGCCTGTAAATGCGTCTTGTCGTCGACATGGTCTAGTGATTCTTTCACGATAGAACAAGTTCGTTTGTTAACGCCACTTCTGGGGACGAGGCTGCATATCGCGGGCTGTTGGTACT